>Ga0209415_10020157_pt1 | contig 10386 bp, 7 predicted proteins | sample PeaSoiSIISIP2007_FD_187696 | JGI IMG/M metagenome (GOLD analysis project Ga0209415, IMG submission 187696) | Peat soil microbial communities from Weissenstadt, Germany - SII-SIP-2007 (SPAdes) (version 2) | ecosystem: Environmental > Terrestrial > Soil > Wetlands > Peat | place: Germany...
GACCCACCGTAACTCATGAGCGGCAGAGGTATTCCCGTGACCGGCATAAAGCCAACCACCATGCCGACGTTGACCAGGATGTGAAAGCTAAGCACAGCCACCACACCCATCACCAGAAATGCCCCGGCGCGGTCGGGCGCCGTTTGCGCATTCTGGGTCAACCGCATCAGCACAATAAAGTATAACAGCAGAACCGCCAGAGCTCCTACAAACCCATGTTCCTCGGCAAAGGCGGCAAAAATGAAGTCGGTTTGGGGCACCGGCAAAAAGGCGAGATGGGTCTGCGATCCCTGGCTGCTGCCAAAGATGCCCCCCGAACCGACCGCTATCAGAGATTGCGTCACCTGGTAACCGGAGCCTTTGGGGTCGGCATCAGGTTCGCGGAAGCTGAGCAGGCGCTGCTTCTGGTAGTCCTTCATGTGGTGCCAGGCGAGAGGCATGCAAAGCGCCGCTAGAAGAACCACCACACCAGCCTGCCGCAACCTCAGTCCTCCGAGAAAAAGCCCCATCACGGCAATCGGCAGGTAGGTCAGCGCCGTACCCAGGTCGGGTTGCGCCAGCACCATCAGCATGGGGAAGCCGACGATCGCGCCCGCCTTCAGAAAGTCGGGCCACGAAAGCTCCCGCTCATGCAAATCGGCAAAGTACTTGGCCACCGCCAGAATTAAGATCAGCTTCACCCACTCCGATGGCTGAAAATGGCCGCCGGCCGGCATTTTGATCCAACGGCGCGCTCCCAGATATTTTTGCCCGAAGAGCAGCACGGCAATCAGAGAGGCCAGGGAAGCGACGTACATCCAGTGGATTTGTTCGAGCACCGCCTGATAGTTCAGCAGGCTGACCAGGAACATCGCGCCCACGCCGCCCAAAATCCAGTAGATTTGCTTGATGTGGGCACCGGCAAATTTCGTATGCTCGGTCGCGCTGTGAATCTGTAGCACGCCGAGCGCGCAGATCACCAGCACAAAGCCCAAAAGGACCCAGTCGAAATCTCGGTAGGAAACGTAGCGCGACATGAATTCAGTCGCCGACCCCAGAACCAATTCGGAAGAAGTGACAACAACTACTTGTTCGCAACAAAATCACTGACAGGGATTAGTCGGGCACGCCGGGCTCACGGGTGATGGCTCGCGCGTCCAGATCCAGATTGCGGCCCCACCTATGGCCCCCAATCCGATGTAGACCGCCGTCGACGAACTCATAATTCCTCCCGTCGCCGCGGTTGCCGCTCCAGCTGCTTTGCGGCGCTTTTTCTTCTTTTTCTCAGTGTCGTTGGTGTTTGTGTCGTCGCGGGTGGTCTGTTGCCCTTGCGCCACGGTGGTGGTTCCCTTGTCGTCCTGGACTGTGACGTCGCCCTTGTTGGCCGCGATTTGCACCTGGCCATTGACATCGGTCACCTGAAACTCAGTCCACGCGTCGGCCGCCGGCTTGATGGTCACATCGCCGGCAACTGCCGCCAGTCCGCGTGAGGTCGTCACTCGCACCGAACCATGCTCGAGCTCGACCGCCGGACCCTCAAATTTCACAAGCGAGTCGGCCATCACCATGACGTTCGATCCATTCGATTGAATGCTGGCCGTCGAATCGGGCCTGGTCTGCAACAGGTCTCCGGCAAACATGGCGACCGATTTCGGCGCCTCGGTGCCGTTCACCCAGGCCGAACCGTTCGTGTACAGCATGGCGGACGCGGTCTCTCCCGCCAGCATCATTTGGGCCGGAAACACAATCGCCAGCAAACAGCAGACAGCAGACCGAAACGCTGACTGTGACATGGGTCCGAATCACTCCGCACTTCTGGATTTTTGTTATCGTAAGCCCGCAAAGGGTTGGCGGTCAATGCGATTCTTCGCCGGTGTGCACTCCTGAGTCACTAGCTGGTCGACGTTGGCCAGTGGAAGGCGGGCGCGCCTACCGGCGTCCCGACGAACATCTCTCCATCCACTCCCTCCACTTCCAGCGCGAGCCAGCGGTTCGCCCCATGATGCCCGGGGATTTTCATTTTTAGGTAATTGTCGGTCAGGGCTTCTGTGAATTCCGTTCCGCCCGATTGCAGCGTGATCGCCTCGACCGTAGTCCCGACCAGAGACCGCATGAACGCCGCTTTCTTCCGGGATGCGAGCTCGCGCAACACGCGATTCCGTTCCCGAGCCACGGCCACCGGAACCTGAGCCGGCAACGCTGCCGCCGGCGTTCCAGGACGCGCCGAATAGGTGAATACGTGCAGATAGGTGAACGGCAGCTCCTCGATCATGCGCTGCGTCTCGTTGAACTCCGCTTCGGTCTCGCCCGGAAACCCCACCATGACGTCGGCGCCAATCGCGGCGGTGGGCATAGAAGCGCGAATCTTCAGAATCTTCTCCCGGTAATGCCATGGCCGGTATTTGCGATGCATGCGCCGGAGCACAGCATCGCTCCCCGACTGCATAGGCACGTGCGCATGCTTGGCGATGCGCGGCGACGAAGCAACCAGGTCAATCAGTTCATCGCTCCAATCCATAGGCTCGACCGAACTGATGCGTAATTTTTCCAGGGAAGTTTGTTCGAGGATGGCGCGAATCAGATCGACGAGGCGCCGTTCGCTGTTCGCTCTTCGTCGTTCGCCGTCCGGTACGCGCTGAGGGGTATGTCCTTGCGCGTCGAGGAAACTGGAGGGAGAAAGACTTTTCGGCGAAGCTTCGCGAACAGCGGGCAAGTCCCTTCCCCAGCGCCCCAAATTAATTCCCGAAATCACTACTTCGCGATAACCCGCCTCGACCAGCGTGCGCACTTCCGTAATGACGCGCCCGCTGGCGAGCGAGCGGCTCTGTCCCCGGACGTACGGGATCACGCAGAACGAGCAGCGATTGTCGCACCCATCCTGTACCTTCAGATTCGGACGAGTGCGCTCGTTAGCCGCTTCGAACACCGGGGCCGCTAATAATTCGGTGTGCGCGAAGATATCGCCTACGATTACATTGGCGGCTTGATTGTCAGTTTGACCTCCAGCCGCTTGCGGTTTAAAAAGTTGCCCGAGTGGTACGAAACCGGAAGTTTTGGAAGAGGAACCAGCCGCGGAAAAAGACGGAGCCGCAGTCGCAATTTCTGCCGCCTGGTGCTTGTGCGAATTCCCCACGACCCAACTCACGCCGGGCAATGCCGCCAGTTCTTCGGGCGCGCGCTGCGCGTAGCAGCCGGTTACAAGAATGCGGCAATCAGGATTCACCCGCTGCAGCCGCCGGATGGATGCCCGCGCATCTTTATCTGCGCCGTCGGTCACGGTGCAGGTATTCAGCACGACAATTTCGGCGTCGCGAGCGGCGGCGGCGCGCTCCAGTCCGCGCTCAAGAAACTGCCGCTCGAGTGCGGCACCATCCGCTTGCGTAGCGCGGCAGCCAAAATTTTCTATGTAGAAGCGAGGCACACTCCTATACTAAACGAGTGGACGCTGCGACTGTAGCCGCGAGCAAGCTGACTTCGCGGGGCATTGCATCTCCAACGCCCCTTACGAGGTGCGCGTGAAACGCCGCATTCTTCTTGTCGACGACGATCTCGCCGTTCTGCTGACCCTCAAGGCGGTGCTTGAGCTCCACGGCTTTGAAGTGGACACCGCCGCGAGTTCCGCCGAGGCTTTCGCCCGGCTGGAGTCCGGCGTTTACCAGATGGTGATCAGCGACTTGCGCATGGAAACCGAGGAGGCCGGGTTGGAAGTCCTGCGTGCGGCGCGCCGCCAGGCTTACGATCCCGCGACGGCCCTGCTCACGGCGTATCCACCCTCCGGTGAACATTGGCGCGGAGAGCATGGGCGTGGGGAAGGTCATCAAGAAGAGAGTCGCAGCGAAGATCAGACCGCAGAAAACGCCGATTCATTGCTCATCAAGCCGCTTGGCACCGGCGATCTTTTGCGGCAAGTGGAGGCGCTGCTCATCCGCCACGCCGACCTTAAGCAGCAGCGCGAGCGTAACTCCGCCTTGAACGCGCAGCAAGCCCGCCACCGTGCAGGGTGAGCAATCTGCTGGGCCTGTTTCCCTCAACTTCAAAAAAATAATCAGGCGCTCGCGATCTGCCGGCCCTGCTGAAAGCATTCGCGGCACAGCACCGGACGCCCTTGCGTCGGACGAAACGGGACCGTGGTCTCTTTGCCGCACTGAGAGCAGTTCGTCCGCGTTTCGGTCTTCGCGTAGGAATGCCCGCGCGAAGGGGCCTGCGACGCAGATCCAAGCACCGCGACTCTCTTGCTCTTACAGTTTTTGCAGCGTTTGGGTTCGTTCTTGAACTGCTTATCGTGAAAGAACAACTGTTCTCCCGCTGTGAACACGAAGTCCGTGCCACAATCCACACATTTCAACATCTTGTCCTGGTATTCCATTGAAGAGGCGCTCCCATTTCGCGTCCCTGCTGCACGCGAGACCCGAATAGGGAAGGATCCGGTTCACTTCGTGGGCAGGAGATCTACATCCCCCTCATGCTGACCCTTGGACTCGGCCCGCCATACGGTGCGTACCGCATGGTTATTGCTTCTTGACTTACGCTAAACTACCACCGGGAAGTTGGAACAATTTGGAACCAAACCGTCGGTCGAGACGCGGCTTGCTGGATCTCGCTTCAGTTTTCAAGTGCAAGCTTTCAAGAACGGGCCGTTCCACCCCTGAAACGACCGGCTTTCCTTTGGTCCTGCTCCTTGTGCGCTTTCTTGCGGTTGCGTTTGCGAGCCAACGCTGGCTTACGCTTGAACCGCCGAAGCGCGTTTTCAAGGGATTCACCCTCTTGAAGTCGAACTTCCGCCAACGAAACCTAACACCACCTGCCCGTCTAACTGGACTGGATAGTTATGGCAAGCCTTGCCCACCTAAGTCAAGTAGAATGTGCAGGAATCTTCACTTCCCTTCAGAAATTCATCCGCAGGGAAAATTGCATCTGCCGCGGCGCGAATGAACTAGTAGGTTTCATAAGGCTTGCAGGTTGCTGATAATAAGCCGGATAGAAGGTACCTCCCACGTATTCGGAGTACTTGACGAACTGCCCTGCCGTGCTCTGGAAGCCGTTATCGGTGATTTCCAGCCTCTGATTGTTGCGATTGAAAAGATTGAACGATTCGGCCGTCAGCTCCAGATGATAATGTTCGCCCACGTTCATCAGTCTTCCCAATTTCAGATCCATGCTGGCGTAGTCGGGACCGGTAAAAGCATTGCGCCCGTAACCGGAGAGACGGTCGTTGCTGGTGCTCCCATCCTGATTCGGATCGCCCGACACCATGGCGTTTGCCGGACGCCCGCTGCCATACATCATGATTCCCGAGATTTTCCAGTGATCGAACAGGGTCGCCAGAGCTTTCTGGCCAGCGGCAAACGGATGCGGCTCTTCGATGGCCGAAATCGTCAGCCGGTTCCGCTGATCGGTCACACTCGGCCCGCGCTCACTCTTGGTCGAATACGAATTCTGCACGGTTACCGGCTGTCCCGCCACCAGCGCATCCTGCCCGTTGTCGATGGCGCGAGCCCAGGTGTACCCCAGGTTGAAATACATCCCGCCCGACATCCGCTTGCGCAGCGAAACGGTCAGGCCGTTGTACAGGCTGGCTGCCGCACTCTCGAACTGGTCGATGGCCCCGAGTTGCGAGATCGGACGTTGCAAGGTGTTAATGCACGGAGGATACGGACAACTGATACTGTAAGTTGTTTGCCAGGTCGAAAACGACTCCACGTTGTAAAACTCATTGGGCACCACCGCGCCCGACGCGTTTTCGATCGGATAGCTGTAGAAAGTCGGCGCGGGCAGATTCACATCTCGCGCCCGGATCATATCCACGCCATGCACCATCAGGTAAGACGCCGTGGCGATGAACCCGCCACCCAGTTCCCTTTCCAGGCTCGCACTCGCTTGTTGCACGCGCGGGGTCTTAAAGTCCGACGCAAATGCGGCCACTTCGTTGGTCGCATACGGCAGCCACGGGGCTGGGATGGTGCACGAAACCGGCCCGCGCGGGCAGTTCACCGCCGCATTCGGGTAAGAAGGAAAGACCTGCTCCTGGGCGGAAACCGTGTTATCGAGAGAAATGAAATTATCGGTGAGTCCATTGTCATTGGTGACCGCCGTCTGATAAAGCTGCGGAATGCGGGTATAGAAAATGCCAAACCCAGCGCGCACCATGAGAGGGCGCTGGCTGCCGAGCGAATAACCAATTCCAACCCGCGGCGCAAAATTCGTCGTGTTCAGCGGCATCTTCCCCACCTGCGGCCATAACGAGTTGCTCACTCCCGTCTTCGAAAAGGTTTGCAAGTCGTAGCGCGCTCCGAGACTCAAGCTGAAGTGCGGGGTGAGCCGCATCGTGTCCTGGATGAAGGCCGCGTAGTCGTTGCTGTTCGGATGCGATATCGGGTCGCCGAAATTCTGCTCGTAATATCGCGGCACATTGTGCGCCCACGCCCGCAGCGGAGTTAACTCCAGCCCCTCGTGCATCGGCACAAACGTCCACGGATCTACTGAAATGTCATCGTAGAAATACTCGCCTCCGAAGAGCGAGGGAAAGAAGTTGTAGTCCCAGGTCATCATCCCGTCGATTCCGAACTTAAGCTGGTTCCGGCCGCGGGTAAGACTCAAAGTCTCGGCTAGGTGCAGACGATGTTCCCGGGTTATGCGCGGCAAGGTTGAGGACTGGCCGAAATCCCGCATCCAGCTGTAGATGCTCGTCTGCGTGCCGGTCGTATTGGGAAACAGTTGCTCCAGATCCTGAGAAAATTGCACCCGCAGATGGCTCGTCAAACGCGGCGTAATGCCGCTCAGCAAACTGAGCGACCCGCTCTCCGTTGCGATGTTCTCTTGCCCATTCGCACTGATCGAATCAAAAGTAATCGGACTGCCAGGATCAAAATAAACGTTGTTCGCCCCGTAAGACCGGGATGTGCTGAGCCGCGCCGTCAGAAACTGATGCGGCGAGAGCACGCGGTCGAGCTTCACGAAGCCCGTTTCTCCCAGCAATCGGGCGTGAAACAGGCCACCCATTTTTGAAAGCTGCGCCGCCGAGGCAAAGACCAGCGCCTTGTCGCAGGCCGGCCCGCCAATTCGAGGATCGCAGATCTCGTAATCGCCCGGAGTCGGGTAAACGCCCAACTGCGGCACCACCACCGTCTGACCGTTGTCGAACTCCACCACTGCTGGAACGTTAAAAATGTGCTGATCGTATCCGGCAAAGAAGAAGGTCTTGCTGCGCTGGATCGGACCTCCGAGGGTCGCGCCAAACTGGTGCTGCTCATTCGAGGGATTGAAACCGACAAATGGAGGCGCGGCTCCGCCCAGTTCGCTATCGCGCAGATGATAGAAAGCGCTGCCATGCCAGTGATTCGTACCCGACTTCGTCACCACATTTACCACCGCACCGCCAGCCCGTCCCGACTCCGCTCCATAGCCGCCCGATTGCACGCGGAATTCCTGGATCACCTCGTCGGAAAACTGATACGGCGCGTGATATCGTCCCGCTGCCTGCGCGTAGAACCCGTTATTGTTGTCGCCGCCATCCACCAGGAAGCTGGTGTTGTACCCACGAATGCCGCCATACGAAAGATCGCCATTCGAACCCGAAGTCAACCCGCGCGGATCCTGCGTCACGCCCGGCGACAGTAACAGCAGATCGGTGAACCGGCGTCCGTTCAGCGGCAGATCCTTGATCGCGCGCTCGTCCACCAGCGCCGAAACCGAACTGGGATCGGTTTCCGCCATGCGCGGCGCTTCCGACACAGTAATCGATTCCTTCGGCCCCGCCACTTGCAGCCGGAACGTCAACTGGATCGCCGCTCCTAATTCCACCCTTATCTGCGGAGAAATCTGCGGCGACATTCCTTCTGCCTCCGCGCGCGCCGAATATTGCCCGGGCGGCAGCAGATCGACGGCGAATCGTCCCGCCGAATCCGTGGCCGAATGGTAGCGGACCCCGGTCTCCACGCGGATCACGACGATATCCGCGTTTGTGATCACCGCTCCCTGCGCGTCCAAGACCACGCCCCGCAACGCGCCCGTGGAGGCATCCTGCGCCCAGGCGCAAGATGCAAGAAGAAGGAGAAGGAGAAGTTGAAAAAGGGCTACGCGGAAGACAACTACCCTGAAAATGTTGCGAATCGTAACCAGAAACGGCTCACCGCGGCGGCACATACCAATCCCCTCGTATCCGAGACGTCGGAATCGGAGGGGATTCCGGAAATCCTAAGGATGTATATAGCAGAGTGCGCCGACGCCAGAATGTGACGTACGCACCGGCAATATGTTCGGTTTCCGTTTTTGGGTGGCGCCTGGGTCCGCGGCACACCCGGTTTTGGCGTGAGGGTGTGGAGAACCGGGGTCGACAAGGATAAGAATAGATTGCGAGCCCTATCGGATGGCATTAATTGACGAGATTTGGCAGCCAAGACGGGGTTGCGGCAGGTGGAGATCGTGAGGCCGTCCCTGCCAGGAACACCTTATCTACGGCTGATAGATCTGCACGTTGTTGAGGACGGTGCCCTGGGCCCAGCCACCAAAGCAGTACAGCTTTCCCTTGTATTCGGCCGTACCCTGACTGAATACGGCCTGTGGCATTGCAGCTAGGTTGGTCCATCTGTTCGTGGACGGCTTGAACGATTCCGTTATGCTCACACTCCCATACTGATTATCGCCACCTGCGACATATAATTTCTTGCCGATTGCCGCGCCGCACGTATCATACCGCGGCATTGGATCTGCCTTGAGGGAAGTCCACTGGTTGGCAAGCGCGTCGTAACTTTCCGTATCACTTGCATCGAGGCCACGTTCAGTTCCGTCGGCGATTACAATTGCCGTGCCGATCCGCCCAGCCGAAGCGCCGTACTCCCCAACCAACAGCGGCGCCTCTTCGGTCCAGGTGTCAGTTGCGGGATTGTAGCTTTCGACGCTGCTGAGGATCCCATTAGCGGTGTTGTAGCCGCCGATAGCATAGATGATGCCGTTCTCCACGGCGATGCCGGGGCTCTCCCGCTCCTCGTTCATGGAAGTCTTCTGGATCCAGGAATTCGTCTTTGGACTAAAGGCGAACACTTCGTTCGTCTGAGTTATCGATCCCGTGTAGCTGCCGCCGATCACGTACAAGATACCCTCCACAACTGCAGCGCCGGCCTGATTCACTGTCGTGGGGAACATGACGCCGCTGCTCCAGGTGTTCGTAGTTGGGTTGTAAACTTGAGTGATGTTCTCGGGACCCAAACCCGAGTACCCGCCGACCAGGTAGATCTGTCGCCTGAGAACGGCGGTGGCAGGACCGAAAACTGCGGTGGGGATGGGCGCGCCGCTGCTCCAGGTATTGTGAGTGACAGCGGGAATCTGTGCAACGGCCACCGAAGCCAAGCCCGCCGACAAGAGAAATACTACCGCCAGCGGAAATGTCGTTTTCATCGTTCCTCCTTTTGGGAAGACGGCTTTGTTCCGAGCTAGCGTCCGAAGTCGCTGTAACTCCATGATTCCAATAGAGGCCAATGCCGCTCAATGTGCCGGGGCTGTAGCCGGCGCCGCTGCCGGAGCCGCTGGCTTTGCGCCGAAGTCGACCTTCGGCACCTCGCGCGAGCCTTCCGATGCCTGGAAGTACGCCGGGTTCTGCTTGAATCCTGCGAACCCCGCAAAGACGCTCGCCGGGAACTGCAGCACATAGGTGTTGTAATCCTGCAGCGCGTCGTTATAGCGCTTGCGCTCGACAGCGATCCGGTTCTCTGTGCCCGCCAGCTCATCCTGCAGGCGCATGAAATTTTCGTTCGACTTCAATTGCGGATAGTTCTCAGAAATCGCCAGCAGCCGACCCAGCGCTCCATCAAGCTGTCCGTTGGCAGCGATCTTGTCCGAAGGCGTCTGCGCCGAAAGCAGTGCCGACCGCGCCTTGGCGATGTCTCCAAACACGGTCACTTCCTGCTGCGCGTATCCTTTCACCGTTTCCACCAGGTTCGGAATTAAATCGGCGCGCCGTTGCAGGACGATATCCACCTGCGACCACGCCGCCTTCACCGCCTGATCTTTCGCCACCAGTTGATTCTTGACTCCGATGTACTGTCCAAACAAAACCAGCACAATTACTACCAGCACAACTACGACAATCAAGCCCTTGCTCATGTCACTCTCCTGAATACAAAATTAATCGCCAGATTAGCACCCGCCAAACTCCATATAGCTTCTGACCTAAGATGTTCTCTCGAACTAGTCCACGGAGGTGGGCTTTGCGTGTGGCCCACCGAATGTCGCCCAGGCTAGCAAGCCAACAACTACTAGCACGCCAACATTCGGACTTATTGTGCTCGTCCAAAAATGCCAGTTCTCCGCCTCTTCTTAGGTTAGGAATCTCACATAACCGTGCATCACATGCACCGGGTGTGTCAGCCTTGTTCCAGGCATCGGGCTAGCGGGCGCCGATGCATATATATC
>Ga0209415_10020158_pt1 | contig 10386 bp, 10 predicted proteins | sample PeaSoiSIISIP2007_FD_187696 | JGI IMG/M metagenome (GOLD analysis project Ga0209415, IMG submission 187696) | Peat soil microbial communities from Weissenstadt, Germany - SII-SIP-2007 (SPAdes) (version 2) | ecosystem: Environmental > Terrestrial > Soil > Wetlands > Peat | place: Germany...
CGGGATGTGTTCGTCACCACGGGGGTGAGCGAGACGGTTGACCTCTGCCTGACCGCGTTGCTTAATCCCGGAGATGATCTGCTCACACCGTGTCCGGATTATCCGCTGTATTCGGCGGTGCTGGCGAAGCTGGGAGTTGGGCTCAACACTTATTACCTCAACGAGGAAGACGGCTGGCAGCCGGAGCTTGATGACGTCAAGCGGAAGATCACTCCGCGTACCCGTGGCATTGTGCTGATCAATCCCAATAATCCTACGGGTTCGGTGTGCTCGCGGGCAATGCTTGAACAGATCGCCGAGTTGGCGCGGCGCCACAACCTGGTGATCTTCGCGGATGAGATTTATGACAAGCTGATTCTAGACGACGATGAGCACATCGCGATGGCAGCGGTCGCCCCGGATGTCCCTGTGGTGACGTTTGGAGGCCTCTCGAAAAATTATCTTGCCCCCGGTTGGCGCATAGGGTGGGGCATCGTTAGCGGCGATGCCGGCGTCGTGAAGCAATACGACGAGGGTATTCAGCGGCTGCTGCGTTCGCGCTTGTGCGCCAATCACCCTGAACAATACGCCATTAAGCCCGCGCTGGAGGGATCACAGGAGCACTTGATCGAGGTCCGACAGAAGCTTCGCAGCCGCCGCGATCTGACTGTCGGGTGGTGCAATTCGACAGCGCGTGTAAGTTGCGTCTCACCACGTGGCGCGTTCTATGCGTATCCGCGTATCGATATTCCTGAAGGCGATGATGTGTTTGTGAAGGAACTCATTCTGCAAAAGCACGTGATGGTGGTCCATGGCTCGGGCTTCGGCCAGAAGCCCGGGACCAAGCATTTCCGAATTGTTTTTCTGCCGGATGAGCAGACGCTGTCGAAGGCCTACGCGGCGATCGCGGAGTTCATCAGCGACAGATATCGGTAGCAGCGATCCCACGCTGACGATCCCAGACCCCTCGACCCTCAATTGTTGCATCGCGTTTGTTTGCGACTTGATTTGACAAGTGTCCATATTTCTGCAATTATCGAAACATGCTAGTAGCCTCAACAAAGAAAAACACCGAGCGAGTTGTGAAGTACGCGGACATGCTTTCTGCGATGGGCACGGAACCGCGCCTTCGAATCATGCAATTGTTGCTGTCCGCGCATCCCGATGGCTTAGTCGTTGGCGATATTCAGGCGGAGCTTGAGATTCCGAATTCCACGCTTTCGCACCATCTGGAGAAGTTGAAGAATGAGGATCTTGTATCCGTGCGCCGCGAGAGCACTTTTTTGCGTTACAGGGCCAACACAGAAGCATTGCAGGAATTGCTGCAATTCCTTTACGCCGAGTGCTGCACTCGAAACAAAGCAGTCAAACCGCAAAATATTGTCCAGCTATGCAAATAGGGAAGAGGAGCACCATGAGCAATACGGACATTAAGGATGTAGTCAAAGAAAAGTATGGCCAGGCGGCCTTACGCGTGAAAACGGGCGGAAGCAGTTGCTGCGGAGCGACCGCGGCAAGCGGGTTAGGTTGCGACCCAATCACTTCCAACCTGTACGATCCGACCCAGGCGGGACAACTCCCCGAGGAGGCAATGCTTGCGTCGTTAGGGTGTGGAAATCCGACGGCATTGGCCAAGTTGAATCCGGGGGAAGTGGTTCTTGATCTCGGGTCGGGCGGTGGGGTGGATGTCTTGTTGTCGGCGAAGCGGGTAGGACCATCCGGCAAGGCATACGGTCTCGATATGACGGACGAGATGCTCGCGCTCGCCAACGAGAACAAGCGCAAAGCGGGCGCTGAGAACGTAGAGTTCCTAAAGGGGGAGATCGAACATATCCCTCTACCGGACAACTCGGTTGATGTGATTATCTCGAACTGTGTGATCAACCTTTCGGCGGACAAAGACCGTGTTTTGCGAGAGGCTTTCCGTGTCCTGAAGCCGGGCGGCCGCTTTGCGGTTTCCGATGTTGTGACCCGAGGCGAGATCACCCCAGAAATCCGTCAAAGCGTGCTTCTGTGGGTCGGCTGTGTGGCAGGTGCGCTCAGAGACGACGAATATCGCAGCAAACTCTCCGCGGCAGGTTTCGGGCAAATTGACATTGAGCCGACACGGGTCTATCGCGCAGAAGATGCGCGTGAGTTTCTTTCGGCGGCAGGCATCGATGTGGACGCAATTGCACCCAAGGTAGATGGCAAGTTCATGAGTGCTTTCGTCCGGGCCGTCAAACCAGCAGGCGCCGCAGTGAAGGCATGTTGCGGACCAACCTGCTGCGACTAGGAGAGCGACCATGAAAGGACATTACAACGTTTTGTTCCTGTGCACGGGCAATTCCGCGCGCTCCATCATGGCCGAGGCAATTCTAAACTTCAAAGGCAGACCCAATTTCACTGGCTACAGCGCTGGAAGTCACCCATCCGGAAAGGTTCGACCAGAAGCTTTGAAGCAGCTAGAAATGGCGCATTTACCAACCCAGGGTCTGCGCAGCAAGGCTTGGGATGAATTCGCTCTGCCCGGCTCTCCCAAGCTCGATTTTGTCTTCACGGTTTGTGACCACGCTGCGAAGGAGGTCTGTCCGGTATGGCCGGGGCAGCCAATGACCGCGCATTGGGGCATTGCCGACCCAGCGGCAGTTCATGGAACCCAAGCGGAACTGGAACGTGCCTTTCGCGAGGCGTTTTTTATCCTGGATCGCAGAATCAGTTTATTTCTCTGCCTGCCACTGAAGGCTCTCGACAGCCTTGCACTTAAGAGGGAACTGGACAGCATAGGCCAGACCATGACTCCCGTGACCCGCGAATAGAGCCGGTTTCGACAGGGTTCCTGGCTTCGGTCAGCTTGCCACAAAATAGGGATCACCACATGAAGGCAACCAGTCGTCTCAGCTTTCTGGACCGTTATCTGACGGCGTGGATATTCGCCGCTATGTTGGGGGGCGTTGCATTAGGTTGGCTTGTGCCCGGAGTTGTTCCTTTTCTGAATCGCTTCAACGTTGGGACAACTTCCATTCCGATTGCGGCAGGATTGATTTTGATGATGTATCCACCTTTCACCAAGGTGCGATATGAGGAGCTGCACGAAGTCTTTCGCAACAAACGGGTGCTCGGCCTTTCACTCGTGCAGAACTGGATTGTCGGGCCCATTCTGATGTTTGTTCTGGCAATCGTGTTCCTCCGCCGATATCCCGAATACATGGCTGGGCTGATAATGATCGGCCTTGCGCGTTGCATCGCCATGGTCATCGTGTGGAACGAACTGGCCCAAGGCGATACGGAATATGCGGCGGGGCTGGTCGCCTTCAACTCTCTTTTCCAGGTTTTCTTCTACTCCATCTATGCCTGGGTTTTCATTACCGTCCTGCCGGCCAAGCTCGGCCTCCGGAGTGCTGTTGTCAATGTGTCAATCGCAGAGATTGCGAAGAGTGTCTTCATTTATCTGGGGATTCCGTTTCTCGCTGGATTCCTGACTCGTACTGTACTGGTTCGCGCCCGAGGACAAGATTGGTACAACCGGAAGTTCGTTCCCCGCGTAAGCCCGCTGACGCTGATTGCCCTGCTGTTCACGATTGTGGTGATGTTCTCACTGAAGGGCGGGTACATTGTCCGTCTGCCCCTGGACGTTCTTCGCATTGCTGTGCCGCTACTGATTTATTTCGTCCTCATGTTTCTGGTGTCGTTTTACATGGGCAAGAAGCTGGGTGCGGATTATTCCAAGACCACAACTCTGGCATTCACGGCCGCCTCCAACAATTTTGAACTTGCGATCGCGGTTGCAGTGTCGGTATTCGGCATCAACTCAGGCGCCGCATTCGCAGCCGTCATCGGCCCGTTGGTGGAAGTGCCTGTGATGATCGCATTGGTCAATGTGGCTTTCTATTTTCAACGTCATTTATTTTCGAACCCGCAACCGGTAGCTGTGGATTCAGTTTGCTGGCCCGCTATCGAAAAGAATTCCTGATGCGGCGCAGGGACTCTGTGAAGTCGGTAGAAATTCGGTAGAAATATGGAGAGCGGGCGCCTGGGCCTCTGAAGTCGCAGCGCCCCCCGCGACAAGAAATGCATAGCGATTAGAAAACTTGCCTGAATCCCCAGAAGAGAAATCCCGACAGCATCATGGCTGCCGGCAGGGTCAGCACCCATGCCAAGGCCAGATTGCGCACTGTGGCCCATTGCAAACCGGAACGGTTCGCCGCCATGGTGCCGGCAACTCCTGACGACAGCACGTGAGTTGTGCTCACCGGCAACCCGAACCAGTCCGCCGCTCCGATAGTTGCCATGGCGGTGATCTCAGCCGCGGCTCCCTGGGCGTAAGTCAGATGGTCCTTGCCGATTTTTTCTCCAACCGTCACCACAATTCGCTTCCATCCCACCATCGTGCCCAGGCCGAGCGCCATGGCGACTGCGACCTTGACCCATCCGGGGATAAAACGAGTCGAGCGGTCAATGTGGGACTTGTAGTTCTTGAGCACGGCCGCGTCGGGGGGCGTAATCTGCACCTTGCCGCTTGCCTGGATCAAACGGAGCGCTTCGCTCACGATATACATATCGTTGCGAAAATTGCGCACGCGATCATCAGGAACCTTGGAGAGTTCCTTGAACAGCGCCATCTCGGTGCCGATGTCGTTGACCAGTTCGCGCATGGCCAGCATGGTGTTGGGGGTGAAGTCGCGGGTGCGGATGTAGCTCGTGACCTCGTCGCGGGCATCGCCGATTACGGCATTGGACGAAACGTAATGGTCGAGGACGCTGGCAGCCTGTTGAGAAACAGCGATGAAGTCCTCCGACTGCTGCGCGGTGATAGCGTGATTCAACGCGTAAGCGGTGGGGACGGTGCCGATCAGAATCAACATGATCAGCCCCATGCCCTTTTGTCCATCGTTGGAGCCGTGGGCAAAACTGACGCCCGTGCAGGTGAGAACCAGCAGGGCGCGAATCCAGAATGGTGGTGGCTCGGTGCCCTTGGGAGCTTCGTATAGTTCCCGGTTTTTGAGGATGACTTTGGAAAGCAGCAGAAGCAGCGCCGCCACGGTGAAGCCGATGATCGGAGAAAACAGCAGCGATTTGCCGATGTTGGTGGCCTGTCCCCAGTCAACGCCGCTGGTGCCGGTCTTGGGCGAGATGAGTTGGTTGGCGATGCCGACCCCGATGATGGAACCTATGAGGGTGTGCGAACTCGACGCGGGCAATCCGAAATACCAAGTGCCGAGGTTCCAGATGATCGCGGCTACCAACAGCGCAAACACCATGGCAAAGCCGCCCTTGCTGCCCACCTGGAGGATGAGTTCCACGGGAAGTAACGAGATGATGCCGAACGCAACCACGCCGCTGGAAGTGAGAACACCCAGGAAATTCCAGAAGCCGGACCACACTACGGCAATATGCGGCTCGAGCGAGTGGGTGTAGATGACTGTGGCAACCGCGTTGGCGGTGTCATGAAAGCCGTTGACGAACTCAAATCCCAAGGCCACCAGCAGGGCAACGCCCAACAGAACATAGGGCATGAACTCGATGTTGTGCATCTTGGAAAGGTCAGAGGCCAGGTTCACCCATATGTAAATAACCCCGGTCAGCAATACGGCGCCGAAAATTGCAATGCCAATTTTGCCCGGGGACTTGGAAAGCTTTGCGTCCAGAACCGTTGTAGTCGCGGTAGCCATGGGTCTCCTAAATTTCAACCCGAGAGTTGGGTATGGTCGAAAGAACGCAATTATAGGTAGGGATTGTTACGACATTGTGAATTGATTCGATTAATTAAAGAAGTAGGCAACTGCCATAGTGGGGTGAGCCAAAGAGGTGTTCTCGCTGCGTGAATTTTCCGTTAAATTCGTTCCATATAATTGACCGGCATGCGGGGCGGAATTAATCTGCCGTGTTATGAGCAAAGAGGATCTTGATCAGTTGCGCCTCGAATATAAAAAGGCTGTCGATGAGTGGGTTGACAGCATTCGCGCGGAAGAAGCGTTAGCCACTCCCGATCATTCGATGATCGCCATGGAGCGGTGGGATGCCGCCCACTTCAAGGAACACGATGCACACTCCAGGGTCACGGAAGCACGCGAAGCCTACAAAGACATGCTTCGCCAAGTGAATTACGGCATCTAGCTCGGTTCCCACAACCGGCCGGGGGACGAACGATCCTTCCAGAATCCGTTGCCGCTGGTCGTGATGTAGAAGTTCTAGCGCAGGTATTGGCTCATCGACGGCTTCGCCGGAATGCCAATGCCGAAAGCTGCCATCGCTTGGCCGCGCTTCTGTTGGGGAAAGATTTCCAGAAGGATTGCCTGCGCGAGAGGCTGCAGGCCTCCGCCCGTGAGCCCTGAGGGACACGGAAGAAGATGAGTGCCGAGTGAACGTCAAGGTTTTTCGGCTTGTTAATCCGTGGGTCGTCACATGTTCCGCGATGCTGGCGACCTTCATGGAGACCTGGACACAACGGTCGTCAACGTCTCCATCCCTCTGGTCACTTTCATCTCTGCGAAAAACCTGTGCAGCCTCCTACTGCCAGAGCTAGCGTGTTGCGCGAGCTGACTGGAAACAAATTGCTGATTGGTCTTGGGGATGGGTTTCGAATCGTGGGAAGGACGTCACGATCACGAGTGCCCGTCGTCACGGTTTTCCGCCGGGAAAGATGCAAAAATTAGCTAGCGAAGAAACGAGGGGCTTGGTATGTCCAGCGGGCCCAGTCCGAGTAGTTCTGCCTCTCTCGAAGAAACAGCGGTCCAGCCACTCGATGCCACACGTCACGGCGAGGCCACCAGGGAAATCGACGCGTTCCTGCGCTCTAGAGTCGTCGGACAGGACGCCGCCGTGGACGCGGTCCTTGAGCTTTACCAGATATTTCTTGTGGGCATGTCTCCGCCGGACCGGCCCGTTGGAAACCTGCTATTTCTCGGGCCGACTGGATCCGGCAAGACTTACGTGATTGAGGTGCTCGCCGAAGCGCTCTTCGGGAATCCACATGCCTTCATCAAGGTAGATTGCGCAGAGTTTCAGGAACATCACGAAATCGCCAAGTTGATCGGCTCGCCACCCGGCTACATCGGGCACATGCATACCCAGCCGATCCTGACCCAGGAGGCGTTGACTCGCTGGCACACGGAGAAACTCAAACTCACGCTTCTCCTGTTCGATGAAGTTGAAAAGGCCTCGGAGTCCTTGTGGCAGCTTATGCTCGGAATTCTGGACAAGGCCAGTCTGACGCTCGGCGACAACACGCACGTGGACCTTTCCCAGTGCCTCATTTTCATGACCTCGAACCTGGGGGCGTCAGAGATGAGCCGGCTCGCCGAAGGCGGCCTCGGTTTCGCCGTGCAGGCACCTATCGAGGACGCGCACCTCGACGACAAAATCAAGCGTACCGCAACCGAGGCGGCGCGGAGAAAGTTCTCGCCTGAGTTCATGAACCGGCTCGACAAGGTTGTGGTTTTCAACACACTTCGCCCAGACCAGTTGGAGCACATTCTTGATCTGGAATTAGAGAAGGTACAGCGGCGCATTGAGGGCGCCGTCGGGCAGAACCATTTCACATTCCGCTGCACACCCGAGATCAAGCAGTGGCTGCTGCGCGAAGGCACGGACCCCAAGTACGGTGCGCGACATTTGAAGCGGGTGATCGAGAAAAACATTGTTTACGGGTTAGCGAACCTGGTTGCCACCGGTCAGGTCAAAGGCGGTGACTGCATTTCGATCGGCATTAAGGCCGACGGTGGTCTCACTTTCGCCAAATTCGCAGCTACGGCCAGCGGGGAATCTGCTGCAGCTTAGGAGCACGCCATGAAAAAAATTCTCGTCGTCGATGATAATGAAATGCTCTGCCGCTTGGCGTGTGACATCTTGCGTACAGAGGGGTACAGAGCCGTTCCTGCCTCGAATGCAGCCGAAGCGTTGCAGGCCTTCGAAGAGGAGGACTTCGACCTTTTGGTCACGGACTCGCAGATGCCAGGTATGAGTGGTGTCGAATTGGCTCGCGCTGTGCGAAACCGCAACCCGCATTTTCCGGTCATCGTTATGACTGCGTTCGAGCCGGTGGAGTCCGAGCACGTAACCCTCTGGCTCCCTAAGCGGTATCTTTTCCCCAATCTGCTGGAGAAGATTCGCTACTGCCTCACCGGAGCCGAAGAGGAAAGCGAAACGACGCATCGTTAGTTGGCCTGAATCACGTTCCATGCTGAAGCAGGATTCGACTCATTCTTCCGGGAGCAATATCATATTGGTCTGTCGGGCCGGTCCGAGAAGCCACTGCTGCGTGAGCCTCCCTAATAGGCCTTACAAAGACTCGTAGTCGCTGAACGAAAGGGCAAAAAGTCTGAGCTCAGATATGAACACCGGTTTCATTGGCATTGGCAGGATGGGAGGCATGTTGGTTCGCGCGCTATTGCGCTCTGGGGCAATCACAGTCGGGAACGTCTGGGCGGCGAATCGCTCCGAGGGCAAGCTGACCGCGCTGGCCGCCGAGTTTCCCGGCATCCACGTCGACAGCAACGGCAAGCTCGCCGCCAATTGCGATCTGATTTTTCTCTGCCTCAAAGCCGGCGACACAGCCAGCGTGCTGGCCCAGATGGACCCCGAGCTCTATCCCGGACAGTTGCTGGTCACGACGGCTAGCCAGATTCCACTCCAAGCTCTCGAGGATCGCGTGCCGTGCCGCGTGGCCAAGCTCATCCCCTCCATCACACAGGAGATCGGTGCAGGCGTCGCATTGCTGGTGTACGGCCGACGCGCCACTGCGGACGATCACAAGCTGCTCGAGCATCTGCTGGGCCGCATCAGTCATCCCATCGTGATCACAGAGTCGCAGTCGCGGCCGGCCATCAGCCTGGCTTCCGGTGGTCCGGCCTTTGTGGCTTATCTGCTGAAATCGATGGCCGAGGAAGCCGCACGCAGCAATCCTGATTTTCCACCCGAACTGGCTCTCAACCTGGTACAGGAAACGGCGGTCGCCACATTGCGGCTTATGGCAGAAGCCAACATGAGCTCAGACGAGGTGATCCGGCGCGTCGCCCTTCCCGGCGGCATGACCGCGCTCGGAATCGAAGTCTTGTCACGCTATGTGCCGCAGGCGTGGCAAGCAGTATTCCGGGAAAGCACCGAGAGAGAAAGAAGGGCTCGGGAAACGCTTGCGCTCTGACCAAACCTATGCCTCGTCTGACCAGTTGCGCTACAGCATTCCTTAGGCCTGTGTCGGTTGGCCACGGCCGCGTCCTCCTGCCGTTCTATCCCTTCGTTAATGTCGGTGGCGAATGCCGCTGCGTTCAGGGCAGCGACGAGTTGAAAGCCGAGTTTTCGAAGGCATTCGAATTCAAACAGACGCGAGAGCGACAAGAGCACTGAGAGGTGGGATGGACTTCGTTAACTGCTACCAGGATGTCAGTCGTGCCAACGCGTACGCCACGCTGGAGTTCGCGAACACGTACTACCTCGCCTACCGCGATCTTCCGGCGATCATGTCGGAGTATGTGACCGGCACCGAGGCGCTTGATTTTGGTTGTGGCACTGGCCGATCCACGCGGTTCCTGCGGAAGCTGGGGTTCAACGTGACTGGCGTCGACATTTCAGAGGATATGCTGCGGGTCGCACGCACTCTGGATCCATCGGGCGATTACCGCATTGTGCCAGGCGACAATTTGACCGAGTTCGCGCCAGAAACCTTCGACCTGATAGTTTCACTTTTCACATTCGATAACATTCCGAGTGCAGCAAAAGTCCAGATTTTCTCTGACCTCAGAAGACTTCTGCGACCCACCGGAACCATCGTTAGCGTTGTCTCATCCCCGGAAATTTACACTCATGAATGGGCTTCGTTCACGACCAAAGACTTCCCAGAGAACGCAGCCGCATGCAGCGGCGATGTTGTGCGCATCGTCGTTACCGACCACCAAGATCGGAGGCCTGTCGAAGATATCCTCTGGACCGACGAATCGTATCGGGACGTCTATAGACAGGCGAGTCTGCAAGCTATCCAAGTCTTCAAGCCGCTGGCCAACGGTGACGAGCCATACTCGTGGGTGAGCGAAACCAGGATCTCTCCCTGGGTGATTTATGTGTTGAGACCAGCGATCTAGCTCCCGCAGATACGGCAGTGAGCCCAATGGTTGAATTTAGCAGGTTGCGGAAAAACCAGCGGGAGTTGGGTCATTTCAGGTCACGCAATTGCTAACTCCAAGCATCCTGCAAATTGCCGAGTTGACCTACAGCTTCGCTGACAAGGTCCCGCGGCATCCCAAAGTACTGCTCAATTGCGTCAGTCAACTGCTCACGATTGGCCAACGCATGCATGGTTGATTTGTCTGCTTCCGATTCAACCAGTGCCAAATTGTGAATGAGTACAGAACGACCTGGATAGAATCGCGTCAGCAAGACCGAATTCAGGAACGTTGCATCGGCAGAGAATGATGCAGCGATCACCTTGCTGAA
>Ga0209415_10020161_pt1 | contig 10385 bp, 17 predicted proteins | sample PeaSoiSIISIP2007_FD_187696 | JGI IMG/M metagenome (GOLD analysis project Ga0209415, IMG submission 187696) | Peat soil microbial communities from Weissenstadt, Germany - SII-SIP-2007 (SPAdes) (version 2) | ecosystem: Environmental > Terrestrial > Soil > Wetlands > Peat | place: Germany...
ACACATTCCTTTCTCGTGGCGCTACTGGCACGGTCTGTGTAGGCGCTACAGCGGCTGCTGGGGACTTCTCTGGAAGCGTGAAGCTCACTAAGGTTTACTTGAACTCAAGCACCTTCTCAACTGCCGCCACCGACCCGTTTTATGGGGCATTCACCAACGGGGTGGCTATCAAGGACGACTACGGCAACACCCTCAACATCGGGCAGGCAAGCGGCAACAACTTCTTTAACCTGACAACGGCGGGAGGAGCCTACATCACCGTGACTGATGATGGCGGAAGCGATCACGGCACATTGATCCTGCAAGACTCTGCGGGCAATGGTTTGCAGGTCTCAGGGGACCAGTTGTTACTAATCGCGAGCAACAGAATAATTTTAGTGGCAGATATTTTCTTGACAGGTAATACTGTCTTAGGTTGGAACAACTATGCCACGGGCATCTCATCAACCGGAACGTTTGGTCAGCTTGCCATAGGCAACGGCGCGGCTGGGGACTTCTCTGGAAGCGTGAAACTGACAGGATTAAATGTTCAGGGAAGTCAAACAGGCCCATATTCTGTTTTTCTAACGTCGCAACCAGGCACTATTGCTGCAACCAATCTTGTGACTACGCCGGTCACCACGGCGCTTTATGAAATCACATACTATCTGAATGACACCACGGCTGGAACAAGCGGAACGGTGTCCTTGACCATAACGTGGAATGACGGCGGCTCACAGACCTTTACCAGCAGCAATGTAACTTTCGGCACTCTTGGTGCATACGTCAGTGGCACTATTGTTGTCAAGGCCACAAGCGGCGCAATTCAATATGCGACGACCGTTACCAGCGCAGTCGGAAGTCCGGCGTATTCTCTGGACATACGCATCAAGCAGCTGGCGTGAGAGGGTAGTTGGTATGGCTACAAAACCTGCAACAAGAAAGAGAAAGTCAATGCGGAGTTTCGAGACGCTCGTTATTCAACGCTTGGATTCTCTCCAGACAGGACAGGACGATATAATCCGAGCATTTTCTGAACACAAGGACTCTGTGAAAGAGGCTGTGAACCAAGCTAAGTCCATTGTAGACCAAAGATTTGAGGACCTCAAGTTTTGGCATATTCCCTGGGTGACCGCAGCATCACTAGCTCGTCACGGCGTCTATTGTGTCCGCTGCAATCAGAGTCTCGAACCGTGGCCTTGGCGATTTGATTCAAACGATGTTTCACTCATATCTCTCCTTAACGGTGTACATTTTTCTCCTGCGAACTTGAATTCTGGAGTAAGGATTACCCCAGCACGAAAAGCTAATACTACCCGAAATTCCTCGTAAGAAATGCTGCCTTTATCCTGGTTGCAACCTCGGCAAGCCCAAACAACGTTGAACTTGTTTCTGGAGCCACCCTTGCTCAAGGGACGTTTGTGATCCTTGGTTGCGTTCTTCACGGACAATTTCTTTCCGCAATAAAAGCAAAATCTAGAATCCACGTCAGCTGGGCTCCTTACAACTTTGTCCCGCAAGCTCGATGATAACAGCAGCCGCTGTAGAGAAAGCTTCAGCAATATTTGGCCTCGGGATTGACTAGCGTCAAAGACTTCCTCTGTTGAGGTTTGGAAAGTTATTCCTTTACCTCAATGGACAGGCTCTTCGCGTTTGGGATCGGGGAGATCCTTTCGAACCGTACCGTTTACACCAACTTGCATAAAAGCGCGAGAGTAGTTCTCCACTGTCCGGCAATACTCGAACCACGCTTGTTCAAAGGTAGGATAGACGTCTTTGCTACCGGCGACGTTGGTGTCTTCCACCACATAGGAGCGTTTGATCTGGGCAAAAAATTCCCAGGCTTCCTCCGGGGTTTGGAAAGTTGGGGTTACCACAGGAAATTCCAAGATGCGCTTGCAGATCACTTCCCAGTCGTAAGCCGCGCAGTGGAATTTGCGAGCGTCCAGGATTGTGGTCTTAGTGGGCACCTACACCAGCCGTTGTGCGGTGATGTACGCTGCAATCTCTTCTGGAGTCACTCGGCTATCGGAAAGACCATTCATGATGCCAGTTGGCCCAGTTAGCCCGTTGCGGACCTTCACGATGGTGGCTGTGTGCTTGACTCTGGTGGGAGAAACAATCCCAACTGTGTGATTACCCACGATGTAAGAATAGTAGCCTTTACCGACTTGAATTTTGTGCATTTGGGCCTCTATCATTCAATACTCTCTTGTAGTTAAAGCAGGTGAAAACGAGAAAAGCTCCGACGCCGTAGCCCGGACCATAAAGCCATCCCGCCAGCGATCCTATGCTTCCGAAGATCACTAGAAGCAGTGCGAGTTTGATCCAAAATTTAGCCATACCAAAATGCTCCTCAGTAATTTGATACTGGATGTCTATGCTTGTGCCGATAAAACACGATCTCACCACGACGCTATTTTGTGGCCCTGCCGCGTTGTCTACCACCACGGGTATCCCGACTTCCAAAATTGTGAAAATTCTGAAGAAAATTTCAAAGTCTTCATCAAAGTTGTACTTACCATACAAGTTTGGCACCTACCCGGAACACCTAGAAAAAGCGGCCTTAGCTCTGGGCTACAGGTTAGAACCGATACGTACCTTTGATCGCACTCCGGCTAGAAAATTTGGTGAAGGCAACATCCCCTGCCATTGGACTGAATTTTCCACCCGCCCCTCATTCCCTCTTTACACCCGTCTATTTGCAAGAGATTTTCAAGACTATCCAGTCATCGTTCAAATCACGGGGAGATCTTACTGGTCTTTCTTAAACCATTATGCTGCGGTGTACCGTCATCATTTTTGCGACAATTTTACCATGAAGCCCGTATTCTTATCCAAATCCCCGCACCGCTGCTCTCGTGTATCACAAGTCTGGCAAGTGTTACCTCTTTCGTCTCCTCCTTCAGTAGTATAAACTGGAGAGAACTGTGATACGTCTTGATTTCACTAAAAATCGGGTGGGTAGCCGTCCTTATACCCGCGACCAAAAGATCGTCAAATGTCCCAAGTGCGGTCGTAATGGCTTGCATTCTGGTATCGATCTACGTGGAGGACATTCGGTTTACCACGTAGCTGAGTTACACGTAGGATTGCACGTGCGGGATTGGTGTTATATTAAAGCAGTGGCTTGGGCATTGGCGACAGGTCAATGGTACGATCGGGATGGAAAGTTGATAAAGCTACCTGTTTAGCCCTTTCCTTCAGTAGTTTAAACTGGAGAGAAGCAAATGACTGAAGCAAAACTTAACGATGCAAAATCGGTGCTCGCGTTCATGTTCGCGGGCAATGCTATCTTTACCCTGCGGAGCCTCCGCACCGGTGCTCGGTTTACCTACAAAATTCAAAAGAATGACCGGGCCTACAATTTCTTCGTCCGTGTCCTCGCCGGACCCGACAACACTCGCGATTACGTCTACATCGGAATGATCATTAACGGTGCATTCAAGACCACAGCCAAGTCCAAAATGCATCGCGGATCGCTTCCGGTTGATGCTCTTTCTTGGGCGCTGGGACAGTTTCAGAAAGATGTACTGCCTGAGCTTGTGGAAGTCTGGCACGTGGGTCGCTGCGGACGCTGCGGGCGTATGCTTACGGTTCCCGAGTCGGTGGCCAGCGGGATCGGCCCAGATTGTGCGGCCCAGATGGGTGTCGATCGAATCACTTTGACGACGGTTCGCGAAACGCCTGAAGCGAAAGAAGAGCGCCTTGCGATGGAATCTCACCGCGAGAAGACTTTCCGTGAAGTCTGTGCGGATATGAAACCCATGCTGTCAGAGAAGTTGAACCAGCTTGCTCATTCAGTTAACACCCGCGTGGCTAAGACGGTCGACCAGGAACTCGCCCATTTGGTCGCAGAGGCAGTAGAAGAGTACAAGCGCACCCAGCCCGAGAATTACTACCAGGACGGTATGCTGGACGAGGAAGAAGCGCGGGCCGTAGCGACCAACAAATTTCGCAAGGAAATGGAACAGGACGACCGGTACCAGGGCAGCAAGTTCGGTGAATACGAACGCGAGCAAGAAGAAGCCGTGTACGAACGGGAAGCTGAGAGGAATTTATGAGCGAACGCAAGAAACTATGGGCAAACCCTGACGGTCATCCCGTTATGATCGAGCATACTGCGGATTGGAAGCAAGCGCCATACAACGACGAAGCGGTGGCGGAACTCAACGCGAAGATGCTCTTTATGGCGGAGCACGGGAGTGTTTGCTATGGCAGAGCGTAGCGATAGCGGCGGGTCCGAAATACGCTTTCTGCGAAGCTATCCGATAGCTGTTCTTTCCATTTCCTCGTAGATTAAAGAGGAGAGAAGCAATGATCAAACTGAACGTAATCGACAAATCCGCAGCGGCGATTTACAACTGTTCGAACACGAACGCCAAACTTGTGCTCCAAGATGATGTTAAAGTTGAGCGGCTTGAAAACGGTCTCGCGCTTGTGGAATCCTCTCTTGGTCGCAAACATATTTTCAACACAGAGGGCGAATACATGGGTACCGAAACGACTTTCACGTTCGGTGTGGCATTTAACGGTGCCCGGAGCATTTAACGGGGTGCATGAGCATGCTAATCAGAGGATGGCTGTTAGGCAACCTGGGATTTGTATTTTGGCGACTTTGGGCGGCGGGCTACGACTTGGACCTGCGAGACTACGTTATACGGAAAACTTCCCGGAGCTAATGACGAGGTATCTCACCCTGCGTGGTTCATCAGCCAGTGAAGTTCCCATTCGTTACGATCCCTGAGTTTGATACGGCACGTGTAACAACCCGGTCGCTCCCAGAATAGCCAGTGCCGAACCCAGAATGGCTCGGGGATAGCGATTGTCCACCCGCGCTCGGGGTGCTCAGGATCGAATGTTGCGTTCTGTGGGGTGTCGGGCATCTGTATGTTGGACTATTGGACGGCCTGGCTCAAGCGCCACTGCGCAACCTCAAGTCTCTCCTCCAAGTCGCGTCGGTAAATGGGATGGCAGCCGTACTTGTCAGCGTGCACCAAGCTCTGTTTGAGAGTATCCACAAGTCGTATGGTTTTCAAAATACTCTGGAGGCTCAGCCGAGACCGCAGAATACCTTTCATCTTAGTATGCCTCCGGATCGTTTTGTGCTAACAAATCGTCTTCAACTTCGTCTTCCGCCAACGCAGTGGTCAACGCGCTAGTTGGTGGTAGCACGCGGGGTGTGGATGCCGTTGGTCTTATGAAGGTCTTTTGTGGCCCGGTGCGCGCACCTTGTGCTGCTGATACCCGGCCAGAACCGGGAGCAGCATGGGATCCCGAAGCTTGAACCTTGATTTTTCCAACTGTCGGTGCCACTCCTCCCGATCTAGTAATAGGAACGCGCATTTCTAGTTGACCCTCCGCATTCACGACAGCACTAGCGTTCTGACGAACAGGGTTCACCGGAGGAGCGGACTTGTGATCAAGTGCTTCTTTCTCCACCAATTCGACCAGAATCATTTCGATGAGTTCCGCCCCGGCTTGATTGGCATGCTTCTTGCAGGCCACAAACTTTGCCTTGACTTTCTCGCCGCCAACCGGCTTCTTAAAGTCAGCGTCCTCAAATTCCTGCATGGCATGGCAACTACAACCCGTCATGTCTACGGTGATGCGGTGAATGCTGGTCTTAGTTGTCTTCATGGATCTCCGATACTTCCAAAGGGTAAGGATTCACAGTCGACTCTTCCAAGGGCGAGGATTCCAGACCAGCCGGTGCATCGGTGCCCTCCAAATCGGTCTCACATTCCTTTTGGTATTCCTCTAATTCCTTTTGAGCTCCTGTCCGCAATTCTTCAGCGAACAGCATGTCGACTTTCGTCTTCGTCAAAGACCGTAGCTTCGTCCCTTTCAAGTTCGGGAACCGCGCCTTGAAATCCCCAATGACTGCAGCGCGGATCTGAGCCTTCCGCATGGTGCGGGTTGGTAGTTCAACGGAGGCCAAGGTTGCTACTGGCATCGCCTCAGATATGAAAGTTTCACCGATTCCTGTATCTTCCATGTCGTTCAATACTCCTATTTTTCAATGCCTCCCAGGAACGCCATCACTTCCCGAGCGGATTTCTTACCCGGTTCCTGGTCGAGAGCTACAGTCACCGCCCCGCGTGGCATGTGTCGTGAGAGTGCGACCAACGTCTTGCTATGCACTTTGACCAACTCCGTAATCATGATAGGGATAGCATCCGACGACAACTGCCCCGCGCTGCTCCACCGAAGAAAGATAGTTGTCATTCCCGAGACGTTCGGTAACTCATCCCTGATAGGGCCATAGTAGTTTAAGAACGGGTCATTCTCCTGAGGATAAATGGCGCGGGCGTAGCCGGCAAACAAAGCCTCTATGAATTTCACCGGAGGAGTGTTCCGACACGCTTCATCGGCTGTCTGCGTCGCGGCGGCGCAATCTTTCTTGGCGATGGCCGTTAGGATCTTCAAGCAGAAGTCTTCCAGGTTGAGATCCACCACGGACATTACCAGATCCTTGGTGACGTCTCCCATGTTCGCAACTGTGTTGAGAAGTTGTACGGCGTCGCGTACGATGCCCTTCGAGACTCCAGAGATTGCCTTTAAGGCATCCATCTCAATCTTGATGGCGTTGGTATGGGCGATGTTCGCGAGTAGCCCAAGGATGGCTTCAGTGCTCACCCGATTGAATCTCGTCTTGCAGCAGCGACTGCGGATCTCGTCAGGGATCTTCGCCCCTTGATTGCTGACGTACATGAAGATGGCGTTGGTGTCCGGCTGTTCCAGCGGCTTGAGGTAGACTTTCCAAGCATCTGGAGTCAACATGTGAGCTTCGTCCAGCATGGTCACGCGGCGACGGCCCAACACTGGGAGCGTCTCGGCAGTTACAATAATCTCACGAGCGGCGTCAACACCGGACTTGGCGACACCGTCCTTGGTGGACCCGGCGTCTACTTCTTGGAAATCAGGATGGTTGTCGATTCCGTCACGATCCACGGTCCGACACGAAGGACAGATCTTCATGTCCAGGAGTGTGCCGCTGCTAATTTTGCAACCTAACGGATGCTCCCCGGTGCACATCAGCGCCCTGGCCAACAGGTAAGCGACAGTGGTCTTGCCTACTCCGTAGACGCCCTCGAGCAGAAATCCCCTGGGGATGAATTTTGCCGTGGTCAAGACTGCCTGAAGGACGCGGATAGCGCGATCCTGGCCGACAACCGAATTCCACGTCTTGGGTCGCTGGGATGCGAGATTCAATTAACTTCCCCACAGATGCTTTGTCACCCAGATCGAGAGGAGAGAACCGCATGCGCCGCCCAAAGTGAATGCAATGATAGATACCGTGTCCCGGGAACGCTTGTCCTCTATCATCAATTTGGTGATGATCATACCTTGGAAAACCAGGGTCATATCGGTGATGGCAGTCCAGAAATACAGACCCTTGGCAAGAGCGCGAAAATTGGACGCGATGAAAAAGAAGGAGAAGAGTTCAGAGGCGAAGAATAGCGCAAAACGAGCAACCCGACTCTTGGGCACCCAATACCGCTTCGTCTTGCGTTTGCGTCTCTTTACCATGGGTCACCAGCACCAATCTTGCCGGCCACCCGTTCTGCGTTCCCACAAGAACGTGCGTAACTGCCAGATTAAAGCGAGGGCCGTGTGAACGATGTACCAGCGGAACCATCGCTCACGTCGAAGCCAGGGCGCGACTCCGAGTGGCGGGGCGGGGCGGCGAGTCCAAGCCAATGTCTTTAGGGATTCAATTTGCATGGCGCGACATGTTTCGTGACCGAATCGCGATGCTGAATTTGTAGATGGCGTCAATCGTCACGTCGGTCATTTCGTCCTGATACTCGTCCAGCTTGCGGGTGTCCACCCAGAAGACTTCGCTCAAGTCATCACCAGGCACAAGTTCCCCGCTCAGATATTGTCCGAGCATGAAAATGACGATTCGATGTTCCTGTTGTGGCTGGTTGAGGATCTCGGTAACGAACAGGATGTCTTGGACGAGAACTTGGATTCCGGCCTCTTCCAATATCTCGCGACGAGCAGCATTATTGACGGATTCATAAGGTCGGACGCCGCCGCCAGGGATGACGAGCTTGCCACCCTGTTTGTTGCTGCGTCCCAGCAGAATCTCGGTTCCCTTGACCACAAACGTCGCCGCGCCTACGCGGGGCAAACGATGATCTTCGGAGACATGTCCCGGTTGTCGGCACGTGCCACACGCAAGGGAATTGCGAGCTATGTCCGATGCTCCGACGTCATGACCATCGCGTTGATCCATGGTTCCTCCTAAAAGCGCCGGGGCCAGAACTCCAGGCTCTATGTCCGGCGTTTTTGACGCGCCTCACGGATTTATCCGATCTGGCTGGCCCCTTCCGACGAAGTACTCGGCCTTGAATGGCCTTTCCCTCGTCGAATCTCTAAACTTGTGCTGCCCAAATGCTCAAATCAGTTAGTACGTTGATCGGGGATTTTACCCGACCGAATTGGAATTGGTTGGTCACCTGAGGACTGGTCGAACGGATCTCACTCAAGGTCAGCGATAGAATCTCCTCATCCTTCTTCCGAAGAGAGAATCGTCCAAAGGAAGGTCAATAATCTTCAATTCGGAACTTGTCTGTTCCCCGATAAGTTCCGCGTAAACTTGACGCGCCGCCCTTTGAATCCTCTCAGCAAGTTTCAGCATTAGACTCCTACGTTGACGACTTCCTCCGTCGTCCCTTCGCTCTCGTACTTGTTCAGACCAAACTCCTTTTTATCAACTTTCAACGTCTCGGTCATATCGTCGATGAACATCGCAATTGCGCTGCGCATTACACGTAGCCACGCATCCCAATACTGTGCAATGGGCAATTCCGACTTGCTATCCTTGATTTGCCTCATAACTTCTCGCTTGAAAGAGGGTACGTCAAAGCCTTTGAGCAGCGCGGCCCCGGCGTCCTGTAGGTTCATGTTGTCGTCTAAGACGAGCTGAAACAAATCCGAACGAACCGGGTACTCTACGTCCTTCTTGAACTTGCTTGTCAAACTCTGAAACACCACGGTAGCGGCGGCGGGCAGAGAGTTTTCCCAGGGAGCAACTAATCCCAACAACGCAAAGGCTTCACTCGGCCCAGTGCAGGTTATCGGGTCGCTGGTAGCCGACAGCTTGATCTTGGACGGTCCTTTTAGGGCGGCCCATCGGCTAGTGTCTAATTCCGTTATGGCGAAGAAGTTGGAGACAATCTTCTCCATGATCTTGTCGTCCAGTTTCACGAGTTCTTTCTTTGTGAAGCGGGTAAGTTCACTGGCGCGGGTGCCCATAGCTGAGGAGAAGGTGGGCTTTGTACCACACCGAACCGCGTTCAGGAAGAGACTCGGGAAATTGACGTTGTCAAAATCCCAATATAAGCCGAAGCACTCGCCACCCAAGGCTTCAATGAGCGATTGAACCCAGCCAACTTCTTCCACGCTGGTCGTGGCCGCGTACACCCGACCTTCTATGAAGTCAATCAGAACAGGGAACTGCTTGCGGGTGAGAACGTTGGTCGCCTGGACAAAAGAATCCACACCACTCTTCTCATCCTTGTTCAAGAACTTGTACGGGCGGCTCACGCTCGCGTATGCCAGTCCTTCTTTCTTACTAGGGACATCGTTAACGTCATCAAAGTCATTGAAGACGGCCCAAAATCCGTAGTAATGGGACTGGTCGTCCTGGCCTATCTTGAACGCGGCTTCGTTAGCACCGTAGAAATCTACCAGTTGTTCTATCAAACCTTTGCCCGGCAAAGAATCGGAGCTAGGTTGAGAATTAACTGGATCCAAGAGCTTGGCCACGGTTTGGAGGATGAGAGGATCGACCAAGGTTTCGTCCAGGCGCGGGGATGCAAATGGATTGATCCCAACGGTGGCTTTGTTCTGGAACTTGGTGGTAAGAGAGGCTTTGAGCTGGGATACACAAAACAAAGTAAGGTTGGGTTCCCACGGCTGTCCTGGAGCGGGTGCTTGCGCCATGCTGAGTCTAAACTCTACAAGGCTAGAAGGTTTAACTCCAAAAATCGACCAATTTCCCTTACCGAAAAGCATGTTCTCTCCTCTACTTACAAACTCCCGACTGCCCTACTTCCACAGGTTGACAATCCAGCTTCGGCGCGGTATTGACCTGCCGCATATCGTTGCAGATCGAGATCATCACGCAAATCAAGAAGGCGAGCACGAACCACACGAATTCTTCTTTTTTCATGCTGTACCTTTTGATACTCTCATAAATTCAACAACAACGATTTCAGCTAGTCGCGTTGTGAGCCTTATTCCGTCCTCTGGATTACTATGTGCTCCATCTGACCGTTCTCTCGGATCGTTTCGATCTCCACCAAGCCGAAATTGGGGGCAAACTTCCACTTCTCCTCGTAAGCGTCGTTAGAGGTACCCTCGCATTGATGGCTGACGATTGCCAGACCAGT
>Ga0209415_10020162_pt1 | contig 10385 bp, 9 predicted proteins | sample PeaSoiSIISIP2007_FD_187696 | JGI IMG/M metagenome (GOLD analysis project Ga0209415, IMG submission 187696) | Peat soil microbial communities from Weissenstadt, Germany - SII-SIP-2007 (SPAdes) (version 2) | ecosystem: Environmental > Terrestrial > Soil > Wetlands > Peat | place: Germany...
CGACGAGTCCGTGCTCATCAGCGTCGCGCGCCCGGAGATCACCGGTGTGGTCACGCGCGGGGCGGCCAGGCTCTTCCTGGCGCTCGGCTATGCGCCGCTGGCCGAGGTCTCGCTGCCGAACGGGCGGCGCGCCGACCTCATGGCCATCGGCCCGCGTGGCGAGATCGCCATCGCCGAGGTCAAGTCGGGCCTTGAAGACTATCGCGCCGACCGCAAGTGGGCGGAGTACGCGCCGTTCTGCGACGCCTTCTATTTCGCCGTCGACGCCGACTTCCCGCGCTCTGTTCTGCCCGACGGCCCCGGCCTGATCGTCGCCGACGGCTTCGGCGGCGCGGTGATCGTCGAGCCGCCGATGGTCCCGCTCGCGGCCGCGCGGCGAAAGGCGCTGACGCTCGCGTTCGCCAGGCTGGCCGCAGCGCGCGCGCTTATCGTCTAGGGATTGGCGAGGCCCCAGCGCGCGCTGGCGCGTTGGTAGGCGGGCCTGGCTTCGATGCGCTTGGCGTACGCCGCGAACGCCGGCTCCCTCGGCAGCGTGCCGTTCGCGAAACCCCATGGGAAGCCGGCCCCGAGGCAGGCGTCGACGGTGGTGAACTGCTCGCCGAGCAGCCAGGGACCGCGCTCCAGGCCCTTGCGGAGCGTGCTCAGCACCCGGTCGTAGTCGCCGTACCCGGCCATCGCGGCCGGCAGCGGCTCGCGCCTGGCCATCCGGTCGACCAGGACCGCGTCCAGGCTGGTATTGAGGAAGTGCCAGCGCAGATAGGGGCCGCGGCGGGGGTCACCGATCGGCGGCGCAAGACCGGCCGCGGGATACTTGTCGCCGAGGTAGATGCCGATCGCGCCGGTCTCGCTGACGACCTCGTCGCCGTCGCGGATCGCCGGCACCTTGCCCATCGGGTTGATCGCCAGATACTCCGCCTTCTGGCCGTCGCCCGCGCGGACGTCGACGACGGCGACCTCGTACGGTTGACCCAGCTCTTCGAGCAGGAACATCGCCGAGTTCGAGCGTGAGTTCGGGCAGTGGTAGAGCGTGATCATCGTGGTGTCCTTCAAAGCGTGGCCACCATAGGCGCGCCTGCTGACACCGTTGTGGCCGGAACGGACTTGTTCGGTCTAGCGCGGGGCGCGCTTGGCCAGGATGCGCTGCAACGTGCGCCGATGCATGGAGAGCCGCCGGGCCGTCTCCGAGACGTTGTGGTTGCACAGCTCGTAGACCCGCTGGATGTGCTCCCAGCGGACGCGATCGGCCGACATCGGGTTTTCCGGCGGCGCGGGGACCTCGCTCTGACGGGCCAAGAGCGCGCGCACCACGTCGTCGGCGTCGGCCGGCTTCGACAGATAGTCGACGGCGCCGGCCTTGACCGCGGCGACCGCGGTGGCGATCGCGCCGTAGCCGGTCAGCATGATCACCCGCGCGTCCGGCCGGGCGGTCTGGATGGCTTCCACCACCTGCAGGCCGTTGCCGTCGCCCAGCCGCATGTCGAGCACCGCGAAGGCGGGCGGCTGGGCCTTGATGATCTCCATCGCCTCGTCGATCGAGCTCGCCAGCCGCACCGGCTCGAATCCCCGCGCCTCAAGGGCGCGGCCGAGCCGGTTGCGGAACGGGGCGTCGTCATCCAGCACCAGCAGGCTCTTGTCGTTCAGCACGGCGACCGCGTTCGACAGGTCCTGCATGTCCATCCTCACCACCAAGCGCGAGGCATCTACTTCCGCGACATGATGTCGCGGACTGCCGGTCACCTCAAGCCCCTTCGCCTGCAACTGGCGCGCGATCGGCGACTCCCAGTTCAAATCCACCGGGCGCCGGGGGCGCTTCGATCGCCGCCCTTGGCCAACGGGCCGAGACCAGCGCGCCGCCCGCGTTGCGGAAGTCCACCCGCGCGCCAGTGCGCTCGAGCAGGGTCTTGGCGATGAAGAAGCCGAGCCCCATGCCGACGTGCCCTGACCTCGACCCCTCGGCGCCCGGGCGGCTGGTCACATAGGGCTCGCCGAGCTTGGCGAGCACGTCGGAGGAGAAGCCCGGCCCATCGTCGCGAACCTCGACGACCACGGTCTCCTCGTCGAAGCGGACGCTGACCAGGACCTCGGAGCGGGCGAAGTCGGCGGCGTTCTCGACGAACGACGTCATCGCGTGCAGCACCTCGGGCATGCGCCGGATCTCCGGCGGGCGCACGCCGGGTGGCCCGGCCACCAGGGCCTCGACGCGGACCCCTTCATGCAGATGCGGCTCGATCGCCTCGTTGGCGAGCTGCAACAGCGTCATGCGCGCGTGCAGGGCGTCGTCGGTATCGGGCTCCTCGGTCAGCCGCATCAGAATCTCGCGGCAACGTTCGGCCTGCGAGACCAGCAGGTCGGCGTCCTCCTTGAGCGCGTCGTTGGGGGCCTGACGCGCCATCTCCTTGGCCACGACGGTCATGGTGGCGAGCGGCGTGCCGAGCTCGTGGGCGGCCGCGGCGGCGAGGCCGCCCAGCGCCGACAGCCGCTGTTCGCGCGCCAGCACCATCTGGCTCAGGTTCAAGGCGAGCTCCATGCGCGCAGCCTCCGCAGCGGCCCGCCACGCGTAACCGGCGGTCAGCGCGATGCCGGTCAGCGTGGCCGCGGCCACAGCCAGACGAAAGAGCACGGGCGTCGTGGCTGGCGTGGTCGCGGGCCACGGCGGCGGCAACGACCAGAGGCTCATGACCACGAGCGCCAGGGCCGCGAGGCCGCCGATCAGGAAGGCCCGCCCGCCGCGCAGAGACGCCGCCGCCATCGTCACGGGCGCGATCAGGAGCAGGCAGAACGGATTCATCACCCCGCCGGTGAGGAAGAGGATGGTCGACATCTGCGCGATGTCGAAGGCGAGCTGCAGAGTCAGCATCCACTCGCCGCGCAGGCGGCGGAGCGGCGGCGCCAGCGCCAGCACGAGATTGAGTATCGCCGCGGCCGCGATCACCACGAGCGCCGCCGCCAGCTGTCGGCCGAGGCCCAGCCAGAGCGCGGCGGCGAGGATCGCGGCAAGCTCGGCTCCGAGCGTCAGCCAGCGCAATCCAACCAGGACGCCCAGGCCCAATCGTCCTCGTGTGGGCAGGGCGACCTCGACCAGCGCCTCGGGTTGTCCGGACAGGGTCTTGGGCCTATCCAGGGCCGCAGGCAGGGCGGGCGCGCGAGCGAAGAGCTTCACGGGGCAATTGTAGCAGTCGAACGCCGATGAGAGTCATCTCGCTGAGAACCGCGGCCTGGATCGCGGTTGCTATTGCGGCCATCGCGCTGGCCGCCTTCATCGTGTTTCGCCCGGCCCCGCCCGCCAGACCCGCGGCCAGCGTCCCGATCGGCGGGGCGTTCCAGCTCACCGACCACACCGGGCGCGTCGTGAACCAGAGCCTCCTGCGCGGCAAGTGGAGCGCGGTCTACTTCGGCTACACCTACTGCCCGGACGTCTGTCCCACGACGCTGCAGATGCTGGGGACGGTCGAGCGGTCGCTTGGCCCGCGCCAGAAAGACTTCCAGGTCGTGTTCGTGACAGTCGACCCCGCGCGCGACACGCCGTCACAACTCAAGCTCTATCTGTCGAACGGCGTCTTTCCGCCGGGCGCGATCGGGCTGACCGGGACGCCAGATCAAGTCGCCCAGATCGCCGGCTCCTACGGAGTCTACTTCCAAAAACAAGGGACGGGCTCGGACTATACGGTCAATCACTCGTCGGCCATCTACCTGATGAACCCGAAGGGTGACTTCGACAGCGTGATCGCGTCCGATTCGACGCCAGCCGACGCCAGGGCGGCGATTCTGAAAGCGATGGATGGGGCATCGGCCGGCGACTGAATCGGGGCCTTGGCGCGATGGACTCCGTTCACCATCTCTGGTGTATGCTGCGCCGCACAATACACAGGGCTTCGCCCGGGGGTTCGTGATGCTCTACGCCATGCACGAGGCGACCTACTATGCCTCGATGCCCGCGCGGCTGATGGCGCGCGCCGCCCGCGACTTCTGGAGCTCGCCGATCAACCCGGCCGCCTCGACCGAGCTCGGGCGAAGTCTCTATGCCGGGGCCGACCTGTTCGCCAACGTCACGCGCCGCTACGGCCGCCCAGCCTGGGGCATCGACAGCGTCACCATCGACGGCGCGCCGGTCAGGGTCCGCCCGGTCGAGATATGGCGCTCGCCCTGGGTCAAGCTGCTGCACTTCGTTCGCGACACTTCCGACCTGCGTCGCGCCGGCCGCTCGACGCTCGACCCGGCCGTGCTGATCGTCGCCCCGCTCTCCGGGCACCACGCGACGCTGTTGCGCGGGACGGTGCAGGCCTTCCTGCAGGATCACGAGGTCTACGTCACCGACTGGTCGAACGCCCGCGACGTGCCGATGCTGGACGGCCGTTTCGACTTCCACGACTACATCGACCAGGTCAGCGAGATGATCCGCGCCATCTGGCCGCGCCCGCACGTGGTCGCGGTCTGCCAGCCGGGGCCGCCAGTGCTGGCGGCGGCCAGCCTGATGGCCGAGGACGACGATCCGGCGCGGCCGGCCAGCCTCACCTTCATGGGCTCACCGATCGACGCCAGGCTCTCGCCGACGGTGGCCAACCGCCTGGCCGAAGAGCGGCCGTTCACCTGGTTCCAGCGGCACATGGTCCACACGGTTCCGCCACCCTATCCAGGCGTGCTTCGGCGCGTCTATCCGGGCTTCGTGCAGCTCTACAGCTTCATGCAGCTGAATCTCGAGCGGCACACGGAGGCGCATCAGCGCTACTTCGAGCATCTGGTCAGCGGCGACGGCGACTCGGCCGACAAACACCGGGAGTTCTACGACGAGTACCTCTCGGTCCTGGACCTCACGGAGGAGTTCTACCTGCAGACGGTCGAGATCGTGTTCCAGCAATATCTGCTGCCCAAGGGCGATCTCAGCCACCGCGGGCGGCGGGTCAGGCCGGAGGCCATCACCGACATCGGCATCATGACCGTCGAAGGCGAGAACGACGACATCTCGGGCATCGGCCAGACCCAGGCCGCGCACAAGCTCACCCCCGGCGTGCCAGACCATCTGCACGAGGACTACGTCCAGGCGGAGGTCGGCCACTATGGCGTCTTCAATGGACGCCGGTTCCGCGAGGGGATCTACCCGCGCGTGCGCGCCTTCATCCGCCGCTCCGAGGCCAAGGCGCAGCGGCTGGACTCTGCGGCCGGTTAGGCCTCGGCTGCTGACGCAGCGCCAGCAGGGAATGACGACAAGATATTGCTGTCGACGTGCCGCCCTCGTACCCCCACCCCATGTCCAACGCGCCGATTCGCCCCGTCCACGGCGATCTGATCGAAGCCCACGGCGCACCGGTCAGGGTGCGGGTCAATCTGCGGGCGCGCCGGGTGAGTCTCAGGCTCGACGCCGCGCGGGGCGAGATCATCGCCACGGCGCCCAGCCCACGCCGCATCGGCGAGGCGATGGCGTTCGTCGAGCAGAGGCGCGGCTGGATCATGGCCAGACTCGCCGAGCTCCCGCGCGCGCAGCCGTTCGAGCCGGGCGCGGTGATCGAGGTCGCGGGCGGGCCGTGCCGTCTGGTCGCCGTTCCCGGCCGGCCGCGCTGGACCGCGCCGAACGAAGGCGCGCCGCGTGCGCTGTCCGCGCCGGGCGATGGCCCGGCGTTCGCCCGCGCCGTCACGAACGCGCTGAAGGCCGAAGCCCGGCGCGTGCTGCTCGAACGCACCGCCGTACACGCGCGGGCGCTGGACCGGCGGATGCCCGCTGTCTCCATCGCCGACCCGCGCGGGCGCTGGGGGTCGTGCACGCCGCCCCGCCGCCGCGGGTTCGGCGCCAGTCTTGAGGTCGGCCGGGTCCGTTACTCTTGGCGGCTCATCCTCGCTCCGCCGACGGTGCTCGATTACGTCGCCGCCCACGAGTGCGCCCACCTCATCGAAGCGAACCACTCTCCGCGGTTCTGGGCGGCCGTGCGCGGCCTGGTCGGCGACCCGCGAGCGCACCGCGCCTGGCTGCGCGCCAACGGCGCGCGCCTGCACGCCATGGGCCGCTAGACGAGAACGAGCTAGCCGGGCGGGGGCGGACCGGGCGGCGCCGGCGGCGCACCTGCGGCGGGCGGCGCCTGCGTCGGCGGGGCGCCGCTCCCGTTCGGGGGCGCGCCGGTGAGGATGTCGCCGATCACGTCGGGCAGGCCCGGCGGCTGCGGGGCCGGCCCGCCCGGAATGGGCTGCACGTTCATATGCGGCAGGGTCTCCGCCATGAAGGCATGCCAGATCTGCGCCGGCGGCCCGCCGCCGACGACGCCGCGCATCGGGGTGTCGTCGTCCCGCCCGGTCCATACCGCCGCGGTGAAGCCGCCGGAGTAGCCGATGAACCAGGCGTCGCGGTAGTCGCTGGTCGTGCCGGTCTTGCCGGCGATGTCGAACCCGGGCACGGCCGCGCGTGTGCCTGTCCCCGCCGTCACGACGGCGCGCATCATCTCGACCATCTCCGACAGCGCCGGCTGCCCGATCACCTGCGCCCGCGGCGGCGGCGCGAGGTCGTGGTCGTACAGCACCTGTCCGGCGGCGGTCTGGATCCGCTCCACGCCAAAGGCCTTGGTCAGATAGCCGCCGTTCGAGAAGGCGGCATAGGCCTGGGCCATCTCCAGCGGGGTCACCTCGACCGCGCCCAGCGCCATCGAGGGTCCTGTCTGGATCGGCGTTGAGATGCCGAGGCGATGGGCGGTCGCGGCGACGTTGACGGTCCCGACCTGATTGGCCAGCCGCGCGGCGACTGTGTTGATCGACTGCGCCAGCGCTGTCTCCAGCGTCATCGGTCCAAGGTAGCGAGGCTCGAAGTTGCGCGGCGTCCAGCTGCCGATCGTGATCGGCTCGTCGACGGTCATCTCCTGCGGCGTATGCCCCGCCTCCATGGCGGTCAGGTAGACGAACGGCTTGAACGACGAGCCGGCCTGCCGCTGGGCCTGGCTCGCCCGGTCGTACTGGCTCTGGCCATAGTCGACGCCGCCGACATAGGCGCGGATACGGCCCTCGCCGTCCAGCGCCACCAGCGCCGCCTGCTGGACGCCGTGAGTTGACGCCGAACCGTTCACGACCGAACGGACGGCGTTTTCCGCCGCCGCCTGCGCGCCCAAGTCCAGCGTGGTCTGCACCACCAGGTCCTGCTCGGGCTGCCCCACCAGCGCACGCACCTGCTGGTCGACATAGTCGATGAAGTACTGGGCGTTCTGGTTCGGCATGGTCGTCGAGACCCGCACCGGCTCGCGGAACGCCTCGTCGCGCTGGGCGGCGGTGATCGCCCCGGTCTCGACCATCTTGTCCAGGACGATGGTGGCGCGCCGCTCGGCGCGGTCGGTCGCCGAGACCGGGCTGTAGTGGGACGGACCCTTCATGAGCCCGGCCAGCAGCGCCGCCTCGCCGACAGTCAGCTGGCTGGCCGGCTTGTTGAAATAGCGCTGGGAGGCGGCCTCGATGCCATAGGCGCCCTCGCCGAAATAGACCCGGTTCAAGTAGAGGGACAGGATCTGTTTCTTTGTGAACTTGCGCTCGAGCCAGACCGCCAGCACCAGCTCCTGCGCCTTGCGCCGGATGGTCTGGTCGGGGGTGAGGAAGAGGTTGCGCGCCAGCTGCTGGGTGATCGTCGAGGCGCCCTGCTCGGCGTGGCCGGCGCGCAGGTCGGCCAGCGCCGCGCGCGCCATGCCGATGGGGTCGAACCCCCAGTGCTGGTAGAACCGCTGATCCTCGATCGACACGAACGCCGCTGGCACGTACGGCGGCAGCTGGTCGATATCGACCGGCGGCGAGAACTGGCTGCCGCGCACGGCGATCTCGGCGCCGGAACGGTCGAGGTAGTCGATCGACGGCTGGCGCTTCACATCGAAGATCTTCGAGGTGTCGGGCAGGTCGAAGGCGAAGACGGCGAAGAAGGCGATCACGCCGATCGCCGCCCAGACACAGGCCACCACCGTCCAATAGGCGAGCGCGCCGAGAATGGAGCGGCGGGGGCGGGCGGCCGGCGGCGGCGCGCGGCCGCCGCGGCTAGGCCGACCCCCTTGCGCGTCCGCCATCCCGGGTCCGTCTCCTGACAAGCGCGCTAAGGGCCGCGTCGCCGCTCGGTGTCTTAGCGAACGGGCGAGAGTCGCGCGAGTGGGCTCGCGCGGGCCCGAGCGCCGCGCTAGGGTCGCTGTGCTTTGGGATTGCGTGGAGAACGTGGCGCCATGCTCAGCGTCAGAACCGGGATGCTCGTGCTCGGCGTGCTTGCGCTCGCCAGCTGTACGAGCAACCCCAAGCCCGCGCCCGAGGTCTGGACCGGCGGCGATCCGGCGCATCTGGCCGCCGACAGGGCCCAGTGCCACGTCGAGGCCGACAAGCTCGACGTCAGCGACCCGTCGACCTACTCGGACCCGCGCTACGGCGTCACCAGCGCGATGGCCGAGGCGGTGGCCAAGGACAATCCGCTCGCCGACCGCGGCGCGATCGTGCGCCAGGCGGCTTACGACACCTGCATGGGCGACAAGGGCTGGAACTTGGCCGAGTAGTGACGGACGACGCTCTTTCGCTCGAGGCGGCGCGCGAGCAGCTTCGCCGCACGTTCGGCCACGCCGACTTCAAGGGCCTGCAGGCGCCGGTGATCGCCGAGCTCTTGGCCGGTCGCAACGCCGTGGCGGTGCTGCCTACCGGCGGGGGCAAGAGCATCTGCTACCAGATCCCCAGCCTGATGCGGCCGGGCGTCGGGGTCGTGGTCTCGCCGCTCATCGCGCTCATGGCCGACCAGGTTGCGGCGCTCACCCAGTTCGGAGTGGCGGCGGCCAGGCTGGACTCGACGCTGACGCCGGACGAGCGGCGCGATCTCTGGCGGCGGATCGAGACCGGCGGGCTCGACCTGCTCTACCTCTCGCCCGAGGGACTGATGCAGCCGCAGACACTGGAGCGGCTAGGCGCGCTTGAACTCGCGCTCATTGCCATCGACGAGGCCCACTGCGTCAGCCAGTGGGGGCACGACTTCCGCCCCGAGTACCGGATGCTCGGGCGCCTTGCGGAGCTCTTTCCGCGCACGCCACGCCTGGCGGTCACCGCGACGGCAGACGCGCGAACGCGGGAGGACATCCGCGCCGAGCTGCATCTGAAGGGCGCGCGCGAGTTCGTCGACAGCTTCGCTCGGCCGGAGATCGCGCTCTCCGCCGAGCGCCGGCCGGCGCGTTCGGAAGCCCGCGCGGTCGAGCTGGTCAGCCAGCGGCGCGGGCGCCCCGGCGTCGTCTATGTCGGAACCCGCGACGGCGCCGAGAGCATCGCCGCAGGCCTGGTCGCGGTGGGCGTCAACGCGCTCGCCTATCACGCCGGCATGGACCCGGGTCTGCGCAAGACCCGGCTCTCCGACTTTCTCGCCAGCGACGATGCGGTGATGGTGGCGACCATCGCCTTCGGCATGGGCATCGACAAGGCCGACGTGCGCTTCGTGATCCATGCCGATCCGCCCGGTTCGATCGAGGCCTATTGGCAGGAGATCGGCCGCGCCGGCCGCGACGGGGCGCCGGCCGAGGGGATCACGCTCTACGGTCCCGCCGACCTCGCTCGCGAGCTTCGCCGGATCGCCGGCCGCGACGTGCCCGACGCGGTCAAGCAGGTGCAGGCGCGCAAGGCCCGCCAGCTCTACGCCATGCTCGAGGGCATGGGCTGCCGGCAGGCCGCCGTCCGCCGTTACTTCGGCGAGACCAACGTCGAGCCCTGCGGCGTCTGCGACCTCTGCCTCAACCCTCCGATCGCGGTCGACGTGACCGAAGGCGCGCAGAAGGCGCTGGCCGCCGTGCACCGGCTGGGCGGCCGGCTCGGCCGCGGTCGCGTGGTCGACCATCTGCTCGGGAAGACCAAGGACCCAAGCCCATCCGAAGCCGGCCTCTCCACCTTCGGGGTCGGCAAGGAGTTCAGCCCCGCTGGCTGGCGCGACCTGATCGACCAGCTTCTGTTCGAGGGCCTGTTGCGCGAGGACCCCAACGACGGCCGCCCGCTGGTGGCGCTCGGCGACGCCGACGGCGTGCGCGCTGTCTATCGCGGGACCCGGCGGGTGCAGCTTCGCCGCATGCCGGAGGCGCACGACCCGACGACGCGCTCCGGGCACCCGCGCAAGCGCCGCGGCGGCGCGCCGCTTGCGGTCGCAGAGACCGACATGCTCCTGTTCGACGCTTTGCGCGCCTGGCGGCGCGCGGAAGCCGCGCGCCAGGCCGTGCCGCCCTACGTCATCTTCCACGACCGCACCCTGGCCGAGATCGCCCGGCTCAAGCCCACCTCGGCCGCGCTGCTGGCCCGCATCGACGGCGTCGGCCAAGCCAAACTCGACCGCTACGGCGAGGCCGTGCTCGAAATCGCCCGCAGCGATTGACGTGCCAGCAAGCCCGAGACCGCTTTAGCACGGCTTGCCGCACTTATGTCCGCTTCTGACT
>Ga0209415_10020163_pt1 | contig 10383 bp, 12 predicted proteins | sample PeaSoiSIISIP2007_FD_187696 | JGI IMG/M metagenome (GOLD analysis project Ga0209415, IMG submission 187696) | Peat soil microbial communities from Weissenstadt, Germany - SII-SIP-2007 (SPAdes) (version 2) | ecosystem: Environmental > Terrestrial > Soil > Wetlands > Peat | place: Germany...
TGCGCAGCGAGATGCGGATCGAGCGGGCGAGCTTGTCGCGGTCGAACGGCTCGCGCGCGCCGTTCTTCTTGACCACTGTGAGCTCGCGCAGCTGCACCCGCTCGAATGTCGTGAAGCGGGCGGCGCAATTGGGGCACTGGCGCCGGCGGCGGATCGCCGCGCGGTCCTCGGTGGGGCGCGAATCCTTCACCTGGGTGTCCTCGCAACCGCAAAACGGACAGCGCATGTGCCTGCTCCTCCCCCTCGCGCGCGGCTCAGCGGCGGCTCAATGGTAGATCGGGAAGCGCGCGCACAGCTCGCGCACCCTCACTCCCACCGCCGCCTCGACCGCGCCGTTCTTGTCGCCGTTCGCCGCCAGACCATCCAACACCTCGGCGATGAGCTCGCCGACAAGGCGGAACTCGGCCTGGGCGAAACCCCGCGTCGTACCGGCAGGACTGCCAAGACGGACGCCCGAGGTCACGGTCGGCTTTTCGGGATCGAACGGGACGCCGTTCTTATTGCACGTGATGCCGGCGCGCTCGAGCGCGACCTCGACCACCTTACCGGTGAGCTTCTTCGGCCGCAGATCGACCAGCATGAGATGCGTGTCGGTGCCGCCCGAGACGATAGCGAGCCCGCGCTCCACGAGTGTCGCGGCCAGCACATTCGCGTTGTCGACGACGGCGCGCGCGTAGAGCTTGAAATCGGGCCGGAGCGCCTCCGCCAGCATCACCGCCTTGGCGGCGATCACGTGCATCAGCGGCCCGCCCTGGAGGCCGGGGAAGATGGCGCTGTTAACGCGCCGCCCGATCTCCTCGTCGGCGGCGAGGATCATGCCGCCGCGCGGGCCCCGCATGGTCTTGTGCGTCGTCGTGGTGACGACATGCGCGTGGGGCAGCGGGCTCGGATGCACGCCGCCGGCGACGAGCCCGGCGAAATGCGCCATGTCCACCATGAGATATGCCCCCACCGCGTCGGCGATTTGGCGGAAGCGCGCGAAGTCGATAATGCGCGGATAGGCCGATCCGCCGGCGATGATGAGCTTGGGTTTTTCCGCCTGCGCCAGGCGCTCGACCTCGTCGTAGTCGATGCGGCCATCCTCGCGGCGCACGCCATACTGCACCGCGCGGAACCATTTGCCCGAGAGATTGGGCGGCGCGCCGTGGGTCAGATGCCCGCCAGCCGCCAGCGACATGCCCATGATGGTGTCGCCGGGCTGGATCAGCGCGAGCATCACCGCCTGGTTCGCCTGCGAGCCCGAATGCGCCTGGACATTGGCGAAGGCGCAGCCGAACAGGCGCTTGGCGCGGTCGATCGCGAGCTGCTCGACCACGTCGACATATTCGCAGCCGCCGTAATAGCGCCGGCCGGGATAGCCTTCGGCGTACTTGTTGGTGAGCACCGAGCCTTGCGCCACGAGCACGGCGCGGGAGACGATGTTCTCCGACGCGATCAGCTCGATCCGGTTCTGCTGACGCTTCAGCTCATGGTCGATCGCGGCGGCGATATCCGGATCGGCGTCGGCGAGCGCTGCGGCGAAGAAGCTGTTGGAGGAATGCGACGCGGGTTGGGACAGCGACATGTGACGAACCTTGCTAGCGGGACAATTTGGCGACGCGCCGTGCGTGGCGCCCGCCCTCGAAAGGGGTCGAGAAGAATATCCTGAGGCAGTCCTTCGCGGTCTCGGGACCGATGAGCCGGGCGCCCAGCACCAGAACGTTGGCGTCGTTGTGCTGACGCGCAAGCCGGGCGCTCGAGCCGTCGTGGCACAATGCGGCGCGAATCGCGTGACTGCGGTTCGCGGCGATCGAAACGCCGATGCCGGTGCCGCAGATGAGCACGCCGCGGTGCGCCTTGCCCTCGACGAGGGCGTTCACCAGAGCGCCGGCGTATTCGGGATAGTCGACCGACTCGCGGCTGTGCGTGCCGAGATCGAGCACAGTATAACCGAGCGTCTCGAGCTCGGCCGCAAGAAGCGTCTTGAGCTCGAAGCCGGCGTGATCGGCGGCAATCGCAACGAGTTCGGGCATGGCGGCCAGGCGACGCGGAAATGAGTTTGCGACTCTACCAGATTTCGGCGGCAACCGCCAACCGCCCACCATTCCTCGCGTGGCCGGGCGGCAGCGGCGGAACCGGCGTGAGACCAGTTGGCGCGCATTGGTAAAGCAGTCGCGCTCTGCTTTGGTTAACTTTCATGCGTCATTTCATAAAACTTATTGAAAATTGCGCAGTATTCGCGCGCGCAACGGTTTCGATTGACATGAGTTTTTGGTCTTGCAATCATCATGGTCCAAGCATTGGGGATCGCCACAATGGTTGATGCTGCGTCAAGCAAGGCGCCTGCACCGCAGGTGTTGCGCATGACCACGGACGTCGTCGCGGCCTATTTGCGCAAGAACACGCTGCCGAGCGCGCAGATCGCCGAGATCATCGAAGCGGTCTACCGCTCGCTCCGGACGCTCGAGGCGCGCAGCGGCGAGCCCGTGTTGGAGGCGCAGAAGCCGGCGGTACCGATCCGCAAGTCGGTCCATCCCGACTTCCTGGTCTGCCTCGAGGACGGCAAGAAGCTCAAGATGCTGAAGCGGCATCTGCGCTCGAGCTACCGCCTCACGCCCGACCAATACCGCCACAAATGGGGCCTGCCGCCGGACTATCCGATGGTGGCGCCGAACTACGCCGACCAGCGCTCGGCCTTCGCGCGCAAGATCGGCCTCGGCCGCACCGGCCGCAAGGTCGCCAAACGCGCGCTGCCGCCGGCGAAGAAATAGGCGCCCTTACCCCTTGATTTCGGCGTACTTGCCGTTCTGCCACACATAGACGACGTAATCGGGGCCGATTACGTCGCCCTTGGCGTCGAAGCCGATGCTGCCGATCACGGTGTCGAACTTGTTGGCGCGCAGCGCCTTGGCCACGGCGTCGGCCTTCAACGAATTCGCCTTGGCGGCGGCCTGGGCGAAGACCTGGAGCGCCGCGTAGGTGTAAAGCGTGTAGCCCTCCGGGTCATAGCCTTGCGCCCTGAACGCGGCGACGGCGGCCTGCGCGGTCGGCATGTTGCGCGGGTCGGGCGAGAAGGTCATCAGCGTCTTCTGGCCGGTGTCGCCGGTGATCTTCCAGTATTCCTCGCTCGCCAGCGCGTCGCCGCCCATCAGCACCGCGTCGAGCCCCTGCTCCTTCGCCTGCCGGATGAGGAGGCCGGCCTCGGTGAAATAGCCGCCGTAGAAGATGGCGGCGATCTTCGCCTCCTTCATCTTGCTGACCAGCGCCGAGAAATCCTTGTCGCCCTGGTTGACGGATTCGTAGAGCGCCTCCTTCATACCGGCGGCGTTGATCGCCTTCTTGGTCTCGTCCGCGAGGCCCTTGCCGTAGGCGGTCTTGTCCTGGACGATCGCCACCGGCTTCCCTTTGAAATGCTCGGCGAGATATGTCCCGGCGACCCGTCCCTGGGCGTCGTCGCGACCGCAGGTGCGGAACACGTTGGTCCAGCCGTTCTTGGCGGCGCCGTCGGTGAGGAGCGGGTTGGTCGAGGCCGGCGAGATCTGGATGATGCCGTTCTCGGCATAGACCGAAGAGGCCGGGATCGAGGCGCCGGAGCAGAAATGCCCGGCCACCATCACGACGTTGTTGTTGGCCATCTGGTTGGCGACCGCGACCGCCTGCTTCGGGTCGCAGGCATCGTCGCCGATTGAGAGCTTCAACTGCTTGCCGAGGACGCCGCCATGGGCGTCGATGTCCTGGACCGCCATCTCGGCGCCGCGCTTCATCTGCTCGCCGAAGGCGGCGTCTTGGCCAGTGATCGGCCCCACCACGGCGACCGGAATGTCCTGCGCCGCCGCGACCAGCGGCGACAGGGCGACGAGCAGAGCGCAGGCAAGCGCGGTTCGCATGGACGTCATGGGGCCGGTTCCCTCCGTGAAGGCGGATCAAGTCTAGCATCGCGCGCGCGCCAAGCGAACAGCCCCGCCGCCTCGTAGAGCCAGGGATATTGCGCCACCATGTTGCGCGCCAGCACCAGCCGGTAGGAAACCGCCGCAACGGCGAACAGCACGGCGGCGGCGGCGACGAAGCCGCTCGCCGAGAGCAGCTCGGCGTGGAACAGCGCGAACAGCAGGAAGCGCTCGCCCGCGGCCAGCAGCAGCGTGTAAGGCACGACCTGCCAGGCCGCGCGCCAGTTGCGCGCGAGTGCGCGCCCCGTCGCCGCCGCGGCCGCGGCGAACAACAGGGTCATGGCGACGAAGCTCGCCGTCACGCGCCGCCCTCGAGATAGGCAGCGCGCACCTCGTCATTGGCGAGCAGCTCGGCGCCGCCGCCGGAAAGCACGATCCGGCCCGTTTGCAGGACATAGGCGCGGTGCGCGAGGCGCAGCGCGTGGTGGGCGTTCTGCTCGACCAGAAACACCGTCACCTTCTGCGCCGCGTTGATCTCGCGGATCACCTCGAAGATCTGTTTCACCACCAGCGGCGCGAGCCCCAGCGACGGCTCGTCCAGGAGCAAAAGCCGCGGCCGGCTCATCAGCGCGCGGGCGATCGCCAGCATCTGCTGCTCGCCGCCGGAGAGCGTGCCGCCGCGCTGCGCCTGGCGCTCGCGCAGGATGGGGAAGAGGGCGTAGACGCGCTCCAAATCGGCGGCGAAATGCGCGGGATCGGCGACGGTCGCGCCGACCTGGAGGTTCTCGAGCACGGTCATGCGCGCCAGGATGCGCCGTCCCTCCGGCGCGTGCGACAGGCCAAGCCGCACGATGCGATAGGTCTCGTCCCGGGTGATGTCGCGGCCGTCGAACAGGATGCGGCCTTGCGCCGCGCGCGGTCGGCCGCAAATGGTCATCAGCAAGGTCGACTTGCCGGCCCCGTTGGCGCCGATGAGGGCGACGATCTCGCCGTCGTCGACGGTGAGGTCGACGCCCTTCAAGGCCTCGACGCTGCCGTAGAACGCATGCACCCCTTCGACGACCAGCATGGCTCAGGCCGCGTCCTCTTCGCCGAGATAGGCCTTGATCACCGCGGGATCGCGGCGAATGTCGGCGGGTGCGCCGTCGGCGATCTTGCGGCCGTAATTCAGCACCACGATCCGGTCCGAGATGCCCATCACCAGGCGCATGTCGTGCTCGATCAGCAGCATGCCGATGCGATACTCGTCGCGGATGGCGCGCAGCAATGCCACGAGGTCCGCGGTCTCGCGTGGATTGAGTCCGGCCGCGGGCTCGTCGAGGCAGAGCAGTTTCGGCTCGGTGCACATCGCCCGGACGATCTCGAGACGCCGTTGCGCGCCATAGGGCAGCTTGCCGGCCTCGTCGTCGGCGCGCGCCAGGAGGCCGATGCGGCCGAGCCAGTCGCGCGCCAATGAAACCGCCCGCGCCTCGGCATGGCGATAGACCGGCAGGCCCGCGAGCCCAGCGAGCGAGAACACGCTCGCCCGCATCAGGCGGTTGTGCTGGGCGACGATGAGGTTCTCCAGCACCGTCATGCCGGCGAACAGGCGGATGTTCTGGAAGGTGCGGGTGACGCCGGCGTCGCGCGCGATGCGGAACCCGTCCATGCGCTCGAGGAAATGAGTACGTCCGTCATGCTCGAGCGCGAGGCGTCCAACGCTCGGCCGGTAAAAGCCGGTGAGGCAATTGAAGATGGTGGTCTTGCCGGCGCCGTTGGGGCCGATGATGGCGGTGATCTCGCCCGCGCGCGCCGCGAAGGAGACGTCGTCGATCGCGACGAGCCCGCCGAAACGCATGCTGAGATGCTCGACGGCGAGCCCGTTCACGCCGCCCCCGCCGCGCCCAGGCGTATGGACGGCGCGCGCCGCGCCAGGAAGCCGCGCGGACGCCACACCATGATCGTCACCATCGCCCCGCCGAACAGCAGCATGCGGAACTCGGCGAAGACGCGGCCGAACTCCGGCAGACACACGAGCGCAACCGCCGCCAGCACCACGCCCATCTGGCTTCCCATGCCGCCCAGCACGACGATCGCCAGGATGGTCGCGCTTTCCTGGAAGGTGAAGCTCTCCGGGCTGATGAAGCCCTGGCGGGTGGCGAAGAACGCGCCGGCGAAGCCGCCGAGCATGGCGCCGATGGCGAAGGCCGAGAGCTTGACCTTGGTCGGATCGATGCCAAGCGCGCGGCACGCGATCTCGTCCTCGCGCAGCGCCTCCCAGGCGCGTCCGACGGGAAGCCGCCGCAGCCGCAAGGTGAAGAGGTTGGTGGCCAGCGCCAGCGCGAGGATGACGTAATAGAGAAAGACGATGCGCTGCTGCGGGCTTGACGGAAATCCTGCGAGCGACGGCCGCGGCACGCCGGCGATGCCGTTGGGGCCGCCGGTCACGTCGGTCCAGTTGAGAAGCACGATGCGCACCATCTCGCCGAATCCCAACGTGACGATGGCGAGATAGTCGCCGCGCAGACGCAGCACCGGAAATCCCAGCACCACGCCAAATGTCGCCGCCAGCAGGCCCGAAACCGGCAGCGCCTCCCAGAAGCTCAAGCCCAGCCAGCGCGCGATGAGGGCGAAGGAATATGCGCCCACCGCGTAGAACGCGACATATCCCAGATCGAGCAGCCCGGCGAGCCCGACCACGACGTTGAGGCCCCAGCCGAGCATGATGTAGATCAGCACCGTGGTCGCGAGATCGACCAGGTAGCGCGACGAGAACGGCAGCACCGGCAAGACAACGGCGAAGAGGACCAGAAGCGCCGCGGCGACGAGCGCCCCCTTCCCGCCGAGCCAGGCCGGCGCGGCGGCCCGCTCGCGCCGCGCGAAAACCGGTGCAAGGCTCCGCAGCGCCGTCAGCAGCAGCCGCGCGGCGAACACCGCACCGACGCCGATCGCGACCAGGGTGAACCGCGTCTGCAGGCCGCTGCCCTGGGGGCCGCGATCGACCGCCTCGAATCCCACCAGCGGCACCGCCAGCACCAAGGCCACGAAGGCGGCGAGGGCCGCGTCCTTGACCGCCGCGAGGCCGCGCGCCCCTGTCATCACACCTTCTCCACCTCGGGCCGGCCGAGCAGCCCGGTCGGCCGGAAGATCAGCACCAGCACGAGCACGCCGAACACGGACACGTCCTTGTACTCGGTCGAGAAATAACCGGACCAGAAGGCCTCGATCAGGCCGATCAGCAAGCCCCCCAGCATCGCGCCCGGCAGCGAGCCGATGCCGCCCAGCACCGCCGCGGTGAACGCCTTCACTCCGGCGAGGAAGCCGATGAAGAAATCGATCACGCCGTAATAGAGCGTCACCATCATGCCCGCGACCGCGGCGAGCGCCGCGCCGATGACGAAGGTGAGCGAGATGGTGCGGTCGACATCGATCCCGAGCAGCGCCGCCATGGTCATGTCCTGCTCGCAGGCGCGCTGCGCCCGGCCGAACGGCGTCGCGGAAATGACGACGGTGAAGCCGGCCATGAGGGCGAGCGTCAGGACCATGATGGCGATCTGGAGATAGCTGATCTGCACCACGAACCCGTCCTGCTGCATCAGCTTGAAGCCGCCCTTCACCACCGGCGCCAGCGATTTCACCCGCGCCCCTTGGGCGAGTTGCACGTAGTTCTGCAGGAAGATCGACATGCCGATCGCCGAGATGAGCGGCGCCAGGCGGTAGGAGCCCCTGAGCGGCCGGTAGGCGACGCGCTCGATGGTCCAGCCATAGACGGCGGTGAACGCCATCGCCGACAGCAGCATCAGAACCAGCGCCAGCGGCACCGAGCCGATGCCGAGCGCACTCATCGCGAGGAAGGTGATCAGCGAGACGAAGGCGCCGATCATGTAGACCTCGCCGTGGGCGAAGTTGATCATGCCGATGATGCCGTAGACCATGGTGTAGCCGATGGCGATGAGGCCATAGACCGCGCCGAGCGTGACGCCGTTGATGAGCTGCTGCAGGAAATAGGCCATGGGCGGCCAAAGGTAGGCGCGGCCTTCGGTGCCCGCAAGGCGAGCGGTCGCTCGCGGTGGTCCTTCCCCCGTCGAGGGGATGGGTTAGGGTGGGGAGGCCGCTTCGCGTCGGGCCCTTCCCGCTCCCTCAAGGGGAGAGGGAAGTTCAATGGCGGCGGCGCGGCTTATGCGGTAAAAGAAATCCATGTTTCCGTGGGTCGATTACGGCGGCCGCTTCTCGCCCTTGAGGGCCGCGGTGTTTGCGGCGCTGTTCCTGCCCGGTCTCTACGTGGCGCTCGCTTACTCCCAACATTGGCTGGGCGCGCGCCCCTTGACCGAGGCGATCCATCAGCTCGGCCTGTGGACGATTCGCCTCATATTCCTGGCGCTCGCGATCAGCCCGGCGCGGCGACTCCTGAACTGGCCGCGGCTCATCGAGGTGCGGCGGATGGTCGGCGTCGCCGCCTTCTGCTACGTCATCGCCCATTTCTCGCTCTTCATCATCGACGAGGCGTTCGACCTGTTCGAGGTCGTGTCGGAGATCGTGCTCCGGATCTATCTCACCATCGGGTTCACCGCGCTCCTGGGCCTCGGCGCACTGGCGGCGGCCTCGACCGACGGCATGGTGAAGCGGCTCGGCCGGCGGTGGCAGAAGCTGCACAACCTCGTCTACGGCATCGGCGTGCTGGCGATCATCCATTTCTTCATCCAGTCCAAGGCCGACGTGTGGGAGCCCATCTGGATGGCGGGGCTTTATTGCTGGCTCATGGGATGGCGCGTGCTCGACTGGGCGGCGCCGCGCGGGCGCACGGCGCCGCTGTGGCAGGTGGCCGCGCTGTGCCTTGCCGCCGCGGTGGTGACGGGGCTGGGCGAGGCGGTCTATTTCATGTTCGCGATGGGCGCGCCGTTCGGGCGGGTGATCGAGGCCAATTTCTCGACCGCGATCGGGGTGCGCCCGTCCTGGATCGTGCTGGGCGTGTCGTGCGCGATGGCGCTCGCAGGATTGGTGCGGCGCGTCAGCGGCCCGCGCGCGCCTTCGCCATCACGTAGTCGAGCTTCTGCTGCGCGAGGCGCTTGAGGGCGGCCTCGCCGGCGGCGGGATCGCCGACGATCACCGCCTCTTGTCCGCTCGCGGGATCGATCGCCGTCACCTTCAGCGCCGCGCCCACGCGGATGAATTCGAAGATGATCTCGCGCTCGCCGCCCATGACGCTAGAATAGCGCGCGCGGCACGAGCGCCGCCATCCGCCCGAGGAGCGACCTCATGTCCACCGCCCCCGTCCGCGAGCGCCGCAAGGAAGCCGAGCGCGCGGTCTTCGACTGGCAGGACCCGCTCTACCTCGAGGATCTCCTGACCGAGGAGGAGCGGCTCGCGCGCGACAGCGCCCGTGCCTTCGCGCAAGAGAAGTTGATGCCGCGCGTCAAGGCGGCGTTCCGCGAGGAGCGGGTCGACCGCGAGCTGCTGCCGGAGCTGGGGCGGCTCGGCTTTCTCGGCGCCACCATCGAGGGCTATGGCTGCGCCGGGGCGAGTGCCGTTTCCTATGGCCTGGTCGCGCGCGAGCTGGAGCGGATCGACAGCGGCTATCGCTCGACCTTGTCGGTGCAGTCGTCGCTGGTGATGCACCCGATCCACGCCTTCGGCACCGAGGAGCAGCGCCAGAAATACCTGCCGAAGCTCGCCACCGGCGAGATGGTCGGCTGCTTCGGCCTCACCGAGCCCGATTGCGGCTCCGACGCCGGCGCGATGAAGAGCCGCGCCCGCAAGGTCGATGGCGGCTTCGTGCTCAACGGCAGCAAGATGTGGATCAGCAATTCGCCCATTGCCGACCTCTTGGTGGTGTGGGCGAAGAACGACGAGGGCGTAGTGCGCGGCTTCCTCGTGGAGCGCGGCGCCAAGGGACTGACCACGCCCAAGATCGAGGGCAAGTTCTCGCTGCGCACGTCGAGCACGGGCGAGATCGCGATGGCGGACGTGTTCGTGCCGGACGCAAACCTGCTGCCGGGCGTGACCGGGCTCAGGGGACCGTTCTCATGCCTCGACAATGCGCGCTACGGCATCGCCTGGGGCGCGCTCGGCGCGGCCGAGTTCTGCTGGCAGGCGGCGCGCGACTACACGCTCACTCGCCATGCCTTCGGGCGGCCGCTGGCGGCCAACCAGCTGATCCAGAAGAAGCTCGCCGACATGCAGACCGAGATCACGCTCGGCCTCCATGCCTGCTTGCGCCTCGGGCGTTTGAAGGACGAGGGCCGCGCCACGCCCGAGATGGTGTCGCTCCTGAAGCGCAACTCGACCGGCAAGGCGCTCGACATCGCGCGCGTCGCCCGCGACATGCATGGCGGCAACGGCATCGTCGACGAGTATCACGTGATCCGCCACGTGATGAATCTCGAGACCGTCAATACCTACGAAGGAACGCACGACATCCACGCCCTCATCCTGGGACGCGCGCAGACCGGGATCGCCGCGTTCTAGAGCGGATTCCGGTTGAATGGAACATAGCCGGCGTTGGCAAGGTAGTTGGCGCATTCGTGCGATGAGAAGGCTG
>Ga0209415_10020164_pt1 | contig 10383 bp, 9 predicted proteins | sample PeaSoiSIISIP2007_FD_187696 | JGI IMG/M metagenome (GOLD analysis project Ga0209415, IMG submission 187696) | Peat soil microbial communities from Weissenstadt, Germany - SII-SIP-2007 (SPAdes) (version 2) | ecosystem: Environmental > Terrestrial > Soil > Wetlands > Peat | place: Germany...
GCCTTGCCACCGTCCCAGGTGATGTCTAGCGCTCCGGTGCGGTAATCGTCCTTGGCTGTCGCGAGTTGTCGCAGGAGCTTAACAAAGGGTGCGGCTGTTGCCATCCGGAGATATTCTACGGACGTGGCTGCCGAAATAATCACGATCGCGTCACTGAAAGGTGGCGTAGGCAAGACGACGACGACCTACGCGCTTGCGGCAGCCGGCGCTTCCAGTGGCCTGCGAGTCATCGCCATCGACCTCGACCCCACCGGTGGCCTGAGCAACGCCCTGGAGAAGTCCAAGCGAACCATTACCATCGCCGATGTGCTTCACAACCGGGTCAGCCTGCGCGACGCGCTGGTCGATCACCCGATCGGGATCCAGACGGTCCCGGGGCACCGCAGCCTCAACCACGAGCCGCTCCCCGAAGCCCAGCTGCGAGCCTTGATCGGGCCGGTGCTCGAGGACGTCGACGTGGTCCTGATCGACACCCATCCCCACGAGCCGTCCCTGCTCGGCCCGATGGCGGTGGCCGACCGGATCGTGATCCCCACCGCGCTCGACCTGCTGTCGCTGCGAGCCGCCGCGCTCACCGTGGGACTTGCCGAGCAGCTGGGGGTGCTCGAGCGAATTCGGGGCATTGTTGTCAGTAACGCGAAGCGGCCGCTGTCGCGCATCACCGAGTCCCTGCTCAACGGGTTGATCGTCAGCGGGCTGGCCTTCGAGACCGTGCTCTGGTTCTCGTCGGGCTGGGTGGTGGCAACCTCGGGGAAGGGTGAGCTCCCCGACCCGGTGCTGCTCGACGACGCGCGCCGGCTGCTCCATGAGGTGGCCACCCGTCCGGTGCCGGCGGTCGCTCTGCGTCAGTTCATCGCCATGGCCCAGGGCCGGCGACCGGCGGCTCCGGTCTCCGCGTAGAGCCTCCGCCGGGCCCGACCGCGCCGGATCAGCGGCGGCCGAAGTGCCAGAAGCCGCGCTGAGCGGCGGCGTTCAGCTGAGCGCGCAGGCTGTCGATCTGGAGAACGGACTTGGTCAGCGCCTCGAGCGCCTCAGCCTGCTCCTGCTCCGCGCGGCGGCGGGCCGCCTCCGCGGCGTCCAGCCGCCGCCTGAGCTCCCCGGCCTCCTCGCGGGCGCGCAGGTCATGCGCCGCGAGGGCGCGTTCCGCGGTGTCGGCCCGCTCCCTCCACGTCGCGGCTGCCCGCTCCAGGGCGCGGGCCCGCTCGCGGCTGCGCTCCGCCTCGTCGAGGTTCCGCCGAGAGGCGGTGAGGCTGATCAACGCCTCACCGGAGCGGCGCAGCTCCGCCTCGGCCGTCTCGCGCGCGGCTTGAGCGGCCCGGAGGTCGATGCGGAGTCGGGCCACCTCGCGGCGCAGGCCCTCGACCTCAGCCGCTCCGATCGCGGGCTCGTCGACCTCCTCGGTGTCCTGGATACCGGCCCGCAGCTGGGCCGCCTGGCGCTCAACCAGCCGGTCCAGGAAGTCCCACTGCTCCAGGAGCTCCTCCTCGGAGTGGGGGGCAGGGTTGGGGTTGCGGCTGGTCACGCGGCTCACATCCCCGGGTGACGGTGGGGCTGGCCAGGATCCGCTGAGACCGGGAGCCGGGCGAGTCGCCCCGGGTCGACCCCGCGCAGCGCGGCGAGCGCCGGCCTGCGCTCCGCTCCCAGGGCGTCGAGCAACCCCTGCACCGGGCTGACCGATCCGGCGAAACGAAGCGGCGTCGAGTCGGCCCGCAGCGGCCACTCTCGGGTGGGTGTCGCCGCCGCCTCGCCGTCCTGCGCCGAGAGCAGCAGGGCGATCTCGGGCTCGCTGACCCCGGCGGCGATCAGGTGGGCCGCCACCTCGATCATCTGACCGCCACGGAGGCGAGGCAGGGCATTCCACACCGCCACCAGCACCGCCTCGGTCTCGTCCAGCTTGCGGACGATCGCCGGGACCTCGGTCATACCGAGCCGGCGGGCCGCCTCCAGACGGCGGGCTCCCAGCACCACTTCGAAGCGTCCCGCCTGGAGGGGCCGGAGCAGCAGCGGCTCGACGATGCCCCGCTGGCGCACGCTGCGGGTCAGCGCGATCAGGTCACCGCGCGTGCCCGGGGGCTCCGGCCATGGCCGCGTGTCGATGTCGGAGCACGCGATGTGTTCCAGCCTCGACTGCGAGGTGGGGGCGAGCCAGCGTGCGAGCGGCCCGGCATGGAGGCCAAGCCGAGCGGGCTCGCCCGGGGCGTCCGGAGCCTCGGAGGGATCAGACAATCTGCAGCACCTCGGCGGCGAGCTCCCGGTAGGCCGCCGCCGCCTTTGATTTCGGCGCGTAAGCGACGATCGGGACACCGGCCAGAGACGTCTCCTGGAGCTTCACGGTCGGGGCGATCAGCGTCTGGAAGACGTGCAGCCCGGCCAGGTCGGCGAGGCCGCTCAGGAGCTGCCGGCTGAAGTTGGTGCGGACGTTGACGAAGGTCGGCGCCATGCCGAGGACCCGCAGCTCCGGATTGAGCTGGCTGCGAGCCAGATGGACCGCTCGCAGCACCTCCTTGAGCCCCCGGACCGCGAACCCGGACATCTGGAGCGGGATCAGCACGTAATCGGTGGCGGCCAGCGCGTTGACGGTGTGGAACCCGAAGTTGGGTGGGGTGTCGTAGAAGATGAAGTCATAGCCGGCGCGGGTGCCGTCGCGGGCCAGGACGTCGCGGAGCAGCGTCTCGCGATGGAGGCCGGAGGGGAGCTCCGCCTCCACGGCGGTGAGGTCCGGGGTGGCGGGGAGCAGGTGTAGGTTGTCCCACTCGGTCGCGATGATGGCCTGGGCGGGCGCGATCCGCCCGCTGAGCACGTCGCCAAGGCTTGCGCGCAGCTCATAGGGGTTCTGGCCCAGGCCGCTGGTGAGGTTCGATTGCGGGTCGCAGTCGATGGCCAGCACCCGGCGGCCGCCCTCGGCAAGGGCCGCCGCCAGGTTGATGGCGGTGGTGGTCTTGCCCACGCCGCCCTTTCCCGACACGCAGGCGATCCCGATGCCCATGGTCACCTCCGGGCTGCAGCTGTCACGTCACCGTACCTTGGTCGACTCCGGCCGCCACGGGGATTCGAGTCGCCCCGTCGTATCTTGCCTGCGACAGCGGTGTGGCTGTGGCGCCGTGCGCCGGTCCGATGAGCGGAGGCCGGTGAATGGCGACCCGACCGTTACGCGCCCGCGACCCGGCATCGGCCGGATGGTCGGAGGCTCTTCGGATAATCGCACCAAGATGACCGTACAACCCTCTCTCTTCAGCAGCACCGATTCGCAACCCCGGCGCCGACTGGTCCGTGACGGCTTCCGCGAGAGCGAGCCGAACCCCGCTGATCAGTTCGCGCTCCGGTCGGGAGAGATGTACCGCATCTCGTACTCGGTCGGCGGGCCCAACCAGCGCCGCGTCACGCGCAGCGTGGCGATCTACGGCGGCCAGAGCGAGCGGCGGGTCTGGAGCGGCGACATGATGCCCTGCCTCGACTTCGCGCTCCCCCAGGGGAGGACGCTCTCGCTGCTCACCAACCAGCTCGTCGACGCTCGCCCCGCCGAGCTCAACGAGCGGGGCCAGTGGGTGCTTCAGCAGCCCGAGGGCCACCGCCGACGCGCCCCACGGCGCCATCGCGGCGGCTCGGGCTGACGCCGGGCGGGGCGCCGCATCCGGAGCTCCGATACCCCGCTCCGCAGCGCCGTGGCAGCCGGGCCTCACCCGTGGCGCCAAAGCCGTCGACTGACCGGAGAGGGGAGTCCCGCCGCCGCTCGGACTCCGGGCCGCCCGTGGCCGGTCGTCCGGGCGGGAGCTGCGGTGGGTGACGACGGACGGTGCGATCAGCCCGGGCCGGCGCCGTTGGCGTCGGGGGTCGACTCCTGGGCCTTGGCCAGCCGCTCGTTGAGGCCTCTCCGCTCGAACCGATAGCCGATTCCGGGCACCGCGTGGATGTAGGTCGGCCGCGGCCCCTCCGGCTCGATCTTGCGGCGCAGCCGGTACACGTGGGCGTCGACGGAACGGAGATCGAGGTCGGCACCCTGACCCCAGACCTTCTGGATCATCTCGGAGCGCGAGATCACCCGCCCTGGCGAGGCGGAGAGGAGCGCCAGCAGGTCGAACTCGGTGGGGGTGAGGGTCACCGGCTTGCCGTCCCGGAGCACCTCGTGGCGTCCGACGTCGACGATCAGGCCGGGGAACTTGAGCCGGCCGGGTCGCACCTGGGACTGGGTGGTCCGCTGCCGGCGCAGCTTGGCGTTGATGCGGGCGGCCAGCTCGCGGACCTCGAAGGGCTTGATGATGTAGTCGTCGGCCCCGATCTCCAGTCCGACCACCACATCGACCGGGTCGGAGCTGGCCGAGACCATGATGATCGGGACCTCGACGCCGGTGGCCCGGAGGCGCCGGCAGACGTCGAAGCCGGTCATCCCCGGCAGGGTGAGGTCGAGGATGATCAGGTCGATGTCGCTCGACTCGGCGAGCCGCACGCCGTCCAGGCCGTCCTCGGCGAACTGGATGGTGAAGCCGTGCTGCTGGCCGAGGACGGTGAGGATGTCGTGCATCGACGGGTCATCGTCGACCACCAGCACGGTCGCCTCGTTGATCCCGGTGCGGCCGCCCAGCGACGCGGCCGGGTTGAGAATGCTGTAGTCCGTGAAGGGGCTCATCCTGCGGTTCCCTGGAATGGCCTCCGTGCTCCGACGGCCTCTGATCGCCACGACGCTACCACCAGGATCGCGAAGGTTCTGATTCGGTTACCCGAGTGTTGCGAACCTTTACCGGGCCGAGATGGCGATGGGGTTCCTGCGGCGGCCAAGATCAGACGTGCCCCGGGAGGGCGATCACGAAGGTGTTGCCGCGGACCCGGCTGTTGTCGATCCAGATCCGCCCGCCCATCCGCTCGACCAGCTGGCGGGCCAGGTAGAGGCCCACCCCGAACCCGCCGCGCTGCCGGAGCAGGGGCGACTCCACCTGGTAGAAGGAGGCGAAGACCCGGTCGGCCTCGGCCTCGGGGATCCGCCGGCCGTGATCCTGGACCCCGATCAGGACGTAGGGACCGTCGCGCCGGGTGCTGATGGTCACCGGCTCGGTCTCGGGAGAGAACTTGAGGGCGTTGTCAATGAGGCAGGCGAGGGTGAGCGCCAGACGCTCGGGGTCGGCCATCACCTGGCCGGCGTCGGACAGGACGTTGACCTGGAAGCGGCTGCGGTCGGCGGACTCGATGAAGCGCGAGATGGTCTCGCCGATCACCGCCTCCAGCTCGCACGCGGTGGTCTTGAGCCGGATCTCTCCGGACTCCAGCTGCGCGATGGCGAGCAGGTTGTCGGTGAGCCGGGCCAGGTGCTCGGATTCCGAGCGCAGCTCCCGGATCCCCTCGTCGCGCGCGCTCGCGGGGAGGCGGTCGCCGGCGTCCTGCATCAGGCTCACCCAGGCCTTGATCTTGGTCAGCGGCGTGCGCAGCTCGTGCGAGGCGAGCATCATGAAGTCGCTCTTGATCCGGTCGACCTCGCGCAGCTCATTGAAGGCGACCGCCTCCAGCTCGTAGGTGTGGGTCAGCTGGCGAGCGCGGCTCTGGATCATCTCCCGCGAGAGCAGCCCGCTGATCAGGGCGATGACCACGAACAGGAAGAGGCGCTCGGCGAAGAGGTAGCCGTTGGTGGCGTTGAGCGGCTCGTGGTCGAGGAAGCCGATGCCCAGGTAGATGGCCGCGATGCTCACCGCGCAGAAGATGCTGCCGCTCAGCCCGAAGCGCAGGCTGCTGGCGATGATCACCAGGTAGAAGACCAGCCCCAGCTGGGACTGGTACCCGCCGGTCAGGTAGACGAGCCCGCTGGCGATCAGGATGTCGAGCGCGAGCATGGCGTACTGTAGCCGGCGGGTCGGGATCCGGTTGACCAGGAGCGCGATGGTCGTGACCAGGGTGAAGAGGGCCCAGATGGCGAGCAGCAGGTTGACCTCGGGCCGGTTTTTCGTGGTCCCGCCGGGCCAGTTGACGCTGACCGCGGCGAAGACCAGCACGATCCAGCGGGCCAGCTCGATGACCCGCTCGACGCCTGCCCGCCGGTCCCGGTCCAGGACGGTGGGCAGGTCGGGGATGGTTCGGTGCGCAGCTCCGTCAACCGGTTCGGCGGGCGGGCGCGCGACCGCGCTATTGATCACGGCCCCCGGCGTCACGCTCATCGAGGCGCACCAATCCTCCGGCTCACGCCGATGAGCCTAATATCGACATCGGGCGGGGGTAACAGCGCTTCCGGTAACGATGCGGCATCACCCCGCGTTACACGCGCCGAGGAGCCGCCGGCGCCCCCGCTGCTGCTGGCCGCCCTGCGCCTCCTGGCCGCCGGTGCCGCCGCCGCCGATTCCTTCGACCGGGCTCTGGCGGCTGAGGCCTCTCCCGCCTGGCGAGCCCTCGCCCTGCTCGGACGCGGTCTCTGCGAGGAGCTGAACGGGGCGCCGGCAGCGGCTCAGCTGACCGTCGCGACCGCCCTGGAGGAGTGGAGGGCGGCCGATTCCGGCGCCTGTGCCGTGGCCCTGGCCGCCCTGGGACGCGCTCTCTCCACGGGGCCGGACGGTGACCTCGGCGCGGCCTTCATGAGCGCGGCCCGGCAGCTCTCCGGAGCGAGCCCCCCCGAGGTGCTCGGTGCCGTCCTTCTGGAGCTGGGTTCCGCGGCTGCCGAGAACGGCGAGGCCCAGACCGCCGCGGCCCGCTGGCACGAGGCTCTGGAGCGCGGTGACCCTCGGACCGGCGCGGCGGCCGCCGCCAACCTGGGACGTCTCGCCGCCGCCCGCGGCGACGCCGCAGCCGCGGAGGCGATGTTCGCGCGCGCCATGACCGTGTCCGGAGGGCCCCACGTCCGGGTGGTCGCCGACGGCATGGTCACCCTGGCGGCGCAGGCGGCCGCCGAGGGGCGCTGGGACGAGGTGGACGCCCGCCTCCGCCAGGCCCTGCCGCTGCGCCGCGCGGACGCCGATCGTCGGGGGGTGGCCGAGGTCCTCCACGACCTGGGAATCGCCTACTGGCGGCGCGACCAGCTTCAGCGCGCCACCCGCAGCCTCGAGGAGTGCCGGGCCCGCGCCGAGGAGATCGGCGATGAAGCCCTGCGCGGCGCCGCGCTGCGCGCCCTCGCCGCGGTTGCCCTCCAGGACGCGCGGCTGGTGGTGGCGCTGGCCTACGCTCAGGAGGCGACGCTGGCGGCGAGCACACCCGGAGACCGCCGTGCCGTCGCCGCGGTGCTCCGGCAGGTCGGCGACGAGGCCCGCCGCCAGGGATCCGACTCGCTGAGCGGTGAGGCCTTCCGAACCGCCGCCGGCATCCTCGCCGGGGGCGACTGAGGCGCCGCCGGCACGCCCCCAGCCCTCCCAGACCGTCCGGGATGGCTCTCCCCTGGCCAACCGGGTCCGCGGGCGCTGCCCTTGTATCAGCAGGTCGGGGCGTCCGACAGCGGCGGTGGCGTCGAGGTGGGGGGGGTGCCGCCCGCTGACATGACCACCCGGCCGCTCGCCACGTCGCGGCAGTTTACCGTCCAGCCGAGCTCCAGGAGGGCGGAGACGTCGGCGCTGGCGGTGCCGAGGATGGCGTGGTGGAAGCCATAACGCGCGATCAGGGCCTTCCAGTCGCCCGAGATGGTGGCGATGTCGACGTAATCGGTGAGCGGCGCGGTTCCGAAGAGCCCGATCTCGTCATACACGAACACCTCGCGACCGGTGGGGAAGCGGTAGGCGAGATAGCCCGCGTCGCCGTCCGAGCTGAGCAGCCGCTGGCCGGGGAAGTGCGCCGCGACGTAGGTGGTCGCGCTGGCGGGCTCGTGGGTCTGCTCGTACCGGCTCGCCGCGGCCGCCGAGACCTGGGGTGCCGCGACCGCTATCGAGGCCGCGCTCACCGCCACCGCCGCGACCACCGCGAGTGGGGCGGGAAGGCGGGCGCCGAGCCGGCGCCGCAGGCGGAGCGGCGCGCGCGCGTTCCAGGCCGCCGCCCCGTATTCGGCGATCTGGGGGATCGCGACGACCGCGAAGATGCTGACGTTGCGGACCGCCTGCAGGGTGAACAGGAGGGCGGCGGTGGCCAGCAGGGCGTCCGGGATCCGGGGGCGGCGGCCGATCAACCAGAACAGCACCAGGAGGGCGGCGACCACCTCGATGAGCCTGGTCAGGGCGTCGTGGAAGTTGGGTGACTGCCACGCCGAGATGAGCTGCGAGAGGAGGGGATTGCCGATCGTCTCGGCGACGTAGGCGTAGATGCCCGGCCCGGCGGGGTTCACCAGGGTCAGCACGGCGGCCGCGGTCGAGGCGATCGCGAGCGGTCGCCGGCTCACGCCCTTCGCCAGGGGGACGGGGCGGAACGCAGCCCAGAGCACGACCAGGACCACGGCCCCGGCGACCAGGCCGAGCACCACCCCGGCCGCGGCGGCGCCGACGCAGATCCCCGCCAGCGAGGTTGCCGCCGAGACCCGGGCCGTCCCGCTCCGCGCCGGTCGCTGGATCACGAGAGCGAAGGCGAGCAGGGCGAGCCCGGCGATGAAGCCCGCATCGAGGTTGGCCCAGAGCAGGAACATCGGTGGCAGCAGCCAGACCACCCAGCGGTTGCCGTCCCGCCAGCGGACCAGGGTGAGCAGGGTCAGCGCCACCCCGAGGGCGCTCACGGTCTCGGCACGGACGCCGAGCGCCATCCCCGCCATCAGGCCGCCGAGGAGCATGGCGGCCGCGCCCCAGCCCCGCGAGATCCGCGCCGAGCGGGGCACGGCCAGGGCGGCGACCAGCAGGGCGAGGCTGCCCACCAGGCCCAAGGCCAGGGAGGCGAGGCCGTCGCCACCGAGGCGCACCAGCGAGGCGAGGGCCGCCTCGTAGAGCCACTGCTGCTCGACCCAGGTGTGCTGGGTGGCCACGAAGCTGAAGGGCTCGGTGGTGGGGATCCCGTGGCTCAGGATCAGCCGGCCCAGTGCGAGGTGCCACCACTCGTCACCGGAGCGGAAGAGCTGGATCGTGAAGGGGAGGGTGATGCAGAAGCCGCCCAGCAGCCAGGCGGCGCCGGCCAGGCGCGCGGCGTGCCCGTTGCCCTCCGAGCCCCCGCGGCCCCCCGGCGCGGCGACGGGGGCGAGCGGCTCACTCATGACGCCGACCCCCCGCCGGTGGCGGCCAGCTGAGCGCAGGTCCCCGTGGGTCGGGGTTGGGGCGGGAGATGCAGGGAGGCCAGCTCGGTCTTCAGCACGAACGCCTGGTTGTGGGGGTCGCTGTAGACCAAGGTCCAGCGCGGGCTGGTGGCGAGCACGTGGTCGAGGGCGGTCCCGGTGTCGAAGAGCACGACCTGGGTGCCGTAGCGCAGCAGGATGGACTCCCACTGGGGGGCCACGTCGGCCACGTCGGAGTAGGTGTAGAGCATGCTGTCGCCCATCAGCGCGGCGTCGCCGAAGATGAAGATCTTGTCACCCGTGCCGGCGAGGCTCCAGGACAGATAGCCGCCCTCTCCGTACTGGTTGAAGATCCGGAGATCATGCGGTGCGGAGCGGAGCCAGGCACTCGCGCAGACCGGGTAGTTCTCCGCGTAGCTGAGCGCTGTCGGGGTGGTGGCCATCGACGGCACCAGACGGACCCCGACCCAGGCGGCCAGCAGCGCCGCCGTGATCAGCGCCAGGGCCGTGACCCGCACGCGGAAGGGCGGCAGCCGGCGAGCGGGACCGCCGGCAGGGGCGCCCGCGCCGGCGGAGCCCGAGGTCGCGGCATCGGGGGCCGCGCCATCGCCGCCGGCGGCGACCGCCGCCGCGGTGGCGGTGCCCCCCCGGCCCGGCCCGGCGGTTGCCGCGGCGCGGCCCCGGCGCAGCGCCGCCGCGAGCGCGGCGCTCGCCCGCAATCGATCCAGGATCCGGCTGAGCTGCTCGATCCAGGTTGGGGTGGTGGCGGCGACGAAGATGGCCACGTTGCGCACCGACTCGAAGGCGAGCGCGGTGGTGGCCGCCACCAGCACCGCGTCGCGCGCGCGGATCCGGCGGTTGGCGATCAGGAAGCCGGCCAGGGTGACCAGCATCACCGCGAAGCCGCGGACCTCGAGCTGGTGGAAGTCAGGCGACTGCCACTCCAGGATCAGCGCCTGTTGGGCGGGTGATGAGAGGGTCTCGGCCGCATAGAGGAGGATCCCGGGCCCGTTGGGGTTGATCATCGACACCAGCGTCGACAGGACGGTGACCCCGGCCAGGGCGCGGATCCGGCGTGCCGGGACCGGGTCGGGGAGCCCGAGCCGGCCGCCGGCGAGCTCGGCCGCGACGATCAGGGCGGCGAATGCCAGCCCCACCACGAAGCCGCCGTGGAGATTGCTCCAGAGCAGGAAGAGGGGGGGCACGAACCAGAGCACGCGTCCCCCGCGGAGGAGGTGGCGCTCGATCATCATCAGCAGCAGGCAGCTGAACGTGAAGTCGACCATCTGGTCGCGCGGTCC
>Ga0209415_10020165_pt1 | contig 10383 bp, 10 predicted proteins | sample PeaSoiSIISIP2007_FD_187696 | JGI IMG/M metagenome (GOLD analysis project Ga0209415, IMG submission 187696) | Peat soil microbial communities from Weissenstadt, Germany - SII-SIP-2007 (SPAdes) (version 2) | ecosystem: Environmental > Terrestrial > Soil > Wetlands > Peat | place: Germany...
GAGATCGCCATCCGCGTCGAGGCGGTGCCCGAGCACGGCATGGCGACCATCTGGGACGCCGACGTGCTGATCTGGGCCGCGAGCCAGATCGTCGAAGCGCGCGATGCGGGCTTGCGCACCTCGCGCCTGATGGCGGCGACGCCGCGCGAAATTCTGACCTTCACCGGCCGCGGGACGGGCGCGCGTGACTATCACCGGCTGAAGGCGGCGCTGGATCGATTGCAATCGACGACCGTGGCGACCTCGCTGCGCCAGGTCAATGAGCGGCGCATGCACCGCTTCTCCTGGATCAACGAATGGACCGAGCGCGCCGATGCGCACGGCAATGCCGATGGCATCGATCTCATCATGCCGGATTGGTTCTATCGCGCGGTCCTCGACGACGCGCTCGTGCTCACCATCGACCCTGCGTATTTCAGCCTGACGGGCGGCCTGGAACGCTGGCTCTATCGTCTGGTCCGCAAGCACGCCGGCCGCCAGCGGGGCGGCTGGCGGTTCGATTTTCGGCACCTCCACGTCAAGTCGGCGAGCCTTTCGCCGTTCAAGCGGTTCGCGTTCGAACTACGCGACATCGCACGCAGGCAGCCGCTCCCGGGCTATCGCCTCGACGTCGAGCGCGAGACGGGCGGACGCGAATTGTTGGCGTTCACGCATACGAAGTTGTCCACACGCCCCTGTGGACAACCTGTGGAAGGGCACGTGCTATCGGGAACCAATGGGCACGTGCCATCAGGAACCGGACCCACGTGCTATCAGGAACCAAAACAGGCAAATTCGCGAGGCCGATCAATCGGTTCCGAGCCTCCTAACTTAGAGTCTAACCTAGAAGAATCTAACCCTTCTGTTGCTGGCCACCGCCGCGATCGGTGGAAAACCGACAGGAGCGCCCGATGATCGTGGCGCTCCTCAACCAGAAAGGCGGTGTCGGTAAGACGACGCTCGCCCTGCATCTTGCCGGCGAATGGGCCCGGAAAGGGAAAAGGGTCACCCTGATCGACGCCGATCCGCAAGGCTCGGCGCTCGACTGGTCGGAGCAACGGGCACGGGAAGGGCTGCCGAGGCTGTTCGGCGTCATCGGCCTGGCGCGCGACACCCTGCACCGCGAAGCGCCCGAGCTGGCCCGCGACGCCGACCACGTCGTCATTGACGGGCCACCGCGCGTCGCAGGCCTGATGCGCTCGGCGCTGCTTGCCGCCGACGTCGTGCTTGTCCCTGCCCAGCCTTCTCCGTTCGACGGCTGGGCATCGGGCGAGATGCTGAAGCTGATCGCCGAGGCGCGCATCTTCCGGCCGCAGATCGTCGCCCGCTTCGTGCTGAACCGCTGCGCCGCGCGCACCATCATCGCCCGCGAGACCGCCGTGGCGCTTGCTGACCACGATCCGCCGGTCCTCGCGGCCAGGATCGGCCAGCGCGTTGTTTTCGCCGACGCCGCGCAGTCCGGTCGCCTCGTCTTCGACATCGACGAGACCAGTCCGGCCGCACGCGAGATCACCGCTCTTACCGAAGAAATCGGGAGCCTCGTTCGATGACGGCCCGAACTTCCAAGCGCAGCTTCGCCTCCCGTCCCGGCGACGCCGACAGCTGGGTGAAGACGCCCGATGTGGCCGCGGTGCGCGATCCGGAAGCGCAATCCTATACGGCTCGGTTGACAATTGACGTCACGCCCGAGTTGCGCGGCCGGATCAAGGTCACTGCTTTCCAACGGGGCGTGACGGTCGCCGACATGCTGCGCGCCCTGCTGCTGCGCGAGTTCCCCGAGGACGGGGGAGGCGCGGCATGAGCCCAGCGCCTGACCCGTTCACCCATGTCGAACTAACCTGGATCGAGAAGCGCATCGAGCACTGGATCCGGTTCGGCCACGACGTCAGTGAGAAGATTCTCGATCGCCGCCGCCGCGTCCTCAGCTTCGCGCCCGGCAGTATCCTCGCCTATATCCGCTGGGCCTCGAACGACTTCGGCACCGTCGTCTCGCGCATCGACATTCTGCGCGCCGTCCATCCCGGCGAGGCGTTCTCGACCGTGCCATATGTGCGCCCCGGCGGCGAGATTCTCTTGCGCCTATCCGGCTGGCCGAAGGTCGAGCGCGTGCTGCAGGCAATCGACGCCGTCGAAGCGCTCGGCATCGATCCAACCGACGCCGCTCCCGATCATTGGCGGCATGTCCACAATCGCCTGATCGCCGGCGACGAGCCGCGGCCGTACGCGCGCGATCAACATTCCGCATGGCTCAAGCGTCGGAGGATCGCGTCATGACGCGTTTCGGAGCAGTGATGGTGACGTATTTCGCGACGATGGCGATCGGCGTTTCTGCCCTCGTTCATCCGGTACCAAAGCTGATCTGGAACGCCAGCGCCAGCGCGCCAATCGGGCTGTATCGCGTGCGACCAGCCGGCGACCTCCACGTCACCGAGCTGGTCGTGGTGCGGGCGCCGGAGGAGCTGGCGAACTTCCTCGCCGAGCGCGGCTACCTGCCCAAGAACGTGCCCCTCCTGAAGCGAATCCTGGCGCTCTCCGGACAAACCGTCTGCCGCTCGGGTCGCACCATCACCGTCGAGGCCACCGTCATGGGCGAGGCGCTCGACCACGATCGCCGCGGTCGCCCTCTTCCGGTCTGGCAAGGCTGCCGCGTCATCGCCGAGGGCCAGGTCTTCCTCATGAACTGGCAGTCCGAGGACTCCCTCGACGGCCGGTATTTCGGGCCGCTGCCGACGACAACCATCGTCGGCGAAGCGGTGCCCCTCTGGACAGATGAGGAGCAATGACAGTGTCTCAGTCCTGCCCGCGCACAGCCGTTCATCGCCAACCAATCCGCCCTGCCTCTTCCTCCTTCCCGGCCATACCGCCCGTCGTCGAGCACCGCTCGATCGCCCGGCGCCCCCGTGGATGGCGGCGGCTCCTTTGCGGCTCGATCGCGATCACGCTGTTGGTCGGCGGTGGCTTTGCCTGCGCCGAACCGGTCGCCGCGAAACCTCCGAGCGTCACTCCGGCGACCGATCCGTTTGCGGCTTTCGTGGTGGAAGCCTCGCAGCGTTTCGGCCTTCCGGCGACCTGGATACGTGCCGTGATTCGAGCCGAAAGCCTCGGCGACGTGCGGGCTCTCTCCCCCAAAGGCGCCATGGGATTGATGCAGATCATGCCGGAAACGTGGGCCGGCCTGCGTCTTCGCTATGGCCTCGGCGCTGACCCTTACGATGCGCACGACAACATCATCGCCGGCGCAGCGTATCTGCGGGAGCTGCATGATCGCTACGGCGCGCCCGGGTTTCTTGCAGCCTACAACGCCGGCCCGGCACGCTATGAGGATCATCTGGCGACAGGCCGACCGCTGCCCGCCGAGACGCGTGCCTACGTCGCCGTTCTCGCCCCGTTGATCGGCGGCGGCTCGATCGATGATGCGATGGTTGTCGCCGTTCTGGCGCGCTCCTGGACGCAAGCGCCCCTGTTCGCGGCGCATGGGGAGAGCAGTCCGGCGCAGTTCCAGCCACCATCCGATCCGCAAGCAGGGCGGTCGTCGATCGACAGAACAGCGGAGGATTGGACAGCACTCGTTCCGCAATCTGGCGGCCTGTTCGTCAGGACGTCTCGACGGAATCCGCAGCCATGAGCGCGATCGGGCTTCATCGCGGGCTGGCGGGCTTTGGCGCAGGTTTGAGTGTCGGAAAGAGGGTGCAGGGAAACACGACCAACGGACGGCAAGATAAAAGCGCCGACCACCGTCGGGCGCATGTGGTTGGTTGGGTTGGATTATTTGGGCATCGGACCAACAGGGCCTGCTGGCGCTTGCGCCGCAAAGTCCAAGAAATTCAACACCCCGAGCGCCGTCGCCCCCCTTTCGGAGGGATCTCGCTGCCATGAGCACACGCGACGACGACATCCATCTGCGGCCCGGCCGCATCCACCACGGCAATCAGGGCGCCAAGCGTCCGAAGAGCTTTGTCGGCGAGGTGATGCGCGCCGCGAAGAAGGCCGGCCACACCGGCAAGACCTTCGGGCGGAGCGGCGGGACCAAGGGCCGTTCGACGTTTGGGCGAGGCCGGCGGGCAGCTCTGTCACTGTCATCGCGTTCGCCCGGCCGGCGCGTCGTCATCATGACCCGGATCGTCCGCCACCAGGGCAAACGGTTCCGCTCCGCGCCACTCGCAAAGCACGTCGCCTATCTCAAGCGCGAGGGTGTCACTCGCGACGGGACGGACGCACGAATGTTCGACGCCCGGTCGGATGAGGCCGACACGAAAACCTTCGCCGAGCGATGCGAGGAGGACCGGCATCATTTCCGGTTCACGGTGTCGCCCGAGGATGCGGCGGAGATGGCCGATCTTCGGGCCTTCACGCGGGAACTGATGGCCGACGCCGAGAAGGATTTGGGCACTAAGCTCGACTGGGTGGCGATCGATCACTGGAACACCGACAATCCGCACATCCATGTCCTCGTGCGCGGCCGGGCCGACGACGGGCGGGACCTCGTCATCAGCCGCGACTACATCAGTCGGGGCTTCCGCGATCGCGCCGCCGAGCGCGTCACCCTGGAGCTGGGGCCGCGCAGCGAGCAGGAGATTCGGACCGCCTTGCAGAAAGAGGTCGAGGCCGAGCGCTGGACCAGCCTCGACCGCTCCCTTCGCGATATCTCCGATGAGGGTGGCGGTGTCGCCGACCTGCGTCCCGGAGGGGCCGGCGAAGACCCGGAGCTGCGCCGACTGATGCTGGGCCGCGCCGCCAAGCTCGAGCGCCTCGGTCTCGCCGAAGAGGTCGGATCGGCGCGCTGGACCTTGAAGCCAGGCATTGAGTCAGCGTTGCGTGATCTCGGCGTCCGCGGCGACATCATCAAGACCATGCACCGGGCGATGACGGGCGCGGGCCATGAGCCTGACGTGACCAGCTTCGCCCTGCATGGCGACGCGGTCGCCGAGCCGGTGCTCGGCCGGCTGGTCGCGCGCGGGCTGCACGACGAGCTGAAGGGATCGGCGTATGCGATCGTCGAGGGCGTCGATGGACGCACCCATCATCTCCGCTTCTCCGACCTGGAAATGACCGGCGACGCCCGGCCCGGCGCGATCGTCGAAGCTCGCGCTTATGAGGACGCGGGCGGACACAAGCGCCTCTCTCTCGCCACGCGGTCCGACTTCACCATTGGGGCGCAGATCACCGCGTCAGGGGCGACCTGGATTGACCGGCAGCTTCTCGCCCGTGAGCCGGCGACCGGCGGTGGCGGATTCGGCGCCGAATTGCGCGAGGCGATGGACCGTCGTGTCGGTCACCTCGTCGAGGAAGGTCTGGCGCGGCGGCAAGGACAGCGGATCGTCTTCGCGCGCGATTTGCTCGACACGTTGAGGCGGCGGGAGCTGGATGGGGCTTCCTCGAAACTGGCCGCTGAGACCGGCCTCGCGCATCGCCCGTCCGCTGAAGGCGAGCACGTCGCTGGCACCTATCGCCAGCGCGTCACGCTCGCGTCGGGGCGGTTCGCCATGATCGATGATGGTCTCGGTTTCCAACTCGTGCCGTGGCGGCCGGCGCTGGAGCAGCAGCTCGGCCAGCATGTCACGGGCACGATGACGCCCGGCGGCAGCGTCGATTGGAGTTTCGGACGCAAACGTGGGTTGGGCATTTGATTGATCCTGGATCGCTCCAACACGCCCACACCATAACAGCCGATCAGACGCGATTGGCTGTCTGGGCCACACCCTGTGCTCTGGCTATGCTGTCTGACGCCGGCAAGGTGACGGCGCGATCGGGTGCGAAGGAGAGGACAATGATGCGGCGCGTAAAGCGGCGCTTGCGGACGTCGACAAGGCGGCAGAGATCGGGCGCATGGAGAATGCCTGCCTCCGGCTAGACATGACCCGATGCGACCGCCTCCGGTGATCGTACCTCACAGACGGAGCGACCGCAGCCGCAACGCATTGCCGATCACCGAGACCGAACTCAATGCCATCGCGAGCGCCGCCACGATCGGACTGAGCAAGAGGCCCAGAGAAGGGTAGAGTACGCCAGCGGCAATTGGAATTCCGGCCACATTGTAGACGAAGGCGAGCGCCAGGTTCTGCCGAATGTTGCGCATCGTAGCCCGGCTCAACGCCCGCGCGCGGGCGATCCCAGCCAGATCGCCCTTGACCAAGGTGACGCCGGCGCTCTGGATCGCGACTTCCGTTCCGGTGCCCATGGCGATGCCCACATCAGCCTCGGCCAGGGCCGGCGCATCGTTCACGCCGTCGCCCGCCATGGCGACAATTCGGCCCGCCTGCCGGAGGCGGCGAACGACACTGTTCTTGTCCTCCGGCAGCACGTCGGCCTGCACGTCGTCGATGCCGAGCTTGCGGGCCACCGCTTCCGCCGTCGTCCGGTTGTCCCCGGTCAGCATCACGATGCGCACACCAGCCGCCCGTAAATTGTCGAGTGCTGCCTGGGTGGTGCTTTTGATGGGGTCCGCAACGGCGATGACGCCACCTGGCTTGCCATCCAGGGCGAGAAAGAGCGCCGTCGCGCCGTCGCGCCGCAGCTCGTCGGCCTGAGCGGCCAGCTCGCCAAATTTGACGCCAAGCTCTTCCATGAGTTTGGCGTTGCCGAGCGCAACGGCGTGGCCATCGACCGAACCGGTCACACCCTTGCCCGTGACCGAGGCGAAATTTACCGGGTCCTTGATCGCAAGAGAGCGGTCACGCGCGGCGGCGACAATCGCCGCGGCGAGCGGATGCTCGCTCGACCGCTCCAGGCTGGCCGCGAGGGGCAGGATCTCGGTCTCGGACCAACCTGGTGCCGGGACAACCGCCACCACCCGCGGCTTGCCTTCAGTCAGCGTGCCGGTCTTGTCCACCACCAGTGTATCGACCTTCTCCATACGTTCCAGCGCTTCGGCGGACTTGATAAGCACACCGCCGAGGGCGCCCTTGCCGACCCCGACCATGATCGACATCGGTGTTGCCAGCCCGAGCGCGCACGGGCAGGCGATGATGAGCACGGAAACGGCCGCGATCAGGCCATAGGCAAGGGCGGGAGCGGGGCCAAAGGCCGCCCAACCGATGAAGGCCAGTAAGGCCACAAGGATGACCGCCGGCACGAAGTAACCCGACACCGTGTCGGCCATGCGCTGGATCGGCGCACGGCTGCGCTGTGCCTCCGCCACCATTGCCACGATCCGCGCCAGCATGGTGTCCGCGCCGATCTTGTCCGCGCGCATGACAAGCGCACCGGTGCCGTTGACGGTGCCGCCGATAAGCTTGTCTCCGGGTTGCTTTGCAGCCGGCATGGACTCGCCGGTGACCATCGACTCGTCAACCGCGCTCCTGCCGTCCAGCACCTCGCCGTCCACCGGCACGCCATCACCGGGGCGCACCCGCAGCTTGTCGCCAAGCTGCACCTGCTCCACCGGGATTTCCTCGTCTTCGCCGGTTGGTGTTAGGCGTCGGGCCATCTTCGGCGCGAGATTGAGCAGCGCGCGGATAGCGCCGCCGGTCTGCTCGCGCGCCCGCAGCTCCAACACCTGGCCGAGCAGGACCAGGACGGTGATGACGGCCGCTGCCTCGAAATAGACGGCAACGGTGCCGTCCATGCCGCGGAATCCGGTCGGGAAGATACCGGGAAGGAAGGCGGCGACCAGGCTGTAGACATAGGCGGCACCGGTGCCGAGCGCGATCAGGCTGAACATGTTCAGGCTGCGATGGACCACCGATGCCCAGGCGCGCTCGAAAAACGGCCACCCTGCCCACAGCACAACCGGCGTCGCGAGCACGAACTGGGACAGGACTGACACACGCGGCGGCACCAGCTCATGCAGCGCAAGCGCCGGGATATGGCCGCCCATCTCCAGCACCACGACCGGCAAGGCGAGCACGAGGCCGATCCAGAACCGGCGCGTCATGTCGATGAGCTCGGTGTTCGGGCCAGCTTCGGCGGTCGCCTGGAGCGGTTCCAGCGTCATGCCGCAAATCGGGCAGCTGCCCGGCGCTTCCTGCCGGATTTGGGGATGCATCGGGCAGGTGTAGATGGTGCCTTTCCGCACCGGGGATGCCGTTTTGACCGGCGGCGTCAGATAGCGCGGGGGATCGGCGATGAACTTCTCCCGGCATCGCGCCGAGCAGAAGTGGAACAGCGTGCCGGCATGCGTGTGGCGGTGTTTCGAAGTCGCCGGATCGATCTTCATGCCGCAAACCGGATCGGTCACAAGTGTGGTGTTGGCGCCGTGGGTGTGGCCGTGATGATCGTGTGTATGGTCAGTTCCGGCGTTCGCCACGGCGCCACTCCTCGATGACCATCACGCCGGCGCGCGGGCCAGGTGACAGGGAATGCAACTTGCTCTATATACCTCTCAGGGGTATGGTATCAAGGACGAGTAGCAATGCATGACGCGACGAGAGCCGCCGTCGTCACGCGGCTGAAGCGGATCGAAGGGCAGGTCGGTGGCTTGCTGCGGATGGTGGATGAGGATCGCTATTGCGTGGACGTCTTGACGCAGATCAATGCCGTCCGGGCGGCTTTGCATAAGGTTGAGGAGCAGATTCTGCGGGATCACGTATCCCATTGCGTCGCGGACGCATTCGCGGCGGGTGACGTGATCGAGCAACGGAACAAGGTCGAGGAATTGATCGCGACAATCGGACGGATGACGAGGTAACGACGATGCCGCAAGGCATGGGACCACGGTTCAGGAAGATGATTTCAGGGCTGCTGTGCCTGAGCGTCCTCGTCATGTCCATTGTCCAGGCAAATGCGACGGTTTCGCCCGTCATGCATGACGCCATCAATACATCAGCGGCCATCCATCATGACGTCATGGCAGACGCGATGGCGCCGCCCTTGGTCCACCATCACACTGGGTCGCCTTGTAAGGGCCACGATGGGGCATGCGGTCTGGCGTGTTGCTTCATCAGCGGATGTTCGATGATGTCCGGGTGGCTCCCTGTCTCAGCGACGGTGTTGCCTGCGATCATGCCGACAACGCTCGTCTATCTGGACTCGTCGCGAGTACGTCCTGACGGTCTCCAGTTCGCTCCGATACTGCCACCACCCCGACACATCGTCTGACCAGCCGAAGCCGTGACGGTTCGTGTGGGCGCCTTTGACGCCCGCTGCACGCGCTTCGAGCCACGGATGAACCGCGCGCCAGTCCCGCAAGGGACGCCGCGCAACGTTCCCACACAGACGAATTGAGCCAAGCCATGACTATTGATCTGAATCGACGCCGCTTCATGGCGTCGACTCTCGCCATTGCCACAACCTGCTGCACATGGCGATCCGAATGATGACCGAAGTCACCCGGCCAGGGCTGATGCAATCCGAAACAAAGGAGACTCACATGTCCGTGATTACACGTTTGACGCTCTCAACTGTTGCCCTGCTAGGCAGCGTCGCCCTTGCCGGCGCACAGACGGCACAGGACCATAACGCCCATCATCCCAACACGGCGGCGACGGCGACTGCGCCAGCCGCGCCGAAGCCGTCACCAGGCGGAGCGGCACGCGCAATGCCGATGATGGATATGGGCAAGATGATGGGTGGCGACATGGCACGGATGATGTCGCTGATGCGCATGATGCAATGCAGCGACGGCATGGGAATGATGCCATTCGATCACATCGAGGGACGGATCGCGTTCTACAAGGCTGAACTCGGTATCACCGACACACAATTGCCGCAATGGAACGCCTTCGCCGACGCATTGCGGAACGGTGCCAAGGGCATGCAGATGGCGATGGCCACCGCAATGCAGGCGGGTATGCCACCCACCGCGCCGGCCCGCGCGGATGCCATGGTGCAGATGATGTCGGCCCGTCTCGACGCGATGAAGGCAACGGCAGCGGTCAGCAAAGCGCTCTACACAGCCCTTACCGACGCCCAGAAGAAGACAGCCGATGAACTTATGGCCGAGCACCCGATGGGAATGCGGGCGATGGGGATGGGAGAGCGATGATGATCCCAGAGATGACAACGAGGCGGAGCGCGTTCCGCCTCGCGCTTGGCGGGGCGGCTTTGCAACTGGCAAGCGTGACGTTCGGCAGGGCACGCGCCGAAACACTGCCACCGGTCGTGGTCTGGAAGGCTCCGACTTGCGGCTGCTGCGGCAACTGGTTCCGCCACATGCGGGACGCGGGCTTCAGCATCTCCGCGCGCGACACCGACGACATGGCCGCGGTGAAACAGGCGCGCGGCGTGCCCGACGCACTACAGTCCTGCCACACCGCGGTGGTCAGCGGCTATGTGGTGGAGGGGCATGTTCCCCCCTCCGACATTAAACGGCTGATCGCCGAACAACCTTCAGCCAAGGGGCTGGCCGTGCCCGGCATGCCGCAATCGGCACCCGGGATGGACCAGCCGGGGGAGCCATACACCGTCGTGCTGTTCGGCACGCCAACCGGGGACCGAATCTATGCGCAGCACTGAGATGGAAGCGAG
>Ga0209415_10020166_pt1 | contig 10383 bp, 7 predicted proteins | sample PeaSoiSIISIP2007_FD_187696 | JGI IMG/M metagenome (GOLD analysis project Ga0209415, IMG submission 187696) | Peat soil microbial communities from Weissenstadt, Germany - SII-SIP-2007 (SPAdes) (version 2) | ecosystem: Environmental > Terrestrial > Soil > Wetlands > Peat | place: Germany...
CACGCCGGGTCCGCACACCTACACCGTGACCGCCACCAGCTCTGACGGCCAGACCGGCACCGCGACGATCACCTACACGGTGAACGCAACGGTCGCGCCCACCTCTACGAGGGTGACCGGGGATTCGTCGTCGCAAGGCTACGGGGACGAAGACGACGTGACGTTTACCGCCAGTATCAGCGGAATCGGTACGGCGGCGCCGACCGGCACGGTGACCTTTAAGGCGGGCTCGGTCGTCCTGTGCACGACGTCGACGTTCACCCGGGTCAGCGGCTCGGTCTACTCGGCCTCGTGCTTCCCAGGATTCACCACCCTTCCTGTCGGTGTCTACTCAGTCACGGCGACCTACTCAGGTGACAGCCACTACGGGTCCTCGACGTCGACGACGCCGTTCAGCTTCACCGTCACCCGGGACACGTCACGGACCATGGTCTCGGTATCACCGTCGACGGTCGCCTACAACGCGGAGAACGCCGCGATCGTGACGGTCACCGTCACGACCAACTTCGGGGAAGTCATTGGGACGGGTGAGTCCGTCCTGGTCCACGTCGGCACGGCCACCTGCACCGTCAACCTCACGCCGGCGGGATCGGGTGGCACGGGCACCTGCACGATCACCAAGAACGCCCTCAACGCCAGCGGCACGGCCTACGCGGTGACCTCGGCCTACGCCGGCGACGCCAACATCACCGGCTCGACGGCGAGCTCGGCGTCGCTGACCGTGACCAAGGACACCAGCACGACCGTGGTCGCTGAGAGCGCTGCTTCCGCCCTCCACGGCAGCGAGTCCGCCGTGACCTTCTCGGCCACGGTGACCACGGGCAACGGCGAGGCCGTCGTCAACGGCGATTCGGTCACGATCCACGTGGGGGCGGCCACCTGTTCGGCGACCACGGTGGGGGGCGGAGCCTCCTGCAAGATCGCCAACAGCGCCCTGCCCACCGGCACCTACGCCGTCAGTGCGACGTTCGCCGGTGAGACCAATGTTGCCGCCTCGTCGTCGACGAACGCGGTGAGCTTCGTGGTGACGTCAAGGCCGGTCATCACCAGTGCCGCGTCGGCTTCGGCGAGGGTTGGTCACTTCTTCACCTTCCAGGTGACCACGACCGGGTACCCGGCGCCGACGTTCAGCGTCACGTCGGGTCACTTGCCGACGGGCGTGACGTTGAACTCCACGACGGGAGTCCTCTCGGGGACGCCGGCTCACGGCACGGCGGGCACGTATACGTTCACGATCACGGCGTCGAGTCTGGGCGGTTCAACGGCCCAGTCGTTCACGCTGACAGTCTCGTAGGGCGGTTGATGGATGAAGCGTGAGCAAGGGTACGATATGCAAGGGAGAGTGTCGCGGCGATCAGCAGCACTGAAGCACCGCGTTGGTTGGGCTTCGAAAACATCTCTTGAACCGCATCGCGCGACGCGCGACGCGAAAGGGTTCACCCTCATTGAGCTGCTCGTCGTCGTTTCGATCATGCCGATCATCGTTGGTGCGATCTCGGGCGGCCTGATTGCAGTGCTGTCGCTCCAGACCAGCGTCTCGAGTCGCCTGGCGGACACCAGCGACGCCCAGGTCGTGTCATCCACGTTCATCAAGGACGTGCAGAGCGCTACCTTCATCACGACCTCGGCCACGAGCTCACCACAGTGCGGCAATGCTGGCACACAGCTGCTGGGACTTCAGTGGGGTAACTCGCCCCAAGACATCGCGTCGGGTAGCCCGGCGAATCCCTCGACGCTGGTCTCGTACGATCTTGTGCAGGTCACCAGCGGGTCGACGCCGACCTACTCGCTGATTCGTGAGTACTGCACGCTGGGCGACTACAAGACACCGGTGAGCAGCACCACGGTCTCGTTCGACGTGGCCAGCACGCAGCCCCCTCCGTGCTACAGCAACGCGGTGTGCGATCCGACCGACCTGAGGCACAATCCACCGATCGGTTGGACGTCACCGGCGGCGCTGGTGCCGCAGTCAAACCAGCTCCTGATTCCCGTGGTGAAGTTCGTGATCGCGGAGGTGAAGTCAAAGTTCGTGTTCACGCTGTTTGCGAACTCGCTGTCGTGGACGCCCGCCGCCGCGCAGAGCGGCACCGTCGGACCGGCGTTCTCGCCCCTCACGCTGCTGAGTCAGACCTCTGGTTCCGTGCTCACCATGTCGGGGGGCGACATCCTGACGATCTCTGGCACGGGAGTGGTCGGCACGACCGCGGCGTTCGCCTCGCCGTTCGATTCAGCGGCGCTGCTTCCGACTGACTCCGCCCTGTCGGCGTCATCAGTGTTCACCGAGGATCCCAATCTCAAGACGCTGAGCCCACCGGGCCTAGGTTGGTTAACTCCCGAGTACTACGACTCGTCGGTCACCGATCCGCTGGGGGGAATCTTCAGTTCGCCCACCGCCGCGCCAGCGAACATTCCCTTGCCGATGTTGCCCGCGTCTGCCTGTAAGGTGTCCGGCTCGAACTACACGTGTTCCTCGGGCCAGTATCCTGTGGGCTTTAGCTTCCCGAGCGGCTCGACCGTGTGCTTCTGCGACGGCTTTGGGAACTACGAGTTTGCGGGCACGTTCTTGATCCCGTGGAACTCGACCATAACCTTCGACCAGGGGAACTACGTCTTCGACGCGTCACCGGCCATCTCGGCCCCATCGCCGAACCAGACTCTGACGTGGCAGCAACCCGCCCCGCCGTCACCGACGAGTACGAGCTCCGGGCCGAGTCACACGTGGAACCCGGCAGCCACCTCCAGTTCAGGGCTTGCCGTCAAGTTCTCTATTGACGGCGCGAGTAACGGAGCCTGCTCGATCTTTGGGAGTGTCGGCAGTCAAGTCGTAACGTTCCTTAAGAACGGCATGTGTCTCGTCGACGCCAACCAGGCTGGTAACGCGAATTACAACCCAGCCGACCAGATCCAACAGGTTATTCCGATCACGTCAAGTTCCAAGACGCCCCAAACGATGGCGTTCACCTCGACGAAGCCGTCGCCGGCAACGTTCAACGGCACCTACACACCAGCGGCCAGTGACAGTGCGAATCTTGCCGTCACTTTCAAAATTGACGGCTCCAGTACCAATGGTGCCTGCTCGATTTCTGGTCTCGTCCCAAATCAAGTGGTGACGTTTGGTACGACTGCCGGCACGTGTCTCATCGACGCTAACCAGAGTGGAAATTTCAATTACTTGCAGGCTCCCGAGGCCCAGCAGGCGGTCGTCGTCATTGCCGGCAGCGGCGTCACGTCCATCACGGGGAACAATGTCCTCTTCTATGTCAAGAGTGGATCGGTGGACTTCGGCAATAGCACGTCCGTCGTACTTACACCGTTGCTGTATGGACTGACTATCTGGGACGCCACGTCGAACCCGGCTACTTCGGTCGATATCAACAACATCGCGAGTAATCGAAACGCGTACGGCGGGATCTACATACCAGGAGGAAACGTGAACGCGACCAGTTCCAGCCTCAGCGGCTCGATGAGCGTGATGTTCATTGTCGCCAATACGTTGAATATGGCCGGGCCGAACCCGACGACCCTGAATGTGACGGGGCCATGAGGCGGTCACCACATCCGCTCGCCGGCATCGTGCGTCGTGCCTTGTTCGACCGCAATCGGCGAAGCGAAGAGGGCGACACGCTGATCGAGGTGCTGATGACCCTGATCATCTTGAGCGGCTGCGCCGTGGCCCTGATCATCACGTTTGCAACGTCGATCGCGGCGTCGGTCGATCACCGGAATCTCGCGGTCAACGAGACCGTCCTGCGCAATCTCGACCAGACGGCGTTCTATCAGTTGCAGCAAGAGCCACAGCATGGGCTAACGCTTGGGTCGCTCTTCTTGCCTTGCGCCGTGGGCGCGCCGGGTAGTGTGACCGTTGCGGCCTACTCATCGGGTGGTTCTAATGCGATCACCTTCAACCCTCCCGCTAAGTACTCGGTGTCAATCGGCGCGGTGCAGTACTGGGACGGAGTGCAATTCGTGGACAAGTGTCCCGTATCCAACGCCCCGCAGTTGATTACCCTCACGGTTACGAATCCGAATGGGAGCATCGCCACGACCCAGACGGTGGTCGAGGGAGTCGGCGTCCCGCCGACAATCATCAGCGTAACGGGAGTGAGCCCTGCTTCAGCGAGTCAGGGTGCGGCAAATTCCAATCTTCTTCTCACGATCACGGGCACCGGATTCGTAAGCGGTGATGAAGTATCCTTCCCGGCGTCTTCTGGAATTCTCGTGTCGGGTCAGGCCCCAGGGACTGCGGGGACGGCCGCCTTCGTGTCTCCGACCACCTTGACCGCATTTGTCGACCTGACTAACGCGTTTGCCGGGTCCTACAAGATCTCAGTGGCGAACTCTTCTGGGGTGACAATAGCTACCAGTTCGTCGGCACTGTTCACCGTCCTGCCCTTCAAGCCCACGGGCATGCATGTGAGTACGGTTGCGTACAACACCGCTGACCCTGCCGGGAGTGACCCGGATGAACCGACCGGCCGCTGGGATGCGTGGCTCACGCTCACCGTGGTGAGTGGAAGCCCGGCAAACGCACCGTTGCAGGGTGCGGTCATCAACGGATCGTGGAACCTATCAGGGTTCAGTTACACAACGTCCTGCACGACTGACCAGACCGGATCGTGCACAGTGTACATCGGATACCCCGATCAGTTGCCGCACACACAGAGCCCCTTGCCGACGTTCACTTTGTCGACAAGTACGAGCTCCAACCCCGGTGTGGGAGGCATAGTGCTCAACGGCTACACCTACGACGGCTCTGGAGGGACATGGCAGGTACCCGTACCAACATGAGCGCAGGGAATTCTCTCAGGATGAACACGAGCGTGGCGAGGACCGCCGACGCGACGCGGAGGAACGGTTGTCAGACCGCGCGAGTTCGACGGCGCGACGACGAGACCGGCGCCTTGCTGATCCTGGCGATCGTCTTCCTCACGGTGGTCAGCGTGATTGGCGCCTCGTTGTCGTTGTGGGCCACCAACAACCTCAACAACACGTCCAAGTTCGGGTCCGCACTTACGCTCCAGTCCGCCTCGAACAGCGTCACCCTCTTGGCGATGCAGGACGTCCGGTACAACTTCACCGCCGCGACGCTTAATGCGTTAACGCCCCAACCGTGCTGGTTATCCGCGTCAGCACCGGTGTCGGAGCAGCAGTTTGACGGACAGTACGTCGCCGTGTGGTGCAGCACTCAGTGGAGCCCCTTGAGCTCGGCGACGCGCGTTGTCACGTTCTCCGCCTGTGCCGAGCCCCTCTTTCTCCCTGGCACCACGTCGACGGTAATCAATCAGGCGGCGACGGTGTGCGCAGCGAATCCCTTCCTGCAGGCGCAGGTACAGTTCGACGACTTCCCGAGCACCATTGGGGCGTCTAACTGCTCGCCACAGGGCAACTCGACGTGTGGCACCACCTTCACCGTGTTGAGTTGGGCGTTTGGCCTGACACCGCCGACGGTGATTTCGGCGTCCCCGCTGTCGCCTGGGTCGTGTCCCTCAACGAAGGAGGTTGACATCACTGGTACCCAGTTGTCCGGAGCCATGTCGGTGAATTTCATTCAGTCGGCCGCCAACAACGTGGTGTTCACCGGCGTGGGCCTCTTCAACGGCTCCGCCACGGGGTTGTCGACGTGTACGCCGAGTCACATGAATGTGAGTCCCGGCTCGACGTACCAGGTCTCGGTGACCACCCCGAATGGCACCAGTGCCACCGTTTCACTCGCTTTTTGAGATTGAGGATAGGAGCGAACATTCGAGATTCTGGTTCCGATCGCGGTCAGCGATTGGGACGACGTGGTGGAGGACGGACTCTTGGGGCGTTGTCGGCGAGTTCGTTCCAGTAGTGACCTTGTACCTTCCGGAGAGCCACTGGAGCAGTCGGTCCGGTCGTTAACAGCGACCGGACCGACGTTCTGGATTTTGGCGGGAAGTTGGGCTACTCGACGTCGCTCCAGCGGTACCCGACCCCCGGGACGGACTCGATCAGCTCGCCGGCCTCGTCGCCGAGCTTGACGCGCAGCCGGTGCACGTAGGCGTGGACGTAGCGGGCCTCCTCGCGGTACCCCGAGCCCCAGACCTCGGCGAGGATCATCTGGTGGGTGCAGGTGCGGCCCCGGTGGCGCACCAGGAACGCCAGCAGGTCGAACTCCTTGGCCGTGAGGGCCAGGTTGGCTCCCGCGCGCCGGGCCTCGTGGTGCACGAGGTCGACCTCCACGTCGCCGCTCACCAGCGAGGTGGGCAGCTCCTCGGGCGCGGCGGCGCGCCCGCGCAGGACGGCGCGGATGCGTGCCTCGAGCTCGGGCATGGAGAAGGGCTTGGTGACGTAGTCGTCGGCCCCCATGTCGAGGGCCGCCACCTTGGCCTTCTCCTCGCCGGTGGCCGAGAGCACGATGATCGGCACGTCGCTCCAGCCGCGGATCCGCTCGCACACCCCGAGGCCGTCGATGTCGGGCAGGCCCATGTCGAGCACGACGATGTCCGGTGAGTGCAGCGCGGTGTGGGCGAGCCCCTCCTCGCCGGTCGTCGCGACGAGCACGTCGTGGCCCCCGGCCTGGAGCCCGACGCGCAGCGCGCGCAGCAGGGAGGGGTCGTCGTCGATGACGAGCACTGTGGCCACGCCTAGGCCTCCGCCGCGTCGAAGCGCGCCGTGGGCAGCGACAGCACGAACCGAGCGCCGCCGCCCGGGGCGTCCTCGTACCAGATCGACTCGCCGTGGGCCTCGACGAAGGTCCGGGCGATGGCGAGCCCGAGGCCGGCCCGTCCGCCCGTGTCGAAGCGGGTGAAGCGGCTGAAGACCTCCTCGCGCCTCTCCGGAGGGATCCCCGGTCCCTCGTCGGAGACCGCGAGCGTGACGTGGTCGTCGGCCACCGCACCGATAACCGCGATGACGCCGTGGTCGGGGGAGTGCCGGATGGCGTTGTCGAGCAGGTTGATCAGGACCTGGCCGATGAGGAGGGCGTCGACGTCGACCGCGGGCAAGCTGGGCGCCACGGCGAGGTCGACGCGGTGGCCGTTCATCGACGCGCCGAGGGCGGCGACGGCCTCTTTGGCCAGTTGCACCGGGGCGACGGGGGCGCGCCGCACCGAGAAGACGCCGGCCTCGATCCGGGTCATGTCGAGGAGATTGGCGACCAGGCGCGTGAGGCGGTCGGACTCCACCTCGATGAGCCGGTAGAGCTCCTGGGTCTGCTCGGGCGACAGGAGGTTGGCGCGGTTCGACAACGTCGAGGACGCGACCTTGATGGTCGCCAACGGCGTGCGCAGGTCGTGGCTGACCGCCCCCATGAGACCCTGGCGGAACCGGTCCACCTCTTCGAGCAGCTGGCTTCGCCGGGCCTCCTCACGCAGCCGGGCGCGCTCGAGGGCGAGCGCCGCGTCGTTGGCGAACGTGGTGAGGACCGCGCGGTCGGTCTCGGAGTCCGGCAGCCCGCGCAGCGCCAGGATCCCGACCGGACGGCCCGAGACGACGAGGGCCAGCGACCGCAGCTCTCCCGGCACCCCCGGCGCGGTGCCCACGCTGACCGGCTGACCTGACTGGGGGTCGAGGCGGGCCAGCTCCTCGGCGGTCAACGCCTCGCCGGCGGAGGCGGCGACGGTGAGCCGTCCCTCGTCGAGCACGAGGAGCGACACCCCCGGGACGTCGAGGATCGTGTGGGCCGCCGAGACGATGGTCGTGAGCAGGTCGTCGACCGGACGGTCCCCGACGAGGAGCTCGCTCAGCTCGGACAGTCGTTTGGCCACGTCGCCGCCGCGCTGCGCCTCGTCGCGCGAGTAGTCGAGGCGCGCCACCACCCGGGCCACCAGCAGCATCACCACCGCGTAGACGCCCAGCGCCGTCCAGTTCTGGGCCGTGCCCACGTTGAGCGTGCCGTAGGGGGGGATGTAGAGGAAGTCGAAGGCCAGGAAGCCGGCGGCGACGCTGGCCAGCCCCGCCACGAACCCCCCGACGACGGCCCCGGCGACCACCGGGACGACCAGGACCAGGGCGGCGGTCGAGACCGAGATGTGCGAGCGCAGCGGCAGCATCGCGAAGCTCAGGGCCGCCACGGCCCCCACACCCGCGACGGTGCCGATCAGTCGGGTGCGCACGGACTCAGTATGGTACGCGGCCCCGAATTCGCCCAATCGGACGCGAATGAAGGAATTATGAAGGGCCGTGGAGACGATTTAAGAACGCCGTAAGAGCCGTTCCGGAATACTCGGCATATGGCAGATTTCCTCGTTGCAGTGGGCATCGTCGGGTTCACGTTGGTGATGCTCGGCTTCATTTGGGCGCTCGATCGCGTATGAGTGCCTCCCAGATCATCTTGTTGATCGTGTCCGTGGTGATGTTCGGCTACATCGGCTTCGCGATGTTCAAGCCGGAGAAGTTCTAGATGGGCTTCTTCCTCACCCTCGTCGCCCTCGTCGTGGTGCTGGGGCTCGCCTGGCGGTACCTCGGCTCCTACATGGCCGCGGTCTTCGACGGGCGCGTCCACTTCCTGGGCTGGGTCGAGCGCCCCCTCTACCGGATGCTCGGCACCGGACCCGAGCACGAGCAGACCTGGAAGCGCTACGCCGGGGCGCTGATCATCTTCTCGGGCGTCTCCTTCGCCTTCACCTACGTGATCCTGCGCATCCAGGGCTCGCTGCCGCTGAACCCCCAGCACCTGGGCTCGGTGGGCTCGGCGCTGAGCTTCAACACCTCGGCCTCGTTCCTCACCAACACCAACTGGCAGAACTACGCGGGCGAGACGACGATGTCGTACTTCTCCCAGATCGGCGCGCTGACCGTCCAGCAGTTCGTCAGCGCGGCGGTGGGCATCGCGTCGGCCATCGCGATGGTGCGCGGCTTCCAGCGCAAGAACTCGCCCACCATCGGCAACTTCTGGGTGGACCTCACCCGGTGCCTCTTCTACATCCTGCTGCCCATCGCGTTCTTCTTCGGCATCATCTTCGTGGGTCAGGGTGCCGTCGACACGCTGTCGGGAACCGCGTCGTTCCACGACGTGCTCAACGGGGTGACCCAAACGATCGCTCGCGGGCCCATCGGCTTCATGGAGACGATCAAGCAGCTCGGCACCAACGGCGGCGGCTTCCTCAACCAGAACGGTGCGACGCCCTTCGAGAACCCGACGGGCTTCACCAACTTCCTCTCGATCGTCCTGCTGCTCAGCATCCCCTTCGCCCTGACCTACACCTTCGGCAAGATGGTGGGGTCGATCAGGCACGGGGCCGCGTTGCTGGCGGCGATGGTCATCATCTTCGGCGTGTGGGTCGGCTTCACGGCCAGCGCCGAGCAGGGCCAGAACCCGGCCATCGCCGCGGCCGGGATCCACTCGACGATCGGCAACATGGAGGGCAAGGAGGTCCGCTTCGGCACCCCCTCCAGCGCCCTCTACGACGTCGCCTCGACGCAGACGTCCACCGGCTCGATCGACTCCGCCTCCGACTCCTACACGCCCATCGGGGGGATGGGCCTGCTCACCGGCATGATGCTGGGCGAGGTCACGCCGGGCGGCACCGGCACCGGCCTCTACACGATCCTCATCTACGCGATCATCGCGGTCTTCATCGGCGGGCTCATGATCGGGCGAACGCCCGAGTACCTGGGCAAGAAGATCCAAGCCGCGGAGGTGAAGCTCGCGGGGCTGGGGTCCCTCGTCATGCCCATGATCGTGCTCATCTTCACGGCGATCGCCGTGTCCTTGGTGGCGGGACGCGCCGGCCCCTTGAACGCCGGGCCGCACGGGTTCACCGAGATCCTCTACTCGCTGACCTCCCAGGCGAACAACAACGGCTCGGCCTTCGCCGGTCTCACCGGCAACACGCCCTTCTACAACGTCATCGGCGGGATCGACATGCTGATCGGGCGCTTCGGGATCATGATCCCGGCCATCGCCCTGGGCGGCAAGCTGGCGGCCAAGAACGTGGTGCCCGTGTCACTGGGCACCTTCCGGACCGACAACGGGATGTTCGTCGGTCTGACGATCGGCGTGATCATCATCATCGGCGGACTGACCTTCTTCCCCGCCATCGCGCTCGGTCCCATCGTCGAGCAACTCAGCCACGCGAGGTTCTTCTAATGAGCACACTCACCCACACTCCTAGCGCCGACGCGGCGCCCCGCGGCGTGGCCACGGCCCGAAGCCTGTTCGATCGCCAGATCCTGCGCCAGGCGTTGAAGGACTCGGTCAAGAAGATGGACCCGCGCGTCCAGATCAGGAACCCGGTCATGTTCGTGGTCCTCGTGGGCTCGGTCGTGACCTTCTTCGAGGCCATCGCCCATCCGAGCACCTTCACCTGGTCGATCACGGTGTGGCTCGTGCTGACGGTGATCTTCGCCAACTTCGCCGAGGCCATGGCCGAGGGCCGCGGCAAGGCCCAGGCCGACACCCTGCGCAAGATGCGCTCG
>Ga0209415_10020167_pt1 | contig 10383 bp, 11 predicted proteins | sample PeaSoiSIISIP2007_FD_187696 | JGI IMG/M metagenome (GOLD analysis project Ga0209415, IMG submission 187696) | Peat soil microbial communities from Weissenstadt, Germany - SII-SIP-2007 (SPAdes) (version 2) | ecosystem: Environmental > Terrestrial > Soil > Wetlands > Peat | place: Germany...
GATTGCCCAGAGGAGCCCCTGAGCGGGCAAACGGCTGGGCCGATTCGAAATGGTCGGAATGGCGCTGAAACGGGACGGCCACGATCCGGCGTTGGCTGTCGAAATTCAAATGATAGACCAGCCAGAAAACCCCAATACGGCGTCCACGCGAGGCCCAGCACCACAACGACGGGGAAACGCGGCAAGCCACAAGCTGATTTCGCTGAGGCGCGACACGCCGATGGCCATGAGCAGACGAGATAAAGCGGAGCGTTCGCCGTGGACCCACAGCATCGAGCCCGTGAGAACGGCGGCACAATCTAGGGTTCAGCGTGTTATATTGGCACCATGAGCAAGGCCTTCACCAAGGAGCCGGAAGCGGGCGATGTCTATGACGACCTGCCCGACCGCCCGGTTTCGTCGCACAACCTCGTGACCGCAAGGGGCCTCGAGCTGATCGAGGCGGAGCTGGCCCGGTTGCACGAGGAGCACGCGCTCGCTCAGGAGGCGAATGACCGGGCGAGGCTCGCCAAGACAAACCGGGACTTGCGCTATTGGACCTCGCGGCGGGCCACCGCCCAAGTCATGGAGCCGCCGCGGGATACTACCCAGGTGCATTTCGGCTCGACGGTCACGATCTTGCGCGAGGACGGGCGCCGCCAGACCTATCGCATTGTGGGGGAAGACGAGGCCGAGCCCTCGCTAGGCACGCTGTCCTATGCGTCGCCCGTGGCCCAGGCCTTGATGGGCAAGCAGAAGGGCGACATCGTGCAGGCCGGAATCGCGGACGCCGAGATCGTTGAAATCGCTTAGAGCGATCTCCATGTCATTCCCGCGAAGGCGGGAATCCAGTAATTGCCGGGGTCGCGATTACAGCACTGATGGTTACTGGATTGCCCCGGTCAAGGCCCGGGATGACGGGGCCTTAAGCTGAATGCGTCGGCTTCTTGGTGGGCGTCTTGCTCGGCTTTTCAAGCATCAGTTGACCTTGTTTCTGCACGATGGATTTGGCCTTGTTGGCGAGCATTGCCAGCATCCAGGGCAGCTGAACCTCGAGCCTTACGCTGTCCTCCCCGACATCGACGGTGCCGGTCGTGGTCTGGCCGAGCAGACTGGCGTGGAAGTCGAGGTGGTCGCCCTTCCAATCGTCCTTCAGCACCATGAACCTTTCGCCGAAGGTCGAGCGGACGTTGCCGAACCCGTTCTTCAGGCGGCGGGCAGCCTCCTCCTTGCCGAGTCGATGAGGGATGGTGACGATCACGGGCTCAGCCATGTCTTTGCTTTCCTTCTGATTTCCGGTGTCAGGATCAGGTCCAAATGTGGGGGAGCGAAACCCCTTGTACCAGGGCATGATCCCGAAAAGTTGCAGACTTTTCGGATGAGATCATGCGTGAAGACAAAGACTTCAGACGCGAAATCGCGAGCCCACGTGAAGCGATACGCGTCCTAAGAGTCGGCGGTCAGCCTTGCACGGGCTTCGCGTCGCTGTGCCCAAGGCCGCGCTCGGGCGCGACCTCGTCCCTGACCAGTTGCTTCAGCTCCTTGATATCGGGGAAGCGACCGTGCTCCTTGCGCGACCAGATGAGCTTGCCGTCGAGGCGGACCTCGAAGACGCCGCCCGTGTCGTCGGGGATGAGCGTCACGGAGCCGAGCTCCTCGGCGAAAGTGGTGAGAAGCTCCTGCGCCATCCAGGACGCCCTCAAGAGCCACCCGCACAGCCGGCAATAAGTTACGGAAATGTTTGGGCCATTGGCCCGGGCTGGTGCCATGTTCGATCCTCGAAGCCGCGGATTATAGAGCGAAATCGAGGACGTCGAGGCTTGACGATCGATCCCGGTCTTTGGCCGCGAGCCTCATTGGGGCTCGTCCCGTCGTGCGGGATCGTCCGCCGGTTCGTCTTCCAGTGCCCGATAGGCCGCGCCTTCCAGATCCTCGAATTGACCCGAGCGGAGCGCCCAGAGAAAGGCGAGAAGGCCGATCCCGCCGAGCAGGAGTGCCGCCGGCACAAGCCAGGCAAGCGCCGTCACGATCGGCCCCCGCCCGCAAGGCGGGCCGCATTGACCGTGACGAGGATTGAGGATGTCGACATGACGATCGCGGCGATCAGCGGCGTCACATAGCCCGCCATGGCGAAGGGCACCGCGACGATGTTGTAGCAAAAAGCGACGCCGAAATTCTGCAAGGCAATAGCGCGCGCACGCTTTGCCGTCGACAGGATCTCCAGCACCGGCGCAAGCCTTTGTCCTTGAAACACGAAGTCGGCGGTGCGCTGGCTGATATCGGCCGCGCTAGCCGGAGAAACCGACGCGTGCGCGGCGGCGAGCGCCGGCGCGTCGTTGAGACCATCGCCGATCATCAGCACCTTGCGCCCGGCCCGCGCGCATTCGGCAAGCCAATCGATCTTCTCCGCAGGTCTCAGCTCCCCAAGCCACGTTTCGATGCCAACTGCGGCCGCGACGGTCTCGACGGCGTTTTTGCGGTCGCCGGAAAGGAGCGCCAGGGGGTAGCCGCGCCGCTTCAGCGCTCCCACGACCTCCGCAGCGTCGGTTCTGAGCGTATCGGCGAAGCGAAAGCGGACAGGTGCCTGCCCACTCCGCCGGTACCAAACCTCGCTGCCGCCGCTGCTGGCCGCGACCTCGCACCACTCGGCCGAGCCCAGCCGCTCCTCGCCATGCGCCCCAGCCCGCGCAAGCCCCCGCCCGGGCGTCTCCTCGACGCCGTCGGCGGCCACCATGGTCTTTTGGCGTTTGCCAGCCGCCGCGACGATTCCTTGCGCATAAGGATGGCGGCTTGCCGCGGCGAGGCCGGCCGCGGCTGCCAACGCCTCGTCCGGGATTGCCTCCTCGTCGAGGAGCTGTGGGCGCCCAAGCGTCAAGGTGCCGGTCTTGTCGAACACCACTATGTCCGTCTCGGCGACGCGCTCGAGGCCGTCCGGCGCCTTGACGACGATGCCGCGCCGGAATAAGCGGCTCGCTGCGGCGATCTGCACCGCCGGGACGGCCAGCGCCAGGGCGCAGGGACAGGTGATGATGAGCACGGCGATGGCATAGGTCAGAGCCGTCTGCCACGGCGCCCCCAGCAACAGCCAGCCCAGAAACGTCGCGGCGCCCAGCCCATGCACGGCCGGCGCATAGATTTGCGCGGCGCGGTCGGCGAGCCGTCGGTAGCGCGCCTTGCCTTGCTCGGCCGCGAGCATCAGGCCCCCGATTTCCGCGAGCAGTGTTGCGCTATCCGCGGCGGTCACCTCGATCTTGAGTGCGTTCCCCAAATTGAGCGTTCCGGCGTAGATCTGTTGGCCGGGGGACGCTGACGCGGGCTCCGTCTCGCCGGTGATCAGGCTCTGGTCGACCTCACCGGATCCGGCCAGGATCACCCCGTCAGCCGCGACCCGCTCGCCGGCGGCAACGAGCAGACAGTCTCCGGGAGCGAGCGCATGGGCGGGCATGCGGCGCTGCGAGCCGTCAGCCTCGATGATAGTCGCTATGCCGCTCTGCAGGCTCACCAGATTCTGCGCCTCGCCGCGCGCGCGGACGCGAAGGCTCTCATCGAGGAAGCGGCCGATAAGCAGAAAGAACAGGAGCGTCACGGCAGCGTCGAAATAGACCTGCTCGTTGCCGCGGACGGTCTGGTAAAGGCTCATCGCGGTGGCCAACAGGATGGCGAGCGAGATCGGCACGTCCATGTTGAGCCGGCGCCCGCGCAAGGCTTGAAGCGCCGAAGCGAAGAAGGGTTGGCCCGCATAGACGACCGTTGGCAAGGCGATCAGCGCCGATAGCCACCGGAACAAGGCCGCAAGGCTCGCATCCATGTCGCCCCCGCTCCCGGCCCATACCGAGACGGACAAGAGCATGATGTTCATCGCGGCAAAGCCCGCGACCGCGACGCGGCGCAGCAAATATTTTTCGCGCGCCCTTTCGGCGTCCTGCTTCGCGGCGTGCATCGGCGCTGCCGAGAAACCCGCGCGCTTCAGCGCCTCGATCACGTCGAGCTCGTTCGCGCGGCCCTCCTCGAAAGCGACGCTGACCCGCTTCGCCGCAAGGTTTGCCCGCGCACTCGTTACGCCCGGAACGCTCAGGGCCGCGCGCTCGACCGATTTGAGGCAGCCGCCGCAACGCATGTTCTCGATGGCGAGCGTGAGCATGTCGGGCCGCGCTTGGCGGGCCGCACCCTCTGCCTTTGTGGCGGCGCTGATCGGAAGCGCGTGAGCCGTCATGGCTTTTCTGGGACGAAGATCCGCTGCTTGAGCCGATAGACCGGATCGCCGGCGCGGGACAAATCCTGCGACTGGAGCTGCACCACCCATTGGCCGGGCGCCAGGTGAAGCGAGGCTTCATAAGTCCCTGCCGGGGCCTCGCGGAAGTTCACCCCGAGATCCTCCCAGTCCGTCGCCGGGCGGCCGACCGTAGCGATTAGATGCAAGCCCGATACGGGCTGTCCCTCCTTGTCCGTCACGCTCAGCGCGAGCTGCCCGGTCTTGGCACCATAGATCAGCTCCGCCCTCCAGCCTTGCGCGTCCTGCCGCGCGGCTTCGGCGAGCGTTTCGTTGTAGTTCAGCCCCTTGCGGTAAGGATCGCTGGTATCACCCCCGCCAAACGTCCCCAGCGCATAATAGACGAAGATGCCGTTGACGAGGAACACGACGCCGAAGAAGGCGAACAAGCCGAGCAGCACATGCCGGCCTTGGATGCCACTGGCGAGCCCCGCCCTTTGGTTCATCGTTCCGGCCCCCGGAAACTCATTTTATGCTCGGTGCGGCTCCCATTGGCCGCGTCGGTGACCAGGAGAGAAAAGTCTGTCGCTTCCCCGGAGAGCGCCGCCGCACCCTCCTTGTCGAGCGTAACATAGAGGCGGAGCGATTGGAGGTCGTCCGGCGGCACGGCCACGGCGGGATCGGTCTGGTGCTCCAAGCCGATGATGCTCAGGCTGGCCCCCGGCAGCCCTTCGAGCGCAAGACGGTAGGAGCGGGGCTCATAGAGCTTGTTGAGAAGCTTGACGGTGTAGCCGTTCCGCAAGCCGCCGTCGGAGAGGCGGACATAGATCGGGTTCCGATCGTGCAGCACGCTGACCTCGAGATCGGGCCGCAGCAGCAACGCCGTTAGCATGACCACTGCCACGATTGCCATGGCGGTGGCATAGAGGACCACGCGAGGGCGCAGCAGCTTGATGGGAACCGTGTCGTGTCCCGCCGCCGTCAAATTGCGCAAGGTGTCGTAGGCGATCAGCCCACGCGGCCTGCCGACCTTGTCCATGATCTCGTCGCAGGCATCGATGCAGAGCGCGCATTGAATGCATTCGAGCTGCGCCCCGTCGCGGATGTCGATGCCGGTCGGGCAGACCGCAACGCATTGGTGGCAGTCGATGCAGTCGCCGCGGCCTTCCCAGGCCTGCCCGGTCTTATGCGGCGCGCGCGGCTCGCCGCGCCACAGCCGATAGGAGATCAGCAGCGAATCGCGGTCGAACATCGCACCCTGGATGCGCGGCCATGGGCACATATAAATGCAGACCTGCTCGCGGGCGATGCCGCCGAGGACATAGGTGGTGGCGGTGAAGATGCCGAGGAACACATAGGCGACGAGCGGCGCCTCGAAAGTCACAAGCTGCGGCGCGAGCGTAGGGGCATCGGCGAAATAAAAGACGAAGGCGCCGCCCGTGGCGATCGCGATCAGGAGCCAGCTCAGATGCGTGGCGCCTTTGCGCGATAGCGTCTCGGCCGACCACGGAGCCTTGTCGAGCCGGAGCCGCGCGTTGCGGTCCCCCTGCCAAAACCGCTCGACCGCGATCATCAGGTCGGTCCAGACCGTCTGCGGACAGGTATAGCCGCACCACACACGCCCCGCGATCGAGGTGACGAGGAACAGCACCAGCGCCGCGAGCACGAGCAGCCCGGTGATGTAGTAGAACTCCTGCGGCCAGATCTCGATGAAGAACCAAAAGAAGCGGCGGGACGGAAAGTCGATGAGGACGGCCTGATTGGGGAGGTAAGGTCCTCGATCCCAGCGGAGCCAAGGCACGATGTAGTAGATGCCGAGCGTCACCGCCATCACGATCCATTTGATGGTGCGGAACCGGCCATGCGCGCGCTTAGGGTAGATCTTGACGCGCGAAGCATAGAGGCTGCCGCCGCCGTCGTCCGGTCTCGCTTCGCTTCGCTCCATGCCGGCTGCGGGGCGCACCACATCGGCACCATCGTTCGGCGGGTGATTGAGTTTTGCCAATTGCGGCATTTCTGTCATCACCCTCTCAAGCCCCAGCTACCGGCCGCCGCCAAGCGAATGCACGTAGATGGCAAGCTCCTTGATTGTCTCCGGATCGAGGCGGTGGGCCCAGGTCGGCATCACCCCGCCGCGGCCATTGCGGATGGTTTCCATCACGGTCGCCTTGTCGCCTGCATAGAGCCAAATCTGGTCGGTGAGGTCGGGGGCGCCGAGCGTCGGATTCCCCTTGCCCTCTGGGCCATGACACGGCGTGCAATTGTCCGCGAAGACCTTCGCCCCGCGGCCTGCCGCCGTCTGGTCGTCGGCCGTGCCGGAGAGCGAGAGCACGAACTCCGCGACGTCGGTGATCTGGGGCTCCGACAGAATGCCGCTGCGGCCGAACGCAGGCATCTGATTGGTCCGCGTTTCGGGATCATCGGCGCGAATGCCGTGCAGGATGGTCTGGTGGATGGCATTGAGCGAGCCGTCGCCCCATAACCAGGAATCGTCGCGGAGATTGGGATAGCCGAACGCGCCTTGCGCGCCGCGGCCGTGACAGGGCGCGCAATTGTCGCCGAAGGCCGCCTCGCCGCCGGCGAGCGCGAAGCGCAACAGCTCAGGGTCGTTGACGATGGCGGCAAGGTCGTTCGCGGCGATCTTCTCGCGGAAGCCTGCTTGGGCCGCCTTCGCCGCGGCGAGCTGTTCCGCCACCCTCTCGCGCTGGCTGTAGCCGAGCAAGCCCTTGGAATAGCCGGCAACCAGAGGCCAAGCGGGCATCAGCAGCCAATAGCCGATCGCCCAGACGATGGTGGCGTAGAATGTCCACAGCCACCATTTCGGCAGCGGCTTGTTCAGCTCGCTGATGCCATCCCACTCGTGGCCGGTCGTCTCGACCTTTGCTGACTTGTCGGATTCGCGTCTCGCCATCGCGTTTAATCTTCCGTTTCCTGATCGGGATCTTTCTCGAGCGGGATCTTGGCGTCTTCCTCGAACTGCTTCTTGTTGCCGGGCCAGAAGGCGTAGATCACCACTCCGACGAAAAGCGCGACGAAGAACAGGAGCGCCGCAATTTGCGTGATGCCGGATACTTGCTCATAGGTCATGGCGCGTTACCGCAAATTCGGCCCGGCCGCGTCGAATTTGGCGAAGTCGACAAGAGTGCCTAGCATTTGCAGATAGGCAATCACGGCATCGAGCTCAGACACATAGCTCGGATTCCCATCGAATTGCCGCACCTGGGCCTTCGGATAGCGTTTCAGGAACTCCTTGACGCCTTCGGCCGCGGGATCGAGCTGCCGCTCGAGATCGGCCTTCGCGTTCTGGATCATCGCGTCCGTGTAGGGCACGCCAACGGCGCGGAGCGTCTTCAGGCGCTCGGCGATGTCATGATAGTTGAGCTCCGTCTTAGCGAGGAACGGGTAGCCCGGCATGATAGACTCAGGCACCACGGACCTCGGGTCATGCATATGGGCGACGTGCCATTCGTCGGAATATTTGCCGCCGACGCGCGCTAAGTCCGGTCCTTGCCGCTCGGACCCCCATTGGAAGGGATGGTCGTACATGCTCTCGGCGGCGAGGCTGTAATGGCCGTAGCGCTCCACCTCGTCGCGAAGCGAGCGGATCATCTGACTGTGACAGACATAGCAGCCTTCGCGGATGTAGATGTCGCGGCCTGCGAGTTCGAGCGGTGTATAGGGCCGCATGCCCTCCACCTTCTCGATCGTCGAGCTGAGCCAGAACAAAGGAGCAATCTCCACGATCCCACCGATGGCGACGGTGATGAGAATCCCGATGAGCAACAGGGCCGAATTCTTCTCGAGGATCTGATGCTTTGACCAGTCCATCGCCTTCCCCCCTACTCCGCCGGTGCCGGACGAAATTCCGGCGCCGCGGCGATGCGGGGCTGCTCCGCAGCATCGACCGGCTCATCGCCGCGGATGGTCCGCCAGACGTTGTAGGCCATCAGCAGCGCGCCGAGCAGGAACAGCAATCCGCCGGTTGCACGAATGATGTAGAACGGATGCATCGCCTCGACCGTCTCCACGAAGGAATATTCGAGGAAGCCGAGGCTGTCATAGGCCCGCCACATCAATCCCTGCAGGATGCCGGCCACCCACATCGAGGTGATATAGAGAAGAATACCGAGCGTCGCGATCCAGAAATGCCATTCGACGAGGCGCTGCGAGTAGAGCGACCGGCGATGCCACAGCCACGGCACCAGGCAATAGATGGCGCCGAAGGTGATGAACGCGACCCAGCCGAGCGCTCCTGAATGCACGTGCCCGATCGTCCAGTTGGTGTAGTGCGAGAGCGCATTGACGGACTTGATGCTCATCAGCGGCCCCTCGAAGGTGGACATGCCGTAAAAGGCCACGGCGACGACGAGCATGCGGATGACGGGGTCGGTCCTGAGCTTGTCCCAGGCGCCGGAGAGCGTCATCAGGCCGTTGATCATGCCGCCCCAGGACGGCATCCACAGCATGATCGAGAAGGTCATGCCCAGCGTCTGCGCCCAGTCGGGCAGAGCGGTGTAGTGCAGATGATGCGGGCCCGCCCAGATATAGAGGAAGATCAGCGACCAGAAATGGACGATGGAGAGTCGGTAGGAATAGACCGGCCGCTCGGCACGCTTCGGCACGAAATAATACATCATGCCGAGAAAGCCGGCGGTGAGGAAGAAGCCCACCGCGTTGTGGCCGTACCACCATTGCGTCATGGCGTCCTGCACGCCCGAATAGATCACGTAGCTCTTTGAGCCGAGCAGGGACACAGGCACCGCCAAATTGTTGATGATGTGCAATATGGCGATGGTGACGATGAAGGCGAGGTAGAACCAGTTCGCCACATAGATATGCGGCTCGCGCCGGCGCGCCAGCGTGCCCACGAAGACCAGGAAATAGACCACCCAGACGATGGTCAGCCACACATCCACGTACCATTCCGGCTCGGCATATTCTTTCGATTGGGTGATGCCAAGCAGGTAGCCGGTGGCAGCCAGCACGATGAACAGCTGATATCCCCAAAATACGAACCACGGCGACCACCGCCCGGCCAGCCGCGCCCGCGAGGTGCGCTGCACGACATAGAAGGAGCTCGCGATCAACGCATTGCCGCCAAAGGCGAAGATGACCGCAGACGTGTGCAGCGGGCGCAAGCGCCCGAAAGTCGTCCATTCGAGATCGAGGTTGAGCGCAGGGAAGGCGAGCTGCCAGGCGATAATGTCGCCGACCAGGAACCCGGCGAGCCCCCACAACACCGTGGCGATCACGCCGGCGCGGATGACGCCGTCGGCGTAGCCGGTTTCCTCCGGTGGGCGGGCCTTGCCCCTCAGTTGGTCCAGCAGATACACGCCCGCCATGGCCGAGCCGATGAGAAGGACCGCGCCGTGAAAAGCGATGCCGGGGTCCTTCCCCGCCACGGCCCAGATAAGACCGATCGTGCCGCAGACGGCCGCAGCCAACAGGGCCGCCGCGTCCGAGAAGGCGTGCCATTCCTCGCGCTGGAAAACTGCCGTCATGCTTTCTCCCCGGCTCCGGTCGGCCTGGCGCAACTTTGCCGTGTCGCCGCCCCGGAGCCTTGACTAGGATCAAAAATGATCTCAACGCCGGATGGACATGGCCGGAGCATAAGAGGTCCTTGAGGCGCTGTCGCCTCGCCGCAGGCTGGCGGGCCGGCGTCGCCGGCTCTGTCGCTTAGGGCGCAGCGGTCGGCTTGGCTGGCGCTTCGTCAGGGCGCTGCCTCCGCCGCGTTCGGGACGGTCGCCGCCGGCCTGACTGGGCTCGTATTGGCCGCGATGCCGTATAGCCGCCACCGCCCCTGCACGAGCTGGAAGATGAGATCGAAGTTCACCTGCTCGGGCGCGGTCGGGAAAAAGCCGGCAATCTCCAGCAAACCGTTTGCGTCGATTTGGGGCTTGCGAACCAGCTTCGGCTGGGACAACAGGATCGGCGACAAATCGAGGTTACGGCGGCGCAGATCGGTGAAAATCTCGGTAAGGCGGGCGGGACTATTGCTCTCCTGGAACGCCGGAGCGGCCATTTCGTGGAACACTGTATAGTTGCCGGTCGCATTGGCCTGGTTGAGTGCCATCAGCGTAGATCTGATCATCACCACGAGCCTATCATCGCTCGGCATGGTGGGCAGTTGCACCGGCTGCGGCTTTGACTCGGCCTGCTTTGGCGGACCTGGCTCAGGCGCCTTCTGCGCCCGC
>Ga0209415_10020168_pt1 | contig 10382 bp, 7 predicted proteins | sample PeaSoiSIISIP2007_FD_187696 | JGI IMG/M metagenome (GOLD analysis project Ga0209415, IMG submission 187696) | Peat soil microbial communities from Weissenstadt, Germany - SII-SIP-2007 (SPAdes) (version 2) | ecosystem: Environmental > Terrestrial > Soil > Wetlands > Peat | place: Germany...
TCGAGTTCCTCCTCGTCAATCACCCGCTCGACTGCCCGGTCTGCGATAAGGGGGGAGAGTGCCCCCTGCAGGACCAGTCGCTCTCGCACGGTCCGGGCGAGAGCCGCTTCATCGAGGAGAAGCGCCACTGGGCCAAGCCGATCGAGATCGGCCCGCTCGTCGCCCTCGACCGGGAGCGGTGCATCCAGTGCGCCCGCTGCACCCGTTTCGCCGACGAGGTGGCCGGGGACGCACAGATCGACTTCGCGTTCCGGGGCGACCACATCGAAGTCGCCCCGTTCCCCGACTCTCGCTTCGACTCCTACTTCTCCGGCAACACCGTGCAGATCTGTCCCGTCGGCGCCCTCACGGCGATTCCGTACCGTTTCAAGGCCCGCCCCTGGGACCTCGAGCAGGTGGAGTCGACCTGCACGACGTGTGCGGTCGGTTGCCGGGTTGCGGCGCAGTCCTCCGCCGGCCAGCTCGTCCGCTTCCTCGGGGTCGACTCGATGCCGGTCAACCAGAGCTGGCTGTGCGACAAGGGCCGGTTCTCCCACGAGACGGTGTACGCGCCCGACCGGGTGAGCGAACCGTTGATGCGGACGAGCGAGGAGCTCGAACCGGTGCGCTGGTCCGAGGCACTGCGCGCCACCGCCGCGGCGCTGCGAGCCGCGCGGGATGCCGGCGTGGGGCGCATCGGGGTGATCGGTGGCTCGCGGTTGTCCAACGAGGACGCGTACGCCTGGGCGAAGTTCGCGAAGTCGGTCCTCGGGACGGACTCGGTGGACGCGCAGGTGGGCGACGGCCTCCCGGCCGAGACGGTCCTCGGCCTGCCCCGGGCGACGATCGACGAGGCCGCCTCCGCTCCGCTGCTGTTGTTGTTGACCGGGGACCTCCGGGAGGAGCTCCCGGTCCTCTACCTCCGCCTCCGCGAGGCCGCGGTGAAGCGCGGCCAAAAGGTCATCGAATGCTCGGCAGTCCCGAGTGCGATGTCCGAGCACGCGGCAGTGAGGGTCGGGTACCTGCCCGGCGAGGCCGCTCTCGTCGCCCAGGCGCTCGTCGGCACCGGGGAGTCCGCGATCTCTGCGAGCCGCCCGGACGATCTCGCCGCCGCCAGGTCCCTGCTCGGGTCGGTGCCCTCCGGAGGCGGTCCGCGCGGCACCGGGGTCGTCGTCGTGCTCGGGCGACCGTCGGTCGCCGAGTCCGCCGAGTCGATCGCCTCGGCCGCGGCGATTCTCGCCGGCGCGCTCCCCGGTGCGACCTTCCTCTCCGCGCTCCGGCGTGCGAACGTCCACGGCGCCCTCGACATGGGTCTCGCACCGGGCGTGCTGCCCGGCCGCGTCGGCCTCGACACGGGGCGTAGCTGGTTCACCGAGCGGTGGGGATCGGTGCCCGAGTCCCGGGGCGAGGACACGTCCGCCATCCTCGGGCGCGCGGCGGCCGGTGAGCTGTCCGCGCTCGTGCTGCTCGGCGCGGACCCCGTGGCGGACTTCCCCGACCGAGCGCTCGCGGAGGCAGCGCTGCGCGCCGCGCCGTTCGTGGTCGCGCTCGCGACCCACATCGATGACTCGAACGCCCTCGCGGACGTCGTGCTGCCGATCCCCGCTGACGGCGAGCGTTCGGGCACGACGACGAATCTCGAGGGACGGGTCACCACGCTCGCTGCCAAGGTCGTCCCACCGGGCACCGCCCGCGACGCGTGGGTGATCGCCGGCGAGCTCTCCCGGCTGCTCGGCGCGGATTTCGGCGCGGAGTCCCGTGCGTCGCTCACCGACGAGATCGGGCGGGTCGCCCCCGCCTACCGCGGGCTGACCGCGGACACCTGGGAGCATGCCGCGTCCCGTGACGGGGTCGTCGTGCCGCTACGGGGGGAACCGACCGACGTCGCTTCCGCACCGATCGATCCGATCGCGACGCCGGGCATCGCATCGGTCGACGAGCAGGGCGCACCGCTGCGCGTCGGCGAGGCGCTCGCCCCCGGCGGCCATGCGCTCCGCCTCTCGGCGAGCGACGAGACGATGCCGGTCCTCCTCGGGGCGACGGGCGCGACCGTCCCCGTCATCGCGCCGAAGCTCGACGCCTATTCCGAGCGGCTGGTGTTGCGGCGGACCCTCTACGACGGCGGCACGTTCGTGCGCACGAGCCCTTCCTTCGACGGCCTCGTCGCCGCGCAGGTGCTCACCGTCAACCCGGCGGTACTCGCCGGCCTCGGCGTGGACGACGGAGGCGAGCTGCGGGTCCGTTCCTCGAGCGGTGAGATGGTCGTGACCGTGCGAGCCGACGACGCGCTCGAGCGGGGTGTCGTCGCACTCTTGCTCCGCCCGAATGCCGGCGGAGCCGAGCCGTCGCGGCTCGTCGCCCACGGTGCGCTCGCGACCGACGTCCGCTTGGAGAACCCCTGATGGGCGATCCCCTCTTCGCGCACGGCGTCGACCTCGGCGGCTTTCTCATAGCGCTCGTCCGCGTGCTGCTGGCGTTCGGGATGCTGCTCACCTCGGTGATGCTCATGATCTGGTTCGAGCGCAAGGTGATCTCGGACATGCAGGACCGCATCGGCCCGAACCGGGCGGGCCCGTACGGGCTCCTGCAGACGCTCGCGGACGGGACGAAGCTGTTCTTCAAGGAGGACCTGATCCCCGAGCGGGCCGACCGCATCGTGTTCAAGCTCGCGCCGTACCTCGCGCTCATCCCGGCGCTGCTCATCTTCACCGTCGTCCCCGTCGGCGGCGTCGTCAACATCGCCCACCACGTGGTCGAGCTGCAGGTCGCCGACCCGCCGATCGGCATCCTCCTCGTGCTCGCGCTCTCCTCCGTAGCGGTCTACGGCACGATGCTCGCCGGTTGGTCGTCGGGTTCGAAGTACCCGCTCCTCGGGGCGGTGCGGGCCAGTGCGCAGATGATCTCCTACGAGGCCGCGCTCGGACTGTCGGTCGTCGCGGTCATCCTCGAGTCCCACAGCCTGTCCACCCGCACGATCATCGCCTCGCAGGCGTCCACCTTCTTGCACTGGAACGTCTTCCGCCTCGGCATCGTGCCGTTCGTGATCTTCTTCATCGCGAGCACGGCCGAGCTGAACCGCCCGCCGTTCGACCTCGCCGAGGGAGAGTCCGAGCTCGGCGGCGGTTACCACACCGAGTACTCCTCGATCCGTTTCGCACTTTTCTTCCTCGCCGAGTTCATGAACACGATCACGATGTCCGCGGTCGTGGTCACGCTGTTCTTCGGCGGTCCGGACGGTCCCGGCTTCCACTTCCTCCGCTGGCTCTGGCCGATTGCCTGGTTCGGCGCGAAGGTCGGGGCGTTCCTCTACCTGCAGGTCTGGATCCGCGCCGCGCTCCCGAGATTCCGCTACGACCAGCTGATGGACCTCGGTTGGAAGGTGCTGATCCCGCTTTCGCTCGGGTGGCTCCTCATCGTCGCCGGGGTCATCCAGTCCGTCGCATGGTTCGTCGCCCTCGCCGTCGCCGTCGCCCTCGCAGGCGCGCTCCTCGTGCGAGCGGTGCGGGTCTCGCGCCGGAGGCGCCAGGCCGCGACGAGCGGTGGCGACGGCTTCGAGGATCCCGTCGGGCCCGACCTCGTCGCACTTCGGGTCCTCAACGCCCCGCCCAGGAGGCCATAGCGATGCCACGCCGACTCGACCTCGGCTTCTTCGGCGGCTTCGCGCAGGCGATCCGCCAGGTGCCCCAGCCCCGCGTCACGACCGAGTACCCCATCGTGAAGCGGCCGAAGCCGCCGCGTGTGCACGGCCGGCACGTCCTCAACCGCTACGAGGACGGCATGGAGAAGTGCATCGGCTGCGAGCTGTGCGCCGCGGTGTGTCCGGCGGACTGTATCTATGTGCGGGGCGCGGACAACCCCGCCGACGGGCCGGTCTCCCCGGGCGAGCGCTACGGCTTCGTCTACGAGATCAACTACCTGCGCTGCATCCACTGCGACCTGTGCGTCGAGGCCTGTCCGACCGAGGCCATCACCGAGTCCAAGCTCTTCGAGTTCTCCTTCACGAGCCGTTCCGATGCCATCTACACCAAGGCCGAGCTCCTCGTGGACGACGAGGGCAAGCCCCGGGAGCAGCCCTGGGAGGACTGGCGAGAGGGCGACGACCAGCACACCTCCGCGTGGATGCGCGCGACCTCACCGTCGGGCTCCGCGGCGCACGAGGGGGAGGTGGCGTGGTCCGCCGAGCTCGGCTACGGCGTGCGCGCCGCCGAGGGCGGTCAGTCCGGGAAGCGGGACGACGCGGCGACGGGGAACATCTCGATCCGCGAGGTCGCCCGTAACAAGATCCCCGTACGGTTCGGCGGAAGGGTCCGCTAGTGCCCTTCGCAGCGCTCGTCGCGTCCGCGACGATCCCGGACACCTTGACGTTCGCGCTCGCGGCGGTGATCACCGTCGTGGGTGCGCTCGGTGTCGTCTTCTCCGCGCACCCGGTCCACTCGGCGCTCATGCTCGTGATGACGCTCTTCGGCATCGCGGTGCTCTTCGTCGAGGAGGACGCGCAGTTCCTCGCCGCGGTGCAGGTCATCGTCTATGCCGGCGCCATCGTCGTGCTGTTCCTCTTCGTGATCATGCTGCTCGGCGTCGACCGCCAGGAGGTCGTCTTCGCGGACCAGGTTCGCGGCCAGCGCGTGGTGGCCGCGTTCCTCGGGCTCTGTGTGCTCGTCGAGGTGCTCCTCCTCGGGACCGGGCACTGGACGACGGGCGCGCACTCGGTCCAGGGCAAGCTCGAAGGGGCCGGCTCCAACGTCTCGGTCCTCGGCAAGGCGCTCTTCACGACCTACCTCCTCCCCTTCGAGGTGACCTCCGCCCTCCTCGTCGTGGCCATCGTCGCGGCGGTCGTCCTCGCGCGGCGCGCGGACGGCACGGGGGGCGGTCTGCCCGAGCTCGGTACCGCACCCGAGCGCGACGCGGCGCCGAAGCTCGGTGCCGGTGAGGACGAGGAGCGCGGTGCCGCCGAGCAGCGCGGTACCGGCGAGGAGCGCAGGGCCGAGGACGAGGCGGTGACGCCGAGATGAGCGTCGCGGCGTCCTGGTACCTGACGCTCGCCGCAGTGCTCTTCACGATTGGCGCGGTCGGTCTCCTCGTCCGGCGGAACGTCCTCGTCATGTTCATGTGCATCGAGCTGATGCTGAACGCGGCGAACCTCACCTTCGTCACCTTCGCCCGCGAGCTGAACGATCTCGGCGGCCAGGTGGCGGTGTTCTTCGTCCTCGTCGTCGCCGCGGCCGAGGTCGTGGTCGGACTCGGGATCATCGTCTCGATCTTCCGGCGCCGCCCGGGGGCGACCGCCGACGACGCGAACATGCTGAAGGGCTGAGCGTTGATCCACGCTGCCTTCCTCATCCCGACTCTCCCGCTCGCGGGCTTCTGCCTGCTCGCGCTCTTCGGCCGGCGCCTCGGCAACCCGCTCGCCGGCTACGTCGCGACCGGAGCCATCGCCGGCTCGTTCGTCGTCACGGTGCTCGTCTTCGCGGCGCTGTTCACCCACGCCCCGGCATCGCGGATCGTCGTCGAGCCCTGGTTCACCTGGTTCTCGGTCGACCGCCTGTCGGTGAGCGTCGGCCTGCAGATCGACCCGCTGTCGATGACCATGGCCGCGTTCGTGACCGGCGTCTCGGCCCTCATCCACCTGTACTCCATCGGCTACATGGCGCACGACCGGCAGTTCACGAAGTTCTTCTTGTACCTCAACCTCTTCGTGTTCTCCATGCTGATGCTCGTCCTGTCGGACAACTTCCTCGTGCTCTTCTTCGGTTGGGAGGGCGTCGGCGTCTGCTCGTACTTCCTCATCGCGTTCTGGTTCGAGCGGCCGACGGCCGCAAGCGCCGGGAAGAAGGCGATGATCTACAACCGCATCGGCGACGCAGGGTTCCTCGTCGCACTGTTCCTGATCTACGAGCGCACCGGCTCGCTGCAGTTCACCCAGGTGTTCGCCCGGCTCGGGCACCTGTCGGGGTCGAACCTCGCGGCGATCGCCCTGCTGCTGTTCGTGGGGGCGGTCGGCAAGTCTGCGCAGCTGCCGCTATTCCCCTGGCTCGCCGACGCGATGGAGGGCCCAACCCCGGTCTCGGCCCTCATCCACGCCGCCACCATGGTCACCGCGGGCGTCTACCTCATGTGCCGCATCAACCCCGTGCTGCACCTTTCGCCCGACGCCGCCCACACGATCGCGTGGATCGGTGTCGCGACCGCCTTCATCGGCGCGACCGCGGGCTGTGCGCAGACCGACATCAAGAAGGTCCTCGCGTACTCGACGATCTCCCAGCTCGGCTACATGTTCCTCGCCGCGGGTTGCGGCGCGTACACCGCGGCGATCTTCCTGATGCTCGCCCCCGCGTTCTACAAGGCGCTCCTGTTCCTCGGAGCGGGGTCGGTCATCCACGCCATGGACGACGAGCAGGACATCAAGAAGATGGGTGCGCTCGCGGCGCTCATGCCGCTCACGGCCTTCAGCTTCCTGATCGGCTGGTTCTCGATCGCCGGGGTGCCGCCGCTGTCGGGGTTCTGGGCGAAGGGAGCGGTCCTCGAGAACGCGTGGGCCGTCTCGCCCGCGCTCTGGGCCGCGGGGGCCCTCACCGCGGTCATCACCGCGTACTACATGGGCCGCGAGTACCTGCTCGTGTTCACCGGCGAGGCGCGCTGGACCGCTCGCCACGACCCGGCCAGCCACAGCGGCGGCCAGCCGACCGATCCGCGTCGGGTGATGACGTTCCCCCTCGTCGTGCTCTCGGTCTGCTCGGTGTTCGGCGGCCTCATCGACATCCCCTGGCACCCGCACCTCGACTTCCTCGCCCGCTGGCTCGCTCCGGTCGTCGGCGCGAACGAGCTCGTGCACCACGAGACCTCGGGGGCGGTCGTCGGTTTCGCGGTCGTGGAGGGCGCGTTGGCGGTGACCGGCGTCGCCCTCGCCCTCGTGCTGTGGCGCGGTGTGGTCAACCGCCCCGCGCTCGAACCGCGCTTCCTGCTCCTCGCGTGGTGCATCGACACCGCGTATGACCGCTTCATCGCCCGCCCGTCCGAGGCCATGGCCGCGTTCACCGCGAGCGTGCTCGAGGTCCGCGTCATCGACGGCGCGGTCAACGCGGTCGCCGGGCTCGCCCGCGCGACCGGCAGCCGCGCGCGCCGGCTCCAGACCGGCTACGTGCGCAGCTACGCGCTCGGCCTCGTCGCGGGGACCGTCGTGCTCATCGCGTACCTGCTCGTCCGGGTGAAGGGCTGACGATGACCGGCCAGGGATTCCCCTATCTCACCTACCTCACCCTCACCCCTGCCGGCGCGGCGCTCGTCGCCGTGGCCCTTCCCCGCTCCCGGCCCGGTCTCGCGAGGGCCGTCGGCGCGCTCGGCACCTTCGCCACCCTCGGCATCGCCGCGACCGTGCTCGCGCTGTTCAAGTCCGGCACGAGCGGGTACCAGCTCGTCGCCCAGCACCAGTGGGTGGCCCCGCTCGGGGTCTCGTTCAGCCTCGGCGTCGACGGGATCTCGCTCTTCTTGGTCCTCATGACGGCCGTGCTCTTCCCGCTCGCGCTGCTCGGCGCGCCCGAGCGCGAGGGCACGAAGGCCTTCGTGGCGTGGCTGCTCGCGCTCGAGTCGGCCTGCCTCGGCAGCTTCCTCGCCACCGACGTGCTCGTGTTCTTCCTCTTCTTCGAGGCCACGCTCGTCCCGGCGTACTTCCTCATCGCCGGCTGGGGCGGCGGGCGGCGTGCCTACTCGGCGACGAAGTTCTTCATCTACACCTTCGCCGCGTCGGCGTTCATGCTCGTCGGCATCGTCGCCCTCGTCGCCGTCCACGAGTCCCAGACCGGACAGACGACCTTCAACATCGGCGCGCTCTCGCACACCCATCTGTCGGGGACGGCGGGGATGCTCCTCTTTTTGTCCTTCACCATCGCGTTCGTCGTGAAGGCGCCGGTCTTCCCGTTCCACACCTGGTCACCCGGTGCGTACTCCGATGCGCCGGCATCCGGATCGATCGTGCTGGCGGGCGTGATGGCCAAGCTCGGGACCTACGGGATCGTCCGCTTCGACCTCGAGCTGTTCCCGCACGCGGTGGTGGTACTGGCACCGCTCCTGCTCACCCTCGGGGTCTGCGGGATCATCTACGGAGGCGTCGTCGCGGCGGTCCAGCACGACCTGAAGCGCCTCGTCGCCTTCTCCTCCCTCGCCCACATGGGCTTCATCGTCCTCGGCGCGTTCGCCCTCACCGGCGAGGCGGTCTCGGGAGCCGTGCTGCAGATGGTGAACCACGGGCTCTACACCGCGGCGCTGTTCCTCCTCGTGGCGATGATCAGCCGCCGCCTCGGCACCTTCGAGATCCCGCGGCTGTCCGGGCTGCAGCACCGGGCACCGGTGATGGCGGGCGTGTTCACCCTCGTGATGCTGGCCTCGATCGGCGTTCCCGGGCTGAACGGCTTCATCGGCGAGTTCCTCATCCTTGCGGGCACGTTCCTCACCCACCGCTGGTGGGCCGTCGTCGCGACGCTCGGCGTCATCCTCGCCGCGGTGTACCTGCTCTGGGGCTACCAGCAGGTGTTCCACGGCCCGGAGTCCGCCGCACCCTCCCCCGAGCGCTTCCCGGAGATGACCACCAAAGAGCGCCTCGTGATGGCCCCGCTCGTGCTCGCGATCGTCTTCCTCGGTATCTATCCCAAGCCCGTGCTGGAGCGCATCTCGCCGTCGGTCGACGCGCTGCTCACCCACGTCGAGCAGGTCGCGCACCCCGTCGTCCCGATCTCGGGGCGTCCGATCTCGACCGCGCCGGGCAAGCGCATCGAGGCCGTGCTCACGAGCCACCCCGGAGTGCGCTGAGGTGCCCGGCTTGCTCGTCGGCACGATCGCGGTGCCGCACATCGACTACACGGCGATCCTCCCCGAGCTCATCCTGCTCGGCGGGATGCTCATCCTGCTCGTCGTCTCGGCCCTCGTCGCCCGCCCGATCCCGACCGAGTGGTACGCGGCCGCGACCGTCGGCTTCGCCGGCGCCTCGCTCGCCGCCTCGCTCATCGTCTGGCACGACGTCTCCGAACGCGGGCCGTTCCTCGCGATCGCGAAGTCCATCGACGTCGACGGCTTCGCCGCGTTCGCCCTCGTCACCTTGTCCGCTGTCCTCGTGGTCGCGGCGATGCTCGGCGCCGGGTTCCTCCGGCGCGAGGGCACGCAGGGTCCGGAGTACTACGTGCTCGCGATGATCGCGGTCTCCGGCGCGATGTTCATGGCGGCGGCCAACGACCTCATCCTCGTGTTCCTGGGCCTCGAGATCCTCTCCATCCCCCTGTACGTGATGGCCGGCTCCGAGGTGCGACGGGAGGGCTCGCGCGAGGCGGCGATGAAGTACTTCGTCCTCGGCGCGTTCTCCTCGGCCATCTTCGTCTACGGCATCGCCCTCACCTACGGCGCGACGGGTTCGACGAACCTCGGGTCGATCGCGGCGTTCCTCGCGCGCAACGTCCTCACGAACAACGGCGTGCTGCTGGCGGGCCTCGGCCTGCTCGTCGTCGGGTTCGGCTTCAAGATCGCGGCGGTGCCGTTCCACATGTGGACCCCGGACGTCTACGAGGGCGCCCCCACCCCGGCGGTGGGTTTCATGGCCGCGGTGGCGAAGATCGGCGGCTTCACCGCGCTGCTGCGCGTGCTCATCTCCTCGTTCCCGACCCAGTCCGGCTCATGGCAGCCGGTCATCTGGGTGATCGCCGTCGCGAGCCTCTCCCTCGGGGCGCTCGCCGCCCTCGTGCAGGGGAACATCAAGCGCATGCTCGCCTACTCCTCGATCAACCACGCGGGCTTCGTCCTGCTCGGCGTGCAGGCCGGCACGGCAAAGGGCGTATCGGCGTCGCTGTACTACCTCTTCGCCTACAGCTTCCTCGCGCTCGGCAGCTTCGCGGTCGTCCAGGTCGTCGGCGGCAAGGACGACGTGCACCACGGCGTGGAGCACTACCGCGGCCTCTACCGGCGTAACCCCGTCCTCGCCGTCGTGTTCGCGGTGCTGCTCCTCGGCCAGGCGGGCGTGCCGTTCACCACCGGTTTCTTCGCCAAGCTGTACGTGCTCCAGGCCGCGGCGTCGGCGCACTCCTACGCCCTCGCCGCGATCGCGATGGCGTCCGCGGCGATCGCCGCGTTCTTCTATCTGCGCGTCGTGCTCGTGATGTTCGCCGAGCGGGCAACCGACGACGTGCGGGTTCCCGAGGCGATCGACGAGGTCGCCGTCACCGCTTCGGGCGGGTCGCTGGCCCTCCTCGCTCCCGAGACCGTCGAGGTCACCGAACGTCTCGTGGTCGGGCCGTGGGTGACGACCGGGATCGGGCTCGCGTTCTTGACGAGCGTGGTGTTCGGCGTCTGGCCCCAGCCGCTCGTCGCGTTCGCGCACGCGGCGTCGCTCATCTTCTGACCGGAGCCTTCTGACCGGAGCCCAC
>Ga0209415_10020169_pt1 | contig 10382 bp, 11 predicted proteins | sample PeaSoiSIISIP2007_FD_187696 | JGI IMG/M metagenome (GOLD analysis project Ga0209415, IMG submission 187696) | Peat soil microbial communities from Weissenstadt, Germany - SII-SIP-2007 (SPAdes) (version 2) | ecosystem: Environmental > Terrestrial > Soil > Wetlands > Peat | place: Germany...
GCTCCGCCTGCCCTGGCGGGCAAAGGCGCCACCACTGCCCATCTTGACAAAACGCGACAGTATCTCAGGACCAACCTGCGCAATGCTGCCAGGAGCGTAAGATCGAGTCCTGAGGCTATTCCGGCTGCAAATCGGCGGTTCAATCGACCAGTTTCAATCGTTGACGCGCCACCAGTTTGGTCCAATGCACACCCCAGCTTATGGAGTCCTGAGTGATCGTAACAGAGGCTATCAGCCTCAGGACTCAGGGCCTGCGGTCGCACGAGCGAGTAGTGTCCGGTCCTGAGGCATCGGAGTTAGCGACCGTCCCAAGATCCCGTCCCCTATAGGCACCCCATTTGGGCGGGATCTTCATTCCAACAACACGGGATCACGAAGCCCGCATTGCCCGACGGCACGAGAAGCTGTAAGATAGTCGCAACGCCATGAACTATCAGGTCATTCAGCTCGCGCCTATCCGCGTCGCCATGCTCCGCCACACCGGCTCCTATGACGAGGTCGGGCCGGTCTTTGACAAGCTGTGGCAGTGGGTTGAGTCGCACAAAGTGCCGGTCCTGCGGTCGATCGGCATCTACTGGGACGATCCGGACGAGATGCCGGCCTCGCAGCTCCGCTCCGCTGCATGCGTCGAAATCCCGCCCGACTACCAGGTGGGTGGCTGGGGCGCGCCGGAGGTTAGCCAGATCTCAGGCGGCACCTACGTGACGGCGACCTTCACCGGCCCCTACGAGGACCTAGCCCCGGTGTGGAACGACCTGTCGAGCTATTGCGAGAACGACCTCCGGCGTACGATCAGCGAGGAGCCGGCCTTCGAGGTCTACGTCAACGATCCCAGCGACACCCCCGCCAATCAGCTCGTCACCGAGCTATACATGCCGGTGGTTTAGGGTCACATGCAGGCAGTAGCGACGATTTCGAACCCAATCCGGGTCAAAACGCCGTGGATCTACTCGCCCAAGTTCGACCTGAGTGCAATCATCGGCCCGCCCGTCGCGATCACCCTCTTCGTCCTTATCTGGGGCAGCCGGCTCGCCTCCCTCGATATGCCGATCTGGGTTTGGGTTGTGCTCATCCTCGGCATCGACGTCGCCCACGTCTACAGCTCCCTCTTCCGAACCTACTTCGACAAGGACGAATTCCGCCGCCGCAAGACCCTCTATCTCGTTGCCCCGGCCGCATGCTGGGTGTGCGGGATCACGATCTACGCGATCTGGGGCGCGGGCTGCTTTTGGCTGGCCGTCGCCTACTTCGCGATCTACCACTTCGTGCGCCAGCAATACGGCTTCCTGATGCTCTACCGGAGGGGCGAGCCGAAGGGGCTCGGCTACCGGATCGACCAGGTCGCGATCTACATGGCGACGATCTATCCGCTCATCTACTGGCACACCTATTCGCGTAACTTCCAGTGGTTCGACGGAGTCGGCGTCATCCGTATCCCCTGGGTCTGGCCGGACCTCGTTTTCCGCGCGGTCTACATCCTGGCCCTCAGCGCTTTCTTGATGAAGGAGGCTTACCGCTGGCGAACGACGGGCGCGCTGAACGCCGGCAAATGTCTCTTGCTGCTGGCGACGGCGGCGGCCTGGGCGACGGGCATCATCCTCTTCAACGGCGACTTGACCTTCAGCCTGATCAACATCATCTCCCACGGCATCCCCTATATGGCCCTGATCTGGATCTACCAGTACCGCAAGCGCGGCAACGCGGCCAACGCCGGGAACCGGTTCCTCAAGTTCTTCCAACTCAAGTACATCCCGCTCTACGCGCTCGCGGTCTTCGCCTTCGCCTGGTTCGAGGAGGGGGTATGGGACTGGATGAAGTGGCACGAGCACGCGAACGTTTTCGGGGCGCTCTCGATCCCGGCCTCCGCGACCGCCCTGGTCATTCTCGTGCCCCTGCTGACGATGCCTCAGCTCACCCATTACGTCCTCGACGCGTTCATCTGGCGGGTGAACAGGAAGGGGAAGGAGGAGATCCGCGCGGTCATCGGATGAGGAGTGAGGGAGTAACGGGAGTAGCGGAGTCTTGGAGTAATGTCCAGAGATTATCGGCCGTCGATCTGGACACCACTGCACTACTCCACCACTTCATCTCCCCGTAATCCATCAATCGAGCAATCCAGCAATCAATGGCCGTCCCCAATCTCCGCGTTCCCTGGTACCGGATCCTGTACGTTCAGGTTCTGATCGCGGTCGCGCTCGGCATCGTGGTCGGCAGTCTCGACCCTTCGTTTGGCCAGGCCCTGAAGCCGCTCGGCGATGGCTTCGTGAAGCTGATCAAGATGATGATCGCGCCGATCATCTTCTGCACGGTCGTGCACGGGATCGCCTCGATGAGCGACCTCAAACAGCTCGGGCGGATCGGCGTGAAGACGCTCCTCTACTTCGAGACCGTGTCGACCTTCGCCCTCGTTATCGGGCTGATCGTCGTCAATGTAATGAAGCCGGGCGTCGGGTTCACGCCGGCCGGGCAGACTTATCACGCGGCCGGCAAGGCGATCGCAACAAGTCAGGGCTTCGCGGAGAAGGCGCATGGCCTGAGCGCGTCCGACTTCGTGCTGAAGATCATTCCCGACTCCTTTTTTGGTGGCTTCTTCTCCGGCGATATCCTGCAGGTCTTGCTCGTGGCGATCCTCGCCGCCTTCGCGATCGGCGCCATGGGCGAGCGGGGCAAGCCGCTGCTGCAGGTCATCGACTACGGCTCCGAGATGTTCTTCGTCGTAATGCGATACCTCGTGAAGCTCGCGCCGATCGGAGCTTTCGGGGCGATGGGATTCACGGTCGGGAGCTACGGCTTCGGGGCTCTCGGGCGGCTCGGGATGCTGATGGCCGGCTTCTATATCACGGCCGGGCTCTTCGTAATGATCGTGCTCGGGCTTGTCGCTCGCCTGTGCGGCTTTTCGATCCTGCGATTCATCGGTTACATCAAGGATGAGATCCTGCTTGTGCTCGGCACCAGCTCCTCGGAAACGGCGCTGCCGGGGATGCTCGACAAGATGGAGCGGCTGGGCTGCACCAAATCGACCGTCGGATTGGTCATCCCGACCGGCTATAGCTTCAATCTCGATGGCACGAACATCTACATGGCGATGGCCGCGATCTTCCTCGCCCAGGCCACGAACACGCCTCTCGATCTCTCCCACCAGATCGGCCTGATGCTGGTCGCGATGCTCACGTCGAAGGGCGCGAGCGGAGTCACCGGGGCTGGATTCATCACTTTGGCCGCGACCCTCCAGGCGGTGCCTGGCATCCCCATCGAGTCGCTCGCGATCCTAGTCGGGATCGACCGCTTCATGAGCGAGTGCAGGGCGATCACGAACCTGATCGGAAACGGCGTCGCGACAGTCGTCATCTCGCGCTGGGAGAAGGAGGTCGAGACCGATGTCCTGAACGCGAACATGCGGCGCTCGGTCCACTTCGAGTCTGAGCCGGCCGGACTGAGCCGCGAATGAGGTGAACCGTAGCGGGGACATTCCTGTCCCCGGTCGAGCGAAGCTCGACGAAGGTCCTTGAACGATCTTCACCGGCTCTCGGTGGTCTGGGTGTCGGCCGCCGTATTGTCGGCGAGCCTCGCTCTCAGGATCGCCCTGATGAGATCCCCAGGCGGTAGCTCTCCATGCGGAAACTGGATAGTCCCCTTCGCGATCTTGTACTCCTTCAGCTCTTCGGCAAAATCGGCGACGGTATGGCCGGGATAGAACGAGCAGTGGTTCTTGAACGCGGCGAAGCTTGCGAGGAACCCGTGGTGTCTATAGGCCGGGATCCCGTAGCTGATGACCTCCTCCGCATCCGGGGCTTCCTCGCGGATGATAGCGCGAAGTCGTTCGAGCGAGGCTCGAGGTTGGCGCGCACATCGAACTTTACTATCTCGAGGCGACGTTCGACGTCCTGTGGGCGCGGGTCCAGCGGCGGAACGCCGAGCTTGGCGGAGGGCCCTGGGTGATGACGCACGAGGACCTGGAAGCGGCCCGGCGCCTTTTCCAGCCTCCTACTGCGGAGGAACTGGAGTTCTACGACGAATCGACGGTAATCCCGCAGAACTAGCCGTACACTTGAGCAGGCGATGTCGAAACCCGCATTCGTCTATATCTGTGCCGACCCCTACCGGAACCTGACGCTGGAGGTTACGAAGGACTTGGACGTCGCCGCACTCCGGTTGGAAGAGGAGATGGGGCGTCCCGTCAAGGTGGTCCACAAGGAGGAGTTCCCTACGATCAGGGAGGCGTTCGTCAGGCTCAAAGCGTTGAAGAGGCTGAGCAAGACTCGACGAGCCAGACTCGTGACGCGCCAAAACCCAAACTGGCAGGATCTTGTCGCCCCTCGGCCCGTGTTCGCAAACCCGTCCTCGGGTTCGAGCGATCCGCCTGCCGCGGACGGAGGCGTCTGCGCATCGGTTCCTCGCTCGCCGGTCGGCCCGCGAGCAGCCTCTGACGCTGGGCCCTGGCCGCACTCTGAAAGTCCGTAGGCTGCTCCCTGAGTCTCTGAGCCTCTGAGTTGAAATACCAAGCGGAGCGTCTGTCATGATCGGTTGCGTGCAATCGCCCCTCCTGATCGTAGATGGCGACAACCTCGCCCACCGCGCCTACCATTCGACGCCGAAGTCGGTGACGGGCGTGGGCGGCGCGCCGATCAATGCCCTGGTCGGCTTCTTCAGCATGCTCGTGAACATCTGGCAGAAAGAGACCCAATACCCCAATACCTCAACACCCCAATACCCACCTCTCCGCATCTTTGTGGCTTGGGACACGCTCGGCGTCGACACGTACCGAAGCAAGCTCTGGCCGCCCTACCAAACGGGGCGGATATTTGAGCCGGAAATCGTGGTTCAGCTCAATCTCTTGCCTGGCATCTGCGAGGCATTCAATCTGGGAGTTGGCAAGAACGCCGGCTACGAAGCCGACGACCTGATGGCGGCAGCGGCTCACCGCGAGGTCGAGGGCGGCGGGACCTGTCTGATCCTGACGACCGATCGCGACTCCTACCAACTCGTGAGCGAGCATGTGACGATCCTCACGCCGCGCCGTGGGACGCGCGAACTTGACCGGATCGGACCGCACGAGGTCGTCGCGCACTTTGGGGTCTTGCCGGAGCAGGTCCCCGACTTCAAGGCCCTATGCGGCGATGCCTCCGACAAGTTCCCGGGCATTCGCGGGATCGGCCCGAAGGCGGCGGCATCGCTCCTTCTCAAACATGGCTCGCTGGAGAAGGTCATCGAAGCGTGGGATCGCCCTCAGTCCGACGCCGACCTGGCTCTGAAGTTCCGCGAGGTCGCGCGTATGCGCCCGGAAGGCGCTCTCCCCGATCCGCCTACGGACTGGCCTGATCGCTTTCATCCCGATTGGGCCGCCGGTTCAGAAGCGGTTCGGGCGCTGGGGGCGACCAATCTCGCCGACCGTCTCGCCGCTCTGGCCTGACGAAGGTGATGGAAGTGACGGGGTGAGAATTGCGATGCCTCAGCCCCGCCAATCGCCACAAGCCCGGCGGTGGCCGCGACCAAAGGGGTTGAGGCTATTAGCACGGCCAAAGAGATCAGTTCCACAAGCCTCAAAGCCCCGGCTCGAGCCCAACGCCTCAACGCCATAACGCCATAACGCCATAACGCCATAACGCCATAACGCCATAATGCCGTAACGCTCCCTATGACCGACTATCCGTATATCACCAAACTCGACGTCAAGTTCAATCCGTTGGAGCTGATCGACGAGAAGGCGTTCTCCGATGCCATCACGGACAAGTGGTTCAACCAAACGCTCTGCGCAGTCAACGACTCAGTCGTCCGGATCGCGATCGTCGAGGGCGAATACCACTGGCACAAGCACGACCGCGACGACGAGTTCTTCTATGTCGTGGAAGGCGAGCTTCTGATCGACTTGGAGGATCGGACGATACCGCTCGGGCCCCGACAAGGAGTCGTGATTCCGAAGGGCGTCCCGCACCGGCCCCGGGCTCCGCAGCGAACCGTCATGCTGATGGTCGAGACGAGCGCGATCGTCCCGACCGGCGACTAGCCCGACCTATTAAGGAGTATGCCGCTTCCGTAGCGGCAGGGCTCGCCCTGCGATCCCGTGTTCCATGGGTCCGGCTAGACCTCGCACCAACCGCTCTCGATATAGGCAAGGTGAAGTCCGGCACGATGCTGGTTGCGGAAGCTGCCCGAGCCGAAGTCGGCGGACCCGATAACCAGTTGGCTGCCGTGCTCGTCCGCGAGTTGCAGGCGGTAATGGATCAACGCGGAATGGACGCCCCGTCGTCGGAACCTCGGTAGCACCGCCGCATTGCCGAGCTTCGCGGCCTCCTCGCGAATGCCGAACGAGGCGACGCCGGCCGGCTCGCCTAGGTATCTCGCGAGATAGAGAAAAGACTCCGGTTTGAACGACGCTCTCGTGCTCGCCATTGCATAGCCCTTCCACTCGTCCGGCCATTCGAAGCCGTCGGCGAGCGTCGTCACATATTCCTCGAGGTTGCTCTGAGTCACCCGCTCGATGGTAATCCCTTCCGGGATCCGCGCGGGCTCTGAAGGGGGGACGCCGTAGAGGAGGGTTTGCTGGAACTCGCGCTGCGCGAAGCCGGCTTCGGTCAGGGCGGCAGCGACTTCCGAGCTGAAGGTGGCCGAGGTGAGATAGAACCACGGGGACAGGCCGTCGATCCGGTAGAAGTCGAGGATTTCGTCGAGCCCGCCGAGGTCTGTGGCGCTGAAGCAGAACACCTTGTTCGAAGGCTTGCCGCCTCGCGCCTTTGAGGCGACCGTCTGACCGAACTGGACCACGCCCGGGATCTCGGGCGACGAACTCGGGCCGGTGACGGCGGGCGAAATCAGCCGCTCGATGCGGCGGACGAGTTCGGAAGTGAGAATGGGCAGCGTCACTCCGCTATTTTGCATCTATGCGGGGTGAGGATTGGACCGCGAAAGGCGCGAATAAGCGCGAAAACGACGGGGATCGGTGGGCATCGGTGCGAATCGGTGGTTCGATTCCCGAAGCCGTTCGCCCCTCCGCCTCGACCCTTGCCCGGGAGCAGCCATGCAGTCGGCGCGGTCAGCAGGGGGGAAATCGGAAACCCGCTTGTTAAGTTGTGGTGGACAATGTCACTATGTCGAAGTTCGAGGAAGCTCAAGCCGAGGTTGATCGTCGCGAACTTGAGGCAGCTCCTGAAGCCGCCCGCCCGTATCTGTCGCGATTGCAGGAACTCCGAGGCCAAGTCGTGAAGTGGATCACGCGAAAGAACAGGCTTGATCTCGCGATCAAGGACTCGGAATCGGCCGCATTAGGCGGCAACCGAACGGGAGGGAATGCGCTCTCCGATGTGCAGGCGCGGATGCGGAGCGACCTTGAAGAAGCCGAGAAGGCGGTTGAAAGAATCAGGGAGGAACTGCAAGCCGCGGACAGCCAGTACAGGAGTGCCCTAATGGCCGCCGAGTTGATCCACGTTCCAGAAAGCAAACGCACCCAGGCCCTACAGTTGATCGAGCAGCGAGAGAGAGCGAAACAAGAGGCTTGGCGTGAGGTCGACGACGAATGGCGAGCTTTAATGCTGCTCGAACATCACAAACGCAAAGAGGACGCAGTTCGGAAAGCAGCCCAACCATTCGACTCGGCCCTCGAAGCGCTACGCCACGAAGACTGAAGACCCTTAGACGCCTCAGCTTCGCAGGGCAGCGAGAAATTCTACTACGTCGATGTTCGCTCTTCGAATCAGACCTCGCAGCAATCCAGGCGCGAGTTCACGATGGTTGGGCACCGACAGAGGAGACCGGCCGGGATGATACAGAATGACATGGCTTCCCGTTTGGTGATCTTCGGAATAGCCCAGTCTTACGAAGGCATTGACTGCGGCCCTTCCCGATATTCCGGAGAGGCGGCCCATTTCAGACAGCGATCTCAGCAATGAAGGCTGGCTTGCCGGTCGGGTGATATGGGCTACCGTGCTTCTCCAGCACCGCCAGGTAGCCACCGATCGCGTCCTTGATGTTCTCAGCCGCTTCTTCGAGCGTTTTTCCCTGGCTCAGGCACCCGGGCAACTCTGGCACCTCCGCAACATATCCGTTGTAGTCGGCATCGTACAGGAAAAGAACCTGGAACCTCATTTCACCTCATTATAGGCTATCCAGCAAGGGGCAACGAGGAGCGACGTGCTACGGCGAAGGGCGATAGGGGCGGGCTCCATTTTGGCCAGGGATTCATCGTCGCCAGGCCCGAAGGGCCGATCCTCTATAGCGAAGGGCGAAGCCCTGGGTAGCCGCCACGAACGCGACCGCGCCCTGTAGGGGCGCGGCTCAATCCCAGGCGTAACGTTCGTCGATTTCGATGCCAGCATCGGCGGTCGGCTGAACGAAGATCCGACACGCTTCGAACGCGGTCCAGCCCCGAGGGGGTCGATCATAGCCCCCGCTGCAAATGAAAATGCCATGTGCCGTAGTTCGCCGGCATAAGGCCCATCAAATAGCCGCCGCACACGATGCGACCGTCGAAGGGACCCCTAGCCTTGCACTATACTGGTCCTCATGTGGTGGCCGAGTGGACTAACAAGAGTCAAAGGAAAGCGAACTCGCAAGGACCAGAGGGAGGTGCGAAGGCCCCTTTATTTCTCCTCCGGTTTCGCGACGAGCGAAGGCCGCGGAAATGGAGTTTTTGCCTTGCTCTGGCTTGCCGCGACGCGCGCCTATAGCCGCCGACAACGGTCTGATGGGGCAAGAATTGCTCACCGCTGACGACTGCTTCAGACTCAAGCGACAGGTCTCGGACTGGGCGGAACGCATCGCTGTTTTCAGGCCTACAGAAGGGCGAGACCGTTGGTCCTTGGCGGAAGGACGCATCCCGGACGAACTCCTCGAGGAACTCGCCTCCTACTTGGCGAGGCTAGAGCCGGCCGCCGTAGATGCCGCGATGAAGATCGCAGCCGCACCCTTTGGGATCATGCTGATCTCGCGCTTTGCCAGAGAAGCGAGGATGCATGCCTCAGAATCGGACACCTGGTCTGCCCTCGGCAACCTCCTTCCCAAGGCAACCCGAACACTCTTTCCGAATGGCTCTCCGGCCCCAAGCCTATACGACACGCTTGAGCGTGGATTCGAGCGGTATAAGCTTCGCACATCCGGCGCGAGGGGAGCGGGCGAGCAGTACTTTGTCGTTTCCCTACGACTGCAGATTGGGTTCACGGAACACGGCATCCGTAGCAGTTGGCGGAGCTGGTTTTGCGTGAGTCAAGTTCCCGAAGCCGCCGAAATGTTGAGCCGCGAATGCCACTCCTTTAGGGTGTTTTGGGGCGCGGTCAGAGACGCCGCCAGAGGGAAGCTGAGTGCCAAGCAACTTGTTGAGCGTCTTCAGGACTCGCCTTGGATTTCGCCGGACTTCATGGAGGAACTGGCGTCGATCGTAACCGAGACCCCACCAGAGCAACTTCATTTGCGACCCTGGAAGTTCGTTTGGTTGCAGAACTCCAGTCCCCGAATCGAGGTTGATCTGCCTGCTCTCTTCCCTGGCCACCTCTCCCCAGGAATTGTAGCTGTCGACGGGGAGCGATCGGGAAAGCTGGTAGAACAGCCAGGCGCGAGGGTCGCGCTCGTTGACGGATCAACCTCGCTTTCGACGCCAGTCCGGGGGCCCGAGTGTCTCGTTGAACTACCTGGGACAGAAATGCCAGAGAGGATAGCGATCTGGGATGCGTCAGGTGATGTCTCGAAAGTAGAAGGGGCAGGAGGGCAACGCTTCTACGCCTCTCGGGCGCTCGTCACGCCCAGAGAAGACTCCTTCGAAAGATTCCACCGGCTGCGAGGGTGGTGCCTCTGGCAGCTTATACCCGGGCTAGTACCGTTCCGGGACGCGGACGGTGGTGTGGTCTACGAAGTTGGGGCTCCTCCCCCCCGGATCGAGACCAACGTGCGGGTCTCCCAAGACTTTAAGCCCCTCGGAGAAACGTTCAGGCTAAAAGTCGTCACTGCCTCGGGAACAGCGGAGAGAATCCGAATGGCCAATCAAACGGCCCCAGTTGATCGGGACTTTGCTTGGCTGAAAGCGACCCCGGAGATAGCGGCACGGCCATACGTTCCGAGAGTGCGCATTCGGGTCAATGGAGTAGCCCACGAGGCAGCCGGCCAACGCACCCGGCTTCGCGCCTACGGTATAGCCGAAGCGCTGGCCGACCAAGACACAGTTATCGAATCCGGTGAAAAGCTGAGCCGTTCGCGGCTAGCATCGCTCGTCGTGGTGACGCCGGAGCCGGACTGGTTGCTCTGTGAAGGTCCTGCGGCGGTCGCAAGGCCCAAGGAAGGCAGTGTGCCGTTTCCCTCAAACCGAATGCACTGGACAGGGGAGAAGGTAACGTTGAGGCAGCGGCTGCTTGAGTCCGAGTTGACCAGTGGCTAGATATCCCGACAGAACGCTATCTCGC
>Ga0209415_10020170_pt1 | contig 10382 bp, 11 predicted proteins | sample PeaSoiSIISIP2007_FD_187696 | JGI IMG/M metagenome (GOLD analysis project Ga0209415, IMG submission 187696) | Peat soil microbial communities from Weissenstadt, Germany - SII-SIP-2007 (SPAdes) (version 2) | ecosystem: Environmental > Terrestrial > Soil > Wetlands > Peat | place: Germany...
CTCGACCAGGTCGAACTCGTCATGGCCATGGAGGACGAGTTCAACCTCGAGATTCCGGACGAGGACGCCGAAAAGCTCAAGAGCGTGGGCGAAGTGCTCTCCTACGTGAAGAGCAAGCAGGCCTGATCCGGAACTGTTTCATGTGGCCCGCTCCGGTATGCGCCCGGGCGGGCCGAATTATTTTGAAGGCCGAGGTCTAGACAATGTCGCAACGCGTCGTCATCACCGGCATGGGCGTCGTCAGCCCCGTCGGTTCCACAGTAAATTCCTTCTGGAATTCCTTGATCCACGGCGAATCCGGGGTCGGTCCGATCACGTATTTCGACACCGCGGACTTCGCGGTCAAGATCGCCGGTCAGGTGAAAGATTTCCAGATCGATCGATACGTCGAGGCGAAGGAAGCCCGGCGCATGGACCGCTTCATACAGTACGGGATGGGTGCCGCCGTCCAGGCGGTGACCCAGTCCGGACTCGAGGACGCTCCCGGATTGGACAAGTCCCGGGTCGGGGTGGTCCTGGGTTGCGGGATCGGCGGACTCGGCACCATCGAAGCGAACCATGGGGTCCTGACCAGCCGTGGGCCGTCCAGGGTGAGCCCCTTCTTCGTTCCGATGTCCATCATCGACATGGCTTCCGGACTGGTGTCCATCCGCTACGGGTACATGGGACCCAACTTCGGGGTCGTTTCCGCCTGTTCGTCGGCCGGACACGCGTTCATCGATGCGGTGAATCTCATCCGGCTCGGCAAGGTGGACGCCATGGTCTGCGGCGGAACCGAGGCCGCGGTGACACCGGTTTCCATCGCCGGGTTCAACTCGGCCCAGACCCTCTCCACCCGCAACGACGATCCGACCCGGGCCAGCCGCCCCTTCGATCGCACCCGGGATGGGTTCGTGATGGGCGAGGGGGCCGGAGTCCTGGTCTTGGAGAGCGAGGAGCACGCCAAGAGGAGGGGTGCCGAGATCCTCGCCGAGATCGCGGGATACGGGATGACCGGCGACGCCCACCATATCACGGCCCCCCACCCGGAGGGGACAGGATCCATTCTCGCCTTCCGGGAGGCCTTGCGCGACGGGGGGATCTCGCCGGACATGGTCGATTACGTGAACGCCCACGGGACGTCCACACCGCTCAACGACAAGACCGAGACCAAGGTGATCAAGGCCGTGCTCGGCGACCACGCCCGCAAGGTCTCCATCAGTTCCACCAAGTCCATGACGGGTCACCTGCTGGGCGGTTCGGCGGCCATCGAGTCGATCGCCTCCATCCTGGCCATCCGCAACGGCATCGTGCCTCCGACCATCAACTACGAAGAACCGGATCCGGAATGCGATCTGGACGTGACCCCCAACGTCGCCAAGGAACGCGATGTGCGGTACGCGTTGAAGAATTCCCTCGGTTTCGGTGGGCACAACGCCGCCATCCTGTTCAAGCGCTGGGAGGGCTAGAACCTGCCCGCCGCGGAATTCCAGCCGGGATGAGTTCCCTCCGCCGAGCGTGGCGCAGGGTGGCGGGGATCGGACATCCCCTGCGGCCCCTGGAACGGTCCTTGGGCCATGTCTTCTCCGACATCGGGTACCTGGAACACGCCCTGGCGCACCGGTCCTGGATCAACGGGAACGGTATGCCTCTGGTGGGGTCCAACGAACGCCTTGAATTCCTGGGCGATGCCGTGTTGGATCTGGTGGTGACCGACCATCTCTACCGGAGCCGTCCCGACGAGGACGAGGGGAAGCTCTCCAAGATCAAGAGCCTGGTCGTTTCCGCGCGCGTGCTGGCCGAAGTGGCCCGCGATGTCGGAATCGGCGCCCACATGAGCCTGTCCCGCAGCGAGGAGAAGAGCGGTGGGCGGGAGCGGGAAAGCATCCTGGCCGATGCCTTCGAGGCCGTCGTCGGAGCCATCTACCTGGACGCCGGATACTGGCCGGCCCACCACTTCCTGCACAGGACCGTGGTGTCCGGCTTCGATCGGTTCCTGGGCGACGATGACCTGGCCAACTACAAGAGCGCTCTTCTCGAGTACAGTCAGGGCAAGGGCTGGGGACCTCCGCAGTACGAGGTGGAGCGCACGGCCGGTCCCGAGCACCACAAGAACTACCACGTGATGGTTCGCATCCGCGGCGAGGTCTGGGGCCGGGGCAAGGGTGCCTCCAAGAAGGATGCGGAGCAGGCCGCGGCCAGGATCGCCCTGGATTCCCGCGGCATCCCGACGCCCTAGATCCGATCCGATCCGTGCGGGTCGCCGTGCCCGAGGACGAGATCCGAATCTTCCGCCGCCAAGGCCAATCCCTCCGGCAGGAATCTGGCCAGGTAATCCGGATCCTCCAACAAGTGACCGGAGCCTGTATCCTGGCGCGAAAGCATGTGCTTGAGAGCGCTCAGGTCGGCGGACCAGCCCAGCCCATCGAAGAACTCGACCCCGGGAAACCCGGTCTTGTAGAGGGCGCCGGTGGAGTAGCAGGTTCCCAGGTGCAAATGCCCAAGTCCCGCTTCGGTCAGGAAGCGAACCGCTTCCGTCATCAGGAACATGCCGAGATTCCCCACCTCGTGCTCCAGTCTGTAGAAGGCGTTGGAGTAGAACCCGACATCGCCCTCCAGGTAGAGCGAGACGATGCCGCATTCCGAGCCCGCGGCGTCGCGGAAGGAGAGGACGTGGGTCGTGGCGGGGGGGCGGAAGATCCTGTCGATCCGCGAAACGTCGGGTGGGGAGGACCAGCGAGCGGTGGCGCAGTCCAGGCAGAGGCGAAGCCTTTCTTCGGTGGGCTCGAAGTCCGCGATGGGGACGAGGGTCGACCGCAGGCCGTTTCCTTTGCGCAGGACGCGTCGATTCTCGGAGTTTGGGCGGTATCCGGCCAATGGTACGCGGACTTGGCGGCACAGGTAGAAGCGGGAGAGGTCCGGGCTCGACGGCAGGAATCCGCGCGACAGGGCCGTGGCCGGGGTTTCACCGGGCTCGAGGAACCCCCAGACGACGTAGGGGAAGACGTAGCCCGCGTAGTCTGGGCGGGCTTCGGAAAGGAGGATCTTCACGGGTTCGCCTCGAAGTGCTGCCAGTCCTGGACGCGCCGCCAATGGGCCCCCCAGTGCCAGCCGCGGTGGCGAAGGAAGCGGACGGCCAGGCTGGTGTCGGACAGTGTGCCGGGAACGGCCAGGTCGTGGTGTGCCCCGGGTGGAACCGTGCGACCCCGGTGGAATGCGGGATTCTCCATCGGATTGATGTCGATGGCCAAACCCCGGGAGTGCTTCGAGGGGTTGGCGCTTCCCCACATCCCCCGCCAGTCGAAGCAGTAGGTGTTGTCGTGGGCCATGGAGGCGGAGTCCGATCCTCCGAAGGCGGCGACGGGCACCACGCTGCGCAAGGGAAATCCGGCTCGCTCCAGGGTGTCGAAAAGATCGACGAGGTCCCGGCAACGCGTCCTGGCGCAGACGACCTGTCCGTGGTGGTGCATCCCGTCGAAGCCCAGGTAGCCGACCTCGCGCACGTCCAGGGTCTGGGCGACTGCCGCTGGAACTCCAGGGCCGATGGCCGCTTCGCGGGAAAGACGCGAATCGGGCGCGGTCGAAGCGCCGGCGAAGATCAGGGCCGACGGAAGTAGAGGAAGGAAGCGGAACATCCTTGGAAATGGAAGGTAGAACGGAGGGGAAGGCGAAGGATCCTGGTGGATCCACCTTCCGGGGAGTGCCGGTCAGCTACCATTGCCCCACGATGCACTCCCACGAGATCCTGGAACAGATCCTGCGCGACGGCCTTCGCGAGGCGAGTCTCTCCGCCGACATCTCGGCGCGCCGCACCCTGGGGGCCAGGGGGATGCACCTGAAGGGACTCCTGTTCGCCTACATCGCGACGACGGGAATCGCCCTGAAGCTGTCGCCCGCGGACCAGATCGCCCTCCTCGCCCTTCCCGGGGCCGCCCGATTCGTCCCGGGAGCCGACCCGACGCGCGCCAACCAGTTCGTGCTGGTGCCGGAAGCATTCCTGGACGACAAGAACCGCCTGGCGACCTGGATCCGGAAATCCTGGACCTTCGTGGAACGCTCCACGCCGCAGGGCAGGCCGGATTCCAGGAAGACCGCATCGCGGTTGGGGCGGGGCAGAGGACGCTGAGGGGGTTTCCCATCGGACGGCGGGAACCCGTCCGTCAGGGTCCCCCGGGGCCGCCGTAAGGGGGTGGCTGGGACGGTCTCCACAGGGGAAGCGAGTCCGACCGGACGGGAAACGGCGAGGGTCGGGCGGTGCCCGAAGGCGGCAACGCCATGATGTTCCAATTTCCCGATGGAATCACGATCTGGAAGCTGTCGGCGCAGGTTGGCGGAGGTCGTTGCACGAAATGGCTTCCGGAGATGGCGATGGAGTCCATCCCGAACAGGACGCAAGGAAGACTCAGGGAATGCGTCGGTTGGAGAACGAGGGGGATGGGGTTCGGGAAGGGAGCGGAAATGCCGGGAACCACCGCGGCGAGGGAATCGCCGGACCACGATTCCAGTCCGAGCTTCAGGCTGTCGCGGACCTGGAATCGAGCCAGGCCGGAAACGTCGCTCTCCACGCTGTCCAGGGCGTTGGATCCCGCCGAAATTCCTGTGTCTGCCAGAAGCCACACCCTTGCGCTGGCGAGGGGTTTTCCATCGGTGCCGATCACGAGAGCCTGCAGGTCCGAAGTTTCGAATCCCCCTCCGGCCACCTGGCTCGGGGAGGATGTGGAGGAGCAACCCGCCATGAATCCGCAAAGGATCGCGATCTCGACGAGGTTGTTCTTCATGATGGGCCGCTCCGGTCGGCGATGGCCAGTGGAAACGCCTGGATGTTCACTTGGATCACCCGATCGGCTTCGCGGTCCTCGCGCGCCATGTCCAGGATCTCCCTCCTCAAGTGTCGGAATCGATCCCTGAGGCGTTCAAAGGTAGCCGGGGAAAGGGTGACCGTGAGAGTGGAGATGGACCGCTCTTCCCGTGGAAACCTGTCGATGGACTCGGCCGCCAGGCGGAGAGTGTCCTTGCGGAAGGTGTCGATGGCGGCCGCGGCGAGCTCCCCGGTGGTGAGCACCGCCTGCGTCTTGCGCCAGATTCCATCGGCACCCTTCTCGATCAGGGCCAGGCGATGGAGGACTTCCAGCGCCTGCCGGACCTGGCCCGCGGTGGCCTGGGGACGCAGCATCCTGGCGAGCACCTTCGGATCTCCGTCGGATTCCACCAGATCGAGGAGTTCGCGCACCACCACGACCCACCAGTTCTCGCAGAACTCCACCTGGTCGGACTCCACCTGCGGAACCCTGCCCTTGCGCCAGGCGACGATGCGATCCAGGAACAGGGCGCGTTCCTCCTGGCTTCTGGCCTGGCCGAAGAGCACGAGGTGCTCGAAGTATCGGGTCTCGGCGCGGCCCAGATGGAAGATTTCGGCGAGCCGCAGCGCGGCGGACGGGGTGAGGTTGGCCTCTCCGGACAGAATCCGTCCGAAGAACGCGGAAGAGGAGAATCCCGCGCGCGAGGCGATGGCTCGATGGGAAAACCGTCGATCGGATGTCTTCCGTTCGCTCCATGCGTCCGCGAGGTACTTCCGGTAGTCCGTGTAGGCGAAGATGTCGGCCATGGAATTGCCTCCGCTGAATCTAGATCGGAGAGATGCTCTCAGCTCCCGGGACGGCGGAATCCCGCGGGCCCCAGAAGGGGACGGAGGGTCTTCAGCACCCCCTGCGCCCGGGAAAATCCCCAGTCCACGGGAATGCCGGTGGAGTTGATGCACGCAGGGTTGTCGAAGATCACCACGGCGCGCACCTCGGGATAGCTTCCGTTTCCCAGGGCGAGGAAGGCGTCCCTCCACCAGTCGGTCCTGTCGCCGCCGAATCCCGTGGTGCCGACCTCCGCAAGGATTACGGGTTTGCCGAATTGCTTCACAGGCTCGAGCTGGTGGTCCAGGAGCGTCTTGAAGTCCACCCACTGGCCACCGGGGACCATGGTCCCGTAGTTGAAGATGTCCAGACCGATCCAATCCACCCATTCCCGTCCCGGCCAGGCCAGGGTGTCCAAGGCGTCGTAGGGGGTCCAGACGAAGGCGGCGTTGCGGGCGCCTTCCTCGCGGAAGATGGAGACGATGTGCCTCCACGCCTCGATCTGGATTCGGGGGCTGTTCCCGTGCGGCGAGCTCCAACCGTACCAGGGATTGCCCAACTCGTGCATCGGACGGACGAGCACAGGTTCCCTGGACCGCACGACCGCACGCGCCCACGTCCTGATGTAGGGGTCGAATTCCCCGTGGACCACGTGCACCATGCAGGATTCCGGATCCAGGACCGCACCGTGGTGGAAGGCGGAAAGCCATGGTTCCCAGGTGACCATGGAGACGAGGCCCGCCTTGGTGGATTTTTCGACGGCATCGGTCTTGAATTCGTGGTCGGGTCCGTCTCCCCAGGCCTCGTACCAGGAAAGCAAACCCGGAACGACGTCCAGGCTGTCGGCGATGGTGTAGTACCGCTGGTAGTTCCAGGGGATTTCCGGCCGGTACATGCCCCACAGGCGCTCTCCCCGCCGCGGGACCAGCGAGGCGTGGTCGTCCACCAGGCGGCACTCCACCTGCCGGTACCAGATTCCGCCCACCAGTCGGGCCGCGGCCTCGACCGCGACCTCGTAGAACCCGGCCAGCACGATCAGACCGACGATGCCTGAGACGATGGGCGAACGTCGCAGCACGCGGATCACGACGCGACCTCCACGGAACGGAACTTGGGGAACCAGCCACGGACGCCGAGCCAGGCGGCCGGCAGGAGCAACAACGCATTCAGCCCCGCGAAGAACGCCATGAGCCATGTCCCGTCGTCGATCCTCTGGTAGTGGACGGGCACCCACAGGATCGCGAGGACGGACAGGACGATGATCGTCCAATGCGGTGCGACCAGCCAGGGGATGGGCTTGTCGCTCCCTTCCTTCGGGGTGGGGAGGTAGGGCACCTTCCTTCCGATGGCCCCGAAGACGAAGCCCAGGAGATGGACGTGCCATGTCGCCCTCTCCAGGAGCATCGACCTCCAGGGGATTCCCTTTTCCTCCCGATGGGTGTACCAGCGCTGCGCGATCGCGTGAATCATGGCGCTCACCAGAACGTACGGTGCGAGGTGCACCAGGAAGCCGGACAGGGGCATCTCCACTCCGTAGACCTGGAAGAACAGGCAGACGATGGGGAGCACCAGATTCAGGGCCTGGGCGACTCCCCCGAGATAGTATGTGCTGGCCGCGACGTAGTGGAGTCGGGCAACGGGATCGAATCGCCGGAAGAGTCGCGGCACTTCCGCGAACATCAGGTAGGACATGCCGGTGGCCCACTTCAACTGCTGCTTCCAGTAGGTCCCGAGATCGGTGGGCACGAGTCCTTCGGAGCCTCGCCAGGGCAGATACGTGCTGTTCCAGCCCTCGGCGTGCAGGCGCATGCTGGTCAACGCGTCTTCGGCGAGATGCTCCGCGTGGCCCCCGATGGAATCCAGCGCCGCGCGTCGGAACGTGCAGTTGGCCCCGATGGCGGTGGGGATCCCCAAGCCATTGAGGCCCATCTGCGTGGAGCCGTAGAACCCGAAGGTCTGCTCCGCGGCGCCCCAGGCCACCCAGTTCTCGCGCAGGTTGTGGTAGGCCTGGACGACCTGGACGAAGCCCGTTTCGGAATCCTCGAACCAGGGCAAGGTGCGGCCCAGGAAATCCGGACGGGGGATGTGGTCGGGATCGATGACCAGCACGAATTCCGCCCGCGACTTCTCCCTCAGGCAGAGGTTGACCTTCCCCGCCTTGGCCCCCTTCACGCCGCGGCAGTCCACGTGTTCGACTCCGAGCCTTCCGCAGAGGTCCCGCAGGGCGGGATCGTATCGTCCATCCAGGAGATAGGCCCGGTTCAGGTGTTCCAGTTTCGAGATCGCCTCCAGGGTGGTCTCGAACATGCCGTAGGGTTCGCCGGGCATCGCCGTGGTGAGGACGTCGGCGACGCGGCCGCCCAGATCCGGTTCGGTTCCGTCGCGGCGAAGGTCCAGGGGGTGGCTGGCCCACAGGTACACCCACCAGTTGTACAGGTTCCGAATGGGGTTCCAGAAGACGGCGAGGGACAGGAGCCAGAACAGGAAGGGGGACCTGCGGCTGGTCGAGAAGAACCAGTACTCGGAAAAGAACAGGAAGGCCTGCACCCCGAGGGCGGCCAGGAGCAACATTTCGAGGCGCTCGCGCCAAGGAACCCTGGGCTCGATCTCCCGCTGCCGCCCGGCGTGGCGCACGCGGATGGTCGCCGACGAGTCGTCCGCCGAGCCCATGTCACTTGAGCCAGGAGAGCTTTTCCAGGCGCTGGCGCAATTGCCAATCGTCCGGATGCTTCTGCAGCGCCTGGGTGTAGGTCTTGCGTGCGTCGGGGTATTTCCCTTCCCACTCGAGGACCTGGCCCTTGATCAAGCTGGCGGGAACCTGCCCGGGATCGCGTTCGAGGACGGAGTCCGCGATCCGGAGGGAACGCGGGAAATCCTTGTCCCAGGCGGCGATCTGGGCCAGGTTCACGCGCGCCGCAGTCGACCATGTCTCCGGCGTCGCCCGATCGGCGGCGACCTCCTGGAATCCGCTTCGCGCCTTCGGCAGATCCTGCAGGTACAGGTAGACCTCCGCTCGGCGCATCTCGGATTCCCACGGCCTGGGCTCCTTGGCGATGGCCTCGGTCGAAACGGCGTCCGCGAAGGCGCGGGCATGCACCAGATCCTTCTTCCAGACCAGGACTTCGGCCAGGCAAAGCGCGATCCGAGGATCTTTCGGGGTGGCTTCGCAGGCACGCCGAAGGTAGACCAAGGCGGAATCCGACATGCCCGCACCATGGTACAGGAAGGCCTCCAGGCGGACAAGCTCCTCTCCTTTGGCTCCGCTCTTGTTCACCTCCTCCTGCGCTTGGGCGAACTGTCCGTTCTCCAGGAGTTGGACGACCGACTCTTCCGTGCCGCCCGCCTGGGCCGCGATCGCGGTTCCCAACAGGATTCCAAGGATCTTTCTCATGGGTTCCTCTCCTTTTCCAGGGTTTCGGCCAGGCCATCGTCGAGTCCCGCGAGGGCCGTCCACCCGGTCGTCGCGGTCAATCGGGAGGCGTCCACCGCGTAGTTCCAGACCTCGTTTTCGCGGTAGGGAAGTTCCCCGGGGCGGAGGAGTTCCGGACGGCCCGCCATCTTCGCCATTTTCCCGCCGATCTCCAGCATCGAGACGCCGGTCCCCGTGCCTACGTTGTAGACTCCTTCGGCACGGGTTCGAACCAGGGAGAGGATCGCGCGCGCCGCGTCCGCCACGTGGACCAGGTCGCGCTTCTGCGCACCCGCGGTCATGGGGAACGGCGTATTGGACGCCAGAGCCCTGGCCAGCGAGGGCACGAACATCGTCCCCGATTGTCCGGGCCCGTAGATGACCGAAGGCCGCACGACGGTGGGCAGGACGATTCCCCTCCGGCCGTAGGCGCGGACCGCTTCTTCCGCCAACCACTTCGCCATGGCGTACTCGTCCGATGGACGCGTGGGCGTGGATTCCAGGAACGGACCCGGCTGGTCGCCGTAGACCAGAGCCGAGGAGGCCAGCACGAATTGCACCGGATGTTCCGGCTTCCAGGAGGCGATCGCCTCCAGCAGGTTCCAGGTCGACACCAGGTTGGCACCCAGGAGCCTGGAGCGGTTCTCCGCGGAAGAACCCTTTCCCGTCCAGCCCGCGAGATGGACAACCGCCTGGGGTCGGACGCGCTCCACCAGGGCGAGGAGGGCGATGGGATCGGAAAGGTCGGAGGTCACGGATTCCGTCACCGCCGGACCCGGTGCCCAGTTCGGGGGGAAGCCGATGTCGAGCGCGGCCCAAAGATGTTCCGTCCCGGATGCCGCGAGCACGGAACGTCCCACGAATCCGGCCGCCCCGGTGAGGAGGATGGTGGCCACGGTCAGAGTCCTTCCAAGCCGACGAGCCTGGCCCGTTGGACGTAGCGCGCGATGTCCTCGCGGCTTCTCACCTCCCGGCGCTCGATCCATGCGCGGTACCAGGACGTCGTCGCCTCCACCGTCTCCAGGCCGTTCCAGACCGGCTTCCATCCAAGGCGTTCCTTGGCTTTGGAGCAGTCGAGCTTCAGGAGCCCCGCCTCGTGGGGAGCGGAGCGATCCGGTTTGAATTCGGTTCGGATGGCATCCCACGTCCTGGCCATGCGGTCCACCACCGTCCCGACCCGCACGACGCCGTCGTCGTCGGGACCCAGGTTCCAGCCCTGGGCGAACGGCGTCCCGCCTTCCAGGAGACGTCGCCCCAGCAGCAGGTACCCGCTCAAGGGCTCCAACACGTGCTGCCAGGGGCGGGTGGAGTCCGGATTGCGGATGGTGGCGACCTCCCCCCGCGCCGCAGCGCGCATGAGGTCCGGGACG
>Ga0209415_10020172_pt1 | contig 10381 bp, 8 predicted proteins | sample PeaSoiSIISIP2007_FD_187696 | JGI IMG/M metagenome (GOLD analysis project Ga0209415, IMG submission 187696) | Peat soil microbial communities from Weissenstadt, Germany - SII-SIP-2007 (SPAdes) (version 2) | ecosystem: Environmental > Terrestrial > Soil > Wetlands > Peat | place: Germany...
GCGCAGACGTCGGACCGCGGACGCCCAGCCGACGCCCGGGCCCCCAATCTCCACGGTCGGATCCCGATCCTCGAGTACCACGTCATCGGCGATCACGAAGCCGCGTGGACCATCAAGCCGGATCACTTTCGTCACGACCTGCAGATGCTGTATGACCGCGGGTACCGCCCGGTGTCCGTGTCCCAGCTGCTCGACCGTCGCTTCGACATCCCCGCGGGCAGGTCACCGGTCGTGTTCACGTTCGACGACGCGTCGCCATCCCAGTTCCGCTATATCGAGCATGACGGGCAGCTCGAGATCGACTCCAATTCCGCGATCGGGATCTGGCTCGCCTTTCATGCTGCGCATCCCGACTGGGCGAACCATGCGACGTTCTGCCTGTTGCCAGCCGCCAGCGCGGGTCACGCATTTTTCGGAAACGGCGGAATCGAAGGACAGCGCAGCGCCTGGCGATTCAAGAAAGTGCGATACCTGGTCGACCAAGGGTTCGAGCTGTGCGACCACACGCTCTGGCACGCCAATCTCGGGAAGTACTCGGACGCGGTGGTTCAGGAACAGATCGCCCGCGGCGCCCTGGCCATCGACTCGGCCGTGCCAGGCTATCACATCCGCACGTTTGCCCTGCCGCTCGGCGTTTGGCCAAAGAACCGCGCCCTGGCGCAGTCGGGTACGTGGACCGATCCGCGCACCGGCCGAGTGATCCCGTACGCCTTCGACGCGGTCCTGGAGGTTTCCGGCGGGCCCGCGCGCAGCCCGTACGATCCATCATTCGATCCCCACCGCCTACCGCGCGTGGAGGTCAACGGTACTGCGCTCGAGCACACGCTCGACGCCCTCGACCAGCCCGGCGCACGCTATGTGGTGGGGGACGAGCCGGCAGGCAGGTAGCAGGGAGCAGGGAGCAGGTGGCGGGCAACAACGCGGACGGCCGTTGGCTCGGGGGGAGCGGCCCTCGCATTTTGTTCCCGCCGCCCGCTTCCCGCTACCCGCTCCCTGCCCTTTGTGACTTTCCGCACAGTCCGATCGCCCAAATTCTCATATGTTCTTCGGACACCGAGAGAGACTGTCGCGAAACTAGGCAGCAGCGATTCACACGTGTCCTTTTGACTTCGGGAGTCGTCTACACCGTAGGAAATACGCTATCTGTCATGAGCGAGGCACAGTGATCGAACGTCCATCTGGCACTCTCCAACACGCTCCGTTCTTCGAGACGTTGGGGAGCCTTACCGAGGTCCACCCCGATTGGCCAGCTACCAGCGCCGGCTTGATGGTGCTGCGCCTAATCGACGGGTGGCTGACGGAAGGCTCTCGATCGCCTCAGGTGTCCGTGTGGGGCGTGCGCGCCGTACGCGGCGCGATCGAGGCTACCCCTCAATCCCAGATCGTTCGGTCCATCCTGACGAGCATCGTCGACTGCGTGGAGAGTGCGCAGATCCCGGACATTCGACCGTTGGCTCCCCGACTCATGGCGTACGGCCGGTGCCTGGACCACGAAGCGCACTGGGCGCTGGCGATCGATGTATATGAGAGCACCATCGCGTACCTTCCGCCGGCACTCGACGCGGACATGGCAATCGACGCCCATATGCGGCTCGCCCACTGCTTCCGGGTTGTGGGCCGTTTCGATGACGCCGCGTCGGCATATAGCCAGGCCAAAGAGATCGCGTCAGCGGCCAACGACTCGATGAAAGCGCTCCATGCGCGCGTCGGTGAGGGAACGCTGGCCGCCGCCCGCGGCAATCTGCCGCTGGCCGAATCCGTCCTCGACGAGGCGATCGCAGCAACGGCCACCGCGGGTTTCGACGATGTGCGGGCCATTGCCCTTCACGGTCGCTCCTTCGTCGCCTACGCCCGCGGCGAGTATGACGCCGCCGCGCGATTTGCCTACGACGCCCTCCGGCTCACGCACAGTCTCACGGCGCGCGATCGTATCCTGACGGACCTCGCCAATGCGCTGACGCAGATCGGCACGCTGGATGCCGCCCGCGACGCATTTCTGGTCGTCGCCGCGACGGGCCAGGAGCAGTATGTGCGCTGGATCGCGATGATCAACTTGATGGAAGTCGGCGCGATGCAGACGAACGAACCGCTGTTCGAGCGATACCGCCGAGAATTGATCGATGAGGCGCTCCCGCCCTCGTTGCGCGCCCAGTACCACTACTACTCGGCCGTCGGCAACCGGGCGTTTGGCAAGCTCGCCGCCGCGGAGAGCTGCCTCACGCAGGCGAACGAGTTGGCCGAACAGCATGGGCTGAACCAGCTGCTGTTCGAGATCGACGCGCTCCGGAGCAAGGTCCGGCAGGGTGTGGCCGCCGAGCGGCGTGCCGCCCGCGACATGCCCGCCCTCCGCGACATTACCGAGGCCGTCTCCCAGATGCGCGACTTGGTGGGGGTGTAGGGCTACAACCGGGAACGAATAACAGCCGGGGCGAAGTAAAGCCGGGATGAAGAACAGCCGGGGTGAATAGGAGCCGGGGGAACTACAGTCGTTCCCGGCCCTTCTTCACCCCGGCTCCTCTTCGTCTCGGCTTCTCTTCGTAACGGCCGTTATTCGTCCCGGTCGTTACTGGCGTTCGTCAGCAGGGGCCGACGCCGACGCCTGGCTGACAAGCCTTCGTGGGTGCCGTTGGCGACGCGCATGCTGCCATGGCGGCCGCGAGGACGGTCAGCACTGCGATGGTTACTCGACGGGACATATTCTCCTCACTGTGGCGGAAGGTTGAAGACCCCAGGGGTGCGATTGGTACCGATGAGAACGTATGTTCCCAGGAATCGGGCAAAAGGTGCATTTTCTGTCAGCATCGTGCATATTCGTGACAGTGCGCCCAGCCAGCCTCGACGTTCTGGCCTATCTCCCCGCTCCCCTGCTCTCCCAGCTGCGTGTCGTGCTGTCGGGGAGTGCCGGCCACGTGCTTACGGTCGCGGACCGGTGGGAGACGTTTGTCGACGCGCTGGACCATGGAACCGCTGACGTGGTCGTCATCGATCCCTGCGCCGACGGCGTCTGTCGGGCGGCGCCGATCGCAGCTCTTTTGGAGGCACGCCTGACGCTGCCCGTCGTCGTCTACACGCCGGTCGCGCCCCTCAGCTTTCAAGCGATCGCCGAGCTCGCTCGCCATAGTGCCCAACACGCCGTGCACCAGGTGGTGCTGCATCGGTACGACGACGAGCCGCGTCGATTCCTCGAGTTGCTCGAGCGGCAGCCGGGTACATCTCTGACCGCCGCCCTGCTGGAGGAACTCGGGCCCACCGTCGCCGCGCTGCCGCCGCCCCTTGCCCGGGCCGTCGAGCAGGTGGTGCGACGGCCGACGGAGTTCCGAGACGTCGCCGATCTCGCACGGGCGTCCCGCGTGACCGTCCGGACTGCCTACCGCCACCTCTCGAGCGCAGGGCTGCGGTCGCCACGCGCGCTGGTCGTCGCCGCAAGGCTATTGCAAGCCTATGGCTACGCTCGTGACCCCCGTCATTCACTCGCCGCAATCGCGGCGAAGGTCGGTTACAGCGCGCCCCGCATGTTGACGAAGCACATGCGCGAGGTCGTCGGCACGACGCCACGAGCGGCGCGACGCCAGATGCGGCCCTCCGAATTCGTGCACGCTTTGGCCCAGTGGCTTGCGCCCGTGCCCGTCCCGACCGCCCTCCTGGCGTCGAGCCGGGTGATGTTCAGAGGAGTGGGGTACGGCGCCGCGGGTGGGCCGGCCGACGTGGTGGCCGATCCCAACCCTGTTGACCACTTGGTGCCCCGCGAGCCCGGCGCCGAACGCGAGGCTCCTGTCCCGGTCACCTCCGAGCCACCCACGGCAGAGATGGGCGCCCGTACGGTGGCCCCAAGCGCTGCCGAGGGCCACGAGCGCAACCCGAGCCAGGGCGCGGCGCCCGCGGAAGCCGACCGAGGGTCACCCTGGCACTATGCGCCCGCCCCACCGGCTGTATAATGGACCGGTGTGAGACCGCCGCATGACGAACGGCCAGGAGGACGACGCTGTGGTGAGGGGGAGATGAGACCTGTCCCGAACGGGCGGATCCGCGCGCTGGGGCCCACGCCCCGGAGCCGAATCCTCGTGGTCGATGACGAGCCGTCGATTTGCCGCGCGCTCACGATCGCTTTTTCGCGCGCCGGCTACGATGCCTCATCGGCCCACTCGGGCGAGGCCGCACACGAGATGCTGCGGGCCGGACACTACGACGTGCTCTTGCTCGACCTGCGCATCCCCGACGTGCGTGGTGACGTCTTGTTCCATCTCGCCGTCTCACTACAGCCGCATTTGCGTCGCCAAACGCTGTTCATCACCGGCGATGTTACCGAGCGGGCCCAGGCGCTCATTGATGACTGCCAATGCCCGCTCTTGCGCAAACCGTTCAAGCTCGAGGATGTGCTGGCCGCCGTCGCAAATATGTGCCCCGGCCAGCAGGCATCGGAATCAGCATAAAGGGCCGCCACCAGTCACTCGTCAGCAGCACGCGCTAACCGTGCGTTGAGGGCAGGTCATCGCACCGCGCGCTGTTTCCGGGTAACGGGTACCGGCTTCGGAGTCACACCCTCCACTGCCGCAGCGTCGTCAACGCCTGGTCCAGAGCCGCAATCTGGGCGGGCTCCGTCGCTCGGCGACGAAGATCGGCATAGGTCTCAAGTGCAAGTTGGAGAGCGGCAGGATCGTGCTCAGCGCCCGCCAGGCTGGCAGCGTTGTCTGCGAGGTTCGCCCGTGCGAGATCATCTTCTGGAAATTCGATCGACACTTGTCGCCACCGATCGACGCGGCGGCGAGGGTCGGCTTCAGTCAGTGCCCACAGATGCCACGCGGCGCGGTTGCGGGGATCGACCGCTTTGGCGCGTTCCGCCAGGTCGCCGGTCGCCTCCGGCCCGCGGCCAGTGAGCCAGTACGCGTTCGCAAGAATGACCAGTGCGCGTGCGTTGGTCGGCTGCTCGGCGACAACGCGCTCGTACACGGGGCCGGCGACTTCCGGGATGTCGCGATATGGCTCCACGGCGATGATGAGCGAGTCCGGCGTGCCGGACTCGAGCAGTTCAGCGAGACGTAATTGAAGCTCGGAGCGGTCGCCAGTGCCACGATACTCGCGCACCAGCGCGTCGAGCGCCCCGCGCAGAGCGGTCGGTGCCGTCGGGTCGGGCGGCAAAGGGTGAGGAGCCATGGGTAACAAGCGGGAACAGGGTCCACGCAAAAAGTACTCGCCCGAGCAGCTGGCCGCCGCCGGCGCGGTGGCGCTCGAGCTGCGCCACGACGTGAACAACCCACTCGCGGCGCTGCTCGCCGAAGCCCAATTGTTGGCGCTGGAACCGCTGGCGCCGGATCACCTGGCCGCCGTCGAACGGATGGTCGACCTGTGCCGGCGAACAGTGACGCTGCTGCGGGAGCTGGACGCTGCTACTCGGGCCGCCGCCGATTCGTGAACCACCTTGCGCAATCCGTGATGACACGCGATCTTCTGTCAGTTCCACGTTTGACGCGGCGATGCGTCCAGTACGAAGCTCGCCGCGCGCGCGTGACTGACCCGCGCCCCCGTTGGACGGGAGCCATTGCAGCAGAAGGCGCGCGGACTGCGCACGACCACATAGTACACCTCCAATAGATGAACGAACGTCGACGTCCCCATCGTCGCGGCCGCGGCCCTCGCCCGTTTGGGCCCACCGCCGATCCTCTCGCTGACACGGCCGGAGAGCCGAACCCGTACCGCGACGCCGCCTCGGACGAAGTCGAGGCTCCGCCCGTACAGGACCCGCTCCCACCGCCCGACGTCTTTGGCGACGCAGACAACGGCCCTGTCGCCCGGTCGATGGGCGGTGATCCGAGCAGCGACGATAGCGCACCACCCCGAGCGTCGGACGATGTCCCGGCCGCGCCGGCGAGTGCTCCGCCAACGAATGCGTCGCCGCCCGCCCCGGCCAATGACGGGGTCGCGTTTCGACGTCAGAGCGGGGGCCCAGGCAATCCGAACCCCCCTGGGGGCGGATCGGGCGGCCCGACGCCGCAGGGCGGACACAACAATGGGCGGCGCCAGCATGGCCATGGGCGCAATAGCCGACGGCACCGGGGACGCGGCCCACACCGCGACCATCCCGCGCAGCAGCAACACCACGGCCCACCGGTGCCGGTCGTCGCCGACGCCGAGACATCGGGCTGGTTCGACGCCGAACGCGACGGCGGGTACGTCCGCCGCGCGTCGGCCAGCTATCTGGCCGAGCCCGGCGACGCCTACGTCCCGACGCACGTCGTCCGGCAATACGCGTTACGGCGCGGCGATGCCATCACGGCGTCCGTCGGCCGCGATCAGCGGGGGCGCCTCACGGTCGTCGACGTGCTCCAGATCAATGGCGATGATCCCGCGCTCGCCGCCCGACGTCCCGACTTCAGCGCCCTCACGGCGTCCTATCCTGAACGGAAGTTGACGCTCGAAACCGGTCGGCCAGCCAAGACCGGCCCGGAATTGACGCGGCGAGCGATCGACCTGATCGCCCCGATCGGCTACGGGCAACGCGCCCTGATCGTGGCGCCGTCCCGGGCAGGGAAAACGATGCTGCTGCAGGCGATCACGGAGGGGGTGGCCATCAATCACCCCAACGCCGTGCTGCTGGTGCTCCTCGTCGATGAGCGCCCCGAAGAGGTCAGCGAGATGATCACGTGGGGGTATGGGGAAGTCGTGGCGTCCAGCTTCGACCAACCGGCCGAGCGACACACCGACGTCGCCGAAATGGTGCTCGAGCGCGCGCGCCGGTTGGTCGAGATGGGAAAGGATGTCGTCATCATTCTCGATTCCATCACGCGACTTGCCAGGGCCCACAACACGGTCGAGCGGGGCACGGGCCGCACGTTGTCCGGTGGGCTCGACTCCTCGGCGATGGCCAAGCCGAAAGCGTTCTTCGGGTCGGCCCGCTCCGTTGCGCCAAACGCCGGCGGCGGCTCGATCACCATCATCGCCACGGCGCTGGTCGAAACGGGATCGCGCATGGACGACGTGATCTTCGAGGAGTTCAAAGGCACGGGCAATTGCGAGATTAAGCTCGATCGCGGCCTGGCCGAGAAGCGCGTCTATCCGGCGATCGACATTGCCGCCAGTGGCACGCGACGAGAGGACAAGCTGTTCCGCCCTGACCAATTGGACGGCGTGTACACGCTCCGCCGTGGCCTCCAGCAGATGCCGCCGCAATCCGCCATGGAATGGCTGATCAAACGCATCGCGGCGACGCCGAGCAACGACGCCTTGTTGACGGGATTGTAATAGAAACGGTGATCGGTGATCACCGATCACCGCTCCCCAGTATTTCCCACAACGTCGCCACGGCCCGCATTCCCAGGTCGAAGTTGTCAGCGCTCATCCACTCGTCGGGCGCGTGGGCGTTCTCGCCGGGGAGTCCGAAGCCCATGAGCAAGACCGGCGCCTCGAGTGTGCGAGCAAAGTCGTCGACCACCGGGATCGAGCCACCTTCGCCGACAATCACGGGCGCCCGCCGGAACGCGGCCTCGAGAGCCTGCGCGGCCGCGTCGTACAGCGGCCCGTGGAGGTTGGCCCGCCACGGGCGCCCGCCGTGCAAGTGCGTGACCTTGATCCGCACGCCCATGGGAGCGACCCGTTCAACGTGGGCTTGCATGAGCTGCTCGACGACTGATGGCTCCTGATCGGGGACGAGCCGACAACTGACCTTGGCCATTGCGTGCGCCGGCAACACTGTCTTCGCACCCTCGCCCGTGTACCCGCTGAGCAATCCGTTGATCTCGCAGGTCGGTCGCGCCCAGACGCGCTCGAGGACGGTATACCCGGGCTCACCCCCCAGCGCCGGCGCACCGACTTCCGCCAACATCGTCGAGTCCTCGAAGGGCAAGGCGCGCATCCGGGCGCGGATGTCCGGCGACCACTCCCGGACGGCGTCGTAGAATCCTGGCACCGCCACCCGACCGTTCGCATCGTGAAACGTCGCAATGATGCGGGCAAGCGCAGTGGCCGGGTTGACGACCGCCCCACCGTAGATGCCGGAATGGAGATCACTGGCCGGGCCGTCGACATCGATCTGGAAGTAGGTGAGCCCCCGCAACGACGAGAGGATCGATGGCTGCCCAGGCGCAAACATCGACGAATCAGAGATCACCACCGCATCACACCGCAGACGCTCGCGATGCCCACGCACGAAGTCACCGAGGTGGTCGCTCCCGACCTCCTCCTCACCCTCGGCCAACACGATGACGTTGACCGGCAACCGTCCGCGCACACGGAGGTGCGCTTCAAGCGCCTTCACGTGCAGGTACAGCTGGCCTTTGTCGTCCACCGAGCCCCGCGCGTAGATCCTGCCGTCGCGCACCGTGGGCTGGAAAGGCGGCGAAGTCCACAAATCGAGCGGCTCGGCGGGTTGGACGTCGTAGTGCCCATAGATGAGCACCGTCGGACGCTCCGGACCCGCCTCGCGCCATTCCGCGAGGACCACCGGGTGGCCAGGCGTCGGGATGATCTCCGGTCGCATCCCGGCGGCCGCGCACGCATCGGCGAGCCACGCCGCCGCACGAGCCGTGTCCGCGTTGTGCTCAGCGCGAGCACTGACGCTCGGAATGCGAAGAAACTCGAATAGCTCGCGTTGGAAGCGCTCCCGATGCGAGACGAAGAACGCCTCGAGATCGGCCGGAACGGTGGTAATCATGAGGGAGCCGGGGCAAGGGTCGCAGACAACGGTACCGTGAGGTCGAGAAAATGCCAGACGCGACGCCGCGCGACGACGCGCTCGGCCCCCCAATGCATCTCCACCAGGGCGCCCCGCACCACGCGGGCGAACGACGGAGCGAGCCGGCGGACCGGGACAGGGTCGTCCGGAGTGTCGTCGAGGACCAGCGTCATCGCATCACCGAGTCGGACCGAATCCCCCGCCGAGGGCCAGAGATCGTACTCGTTGTGTCGGCTGGCCAGCTCGAGGGAAAACACCGTCGGGTGCCCTGGCAGATGCCAGGCGAGTTCGGCCGCCTCCTGGTAGCGATCAGCCGCAATCCACACGCGCACGCCCGGAGGATCCACATGCTGATCGTCGGCCTCCATCCCGCGTGCCAGATCATCCCACCCGTAGGCCTGGGCGATCGGGTCTCGGCGCGGCTGGAGCGGGACCCAAGGGTGCACCGCGTGGGCCGACACGGCGATCACGAGGGCCGCCGCCAGCGCCACGCCGACCGCTTCCCATCGCGATTGCGCTCGACCCGGTAGTCGCGTCGCGAGCAGAATGATGCCGGGGAGGATCGCCAGGGCCGGCCAGTTCGGCGACACGGGGCGTCGGATCGCACTCAACGCGAAGAACCCCCAGATGAACGCGGCCACACTGGCCAGCACGAACGGCCGCGCGACAGTCGGTCGGCGCGCCGCTGCTCCGATCGCAACCGCAATCAACGGCAGCAGAATGGGCGTGACGAGGGCCAGCTGCACGCCCAGCAGTTCGAGCTCGCGACCGAGCGCCGATCCTCGGGGCGGGCCGAGTCCGTGTCGCAGTTGAAATGCGAACGAGACCCAGCCGTGGTCGGCGTTCCACTGCACCACAGGCAGGAACATCAGGGCCGCGATCACGCAGGCGAGATACGGACCCGGACGAGCGAATTGGCGGCGAAGCGGCGGCGAGACGGCACAGGCGACGGCGACGCCCGCCGGGATCAGCACCGCCGTGTACTTGGACAAGAGCGCCGCCCCGACGGAGAGGCCGACGGCCGCCCACCACCCGAGCGCGGCGCCATGCTGAGCAGCCGGCGCGTCAGGGGTCGGCGGCCGCACAGGACTCGTACCGGCCAACGCGTGATCGAGCGTCCACAACACTACCGCAGCGAATGCCAGCAGCGGAACATCGGGGGTCGCCAACACGAGTCCGATGCCGGCGAGCGGGAGGGCCGACATGAGGACGGCCGCCCGCAGTGCCGCGCGCTCCCCCGCCAGGCGATGCGCGACGGCAACGGCAGCGACGCACCCCGCGAAGCCGAGAACGATCACGCCGAGCCGCACGCCAAGGGGCGTGTCGCCGGCGACGACCGTGCCCGCACGCACGATCCACGCGATCGCCGGCGGATGGTCGAAGTAGCCGCTGGCCAGATGTCGCGACCACTCCCAGTAGTACGCCTCGTCGGGCACGAGTGGGACGACCGCGGCAAGGAGGAGACGCACCACGGCTGCACCAGTGATCACCACGATCGCGGCTTTCACTGCCGATCACACGTCATGCCGTCTCCGTCGGCCATGAGTCCGCCCGCTCCGGGCGGCGATGCAGGGCCGGCGAATGGCCAGCGGCCACCGCCCGGCGAGCGTATAATTGAGCGGACCCAACACCGCCGTCGCCGCTGTGACTTGATTGGAGGCCGGTGGCAACGACCGCCGACCGGTAGGGGCGGCATTCATGCCGTCGGTCTCGCTT
>Ga0209415_10020173_pt1 | contig 10380 bp, 7 predicted proteins | sample PeaSoiSIISIP2007_FD_187696 | JGI IMG/M metagenome (GOLD analysis project Ga0209415, IMG submission 187696) | Peat soil microbial communities from Weissenstadt, Germany - SII-SIP-2007 (SPAdes) (version 2) | ecosystem: Environmental > Terrestrial > Soil > Wetlands > Peat | place: Germany...
CGGCTTGTCCGCCGTAGCGCCTTGGCGGAGGCGGAAGCCTTGGCGAAGGCGGAAGCTCCGAGCGAAGGCGGAAGCGCCGGCCCAGGCGGGCTTGTCGCGCCGTAGCGGAGCGAAGGCGGATGGACTCCAGTTTCGCGTCATTTCGCGTCTTTAGCGGGCACATCCGGCCGCAGACCGTGGTCCGTGGTCCGTGGTCCGTGGTCCGTGGACTGTGGACTGCAAACCCCGTCAGGGAGGTTGCCCAACGGCGCCCCATGTCGTAACCTGACCCGCCTTAAATGAAAAAGAGAGTTGCAGAGCCCCCGGTGAGAGTCGGCATGATTTCCCTCGGCTGCGCCAAGAACCTGGTCGACGCCGAAATCATGCTCGGCACGCTCTTGCAGCAGGGGGTCCACATCACCAGCGACACCTCCCAGGCCGAAGCGGTCATCGTCAACACCTGCTCCTTTATTGATTCGGCCCAGCAGGAAAGCGTGGACACCATCCTCGAGTCCGCCGCCGTGCGCGACGCCCACAACCGCGGCCAGGCGCTCATCGTTGCCGGCTGCCTGCCGCAGCGGTTTCCTGAGGAATTGCCCAGGCTCCTCCCGGAAATCGATGCCTTCATGGGCGTTGATCAAATCACCCAAGTCGCCGAAGTCCTGCGACACGCCCTGGCCAGGCGCGCCGCGAGAATCCGGGGAAAGGAACCCTCTCCGAGCTTAACGCTCGCGCGAAAACCAATTCCCGAATCTGAACCGAGCCTGGTGGCCGTCACCCCCCGGCCCCGCTACATCCCGGACTATGCCACGGCGCGTTTTCGGCTGACGCCCCGCCATTTTGCCTACGTCAAGATCGCCGAGGGATGCAATCATCCTTGCAGCTTCTGCATCATCCCGAGGATGCGCGGCTCGCATCGGAGCCGTCCCCAGGCGGACATCGTGGCCGAAGCCAAGGCGCTGCTGGCGCAGGGGGTGAAGGAATTGGACCTGATTTCTCAAGACTCGACCTTTTACGGCCTCGACCTCCATCCCCGGCAGGGCCGGGCGATTGCTTCGCCGGACAAATTCCGGTCGGCGGTCAAAGCGCTTCCGCCCGCCGCCACCACCATTTGCACCCTGCTGCGCGAGTTGAACGGTTTGCCCGGCGATTTCTGGATTCGCCTCCTCTACACCCACCCGGCCCACTGGACCGATGACCTGATTCAAACTCTCGCCCAATGCCCCAAAGTCGCCCGCTACATCGACATTCCCCTGCAGCACATCCACTCGAACATGCTCGAGCGGATGCGCCGCGAAACGTCCCCCGAGCACATCATCGACCTCCTGCGCAGAATCCGCGCCGGCATCCCGGGCATCGCCCTGCGCACCACCTTCATCGTCGGTTTCCCCGGCGAAACGGAGCAGTCCTTCCAGACCCTCCTCGATTTCATTCGCGCCGCCAGGTTCGAACGGTTGGGCGTCTTCACTTACTCCCAGGAAAAAGCCACGCGCGCCGCCAGCATGGCCGCCCAAGTGCCCGACCCGGTGAAACGCCGCCGCCGCGACCTGGCCATGGCCGCCCAACATGCGGTCGCCCTCGAGGTGGCTCGGTCCTTCATGGGCCGCACCCTGAAAGTGCTCGTCGAAAACCAGGCCGGCCCCAAAGACCTCAAAAACGCCCGCATCAACTCGTGGGAACACGGCCTCATTCGCGGCCCCGCCCAGCACCGCGCCCGCCTCAAAGGCCCTTGCCTGGTCGCCCGCAGCGAAGCCGACGCCCCGGACATCGACGGCCGCGTCTATGTCCGCGGCCGACTCCCCCTGGGCCATTTTGCCCAAGTCAAGATCATCGGCCATACCGATTATGATCTGATCGGTGAACCGGCTTAGAGCGGCAGTTTCATGGGCCGGCAGCTTCAAAGGAATCCTGGCCGTCACCGGCGCTTGCCATTTTGCTTGGAGTCGGATCCGGATTCGTGTGATTCGTGGGCTAGTCGTCACCGGCGCTTGCCATTTTGCTTGGAGTGAGTAATTTTGCGGACGTCACGCTCGGCGGTGGCTAAGCTTGGAGCCAGCCGGGGCAGCGGGCTGAATCATCATGAGAACGTATTGCGTGCGAGTGCTGTTGCTGGCATTGGTTCTGGCGCTAATGCCGGGGTGCAGTTCAGTCAAAGTTTACACCACCGGTGCTGCCGATATGCACGGAGCCCAGGTCCCGCAGCTTGCCACGTTTGCGGCGGCCGAGCAGCCGGCAATTGTGGTGGACCTGCCCAAACATTGCGGCTGGGGCCGGAGGGTCGGAACGGTATGGGTTGAGGAGGCCGTTTCCGGCCGGGCGGTGTGGCATCAGAGCCAGTTTATGCGCAATGGCTCCAGGTATTACTTCGTCCCGGAGCGTGAGGGCCTCAAGAGCGGCACCTACTTGGTGACTCTTCGGGCCGCGCGCGAAACTCATTCGGACCTTGCGACTGCTTGGCGGAACTTCCGTGCTTCCATCGCCACCCTTCGGGGCGATGGCGACCCGGTGGCGGTCAGGATTCTCGATGTTCAATGAGGCCGTCTCCTTAAACTTCGCACAAATCCCGGCTTGGCCATGCGGGTATGGTTCAGCCTTCTCGAGCGCCCCGGGTGTTTGGACAGGGATGGCCGATGAGCCGAAGCCTGGGCCTCCCGGAAGTTCACATTACGGGTCTCCGCACTGGTCCCTATGGCGTTTGTAGAATGGGCCGCGACCATGTGCATCGCCAGGGAGAATGGAATCCTGGCGGTGCAAATCGGGCACATCTCGAAATAAGATCGTGGTGTTCGTTCGTTCACTCCAGTAAAACCATAAGCGCAACTCCCAATCTTAGCAAACGATTTAATCATTTATTTTTGCCAAAGACGCTCGCCATCGAGTTGACCCGCTAGACCTTCATCCTTTGTCGCACCATTTCTGGAGTCAGGCCCTGCTGGCGCAAGGTCCGGAGGCTCAGGGAATCGTGGCGTTTGGCCAAGCGGACGCCGGCGTCGTCGGTGAGGAGCGGGCAGTGATAAAACGCTGGCGGCGAATGGCCGAGGGCACGGTAGAGCAGCAACTGTCGCGCCGTTGAAAGCAGCAGGTCGGCTCCGCGAACGACCTCCGTGATCTGCATAGCGGCATCGTCCACCACCACGGACAACTGATACGCAGGCACGTCGTCATGCCGCCAGACCACGAAATCACCAAAGTGCTTGCCGGCAACAAATTGCTGCCGCCCGAACAAGCCGTCCACGAACTCGATGGTCTCCCCATCCGGCACCCGAAAACGCCAGTTCCATTTCAGACTCGCAGCCGCCTCGCTTGCCTTTTTCGGGATGCAACGCTGAGGACTCGGTCGGCACGTGCCCGGGTAGATCGGCCCTTCATCGGTGGCATGCGGGGCCTGGAGTGCGCGCCAGACGTCCTTTCTGGTGCAGCGGCAGGGATAGAGCCAGCCAGCGGCCTGAAGCTGTTCAAAAGCCCCCTGATAAAAAGACCTGCGCTTGCTCTGTTCGTAAGGGCCCAAAGGGCCGCCGCAGTCTGGTCCTTCCTGCCACCGCAGACCCAGCCAGCACAGGTCCTCAAGCATCGCCTCGGCAAAAGCCATCTTGGCCCGGACCGCGTCGATATCATCGCTGCGCAGGACGAGAACCCCGTGGGCGTCAGCGGCTCGTTGCTGGGCCGTCCAGAAGGTGCGAGCGTGACCGAGGTGCAGGTAGCCCGTCGGGGAGGGTGCCAATCGGCCGCGATACTGGACGCTGCTCATGTGCCCGGAGGGTAGCAGTGACCGGCCCGGGTGGAAAGCGTTGCCACATTTCCCGTGAGCCAAACGAGTCGGGTCGGTCAAATGGTCTTGAACATGAAAACGAATCTGAATCTCAATCTCACATTGGCCGCGGTTTTTGCATTGGCGCTCTTCTCTTGCGGCGGTTGCGCCTCGACCACCAAACACGACTTGTCCACGTTGCAGGGAACCTGGATCGGCCATGAAGTTGATGGCCCGCCTGGGGAGTGCCGGATGACCATTTCAGGCGAGTCCGTCAAATTCAAGGGAGTGCGCCAGGAGGAATGGTATGCCGCCAGGCTGACCCTCACGCCGAGCACCAGTCCCAAGCAGGCTGATTGTCTCGTCGAGGATTGTGGCGCTCCTCAATACATCCACAAAATGGCCAAGGTGATTTACAAGACCGAGGGCAAGACGTTGACTCTCGCGGGCAATGAACCTGGAAACGAAGCCGTGCCCACTGGATTTGAACCAAATGTTGGGGCGCGGGTTTTCGTGTTCACCCGGCAGTGAGATGAGATTGTGGACAGTTCACCCGCGGTACCGGGACACCCAAGGCCTGGTCGCCGCTCGGAGAGAGGCGCTTCAGCCAGCCAAACTGGCGATGGCCTGTCGCAGCTCCACAAACCCGAATGGCTTGCCAAGCACGGCGTCAACCGGTTTATCGGAATCGCTCAGCTTTTCAAGATAGGCCGTGACCATTAGAATCGGCACGGAAGGCGCGAGGCGTTTGAGCTGCACCGCGAGTTCTCTGCCGAGCATCTCCGGCATCGCATAATCCAGGATGACCAGGTCAAAAGGCTCCCTCGCAAAGCGATCGAGGGCCTCCTGTCCATTCTCCGCCTCTACGACTGTGTGCCGGTCGATGCGCAGGAGCAACTTGATGGATTCACGAGCACTTCGGTCGTCCTCGACGAGGAGTATGCGCTTTCCAACAACTCTGGCCTGGTTCATACCAAACTTGAATATACGACAGTTCTTGTGCCCTCAAAGGCGGGGACTGCCCCTCAGGCCACTTTGCCTTCGGAGGTCGATCGTCTCCAATCTCGACCAGAACGATGGAGAAAGGTGAAGAAATCCAATAGTCCATCGCGGGCGCGCGAGAGGTTATATTGGCTGATAATTGCTTATAATTGCTCATTTATGCGGACCTGGAGATTATGGACTATTGGATTCAGAACTGCCTGCCGCGCCGTAGCGCAGCGTAGGCGGGCCTGCCGCGCCGGCGCGTCCACCGTCCTGTCCGCCATAGCTCCGAGCGAAGGCGGAAGCCTCGGCGTAGGCGGACAAGCCCACTTAAGCCTAATAAAGCCTAATAAAGCCATTTCGAGTGAAAAACAAAAAAACATCCCCTGCCCGGCGCCCGTTCATAAAAGGGGCGGGGACGGCTCTCGCAGCGCCGTAGCGCGAGCGAGGCGGGTCGTCCCCGCTTCCTGGCAACCAGTGGGAAGAGGAGGCGGGGACGAAGCCGTCCCCGCCCCATGCCTTGGCACCCTCGGCGATGAGTTGGCTGATGGCGCGCCGGCGGTGGACGGAGCGGGCTTTCAGCCCTGGCAATCCTCGCGCGCCCCTGCCCCGGGGCGTTGCCGCAAGGCAAGAGCCATCAGCCCCGCAAATCCTGGATTTCAGTGGAGAGTTGCCCCAGCCTCAGGAGTGAGGTAGGGTAGGGTGCGTGAACTGGCGCGATTTCCGATCCTCAACCAAACCAACCGAAGAACCAATTATGAAACACCCCAACCGTCACGGGCTGCTCGCGAAGGCGCTGCTGCTCGCAGCGCTCGCGGCCATTACCCAGGCCCAGGCCCAAACCTGGACTTGGACCAAGCCGACCGGCGGCAACTTCAGCGCCGCCGCCAACTGGAACCCTAACAGCGCCCCAGGCAGCGCCGTGGACACGGCGCTGACGTTTGACCTAACCGCCAGCTACAGTGTCACCAATGACCTGAGCCCCGGTCTGACGCTGTACCAGTTGACTTTCGCCAATTCGAGCGGCGCGGTTAATTTGCGCGGCACGGACCTCTATTTTGTTACCAGTTCGCCCGCGGCAGGCTCCGCCGGACCCGAGTACGACAACTTCAGCGGCAACTCGATCACGATCGCCAATAACGTGTTCGTCACGAACAGTATGACCTGGTCTTCGGCAGGTGATACCACGCTCGAGGGCACGCTGTCGCTGCAGCCAGGCGTCACTCTCACCAAGGATGCTCCTGGCACGCTCGTTTTGACGCAGCCCGTGACGTTCTCGAACAGCGATAATCATGTGTATATCGACGACGGCGCGCTGCGAACCCGCAGTCTCAAGAACGGCGGCTTCGTGTATCTCGGGTACAGTGGAGTTTCCGGCAACACTTCCCAAATGCTCCTGACCGAGGACGGCGACGTGGAAACCGCCCGGGTCTTCTTCAGCGGTGTTGCCGGGACCACGAACGTCCTGGGCGGGGTGAATACCAGCGGCACGGTCACCTTCAGCGACTGGCTTGACCCGATGAACAACGGCGAGACCAACACCGCCTATTATACCGCCGCGGCCGGGGGCGCCGTCAGTGTGATGAACATCATCGGCGGCGCCCAGCTCTCGGTGACGAAGCTCGGCGGCGGCACGGTGATCATCACCACGGGCGGCGTCAACTCCAACCCCGGTGACGGACTGGCTTATAACGGCACGACCACGATCCGGGCCGGAACCCTCCAATTGAACGCGGACGCGAACGGCACCGGCGGGAACGGCTACGGCGGCGCGCTCGGTTACAACGACAACGCCGTGCAATTGGGTGACAGCCTGACCCTGCCGACCGATGCGATTGCACTGCTGACGTTCGGAAACAATCGCCTGGTCACACACGCGTTGAGCGTCAACCCTTACGGTGCCAGCCGGACTATCGGCGCCAGCGACCAAATGTCCAGTTGCACGTTCAGCGGGGACATCCTGTTGTTCGGCAGCCTCACGATCAGCGCGCCGGACACCAACGGGGCCGGCGTCGTAACGATCAGCGGCAATGTTGCTGACGGCAGCGGCGCCAACTCGATCAACATCCTGGGACCGGGCAGGGTCAAGTTCACCGGGAGCGACACCTACGCGGGAAGCACCATCCTCAACAGCGGCACGCTGCAGCTCACCGCCACCGCCCCGGGCGCCTCTTGCATCTCAAACAGCGCCCAGATCCTCGTGGCCTCGAATGCCGTGCTGGACGTTTCGAGCATTCCCGGCTTTGCCTTGGCCAGTGGCCAGACGTTAAGCGGGGTGGGTACCGTCAACGGCTCCCTGACGGTCGGCAGCGGCGCGACCCTCGCGGTCGGATGGGGCGGCAGCTCCACACTGGGCGCGCTGACCAATCGCGGCGGCCTGACTTTGGCCGGCAATGCCGTCTTTCGTTTGAACCGAGCCAAATCTCCCAATTGCGACCAAGTCAACTGCACCGGAGCCGTGGCTTACGGCGGAACGCTGACGCTCTCCAACGCGGGCCCCGCGTTGCAGGCGGGCGACTCCTTTACGCTCTTCCCGACGCCGGGCGGCGGCACCTCGCTGGCCTTCACTAATACTTCTCCCGCAACGCCGGGAACCGGCCTCGCCTGGGATTTCAGCCAACTGAGTGCGGGCATCGTTTCGATCGTCACCGCCACTGCCGCCCCGACGATCAGTCCGCCGCTGGCCAACCAGACGGGGCAATGCGGGCAAACCGTGCCCTTCACCGTGATTGCCGGCGGCAACGCCCCACTCGACTATCAATGGAGTGTCAACGGCGCCCCGATCAGCGGGGCCAACACCAGCACTTACACGCTAAGCGGCCTTCACAATCCCGGTGACATCTATTCGGTTTCCGTGCGTGTGACCAACAGCTCCGGGAGCGCCACGAGCACCGCCACGGTGACCGTCGTGGACACTCTGGCGCCGGTCGTCACGGTGTTGGGAGCAAACCCGCTGACCGTGCCAGCCCTTTCCACCTATGTGGACCCCGGGGCCACCGCCCTGGACCAGTGCGCCGGAGCGGTCGCGGTCACGACCAATAGCACGGTCAATACCGGCGCCGCGGGCAGTTACACCGTCTTTTACAGCGCCACGGACCCCAGCGGCAACACCGGCACGGCCACGCGCACGGTCAACGTGACGCCGGCGACTGCAGTATGGGCCAATCCGGTCAGCGGTCTGTGGACCACTCCGGCCAATTGGGTGAAGGGTGTGGCGCCGACGGCGCCCAACAGCGACGCTTACGTGGTGGACTTTAGTTCGGTGGATGTCACCAGCCAGGTCACCGTTTCCCTCGACTCGCCGGAAACCGTCGCGGGCCTCACGTTCGGTGATACGGGCAGTTCAACCCCGGCCGGATGGCTCCTGGACAACAACCACAACTCGGCCAACGTCCTGACGCTCGCCCTCCGCGGCGGGGCCCCGAGCATCACGGTCGGCAATCTCCCCGCCGGCGAGGCGGCGACCATCAGTGCGGTCATAGCCGGAAGCAATGGCCTGACGGTGCTCGGAAACAGCCCGCTCATCCTCACCGCAACCAATACCTACACGGGCGGCACCTTCCTGGGTGGCGGCACTGTGGTTGGAAACCCAGCCAGTTTGCCGGGAGATCTGTGGCTGAGCAACAAGGTCCTCGTGGTGTTTGACGAGGGTGGCGGCACGAATACCTTCGCGGGCCAGATCAACATGGCTGCCGGAAGCGCGCCGGTCTGTGACTTCACCAATGGCCTGATAACGCTGGCGCTGGCGCCTGGCGGCGAGGGCGCTTTCACCCCCTACATTGATGATGGGACCTTAATCTCACGCACGCTACCCTCGGGGTTAGGCATCTACCTCGGTTATTACAGCGGCACGGGGACCAATTGCGCTTTCCTGTTGGCTGAGGACGGGGACTACGTGACGATGAGAGTGTGGTTCGGCCAGAATAGCGTCGACACCATCGGCGGCGTCAATACCAACGGCACGGTTTATTACAGCAACTGGATGGACCCACAGAGCAGCGCGAGCACCACCCCGGTCTATTTCAGCGCTGCGGCTGGCGGCACCGTCAACATCAACAACAACCTGATCGGCAACGCCAACAATTCGATGGTAAAAATCGGGCCCGGAACCGTGCGTATGCGCAGCGGCGGGGCTAACAGCGGCGACAAGGCCTATTCCGGCGGGACTACCTTGCGGGCGGGAACCCTCATCGTCGCGGCCGATGCCGACGGCACGGCGGACCCCAGTGGCGGCGGCGGCAGCCTTGGGTATAACGACCTCCCCGTGGAACTGGGTGATAGTATGACTCTGCCCTCGGATACACTCGCCCTGTTGACTGAAGGCACAAACCGTCTGGTGACGCACTCCATTGACGTCAACGCTTATGGCGCAGGCACGGCCATCGGCGCCAACGACGCAGGCAGTCCCGTCTTCTCCGGCAGTGTCTCGCTCGCCACGAACGTTCAATTGCTGGCCGGGAACGCGGCGAATGTCACTTTCAGCGGCGCGATTACCGACAGCGGCGCCCCCCAGGGGCTCACCAAGGTCGGGACGGGCACGGTTACGCTCACCGCCTCCAACGCCTACCGCGGCGCGACGACGGTTAGCCAGGGCACCCTTGACGTGCGGAGCGACGGCGGGCTGGGAAGCGGCAACGTCACGGTGGTCGACGGAGCCACGCTTACCCTTGAGCTTGGCGCTACGAGTGCGTACCTCAGTGCCGCGGCAGACCTTCTGCTCAGCGGCCCAGCGCCCGTGGTTAACCTGGCCTTTACCGGGACCAACACAATTCACTCCCTGTCCTTCGACGGCGGCGCCACTTACGCCGCGGCGGGCACCTGGGGCTCGAAGGGCTCCCGGGCGGCCAATACCGACAGCCGCCTCACTGGGACGGGCGTGTTGCAGGTCGTGAGCGCGGTGAGCCCGACCCCGATTCCCACCCAACTGGAGTTGGTTTCAGCCCCTAACCCGTCCTACTACGGCACGCCGGTCACGTTTACGGCGACCGTTAGCGCCCCGGGTTATGTTCCTGGCGGCGGGGCGGTGCAGTTCCTGCTCAACGGTGTGGCGAGCGGTGCGCCAGTGGATTTGGCTGCGGGTGAGGCGGCGCTGACCCTGAGCCCGCCCGTGGGCACCAACACGGTGACCGCTCAGTACCCCGGCTACGGCAGCTTCAAGGCCAGTTCCCCGGCGAGCGTGACGCAAGTGGTAACCCTGGCGCCAGTCGGTTATAACCAAATCACTCGTCCGCGGCTCACGAATGGCGTGTACCAAAGCACTTACCAGGGCCTGCCGGAGGCGCAGTACGCGCTCGATACCGCGGCCAGTCTGACGCCGCCTGTATCCTGGACGGCGGTACTCACCAACCAGGCCAGCGCCTCGGGAGTTATCACCTTCACGCTCCCGCGGGCCGGCGCGGAAGGCTATTACCGCGTGCGGTATGTGCCTTAAGCGATCTATCATTATTACAACCGGCCTCGCCACCCTGTTGCCTTATGAAAATCCACCTCGCGCTGGCTCAGGGCCGGTTCGAGAAGGCGCGAGGCCAGGGGCGGGGACGGCTTCGTCCCCGCTTCTTGCTCCCGCGGGCCGAAAGGAAGCGGGGACGAAGCCGTCAATGCCTGTCAAGCTAAGGTGAGGCAGATGGGGGCATATCGGTTTGTGCATGAGATTCAAGAGATTTCGGTTT
>Ga0209415_10020174_pt1 | contig 10380 bp, 8 predicted proteins | sample PeaSoiSIISIP2007_FD_187696 | JGI IMG/M metagenome (GOLD analysis project Ga0209415, IMG submission 187696) | Peat soil microbial communities from Weissenstadt, Germany - SII-SIP-2007 (SPAdes) (version 2) | ecosystem: Environmental > Terrestrial > Soil > Wetlands > Peat | place: Germany...
AACCCGGTGGTCAGCCACCGCAGCGGCGAGACCGAGGACACCTTCATCGCCGACTTCGTGGTCGCCATCAACGGGGGTCAGCTCAAGACCGGGGCGCCGTCCCGGTCGGAGCGGGTCGCCAAGTACAACCGGCTGCTCCGCATCGAGCGCGAGCTGGGCAGCTCCGCCGTCTACGCCGGCAGGGGAGCGCTGCCGCGGGCCCCGAAGGCGTGATGCCGGGCCCGGCGAGCGGCCGGGGTCGGGGGCGGGGACGGTGACACGGCCGCCCCGCCCGTCCACGGTCGCGGCCCGGGCCGGCACGCCGGAGCCGTCACCCGGCGGCGTCCCGCTCGTCGAGGCGCCGTCGCTGGCATCGGTCGATTCCTTCCCGGACCTGGCCGACCTTGACCGGGTGATGGCGGCGGGCCGGAGCGGGTACCGCCGCTACGGCAATCCCAGCGTGCACCGGCTCGAGGAGGCGCTGGTCGGCCTCGAGGGTGGGGGCCTCGATGAGCCACTCTGCCGGGTCACGTCCAGCGGCCAGGCCGCCCTCCTGCTGGCGCTGAGCACCCTGGTCCAGCCGGGACGGCGCCGGGTGGTGCTGCTTCGCCCCTGCTACGGCGGCAGCGAGAGCCTCATCGCTGGACCGCTCGCCGCCTTCGGGGTGGAGCCGGTTGTCGTCGACCTGCCGCCCCCAGGGGAGGTCGCCCACCAGCTCGACGGGCTGAGCGGGCTGCTCTCCCCCGCGGTCGCGTGCGTGGTGGCGGAGACGATCGGGAACCCGCTGCTCGGGGTGCTGGACCTCCCCGCCCTGACGGCCCTCTGCCGTTCCGCCGGGGTCGCCACCGTCATCGACAACACCTTCGCCACCCCCTTCCTGCTCCGCCCCCTGGAGATGGGCGCCGACCTCGTCTTCCACAGCCTGAGCAAGCAGCTGTCGGGGCATGCCGACGTCCTCGGGGGAGCCGTGGTCGTCCGCGCTGGCCACCTGGCGGCGGGCCGGCTCGACGCTCACTCCCGGAGCCTGGGGGCGGTGATGGCACCGTTCGACGCTTTCCTCAGCCTGCGCGGGCTGCGCACCGCTGGACTGCGGACCGAGCGCGGCGCCGCCAGCGCGGTGGTGCTGGCCCGGCTGGCCGCCGCTCATCCGGCGGTCGCCGCCGTCCACTACCCCGGGTCGCGCGGCCCCGAGGAGGAGGCGCTTGCCGCCCGGCTGCTGCCGCGGGGGAGGGGCTCGATGGTGGCCATCGACCTGGGCGCGCGGGAGCGGGCCGACGCCCTGCTGGGCGCCTTGCCGGGGGTGCGGCTCGCTCCGTCCCTCGGCGACGTGGCGACCACCGTCAGCCACCCGGGGGTGAGCTCGCATCGCAATCTGAGACCTGCCGAACGCCGGGCCCTCGGGATCGGCGACGGTCTGCTCCGGTTCTCGGTGGGGATCGAGGACACCGACGACCTGGCCGCGGAGCTGGGGGCGGCCCTGGACGCCGTCCTGGGTACCATGGGCCCAGCCAACCCACGGAGGAGCAGGGGCGCATGACCATCATCCGGCTCGTCAACGGCTCGGACGCCGCCGTGCGGCTCTCCGTCGAGGAGACCCTGGCGGCGCTCCACGTGAAGCCTGGAGAGGGTGGGTTCGTCGAGCTCCCGGGCGACGACGGCCCGATCTATCTGCGTCCGAGCGGCGTCATCGCCGTCTTCGCGGACGCGCACAAGGGCAGCGCTGGCTTCCACGTCGGCGTCTCCGAAGCGGCGGGCTGACCGGCCGCCCAGCGGCGGGCGGGTGGCGCGACCCCGGTGGCCCGGTGGTGGCGCTCAGTGATAATGGCCGGAATGACCGGTTCCGACCCCCACCTCGCGTGATCGTCACCGTCCTCTGCGATGGCGGCGACCGCTACCTGAGCAGCGGCCCGTACGGGTTGACGCCGCCGTGAGCGTCGCCACGGTGCGCTGTGGCGGCACCGCCCACGCGGCCATCCGGCGCCTGGCCGAGGCCGCCTATCCGCATGAGGGCTGCGGGGTGCTGATCGGCGGCCACGACGCGGACACGGTCCGGGTCCAGGAGGCCACCTCGGGGCGCAACCTGTGGACCGAGAGGCTGGCGGACCGCTACGACCTCGATCCGGCCGACATTCTGGCGGCCGATCGCAGCGCCCGGGCGCGCGGCCTGGACGTGGTCGGTTTCTGGCACAGCCACCCGGACCACCCGGCGCGGCCGTCGCAGTTCGACTCCGACCGGGCCTGGGACGACTACGCGTACGTCATTGTCACAACGGTGGCCGGGGGGAGCGAAGACCTCAACGCCTTCAGCCTGGGCGCCGAAGGTCGCGGATTGCGCGAGATCGTCCTGGAGCTGGAGGGCGGGACATCGTGAACCCGTCCAGGGGGACAGTGCGCACCCGGCGCGCCCGGCGGCGCGGGGGCGACTCCTCCCTGGGGCCGGTGAGCGGCATCGTCGCCATCGTCGGCCGGCCCAACGTCGGCAAGTCGACCCTCTTCAACCGGCTCACCGGGCAGCGGCAGGCGATCGTCGACGAGACCGCCGGGCTCACCCGGGACCGCCTCTACGGCGTGGCCGAGTGGCGCGGCCGCCGCTTCACCCTGGTCGACACCGCCGGCCTCGACCCGGCGCTGGTCCCCGAGGACCCGGGGATCGCCGAGCTGACCCGGGGCACTCAGCAGCAGGCGAGGCTGGCCATCGAGGAGGCCGACCTCTGCATCCTGATGGTCGATGTCCGCGCCGGGGTCACCGGTCTGGACGAGGACGTGGCGGCGATCCTGCGCTCCGGGGGCAAGCCGGTGATCCTCGCCGGCAACAAGGCGGACTCGTCCACCGACCCGTACTACGCCCACGAGCTGTACCGGCTCGGCCTCGGCGAGCCCCGCCTGATCTCGGCCCTCACCGGCACCGACACCGGCGACCTGCTCGACGAGGTCGTGGAGCGGCTGCCCCCATCGGAGGGGGACGTCGCGGAGCGGGTCGACGAGCTGCGGGTCGCCATCATCGGCCGGACCAACGTCGGCAAGTCGTCGCTGCTCAACCACCTGGTGGGGGAGGAGCGGGCGTTGGTCTCACCCGTGGCCGGGACCACCCGGGACACCGTCGACACCGTGGTCGAGCACGGTGGGCGCCAGGTCCGGCTGGTCGACACCGCCGGGATCCGGCGCCGGGGCGTGGTCAGCACCGACATCGAGCACTACAGCCTGCTGCGGGCGATGCGGGCCCTGGAGCGGAGCGACGTGGCCCTGGTGGTGATCGACAGCTCCGAGGGGATCGTCGCCCAGGACCGGCACATCGCCGGCTACGCGGGCGACGCCGGCAAGGGCGTGGTGGTGATCGCCAACAAATGGGACCTGGTGCCCCAGGAGGACCGCGCCGACCCCGAGACCCTGAAGAAGATCGCCGCCGCCTTCGACTTCGTCCCCGGTGCTCCGGTGCTGACGGTGAGCGCGCTGCTGGGGCGCAACGTTCCCAAGGTGCTCGACACCGCCGCGCAGGTCGCCGACGCCCGGGCGACCCGGATGCCCACCCCCGCCCTCAACCAGCTGCTTCGCGAGGCGGTGGCGACCCGGCCCCCGGCGATGCACCGGGGACGCCGGCTCAAGCTCCTTTACGCCACCCAGGCGAGCTCGCCGAACCCGACCGTGGTCCTCTTCGTCAACGACCCCGAGCTGCTCCACTTCTCGTACGAGCGCTACCTCGAGAACCGGATCCGCGCCGTCTTCGGCTTCGCCGGGGTGCGGCTCCGGATGGTGGCCCGCCGGCGCGCCGACAACGAGGGCTGAGCTCTCGCGCTCGGCGGAAGCCCACGTGTCTCCCGCCATCCCACCAGGCGGGCTCCCCGCGGGTTCCGTGACAGGGGTTCGTGAGCTGCTCTCCGCGGGTCCAGATGTGTGCGTCACGGGCGGTCGAGCCTATTTCGTGACGAACAGTTCGTCACGAAATATGTGGCGACCGCCCGGGAAGAGAGGGGAGGAGGAGGCCGGACCGCGACGATTCTCGGCAACCGCCCGAGCGGCGGCCGGGATCACCCCTCGGGCGCGGCGGCCGGGCTCACCCCCCGGGGCGCGGCGGCCGGGATCACCCCCAGGGAGCGCGGCGACCGGGATCACTCCCAGGGGCGCTGCGACCTGCGTCTCCAGTAGGCGGCGGGCGGCTCGGCGAGCTCGGGGAGGTCCGGGACCGTGACCTCGCCGGCGCGCAGGTTGCTGAGCAGCTGACCGGCGGTCGCGGCGCCGCTCAGCACCACCGAGGCCCACGGCCGGGCCAGCGCGGCCGCGATGGCGAGCGCGTCGGGACCGGCGCCCGACGCCTCGGCCGCGTCGCCGAGTGGCGAGCCCGGCCGTCCGGCGTCACCGCGCGCGGTCAGCCGGCCGTTGGCCACCGCCTCCTTGACGATCACCGCCCACCCCGCTCCGGCGGCCTCGGCCAGGGCGGGCTCGACGGACGTCTCGAGCAGGTTCCAGGTCGCCTGGACGGCGCCGAAGAGGGGCGCGCCGCCGATGCTGATGGAGAGCGCCCGGCGGATGGTCTCGGCCTGAGCCGGCCCCGAGGTCGTGATCCCGAGCAACAAACCGAGGTCGCGCTGCCGTGCCAGGGCGAGGTGCAGGGGCCGGTTGTCCAGCACCCCGGACTCCAGGGTCGCGGAGTGGACCTGGTAGAGGCGGAGATGGGCGGCGAGCAGGGCGCGACTCTCCTCGTACTGGCGCTCGAAGGTGGCCAGGGAGTGATCCTTGACCTCGTGCACGGCGGCGGCCGGGTCCCAGCCGCCCACGTAGGTGTAGCCCCACTTGGAGCCGACGACCACGTCGTCCGGTTCCGTCACCGCCAGCCAGCCGGCCACGAAGGCCTCGGCCGACCCGTACGAGCGGGCGCAGTCGAAGTAGCGGACCCCCGCCCCGTATGCGGCGTCCAGCACCTCCCAGCTGCGCCGCCGGAAAGCGTCCTCGGAGCGGTCCTCGCCGAAGTCGTCGGCCCGCCCGGTGGTGATGTACGCCGGCCGCCCCAGCGCGGCCATGCCCAGGCCGATGCGGCTCACCCGGGGGCCGCCGTGTCCCAGCGCCACCGTCTGCACGCGACCACGATAGCCGCCGCGGACGGCGGGTGGGAGATCCCCGCTGCCGCGGGTGGCGCCGGGGACGCCTCAGGCCGGTGCCGCTGAGGCCCGCACCAGGCCGCGCTCCACGTACCAGGCGAGCGCCCGCCGCAGGGTGTCCTCGAGCGGGGTGTAGGCGAACCCCAGCTCTCGTGCGGCCGGGGCGCCGTCGTAGGCGTGGCCGTGGGCGAGGGTGCGCAGCATCTCGCGGCAGACCGGGGCCCGGCGCCCTGCCATCCGGAAGCCCACCCCCGCCACCGACGCGACGGCGACCGCGGGGCGAGCCGGAAGGAAGTGGAGGGGATGGGTCCGTCCGGCGATCGAGCCGAGGGTGCGGACCATCTCCGAGATCCGCTGGGTGGCGCCGCTGATCACGTAGGGATGAAGCGGCTCTCCGCGGGTGGCGGCGAGCAGGTGCGCCTCGGCGCAGTCGGCGATGTCCACCAGGCTGACCGGGGCATCGACGATCCAGTGCAGCCGGCCGTTCACGTAGCGGATCAGCCAGCGCGCGGTGCCGGTGGTGCGGCCGGGTCCCTGCACCGACGAGGGATTGAGGCAGACGAGCTCGACGCCCAGCCGGGGCGCGAGCTCGGTGACCTGGCGCTCGGCCTCGTACTTGGAGCGCTCGTACTCGGAGAGGAAGCGACGCCGGTCGAGGCCCGGTCGGTCCGGATCCGGGGTGCTGTCCAGGGTGGCCGCCGACGAGGTGTACACGATGCGGCGCACCCCCGCCGCGGCGGCCGCCCGGACCACGCAGACCGACCCGTCGACGTTGTTGCGCATCAGGGGGGTGGGGTCGGGAAGGCACATCTTGTTCAGCCCCGCGACGTGGAAGACGACCTCGCAGCCCCGCATGGCGGTGACCAGACCCTCGGGGTCGAGGATGTCCCCGGTCACCGGCTGGGCCCCCGCGCTCCGGACCCGTCCGGCCGCGTCCGCGCCGCGCACCAGGGCGCGCACCTCCTGGCCGTCGCGCAGCAGCCGCTCGAGCACCGCCCCCCCGACGAACCCGCCGGCCCCGGTGATGAGGACCGGGGCGTTCAACCGGTCGGGCCCGGCGCGGAGCGGCGCAGGGTGCTGGCCGCCCAGCGCGCCAGGTAATCGGCGGCAGAGACGACGGTCAGCACGGCCGCGAGCCAGAGGGCCCATTCGCCGATGCCGGTGGGGCCGAGGCGCAGGTCCACCCGGAGCAGCAGCAGGACGATGGCGACGAACTGGACGGCGGCCTTCACGCGTCCCAGCTGCGACGATCTGATCACCCTCCCGGTGACGGCCACCGAGCCGCGCAGCCCCATCACCATCAGCTCGCGGCAGACGATGATCATCACCGCCCAGGGGGAGGCCTGGCCGATGCTGGTCAGGGCGATCAGGACACCCCCGACCAGCACCTTGTCGGCGGTCGTGTCCAGGAAGCTGCCGGTGGTGGTGGTCACGCCCCACCGGCGCGCCAGGTAGCCGTCCAGGTAATCGGTGCTGGCGGCGAGCGCGAAGGCCACCGCCGCCCAGCGGCCCTGTCCGGCCAGGGCCAGCGCCGCGACCACCGGGGTCATCGCGAGCCGCAGCGTCGTCGTGGTGCCCACGAAGGCGGTCCGTCCCCGCGACGGCGCGCGCGCCGCCGCCACCACGCTCAGGGGGCTCGACGGTGCACCGGCTCCCTCAGGAAGCGGAGGCGGAGCCCCCAGGATCGGCGCGACGGGAGGTGACCGGCGAGCCATGTCGGGGAGCAATGGTCGCACGTCCGGCGTCACCCGAGATCAGGCTCCGGACGGCGGCCCCGTCCGCAAGCTCGAGCGCCTTCCGGGCCAGCTGCGCGCACTCCGTGGTGTCCGCGGCGCGCACCGCCTCCTTGACCCTGGCCACCGAGGGCACGGCGACGGACAGCTCCCTCACCCCGAGGCCGAGGAGGAGGGGGACCGCGGCGACGTCCCCCGCCAGCTCGCCGCAGACCCCGACCCACCTTCCCCTCGCCCGGGCGGCCTCGACGGTCGCCGCGATGAGCCGCAGCGTGGCGGGATGGAGGGCGTCGGCCAGCGTGGCCACCTCGGCGTTGCCGCGATCGGCGGCGAGGGTGTACTGGGAGAGGTCGTTGGTCCCCAGGGAGAAGAAGTCGACCTGCTCGGCGAGCCGGGCGGCGGTCAGGGCGGCGGAGGGGACCTCCACCATGACGCCCACCTCCAGGGGGACCGGCTCCGATCCCACCGCCTCCGCGAGCAGGGCGCGGGCTCGGGCGACCTCGCCGGCGCTGGCGACCATGGGGAACATCACCCGCACCGGGAAGCGCCGCGCGGTGGCGACCACCGCCCGCAGCTGGGCGGCCAGCACCTCGGGCCTGGCCAGGCCGAGCCGGATGCCGCGGAGCCCGAGCGCCGGGTTGTCCTCATGGACCGTGCGGAGATAGGGGAGGGGCTTGTCGGCACCGACGTCCAGGGTCCTGATGGTGAGGGGACGGCCCTCCAGGCGGCGGGCGATCTCCGCGTAGGCGCGCTCCTGGGCCTCCGCGTCGGGCATGGACTCCGCCTCCAGGAAGAGGAACTCGGTGCGCAGCAGGCCGACCCCGTCGGCGCCGGCCTCGACCGCCCGCGACGCCTCCTCGACCGTGCCGAGGTTGGCCGCCACCTCCACCGCAACCCCGTCCCGGGTCAGCGCCGGACTGTGGGCGGCGGCCGCGGCGCGGGCCTCGCGACGCCTCTCGGAGCGCGCCTCGGCACGGGCCAACCGGACTGTCTCGGGTGACGGGTCGAGGATCAGGGTTCCCCGCCGGCCGTCCAGCAGCGCCCGCCGTCCGGCTCCCGCGGCGAGCAGGGCGTCGCCCAGGCCCACCACCGCCGGGATTCCCAGGGCCCGGGCCAGGATCGCGCTGTGCGAGGTGGGGCCGCCGCCGGCGGTGGCGATCCCCCTGACCCGCTTGGGGTCGAGGGCGGCCGTGTCGGTGGGGGCGAGGTCCTGGGCCACCAGGATCCCCGCCGCGCGGAGCACCGGCGCGGGCCGCCCGAGAAGGCGGTGGAGCACCCGGCGGCTGACCCCCTCCAGGTCGGCGGCGCGCAGCCGCATGTTGGGGTCGTCGAGCCGTTCCCAGGAGCGGCGCAGCCGGGTCGCGACCTCGGACCAGGCCCGGGCCGCGTTGAGCCGCCGCCGGGAGATCGCCTCCCGGGCCGGCTCCAGCAGCTCGGGGTCCTCGAGGAAGAGGAGGTCGGCGTCGACGATCTCCGCCTCGTAGCTCCCCGACCGGGTCCGGGTCTGGTCGCGCAGCTGCTCGAGCTCGGCGCGGGTCGCGGTCAGCGCCAGCTCCAGGGTCTCGAGCTCCGAGGCCGGGTCGGTGGCCTCGGTGTCGGGGATCGGCGCATCCGCCTCCTCGAGCACCTGCAGGGTGCCGATGGCAATGCCGGCGGAGGCGGGGATGCCGCGCAGCTCGCCCGGGTGGCCCGGTGGCGGAGGCGGAGTGGGTGGTGCGGGCCCGGCGGCGGATGGTGCGGAGAGCGGGGGCATGGCCCCGGCGGCCGGGGTCCCGGTGGGCTCGTCGTAACGGCGCGCCGCCAGCGCCCGGAGCGCTTCGATCGCCCTCCCGGCGTCGGGCCCGGAGGCGCGCACCAGCAGCTCGTGGCCCTCCCGGACCTGGAGGCCGGCGAGGGCGTTGAGGCTGCGCGCGCTCACCAGCGCCGAGCCGGTGGTCGCATTGGCGGCGAGGACCTGGGTGTCGAGGCCCGCGGTGGCGCGGATCACCCGCGCCGCCGGGCGCGCGTGGAGTCCCAGGGGGATGTCCACCGCGATCCTCGCCTCTGAGACGGGCCCGCTCAGGTCTGGCTCGGCCGCTCGGCCCGCGGCACCCGCGCTGGGCGCGGCCGGCGCCCCGGTGGCGCCGCCGGGGCCACCGACCTGGGCACGCTTGGCGTCCAGGGAGCCGATGGCTTCGAGCGCCACCCGCTCCAGCGGCTCTCCCAGGCGGGCCGTGACCGCCGCCGCCACCGCGCCCTCGACCAGCGGGGCGGCGCTGAGCATCACCCGCCAGCGGCGCTCCTCGGGGAGTAGCTCGACCGCCATCTCGGCGGAGAGGACGGCGCTGCCCAGGTCCATCAGGACCAGCACCCCCCGTTCGGACCAGGCCTCCTCGATCGCCGCCGCCACCCGGACAGCGTCGGTGCCCAGGGCCGTCTCGGGCGGGGCCATCCCCCCCGCCGCCACGATCCGGACCTCCTCGCCGGCCATCGCCCGGGCCAGCTCCGCCGCGCCCTCGGCGAGCTGGGCGCTGTGGGAGACCAGGACCAGGCCGACGGGCGCCTCGCCAACCGAGGAGCCGCCGGCGTCGGTGGGCGCCGTAGGCCCGGTGGCGTCAGTGGCCGCCATAGGCCCGGTGGAGCAGCTCCAGGGGATGGATCACCGGGAAGCCGGTGGCCTTCTCGATGTGCCAGCGGCAGGTCTCGCTGTCGCAGAGGACGAGGTCGGGGGCCGTCGCGCGGATGTCGGAGAAGAGGCCGTCGCCCACCGCCATCGAGATGGCGTACTTCTCCCGCTTGATGCCGTAGGTGCCGCCGACCCCGCAGCAGTCGCGATCCAGCTCCACCAGCTTCAGCCCCGGCACCAGGGCCAGGACGTCCAGGGCGGGCTTGCCGACCAATTGATTCTGCTGCTGGCAGGGCGCGTGATAGGCGGCGGTCAGCTCCACCGGTTGGAAGTCGGTCTTCAGCCGGCCCTGCTCGTGCAGGTCGCGGAGGAACTCGAAGATGTCGTAGGTGCGCTGGGAGATGTCGACCAGGTTCGGGTCCTCCACCCCCAGGATCTCGCGGGCCTCGCGCTTGAGCATCAGCCCGCAGCTGGTCGAGGAGGCGATGACCGGGACGTCGCCCGTCGCTCCCCGGAGCTGGCGGGCCAGCCGGGTGACGTAGCCGCGGGCGGAGGGGAAGTTCCCGTTGGACTGGAGCGGCAGCCCGCAGCAGCCCTGCTCCGGGATCTCCACTGCCAGTCCCTGGTGCTCGAGCACCGCGACCACCATCCGCCCGAGCCGGGGCTCGAAGTAGTTGGTGCTGCAGCCGTGGAAGTAGACGACCCGGTCCTGGGCGGGCCGGCCGGGGTGATGGCGGGCCCACTGCCGGAAGGTGCGCGGTGCCACCTTGGGGACCGCGGCCTTGCGATGGATGCCGACGACGCGTTCCACCGGAACGCGCACGAGGGGGGTGCCCATGGCCCAGTTGAAGAGCGGGCGTATCGGCCGGCCCAACCGGCCCATCACGTCGGGACGGGCCAGCAGCTGGTCGCGCAGGGGGATGCCGCGCTGCTCTTTGAGCTGGGCCCGGGCACGCGAGTTGATCTCGGC
>Ga0209415_10020176_pt1 | contig 10379 bp, 3 predicted proteins | sample PeaSoiSIISIP2007_FD_187696 | JGI IMG/M metagenome (GOLD analysis project Ga0209415, IMG submission 187696) | Peat soil microbial communities from Weissenstadt, Germany - SII-SIP-2007 (SPAdes) (version 2) | ecosystem: Environmental > Terrestrial > Soil > Wetlands > Peat | place: Germany...
TCACGGCCTTGAGGATCGGCGTCAGTTATCTCCGGAACACTCATTCTTGCCGCCCTTTCAGAGAACGCGATGTTGACAATTCCTTGCGTACTCGCCCGATGACACCACGCCGCAGAACACGCTCATCTGAGCCCTACGCGCGTCTTGAGACCGGCACCACGTGCCGGGCGAAGAGCAGCTCGCGCAGGACGTCGTCGCCGCCCTCGACGATGGACACGTAGCGGGCATCGCGCAGTAGCTTCTGCACCAGCAACTCGCGGGTATAGCCGAGACCGCCGAACATCTCCGATGCGGCCGAGACGATCTGCCAGCCCGACTGGCCGCAGAACAGCTTCGTCGTCATCGCCGCCTTCATCGTGCCCTGCCGCAGGAACTCATCGGCGGCGTCGGGCCGTGCGTTGATCGCGTCGTACTCCCGCGCCGCCGCCAGGCACTGGTTGGTCATCACATCGATCTGCATCTCGATCTGGCCGAGCCGACCCGCGAATACGGCGTTCGAGACCAGCTGCGTGCCCTTGACCTGCTTGGTACGCGCGTAGTCCATGCACAGGTCGCGGGCCCGCCTGGCGATGCCGAGCGCGGTGGTGGCGATCAGGATCCGGCTGGCGTTCAGGCCGGCCTCCAACTGCCGCAGGCCGTTTCCCCGCAACACGTTCGCGACCGGCACCCGGACACCGGCCAGCGCCACCTCGTACGTCCCGGACGACCGCAGGCCGATGACGTCCCACCGCTTGCGTACCTCGATGCCGGAGGTATCCCGCGGCACCACCACGGCCAGGTAGTCGTCCGGTTTCTCCGCCGACCGTGCTATGACGACGAGGAACTGCGCGAAGTCGGTGTTCGTGGAGAATGCCTTGAGCCCGTCGAGCACCAGCCAGTCACCGTCCCGGCGTGCCGTGGTGGTGATGCGAGCCAGCTCGCTCCCGGCCTCGTGCTCGCTGCCCAGCGTGGCGGCAAAGCCGTTGCCGGCCACCAGAGGGTTGAGGTACCGCGCGCGGAGATCTTCGCTGCCGAAGAGGGTCACCATGCTCGTGGTCAGCACCGACACGAACAGGGTGAAGGCCACGCCGGCGTCTCCGTAAGCGAGGGCGTTGACGATGCGCGTGCTCTCTTCGAGATTCAGGCCAAGGCCACCGTGCTCCTTGGGCAGCCACCAGTTCGTCAGGCCGGTGCCCGCGAACCGGGCATACAGCGGCAGCGGCATCTCTGTCAGCGCATCCAGCTCGTGCTCGTTGCCGACCAGTTCATCGCGGACGAAGCGGCGCACGGCACGCAGGTGCTCGGGCTCAGTCATCACGGCTGCCCTCCGGGCACGGCGCCAATTCGGCACAGGCCGGGCACATCGCCAGGGTGTTTCGCCCGGGCAGCCGCACGTGCACAACGCACTCCGTCCTCGCTCACCGTAAGATCCCTCACTGCGTCATAGCTAGTTGTTGATAAACCGGTATATGTCCTCATCGGAGGTGAGGTCGAGTGCGGCCAGCGAGTCTTCGCCGTCCTGCGCCTCGCCAAGACGCGCCGCCGCCGCCTTGAGCATGGCCAGCACCCGGTCCCGCTCATCCGCCCGGGCGCCGGCACTGCCGAGGTGCGCGGTTACCTGATCGAGTGCGTCCCGGAGTACCTGATCCGGAGCCGGGGCCAGCTCACGCAGCAGGTAGTCCGACAGCCCGTTCACCGTAGGTTGGTTGAACACCAGCGTGGCCGGCAGCCGCAGGCCGGTTTCGGCACTGAGGCTGTTGCGCAGCTCCACTCCGGTGAGCGAGTCCAGGCCAAGCTCGCTGAACGCTACGTCCATGCCGACGGCGGCTGCCGTGCCATGCCCGAGCGCGGCCGCGACCTGCGCGCGGACCAGATTCCGCACGATCGAGGCGGCGCTGTCCCGGTCCGTCCTGGCCAGCCGGCCGGCGAGGTCAACAACCACCGGAGCCTGCCGGGCCGCCACGGTCTCGATGGGGTCTGCGCCGGCCGGCGTCGCCTGACGGCGCGGGTGCACCAAGTCCCGCAGGATTGCGGGAACCTCGCTGCCGCCCTCGGCCCGGGTGCGCACCCCGCCGAGGTCCCAGCGCGCGGCAAGCACTGGCCCAGTCGCGGCCAGTGCCGCGTCGAACATAGCCAGCCCTTGTTCGGCCGGGAGCTCCGCGAGGCCTGCCCCTGCCAGCCTGGCCCGGTCTCTAGCGGATAGCCCGGCGGTCATACCGGTAGGCAGCGACCACAGTCCCCAGCCGATCGATACCCCAGGCAGCCCGAGGCCGGCGCGGTGCCGCGCCAGCGCGTCCAGGAAAGCGTTCGCCGCGGCGTAGCCGGCCTGACCGGGAGTGCCTAGCACGCTGGCGGCCGAGGAGAACATCACGAACGCGGACAACGGCAGGCCCGCGGTTAGCTCATGCAGCAGCCACCCGGCGTCCGCCTTCGGCCGCAGTACCGCTTCGACGCGTTCGGGGGACAGTCCCTCGATGATCCCGTCATCTAGCACCCCTGCAACGTGCACGACGCCGACAAGCGGGCGGCTGGCCGGGACGGAGGCTAGCAGAGCGGCGACCGCATCGCGGTCAGCGACGTCACAGGCGCCGACCCGGACAGCCGCGCCCTGGCGCTCCAGCTCGGTGACGAGTTCAGCCGACCCGGCGGCCGAAGGGCCGCGACGGGAGACGAGCAGCAGATCCCGGACGCCATGCCGCTCGACCAGGTGGGTGGCCACCAGGGCACCCAGCCCGCCGGTGCCACCGGTTATCAGCACCGTACCGGTGGTCAAGTCGGGCGGCGTGCCCTCGGCGTCCCACCCAGCGACCCGTGGCACAAGCACCGCGCCGTCGCGGACCACGCACTCTGGCTCGCCAGCGTCCAGCGCGGCGGCCACGAGCCGCCACGTGCCAGGCCCGCCGTCCGTGACGTCAGCGAGCGCGAACTCGCCAGGGTGCTCGGCCATGGCCGAGCGCAGCAGGCCACACGCGGGTGCGGATGCCATCGCATCCGGGTCGGCGAGCACGAGCAGCCTTGAGTCCCCGCGATCACCAGTAACCCACTGCTGCACCGCGTCCAGCAGCTCGGACAGGCCCTCGTGCAAGGCATATAGCGGATCATCGGCCACGCCATGTAGTTCCTGCCGGAACGGCAGTACCACGACATCGGGGACGCTGCCTAGCTCCGCGACGGAGGCCAGCTCGTAGCAGAGCGTCGCACCGATCCCGTCCGCGCGGATGGCGTCGGCGATCACCTCGGCCTGCGGATCCGTACCAATAACCACCCATTGCCGGCCGACGGCGTCGGCCGGGAGCAGCGGGGTTCGCATCCAGCTCAGCTGCTGCAGGCTGGTACCGGGGACGGTCCCGGCCACCCCCCGCGCAGGCCGAAGGCTCAGCGCGGTCACGCCGCCCAGCACCTGGCCGTCCCCGTCTGCGATCGCCAGCGCGACATCGCTATCTGCCCGCCGGCTGATCCGGACTCGCAGCGTGTCCGTGGCGGTCCCGGCCAGCCGCACACCTGACCAGGAGAACGGCAGCAGCAGCCCTTCGCCGACGTCCATGGCGTCGAGCACCAGGATATGCATTGCCGCGTCCAGAAGCGCTGGGTGCGCGACAAATCCGTCTGTCGGCAGCGACGACGCGAGCCGCACCTCGACGTATCGGTCAGGGCCGGCGGACCAGGCAGCCACCAGATTACGGAAGGCCGGGCCGTACTCATAGCCGGCCTCTGCCAGCCGCTCGTACGCTCCAGCCAGGTCGACCGGCTCAGCATCTGGTGGGGGCCAGCTCAGCGGCATCGACGGCATCAGTGTGGTCGGGCCGAGCACCCCGGTGGCATGCCGTGTCCACTCCGCACCCGGTTTTCCGGCCGACCGGGAGTGCACCGCCAGCGGTCGCCTACCTTGATCATCCTCGGCTCCGGCCGAGAGCTGCATCTCTACCGCCTCAGACTCCGGCAGCGCGAGCGGGGCCAGGAGCGTGAGGTCATCGACGCCGACCGCGCCGCACACGGCGGCGGCCCGCAGCGCCAGCTCCACCAGCACTGTGCCGGGCAGGAGCACCGTTCCGGCGATCGTATGGTCCGCCAGCCACGGGGTGCGGGTCCTGGACAGCCGCCCGGTCAGCAAGAGCCCGCCGGAGTCCGCGATCTCCACCGTAGCGTCCAGCAACGGGTACGCTGCCTTGCCCGTGGTGTCGTCGAGCCAGTATCGCTGGCGCTGGAACGCGTATGTGGGGAGGTCGATCCGGCGTGCGCCGTTGCCGCTATAGAAGGCGGCCAAGTTCACCGGCGCGCCGGAGACGTGGGCGCGGGCGAGGAAGGCGGCGAAGGCCTCCGGCTCGGACTGAGACGCGCGCAACGCGGCGGCGAACACGCCGTCGTCGTCGTCAACACACTGGCGCGCGAGCCCGGTCAGTACCCCGTCGGGCCCGAGCTCGAAGAATCGGGTCACCCCCTGCCCGCGCACGGTGCGGATGCCGTCCATAAACCGCACCGCCCGCCGGGCATGGTCCACCCAGTACCCCGGATCCGTCAGTTCCGACGACACCACGTGCCCGGTCAGGTTCGATACCACCGGGATCCGCGGCTCTGCGAACCGCAGTAGCCGCGCGACGCGTCCGAACTCCTCCAGCATCGGCTCCATGCGCGGGGAGTGGAATGCGTGACTGACCCGCAGCCGGGTCGTCTTATGGTCCTGCCACCGTGGCAGCCACTCCTGGAGCGCATCGGCGTCCCCCGACACCACCACTGCGTGCGGCCCGTTCACTGCCGCGATCGACAGCCGCCCGGCGAACCCGGCCAGCGAGTCGGCCACGTCCTTCTCCCCGGCCGCCACCGCCACCATCGCGCCCCCGGGCGGCAGGCTGCCCATCAGCCGTCCACGCGCCGCTACCAGCGCGCACGCATCCGGCAGCGACAGGACCCCCGCTACATGCGCCGCGGCCAGCTCGCCCACCGAATGCCCCAGCAGCACATCCGGCCGCATGTCCAGCGATTCCACTAGCCGGAACAGCGCCACCTCTACCGCGAACAGCGCCACCTGCGTGAACTCCGTCGAGTCCAGCAGCCTGGCCGCTGCCGACTCCGGAGTGGCCCACAACACCTCTTTGAGCGGCCGGCCAAGCAGCGGATCCAGCACCCCGCACACCTCATCCAGTGCCTGCGTGAACCGCGGGAAGACCGCTGCCAGCTGCGCGCCCATCCCCGCCCGCTGCGCGCCCTGGCCGCTAAACAAGAACGCCGTCTTACCGCCGGTCACCCGGCCTCGCATGACGCCTGCGGCAGGCTGCCCCTCAGCCAGCGCGTCGAGCCCTGCCAGCAGCCCCTGACGATCAGTCGCTACCAGCGCCCCCCGCCATTGCATCTGCGCTCGCGTACTCGCCTCTGAAAAGCCAATATCCACCAGCCGCTGTCCCGGACGTGACGCTAAAAACGACCGCAGCCGTCCTGCCTGCTCCCGCAAACCCGCCTCGCTCCGGGCTGATATCACCACCGGCACCGCCGGCGGCCCGGCCAGGTCGTCTACCCTTGCCTCGCCCGTCCCCGTGTCCTTCGCGGGTGCCTCCTCCAAAATCACATGTGCATTCGTCCCGCTAATCCCGAATGACGACACCGCTGCCCGCCGCGGCCTCTCCCCCGGCTGCCATTCCACGGCCTCGGTGAGCAGCCTGACCTGCCCTGTCTCCCAGTCCACATGCGGATTCCGCGTATCCGCGTGCAGAGTCCGCGGGAGCACCCCGTGCCGCATGGCCAGCACCATCTTCATAACACCCGCCACCCCTGCGGCAGCCAGCGTGTGGCCGATGTTCGACTTGAGCGATCCCAGCCACAATGGCCCATCGTGCGCCCCGCGATCCTGGCCGTACGTGGCTAGCAGCGAATTGGCCTCAATCGGGTCACCGAGCACGGTCCCCGTGCCGTGTGCCTCCACGGCGTCCACATCCGACGGCTCCAGCCCGGCATCGGTGAGAGCGGACCGGATCACCCGCTGCTGCGCTTCGCCGTTCGGAGCAGTCAGGCCGTTGCTCGCACCGTCGCTGTTGACCGCCACGCCACGGATGAGACCCAGTACTGGGTGCCCGCTGTGGCGTGCGTCGCCCAGTCGTTCCAGGACAAGCACGCCCGCGCCTTCGGCGAACGCGGTTCCATCCGCCGCCGCAGAGAACGCCTTGACCCTGCCGTCCGCGGATAGCCCGCCCTGCCGGGTGAACTCCATCAGGATGCCGGGATTCGCCATGACCGTCGCGCCGCCCGCGACGGCGAGCGTGCACTCGCCGCGGCGCAGCGCTTCAGTGGCCAGTTGCAGGGCTACCAGGGACGACGAGCAGGCGGTGTCCACCGTCAGCGCCGGACCCTGGAATCCGAACGTGTAGGCAATCCGCCCAGACGCCATGCTGAGCGCCGTGCCGGTGAGGAGGTGGCCATCACCCGCTCCCGTCTCGCGGTGCAGCGGCGGACCATAGTCCGCGGCCATCGCGCCGATGAAGACGCCGACCGGTGAGCCGTCCAGCGACGCCGGGTCAATGCCGGCCCGTTCCAGCGTCTCCCAGGTCGTCTCGAGAAGCAGCCGTTGCTGCGGGTCCATCGCCAGCGCCTCACGCGGGCTAAGGTCGAAGAACGCCGCGTCGAACTCGTCTGCGTCATGCAGGAACCCGCCGTACCGGGAAGCGCAGGCGCCCGGCTCTCCCGGTGTGCCAAGCAGCGAGTCGAGATCCCAGCCACGGTTGACCGGGAGGGCGGAGATCGCATCGGTACCACTGGTCAGGAGCTCCCACAGCTCCTCAGGCGAGCTGACACCACCAGGAAAGCGACAGCCCATCGCGACGATCGCGATCGGCTCGGTGCGGATGTCAGGTGCTGGCCTGCTGTGCGGCACGCTTACCTGGGAGGTACTGGGGCTGGCCAGCTCGTGCAGATGCTGGGCAAGCCTGGCAGGGGTCGGGAAGTCAAATATGACCGTGGTCGGCAGCCGCAGCCCTGTCGCGTGCTTCAGCCGGTTGCGCAGCTCAACCGCGCCACTCGAAGTAAGTCCGAGTTGCTTGAACGTCCGCGACGGGTGGACCCCAATGACGTCGCGGTAGCCGAGCACAGCGGCAACAGCGCCGTTCACCACTTCCCGCAGCCCGCTGCGGGAAGTGGTGAACACTGAAGCGGCCTCGGCGGCGACCGGCGCCGCTGCCGCCGCCGGTCGCGCCGCAGGCACGCCAGATAGCCAGTGCCGTTCACGCTGGAACGCGTATGTCGGCAGGTCCGTCAGCAGCGCGCCGTGCGATGACCCGAAAGAGACGTCGGCACCGCCGACCCAGGCTCCGGCCAGACTTCGCCGGAACGTGTCCAGCGAGTTGCCTTCACGGTGCAGCGTGCCGACCACGGTGATGTCGGTCCCGATGTCCTCCGCCGTCTCCTCGATGCTCTCCGTCAGCACCGGGTGGGGACCGCACTCGACAAACAGACCGCAGCCCCGCGCGAGCGCCAGGCGGGTCGCCGCGGCGAAGCGGACCGGCTGACGCAGGGCACGGAACCAGTAGTCCGCATCCAGCCCGGCGGTGTCCATTGGCTCGCCGGTCACCGAAGACACAAACACCGCTGCCGCGGAAACCGGCCGTATCGGCCCGAGTTCGGCGCGGATCTGGTCCCGCACGCCATCCACCGCGGCGGAGTGGGACGCGTAGCCGACCGGCAGCATCTTGGTCCGGTAGCCATCGGCGGCCAGCGCCGCTCCGAGCAGGGCCAGCGCGGCCGCATCGCCCGAGACGACGACCGAGCCAGGCCCGTTCTCCGCCGCCAGCGTGACCCCGGCTCCCATCCTGGCGGCGACCACGTCGGCGGGCGCGCCAACCGACAGCATGCCGCCCGCGGGCAGAGCGCGAAGCGCGCGGCTGCGCAGCGCCACAACGCGGGCGGCATCATCCAGCGTCAGCCCGCCGATGACCGCCGCAGCTGCAATCTCGCCCTGCGAGTGGCCGATCACGAGGTCAGGCTCAAACCCCCGACTGCGCCACAGCTCGGCGAGCGAGACCATGACCGCCCACAGCGCTGGCTGCACTACGTCTACGCGGTCGAGGCCAGGGGCGCCAGGTGCCTGCGTTAGCACGTCGAGCAGGTCGAAGTCGACGAACGGAGCGAGCGCCGTGCCGCATTCCGCGGCCCGTGCCGCGAACGCCGGCTCCGCGGCGAGCAGTTCGCGTGCCATGCCCGGCCACTGCGAGCCCTGCCCGCTGAACACCAGCGCGCTCCGTCCGGGCACCGCCCTGCCCGTCACCACGCCTTTGTCCGGCAGGCCCCCGGCAAGCGCGGCGAGACCGGCAAGCATGGCGGGTTCGTCAGCTCCCAGCAGCACCGCACGGTGCTCAAAGCGGGTCCTGGTGCGGAGGAGGGATAGCGCCACATCGGCGGGCTCAAGGCCGGGATGAGAGACGAGGTAGTCGGACAGCGCGGCGGCCTGCGCCCGCAGCGCCCGGACGTCGCGGCCTGACAGAACCCAGGGCACGCTGGCCGGCGGTGTGCAGGGACGTCCGGATGGCCGACCAGGGGGAGGCGAGGCGAGCACTAGATGGCAGTTCGTGCCGCCCACACCGAACGAACTGACCCCGGTCACCAGCCGATCACCGTCAGATGGCCAACTCCGCGCTTCTCGTACCACTTCCAGGCGCAGGTCGGCGAGCGGGATCGCCGGGCTGGGTACTTCAAAGTTCAAGCTGGGCGGCAGCATCCGATGCGCGATAGACAGCGCGGCCTTGACGAAGCCGGCTATGCCGGCCGCGCCCTCGAGGTGACCTATGTTGGTTTTCACCGAGCCGACGAGCAGCGGGGCGCTGGCCGGATGGGCCGCACCAAGCACTGCCCCGAGAGCGCTCGCCTCGATCGGGTCGCCCACCCGGGTACCGGTCCCGTGCAGTTCGACGTACTGCAGCTCACCAGGCTCGACACCGGCCCGCTGGCAGGCTCGCCGCAGCAACTCCTCCTGAGCTGATCCGCTCGGCACAGTCAGCCCGTCGCCACCGCCGTCGTTGTTGACCGCGCCGCCGAGCACGATGCAGTGCACGCGATCACCGTCAGCGATCGCGGACGAGAGCAACTTGAGCACGACGAAGGCACCGCCTTCGCCCCGGACGTATCCGTTGGCGCGGCGGTCGAAGGTCCAGCAACGGCCATCAGGCGATAGCGCGCCGAAGTCGCCGATCGACTCGGTGGTCTCCGGAAGCAGCATGATGTTGACCCCGCCAGCGAGAGCGAGCCCGGCCTCACCGCGGCGAAGCTGCTCGCATGCCAGGTGGACCGCCAGCAGCGAGGAGCACTGACCGGCGTCCACGGTTAGGCTGGGACCGCGCAGGCCAAGCAGGTAGGAGACCCTATTCGCGAGCATGCTGCGATGGACGCCCGTAAACGTAAGCGGCCCGGCGCCGAGCCGGTCGTGCAGCATCGCGTAGTCGCCGTTGATCACGCCGGCGATGACAGCCGTGTCGCTGTCTCGCAGTGAAGCTGGCACGATGTGCGCCCGCTCCAGCGCCTCCCAGGCCAGCTCAAGCGCAAGCCGCTGCTGCGGATCCATGGCCGCCGCCTCGTTCGGGGAGATGCCGAAGAATCCACCATCAAAGAGATCGACATGTGGGAGGAAGCCGCCGCGGCGGTACCCGGTGGCGCATTCTCGCGGCCACCGGTCCGCCGGCACCTCCACCACCGCATCGGTGCCTGTCCGCAGCAGCTGCCAGAACTCGTCAGGATCGCCCGCCCCGGGGAACCGGCAGGACATTCCAACCACGGCGACGGGCTCTTGGACCCCATCTTTATGACTACCATCAAACATCGCCAGTGCACCTGCCGTATCGCTATTTAAACCCGGCTCGCCAGTTCGCTCTATTCCAGCAAATAAACCTGTCACGCGTCCGCCGGGATTCAGCAGGCCCATCACATAGGCCTTGCGCCATCCTTCGCAGCGCTACGCGCCTCCGCCGCCCCTCTCTGTGCCCTTGCCCGCACGAGCAGGACGTTCATGAGCCCGGCTTCCGGGCTGCTGGCGAAAACGACGGGCCGTGCTGCATTGTCCATCGCAATGCCTCCAACAGCTGATCACGTGCGGACGGACGGCGGGTAGCCGGTATGTACTTTACCCTCGCAGCCGCCTGTTTATGGTGTCAAGAAAGGGTGCCTAGAAGCCGGCAAAACCCTAGTGTTCTGGCCGTCTGCCTCATGCAAAGTTCACGTTTTGCAGCCGGTTGGCATAATGCTGCTTGGTGTCTTGCAGGGATTTCACGAGAGCAGGGACAACTAGCGCGTCGGGGGCCGTAGGCCCGGACGCTGGTCAGGTCCCACGGCCCCTCGCGCGACCTCAGCTGCCGGCCATGCTGGCCTGTGGCATCCGGGGCCGCAGGACGACGCGTGCGCCGTTGGCCGGCAGGGGGGTGATGAGGTGGGTG
>Ga0209415_10020177_pt1 | contig 10379 bp, 6 predicted proteins | sample PeaSoiSIISIP2007_FD_187696 | JGI IMG/M metagenome (GOLD analysis project Ga0209415, IMG submission 187696) | Peat soil microbial communities from Weissenstadt, Germany - SII-SIP-2007 (SPAdes) (version 2) | ecosystem: Environmental > Terrestrial > Soil > Wetlands > Peat | place: Germany...
GATCGTTACGAACAAGCACCTCCTGCCGATCTACGACCGGCCGATGATCTATTACCCGATCGAGACGCTCGCCGGGATGGGCATCCGCGAGGTGATGGTCATCGTCGGCGGCAAGAGCGTCGGCGACGTGGTCGAATTGCTTGCCGACGGCTCGCATTTCGGGATCGACCTCACGTACCGATACCAGCGCGGCGCGCTCGGGATTGCGCACGCGATCGGGCTGGCGCGCGATTTCGTCGGTGACGATCCGTTCTGCGTCATCCTCGGCGACAACATCCTCCGTGGGCCATCGCTCGCGCCGGTCGTCCGCGAATTCGAGGCGGGCACGTGGGGTGGCGGCACGCTGCTCTATCGCGTCCCTGATCCGGAGCGGTTCGGCGTCGCGGAGCTCGATTCGGCCGGCAATGTCGTCGGCTTCGAGGAGAAGCCCGCGAACCCGAAGAGCAACCTGATCCCGATCGGTGTCTATTTCCTGCGGCCCGATGCCTTCAACGTCATCGATCACCTCGCGCCGTCGGGTCGCGGCGAGTTCGAGATCACCGACGTCCTCAACCACTACATCCCGAACGGCGGCCTCTTCACCCGGATCTACGAAGGCCACTGGGCCGATGCCGGAACAGTGCCGTCGCTGCTCCGGTCAGCCGAACTTGCGGCCGAGGACGCGGCGTCTGGCAAGCTCGAGCCGCCGAAGCAGCGACTGGTGGAACGGTGAGCGCGGGCGAGACCGCGCCGGTCGCGCCGCCGCCGACCGCCGCCACATCGAGCCCGTTCACGCACCTGCTCGTCACCGGCGGCGCCGGTTTCATCGGGTCGTGCTTCGTCCGCGACGTCCTCGGCCGGCGCGATGGCACGCGGATCACCGTCCTCGACAAGCTGACGTACGCGGGCAATCGGGCCAACCTCGCAGCCGTCGAGAACGATCCCGAGCAGGCGGCGCGGTTTCGGTTCGTCCAGGGCGACATCGCCGACCCGGCCGTGGTCGGGCCGCTCGTCGCGGAGACGGACGCGATCGTCAACTTCGCGGCCGAATCGCACGTCGACCGCTCGATCCTCGACCCGGAGGCGTTCCTGCGAACCGGCGTGATCGGGGTACACGTCCTGCTCGAGGCGTGCCGGGAAGAGCAGGCCCGCGTCGAACTCGGCGAACGGGCGCGCGCGCCGCGGGTGCTCCAGGTCTCGACCGATGAGGTCTACGGCTCCAAGGATGCGGGCTATTCGCGCGAGGGGGACGTGCTGGAGCCGCGTTCGCCGTATTCGGCCGCCAAGGCCGCCGGCGAGCAGCTCGTTCGGAGCTACGCCGTCACGTACGGAACGGACGGCGTCGTGACCCGGGGTTCCAACACGTACGGGCCCTTCCACCACCCCGAGAAACTCATCCCGCTGTTCATCACGAACGCGCTCGACGATCTGCCGCTGCCCCTCTACGGCGACGGCATGCAGCAACGTGACTGGCTCTATGTCTCCGACCACGCCGGCGCGATCGAACACGTGCTCCGGCATGGAGCATCGGGCGAGACGTACAACATTCCTGGCAACGCGGAGCTGCCCAACCGCGAGGTCGTGGCGCGACTCCTGGAGCTGCTCGACAAGCCGTGGTCGCTGGTGCGGTCGGTGGCGGATCGGCCGGGTCACGATCGGCGGTACGCGATGGATGGGGCGAAGCTGCACGCGCTCGGATGGCGGAACCGCACGACGTTCGAGCGCGGGCTCGCGGAGACGGTCGACTGGTTCCGTGCCAACGAAGCCTGGTGGCGGGCGTCGCGCTCCGGCGAGTGGGACGCGTACTACGCCCGCCAGTACGGGACCCGGATCGCCGGCGGATCGGCCATGGCCCAGGTCGCGCGGGCCGAATCGCCGAACACGCGCTGATGCGGGTCGCGATCACGGGCTCCAGGGGGCGCCTGGGGCGCGCACTCGTCGAGGCGCTCGGAGACGCCCCGTTCACGGGACCGTTCGGGCCGATGGCGTGGACGCGCGCCGAGTTCAACCTGGATTCGCCCGGTGCGATCGGGGAGCGGATCGAGCGCGACCGGATTGAGTGTGTTGTCCACGCCGCCGCCTGGACCGATGTCGACGGCTGCGCCCGCGACCCCGACCTGGCCCGGCGTCGGAACGGCGAGGCGACGACGCTGCTTGCCCAGGCCTGTGCGTCCCGGGGCGTCGATCTCGTGGCGATCTCGACGAACGAGGTGTTCGACGGGCGCCGAACCGACGAATCCGGCTACGGTGCCGCCGACGAGACGAACCCGATCAACGCATACGGCGCGAGCAAGCTCGCCGGCGAACTGGGCGCGCGGCGGGCGTACGAGCGACTGGCCGGCGTCAGGATCGGGCCGTACGCCGGCGCGGCCTCGGTCGTGCCTTCGTCGGCGCAGCTCGCGATCGTGCGTACGGCCTGGCTGTTCGGGCCGCCCGGCAACGACTTCCCATCGAAGATTCTGGCGGCAGCCGAACGCGCGCGAACGGCCGGCACCCCGCTCAGGGTCGTGGGCGACGAGATCGGCAGCCCCACGTTCACGGTGGACCTGGCGGCAGCGATGGTGGAGCTCCTGTGGAGCGGCGCCTTTGCCGGGCTGCACCACGTCGTCAACGCGGGAGCCGTATCGCGGGCCGGCTGGGCGCGCGAGCTGTTCCGGCAGGCGGGGCTCGACGTCGAGATCGAAGAGGTCCCGGCGTCGACATGGCCGCGCGCTTCGACGCCACCGTCATGGGCCGTGCTCGAGCCGACGCCACTCCCGGGCGGCGAGCCACTGGAATCGTGGCAGGCGGCGCTGGCGCACGACCTCCCGGCCCTGCTGCGAACCGCGGCGCGCCCGTGACCGATCTGACGCGCCCGGAATCGCGTCTCCAGGGCGTGCGCTACGGCGCGATCGCCCGCTTCGCGGATTCGCGCGGCGCCTTCCGGGAGCTGTGGCGCTCGAGCCGGCAACCGGACCTGAATCCCCACGCGACCGGGCTACCCGATGCCCGCTTCGTCCAGGCGAATCTCTCGACGTCCGCCGCGGGCGTGCTCCGCGGCCTGCACTGCCACCAGCGCCAGCTCGACTACTGGGTCGTGGCCGATGGGCGCGCATTCGTGGCCCTAGTCGACGTCCGCCCGGTCGTGCGCGGCGACGGTCCGGCAATCGTCGAAACGCGCGAGCTCACGGCCGATGACTGGGTCGTCATTCCGACCGGCGTCGCGCACGGGTTCCTGGCACTCGAGCCGCTCCAGCTGCTCTACCTCGTGACGAACGAGTACGACGGCAGCGATGAGCTCGGGTTCGCGTGGGACGATCCGGCCGTCGGGGTGCCGTGGCCGGTCCTCTCGGTGACCCGCGACGGGCGCCCGATTCTCTCGGAGCGCGACCAGTCGAATCCGACGTTGCAGGGGCTCGCGACGCGCCTCCGACTGGGGTGACGGACGCCCGTGGCCGGTAGGCGGGCTTCCAGCCCGCTCCCCACCGGACGGCCCCGGACTCAACCGGACTTGACGTAACCGGGACCATGGAGCCATCCGGACCGGGACCATGGCGCGATTGAGCCGGATGCCATCGTGGCTGATCGTGAAGAGGAACCAACCCGCGCGGCTCGCACCGCCGGCCAGGCCCCCTGGTCGGTGGGACGCTCGGCTTCCGCTGGAGAGCCCAGTCTTGCGATTGATCACCGTCGCCGCCGTCGCCGGCCTCCTGGCCATGGGCGCCGCACTCGCGCCCGCGTCGAGCCCTCGGCCAGTGGCCGCGGCTGCCACGAACACTGCTGTCCCGGCCCAGGCCGCCGGAGCGACCGCAGAACCGCCCAAGGTCGTGATCATCGTCGGGCCCGTGGCCGGCAACACCCTGCAGTACGAGCAGGATGCGGATGCCGCGGCGGTCGAGGCCCTCAAGTACACCCCGAACGTCGTCAAGCTCTACACGCCGGACGCGACCTGGGCCGTCGTGGAGCCGGCGCTCCAGGGGGCCTCGATCGTGGTCTACATGGGCCATGGCAACGGCTTCCCGAGCCCCTATTCCACGACGCTCATGCCGGATCGACAGGACGGCCTCGGGCTCAACCCCGTGGCCGACAACGGCGACTCGGCCGTGCAGTACTGGGGTGAGCAGTATCTCGCTGCCGATGTGCAGCTGGCCCCGAATGCCGTCGTCCTGCTCGGCCATCTCTGCTATGCATCGGGCAGCTCCGAGCCCGGCAATCCCGACCCGACCCAGGCCGTCGCCCAGCAGCGCGTCGACAACTTCGCGGCCGGGTTCATCGAGGCGGGCGCAGGCGCCGTGATCGCCGATGCGCACAGCAACGCAGCGGCGAACTACATCGATGAGATCTTCACCTCGCACGAGTCGATCGGCGACGCGTGGCTGACCGCGCGCTCCAACCAGGGCAACGAGTTCTCGTTCGCCAGCACGCGGTCGCCCGGCATGACCGTCCAGATGGATCCGGACGCCTCGGGCATGTACTACCGGTCGATCGTCGGCAACATGGCGCTCTCGACCGACAGCGTGATCAGCGGAGCGTCCGGCTCGCCCAACCCGAGCCCGACCCCATCGCCGACGCCGCCGGGCGGTGGCGCACCGACCCCGACCCCGAGCCCGAGCCCGACGCCGACGCCCAGCCCCACGCCAACTCCGACCCCGGCGCCGACACCGCCGCCGGTCACGGTCACGATCCCCACCACGACGTTCACCGTGCCAGGCGCTGCCGCCGTCACCGCCGCGGGCGCGGAGCTGTACTCGGATCCGTCGCTCGGGGCGAATGCCACGTCTGTCGGCACGGCCACTCCGATCCCGATGGGCACCGGAATCCGGCTGCTCGCCAACGCCGGTCGCAGCCCGAGCGGTTCGACCGTCTTCGCGGTCCGGACGCTCGATGGCGCCGCATCGGGCTACATGTCGTCCGCCGATCTCTCGCCGCGGAACAGCGTCGGTCCCGTGGCGACGTCCCTCACCGCGCCCTCGGCGTTCTCGCCGAACGGCGACGGCCGGCAGGACACGTTCACGATCGCCGCCGCACTCAGCGAACCGGCGAGCTGGATGCTGACGATCACAGGGCCGAACGCCGCCGTCGATCTCTCGACCGCGGGCTCCGGCTCGACGATCAGCGCGACCTGGGACGGCACGTACGGCGGCCAGCGCCTGCCCGATGGGACGTACGAATGGCACCTCAGCGCAGCTGACTCGTTGGGCAACCCGCCATTGGCAAGGACGGGCCAGCTCGTGCTCGATACGAAGGCCCCCAGGTTGACCTCGCTGTCCGTCAGCTCCGCGAGCTCGGTCTCGACCGGGTCGGGAACGTCGAACGGGCCGGCCGTCTTCTCGCCGAACGGTGACGGCCAGGCCGACACGTGGTCCGCACCGTTCGAGCTCAGCGAGCCCGGATCGATCGAGGCCACGGTGACCTCTTCGCTCGGCCTCATCGTCCGGCACCTCTCCGTCCCGACAGCCGCCGGCTCCACGACCATCACCTGGGACGGCCGCAGCGATCGCGGTGGCGGCGTGGCCGACGGGCTGTACATGGTCTCGGTCGATGGGCGTGACGCAGCCGGCAACGTCAGCCCGTCCGTCAACATCCAGGCGATCGTGTATCGCGCGCTCGCCTCGGTCGCCGCGGCGCCCACCGTCTTCTACCCGCAGGACAAGGATTCCATGGCGAGGTCGACCCGGCTGAGCTTCACGCTCCTGGCGCCGGCGACCGTGACCTGGCAGATCGAGAACGCGGTCGGCGTGGTCGTTTACACGCAGTACGACGCGGTCGCGATGCCCGCCCGGAGCCTCTCGATGAGCTGGGCCGGCCTCGACCAGTCGAAGGCGCTCGTGCCCTCCGGAGCGTACGTGGACGTGCTCACCGTGACGAACGGCAGCCTGACGACCGTGTCGCGGACCCCGCTCACGCTCGCCGCGTTCGGGATCACCCTCGGAGCCGCGACGGCGACGCGCGGCGGTTCGATCACGGTCACCGCCGTCTCCGCGGAACCACTTTCCGGCAGCCCGAAACTGACGATCAGCCAGCCGGGCCTCGCGAGCCGCACGCTCACGATGGTCCGATCGGCCGACGGCACCTGGCGCGTCACGACGAAGCTGTCGCACTCCGGCCATACCGGCACCCTGCGTCTCACCGTGACCGGGACCGACACCCGCGGCGGCACCAACGCAACGACGACAACGGTGCTGCTCCGGTAAGCTGGACCGCGGAGACCAGTTCGCAGCACAGTCCATCGACTGCAACGCGCCTCCCGCGCCGCGGTCGAGCAGCTGGGCCCGACGGCCCTCCGTGATGGCAGTGCCCGCCGTCACACGCTGCATGGGCTCGCGATCCATCGTGAACCCGCGATCGATACGGGCAGGAACCATCGTGACCGACGACCGCCGCTCGAGACGCCGCTCCACGTCCTGCGGCAGGGCCGCCGTTGGCGTGGCGTTCGCCGCGGCCCTGGTCGTCGGGACGGTGGTGCCGGCAATGGCCGCATCGTCGGGCCCGACTGCTGCACCGCCGGCTCGGACGGCCGTCATCCCGGTGACTGCCGCAGCCGCAACCGCGACCGTGATCGCCCAGCCGCCTCAGCACCCCACGACGCAGTACGAGGACGCGATCGCCCACGCCGCCGATCCGAACCGGTTCGTGCCCGGAGGTCGCGTCACCGTCCCGTTCCAGCCGAAGGCCGGTGACCACGCTCTCGTGGGCGGCGCACTCCCGCGATCGCTCCCGGCCGGCCGGGAGAGTGGCGTGATGCTCGCCGCAGGATCCGGGAGGACCGAATCGCAGCCGACCGGCCAATCGGCCGGCGCGATGATCGGACCAGCGGAGCACATTGGCGGGGCGAGTGTGCCCGCGGCGCCGTTCACGACCGGTCCGACGACCCTGCCCGCGAAGACCATCGCAACCTCGTCGGCCGGCCTGCGGCGCCAGGTGGTCGGGTTCCTGCCGTACTGGCAGCTCGGCGACCCGAGCACCACGCTCAACGACAGCCTCCTATCGACGATCGCGTACTTCAGCGTCGGCGTCGATCGGTCCGGCAACCTCGTGAAGACGAACAGCGACGGCTCGACGTCGACCGGGTGGGGCGGCTGGACGAGCTCGCAGCTGACCACGGTCATCAACCAGGCGCACCAACAGGGCACGCGCGTCGTCCTGACGCTCCAGATGTTCGCGTGGACGAGGAGCGACGCGGCGACCCAGGGCGCGTTCCTGGGCGATGCGGCCGCCCGAAACAACCTCGCGAGCCAGGCGGCCGCGGCCGTCCGCGATCGGGGCGCCGACGGGATCAACCTCGATTTCGAGCCGATCGCCTCCGGCCACGCCGCCGACTTCACGGCGCTCATCCGATCGATCCGGACCCAGCTCGATGCGATCGCGCCCGGCTACCAGCTCTCGTTCGATACCACCGCCGAGACGGCGAACTACCCGCTCGAGGACGCGACCGCCCCGGGCGGCGCCGATTTCGTGTTCGTCATGGGTTACGACTACCGAACCGACGGCGCGTCGACCGCCGGCTCCATCGCACCCCTGAACGGCCCGATCTACGACCTCACCGAGACCGTGCAGGCATACATCGCCCGGGTGCCTGCGTCGAAGATCGTGCTCGGCCTGCCGTATTACGGCCGCGCATGGTCGACTGTCTCGAACGCCCCCAACTCAACGAACCAGAGCGGCACTGAATACGGTGCGTCGGTGTCGGTCACCTACGTTGACGCGGTGGCCGTCGCGGCGACCAACGGCAGCCAATACGACCCGATCGAGCACAGCGCGTTCAGCGTGTATCAGCGCCAGAACTGCACCTCGACCTACGGCTGTGTGACATCGTGGCGGGAGCTCTACTACGACGACGCCCAGTCGCTCGGCGAGAAGTACGACATGGTGAATGCATTCGGGCTCTCCGGAGTCGGGATGTGGGCGCTCGGCTATGACGGCACTCGGCCGGAGCTCTACCAGGAGCTCGCCGACAAGTTCGTTAACGACACGACGCCGCCGGTCGCGGGCATCCTCGCTCTGCCGCCCACCGAGTCGCAGGAATCGTTCACGGTTTCGTGGGCCGCGACCGACGACTGGAGTGGCGTCGCCTCGTATGACGTCCAGGTCTCGATTGACGGTGGGGCGTGGGGACCGTGGCTCACGGCCACGACCCTGACGAGCTCCGCGTATCCCGGCCAGGACGGCCACGGGTACGCGTTCCGCGTCCGCGCGACGGACACCGCCGGGAACGTCGGGGCGTGGAACGTCTCAAGCGTGTACTCGGCCACTCCCACCCTCGCGGCCGGCGGCTTTGCGACGACCGTCGTCGACATGCTGAACGAGCGCGCGGCCCCGGACCCGAATGCCCAGCAGCTGGCGTCGCTCCCCATCGGGTCGCGGGTCGCGATCACCGGCGGACCCGTGACGGCGGGCGGCTACACCTGGTACCAGGTCACGGCGCCGATCACCGAATGGAACCCGATCGCGCCGGTGCTCGTCGGCGTCTGGGTCGCATCCGGTTCGGGTCCCACGCCGTATCTCGCCCCGGCCGTCGCCCCGAACGCGACGCTGGTCGGGGCGACGAACCCCGCAGCCGGCACGACGCCGCCGGCAATCACGGGCGCAGCGGTGAATCGCACGCTGTTCTCGCCCAATGGCGATGGGCGACTTGACGACGTCACGCTGACCGCCACCGCGACCGGGGCCACGAGCTGGCAGGTGACGATCGCGCCGATCGTCGCCGGGATGCCGGGCGCCACCGTCCGAACCATCGCCGGCCTGGGCTCGGCTGTTTCGGCGACGTGGGACGGCCGCGGTGATGCCGGCTCGGTGCTCCCCGATGGGACGTACCAGCTGACGCTGACCGCCGTCGACGCTGCCCCGGACGCGGCCACGCAGGCCTTCACCGTGACGCTGGACGCCACGCCCCCGGTGGTTACAGCCGCGTTCAACAATCCGACGTTCTCGCCGAATGGTGATGGCTGGGCCGACACGACGACGCTGACCTGGACGAGCTCAGCGCCCGTGATCGGGACCGCGCAACTGCTGCGCGGCAGCTCGGTGGTTCGGGCCTGGCCGATCGGGTCCGGCGCCGGGACGACGGCCGGCGGCGGCACCACGGCCGGCTCGACCAGCGGCTCGACCACCGGCTCCATCCAGTGGGACGGCCGCGATTCGCACGGCAAGGGGGTTGTCGACGGCCGGTACAGCCTCCGCATCACCGTGCAGGACGCGGCCGGCAACCAGGTTGTCGACACCCTGGTCGTGACGGTCGATCGGACGGCGGGACTCCTGCGCTGGGCGCCCGGCCGCCTTGTCCTTCGCGGTTCCGCGTCGATCGCCTCGACCACGGTGACGTACGCTCTGACCCGGACCGCGACGACGACACTGACGATCGTCGGCCCAACCGGTCGTACCGTTCGGACCGCGTGGACGGCGCATTCGCAGGCGAAGGGTGTGCAGCGCTGGACGTGGGACGGGCATGATTCCGCCCACCACGTCGTCGCGGCCGGCAGGTACATGGCCGTGCTGACGGTCCGGACGGCGCTCGGGACGACGACGATCATGCGCACGGTGATCGTCCAGTGACAGGAGACGCGATGGCCCAGGTCGAACCGGCGACGCGAACGGACGCGGCCGCACCGGACGATGGCGCTGCGTGGGTGATCCTGCCGACCTACGAGGAGGCGGAGAACCTGCCCGGGATCTCACGCGCGATCCTCGACGCGCTGCCCGATTCGATCCTGCTCGTCGTCGACGACAACTCGCCCGACGGCACCGGCCGGATCGCCGACGAGCTTGCGGCCGCCGAGCCGCGAATCCGGGTCCGGCACCGCGCCGCGAAGCAGGGGCTCGGGCGGGCGTATCTCGACGGATTCGGGGTCGCTCTTGCCGGGGGCGCCGGCGTCGTCGTGCAGATGGACGCCGACTGGTCGCACGATCCCGCCGCGCTCCCATCGCTCCTGGCGCCGATCCGGGCGAAGACGGCGGACCTGGTCATCGGCTCGCGGTACGTCCGCGGCGGCGGGGTCATTGACTGGGGGATCGGGCGGAAGGTCATCTCGCGCGGCGGCAGCCTGTTCGCGCGGTTCGTGCTCGGTCTGTCACCGCACGACCTCACCGGCGGCTTCAAGGCGTGGCGGGCGTCGACGCTCGCATCGATCCCCTTCGCGGGCGTGCATGCCGGCGGGTACGTCTTCCAGATCGAGATGACCTACCGCGCAAGCCGGCTCGGCGCGCGGGTTACCGAGGTGCCGATCACGTTCCGCGACCGTCGCGTCGGGCAGTCCAAGATGTCGCGCCGAATCGTCGGCGAGGCGCTCGTCGTCGTGCTCCAGCTGCGCTGGGAGGAGTTCCGCCACGGCGCGCCGGGCGCCGTCGATCCGGATCGCAAGGGTTCGTGAGGGGGCGTCGGCCGGTCGAGGACGCGACCGGTGCGGATCGACCCGGTGACGCTG
>Ga0209415_10020178_pt1 | contig 10379 bp, 6 predicted proteins | sample PeaSoiSIISIP2007_FD_187696 | JGI IMG/M metagenome (GOLD analysis project Ga0209415, IMG submission 187696) | Peat soil microbial communities from Weissenstadt, Germany - SII-SIP-2007 (SPAdes) (version 2) | ecosystem: Environmental > Terrestrial > Soil > Wetlands > Peat | place: Germany...
ATCGAGGCCATCTGCCCGTCCTTGAACAGCATCATGGTCGGGATGCCGCGCACGCCGTAGCGCGAGGGCACGGCGGGACTGTCTTCGATGTTCACCTTGGCGACGATGACCTGGCCGTGCAGCTCTTCGGCAATCTGTTCCAGCGCCGGCGCGATCTGCTTGCACGGGCTGCACCACTCGGCCCAGAAGTCGACCAGGACAGGCCCGTCGGCGTTGAGCACGTCCTGCTCGAAGCTCGCATCGGTGACGGTGACAGTGCTCATGTCGAGACAAACTCCTTCGTGCGCGTCAGCCGCGCTCTTTCGAATCACGATCTAAGCAGAGCTTTCCTTGCCATCAACCTTCCGTCTTCAGACGGGCGAGGGTTTGGCGCACCATGTTTTCTGGAACGGCCATCAGCTTTGGTCCGTCGGTCCAGACCAGCGCGGCCTCGATTGCGCGCCCGGGAAAGACCTCCTCCAGCACCGCGACATAGAGGGCCATCTGCGTCAGGTAGGCCGGATCGGCGTCCTCGATCCGCTCGGGCGCCGGGCGGTTCGACTTGAAGTCGACCACCAGCACCCGGTCCGGCGCGACGACGAGGCGGTCGATGCGGCCGGAGACTTTCAACGTCGCCGGCAGGGACGACGCGCCGCCCGCGACGGCCACCTCGGCGCGTGAGCCTGGGCCGAACACGGCCGCGAAGCGTTCGTCGGCCAACACGGCCAGCGCCGCATCGGCCATCTCCCGGCGCTGTTCGTCTGTCAGGTCGGGTTCGCGCGCCAAGAGACGCATCGCCGCGCTCGCGCGCCCGCTCTCGGGCAGGTCGGGCAGCAACTGCAGCAGCCGGTGGACCAGGATCCCGCGCCTAAACCGGCCAAGGCCCAGGCGCGCCGCGAGCGGCGACGGCGCCGGCCCGGCCTCGGAGTCTGCCAGCGTTGACGGCTGCGCGTAGCGCACGATCAGGCCCTCCGCCGGCGCCGGCTTCCGCGCCCAGGCCGGCAGATCCGCCGTCGCTCGCCTTGCGCCCGCGGTGATCGGCGCGGGGGCCGGGTCGGCGCCGAAGCGGGTCAGCGCCTCGCCTTCCAGGACCCGCAGTCCGTGTGCGATCTCCGGGCGGCCAAGCGCGCGCTCAGCGTAGTCGTACCAGCTGCCCTTCTGCTTCTTCGCCACCCCGGCGACGATCAGCCGGTCCCGTGCGCGGGTCATGGCGACGTAGAACAGCCGCAGGGTCTCCTCTTCGATGGCGTCGTCGCGCGCCTCGCGCGCCCGCCTGGACGCCGGCCCGTCATCGGTCTTGCGGGCCGACCAGAGGAAGCCGCCGCCCTCGGCGTCCAGCAGCGGGCCGCCCTGGGCGCTCGCCTTGGTCGTGGTGTCCGGCAGGATGACGATCGGCGCCTCGAGGCCCTTGGCCCCGTGGACGGTCATCACCCGCACCTCGCCGGCGGCCTGCTCCGGCTCGCGCTTCACCTCGAGTTCGGTCTTCGCCATCGCGTCGAGGAATCGCTCCAGGTCGTGGATGCGCCGGCGCTCGAGGTTGAGCGCCTCGCCGAGGAAGGCTTCGATCGCGTCCTCCGCTTCCCGTCCCAATCGCCCGAAGAGCCGCTCGCGCATCGAGCGGCCGCGCGGATCCAGTCGGCTCAGGACCCGCGTGTAGAGGTCGAATGGCGGCCGCGTCTCGGCCTCCGTCCGCACCCAGTCCAGGAGGTCGCGCGCCGCGCGCCACTCCTCCCGCTCGCCGGCGCGGGCGATAAGCGCGCCCCAGAGCGAACGCTCGCGCCCATGCGCCAGAGCGAGCAGCGAATCCTCGTCCACGTCGCAGAACGGGCTGCGCATGAGCGCCGCCAGCGTCAGATCGTCGTCCGGAAAGCGCGCGAAACGGCCGAGCGCGACCAAGTCCTTGAACGCGATGTGCTCCGACAGCGCCAGCCGGTCGGCGCCGCCGGAAGGGACGCCGGCGGCCTTCAGCGCGCGGATGATCTCGTCGAACAGCGCGCTCCGCCGCCTGACCAGGATCAGGAAGTCGCCGGCGCTCGCCGGACGGTTCGCCTTGGTCTCCTTGTCGAGGACGGCGAGGCGATCGTCGATCATGCCCTTGATGGTTCGGGCGGTGCGCTTGGCGAGCTTCTTCGCGCCGGTCTCGCCGGGCCGGACATCGACCGGCGTCCACCACTCGGTGACCGCGTCGTTCGGGTCGCTCTCCAGCGGCGGCCAGAGGTCGACGGCCCCGAAACCCGCAGCGCGCAGCGGCCGGTGGTGCGGTGGGGCCGGCCCGCGTCCCGGGCTCAAGCCCGCGGCGGCGTCCGGGTCGGCGAACACGGCATCGACGAAGGCGAGCACCTCGGGCGTCGAGCGGTGGCTCGCCTCCAGCTCCGCCTCGACGAAGACCTGCCCAGCCGCCTCGACGCGGCGGCGGTAGTCGGCGGCTTCCTCGGGAAGGCGCTCCGGATGGGCGCCCTGGAAGGAATAGATCGACTGCTTCACGTCGCCGACCGCGAAGAGCGTGCGCTGGGCCGCGCCGGCCTCGCGCGGCCGCCCGGCGCCGGAGAAGAACTCCTCGGTCAGGTCGCGCAGGATGTCCCACTGCTCGGGCGCGGTGTCCTGCGCCTCGTCGAGCAGCACGTGCTCGATGCCCCGATCCAGCTTGTAGAGCACCCAGGCAGCGTCGGGTTTGGTCTTGATCAGCGCGCCAACCCTCTCGACCAAGTCCTCGAAGTCCAGCCCGTTGATCGCGCTCTTCTCGCCCGCGTAAAGCGCGTCGAAGGCGAGCGCGAGCGTCAGCGCATGCTCGGTGTCGCGGGCCACGCCCGCCGACTTGGCGCGGTCGGACGCGGCGCGCAGCCGCGTCTGCTCGGCCACGAGCCAGCTGCGCACGCCGGGATCGACCCGCTGCGTGGAGAGGCTCTTCAGCGGCGCGTCGTTCTTGGTCGAGAACGCAGCGCCCGCGCCCGCCAGCGTCGGGCGCTCGGCGACCGCACCCATCGCCCGCGCGCGTTCCTGATCGGTCTTCGCGGTCGAGTCGCTCAACGCCTGAACCGCGCGCCGCCAGGCGGACCAGTCCGTTTCGGCCAAAGCCTCCGCCTCGATGGCCGCGCGATCGACCGGATTGTCGAAGCCGCACCGTTTCCAGACATCGGCGCGCCAGCCGGCGTCGCCGCCGCAGGCTTCGGCGTAGGCGCTGATCTGCACCCGCCGGGCGGCGAAGTCGGCGAACATCTTGTTGAAGCTGCGGAAGTCGAGCTCGACCGAGAAGTGGTCGTAAGCGGCGCTGATGACCGCGCTCGAGCCGTCGAGCGCGAGCTCGGCCAGCCGGTCGCGGGCGTCGGCGGCCACGTCCGCGGCCGCGATCTCCTCGAGCACCAGGAAGGTGGGCGACACGTCCGCCTCCAGCGGGAAGCGCTTGAGCAGCAGCTCGCAGAAGGCGTGGATGGTCTGGATTTTCAGGCCGCCTGGCGTCTCGAGCGCGCGGGCGAACAGCCGGCGGGCGCGGGCGAGGTCGTCGACCTGTTCGTCGAGCGCACGCAGCGCGTCGTGAAGCTGAGCGTCCTCGGCGATCGCCCAGCCGCCCAGCACCTCGAACAGCCGGGTCTGCATCTCCGCCGCGGCCGCCTTGGTGTAGGTGACGCAGAGGATGGTGTCCGGCTCGGCGCCGCGCAGCAGCAGCCGCGCCACCCGCGCCACGAGGGTCCAGGTTTTCCCCGCACCGGCGTTGGCGGTGACGAAGGCCGAACCATCCGGGTCCGAGGCCTCGATCTGAGGCTCGGCCGCCACGCGGGCTGCTCCGCCGAAACCTTGGCGAAGGCGGCTCATTCCGGTCCCTCCGCCTCGCCGATCACGTGCCATTCCCACAGCCGCGCCAGGTGGTCGTAGTCGCCCTCGAACTGGCCGATGAACTGCGGCGCCGCCCAGGAAACGTAAGGCGTGGTCGGTTTGTCGAATCCCGAGATCCGGCGTTCGAGGCCCGCCAGCGCCTGCTCCGCCATGGCGGCGCTCTCGCCGGGCGCGCCACGCGGCTGCTCTTCCCCGCCTTTTCGCGCGCCGAGCACGTGCACATAGAGCAGCTCGCCCGGGGCGGTCGGGCCGGTGGCGACGAACCCGCCCCGGCGCAGGATGGCCGCGGTCAGCGTCAGCTGCGGCGACAGCCCGCTCTTCACCTGGTCGAGCGAGGGAGGCTTGCCGGTCTTGAAGTCGAGCACGTCGGCCGTCTCGCCACGCGCTTCGATCCGGTCTGCGCGGGCGGTGAGCACGAACGGCCCGGCCGGCCCGTCGAGGGTGATCTCGCCGCTCTGTTCGACCAAAAAGCGCGCCCCCGCCCGGCGCCTGCGGTTGAAGGCGACCGCCCAGGGCGCGGCCAGCGCGGCCAACGCGCGTTCGCGCGCCAGCGCCGCGCCCGGCATGCCGGCGCGCTCCAGTTCCTCGATCAGCAGGCGGACGAAGATGGCGGCCGCCGCGTCGTCGTCCTGGTCGGCGTGCTCGACGGCGAAGCGCTCGAACGCCCGGTGCGCGGCCGATCCCCGCGCGCGCGCCTCGACCGGCTCGCCCGGCCGCTCCAGCGGGCGCAAGCCCAGGATGTAGCGAGCGTAGATGCTGTAGGGGTCGCGAACCCAGCGCTCGATCGCCGTCACCGCCAGCTGGCGCGGGCGCAAGGCGACCGGCGGCGCCGGTCTCGGGCGCTCGGCCGAGCGCACCGCCCGTGGCGCGTCCAGCGCCTGCGCCCAGCTGAGCAGGTCGGAGCGGCCCGGCACGGCGACGCCCGCGCCCTTGGCCAGCGTCTGCAGCCGCCAGATCCAGCGCGACTGGGTCGCCGGCGCGCCGCCGCGCCTGGCGGATGTGATCAGGACAAGGTCCCCCGCGCCTGCGGCCTGGGCGAAATCGTGGGCGGAGAGGCCGAGGCGGCGGTCGGGCGAAGACAGCCCCTGCTCCTCGCGCATCGGCCGCGACAGGAACGGGTCGGCCGGCGGCGGCTGCGGCCACACACCCTCTTCGAGCCCGGCCAGGACCATGCGGTCGGCGTGGATCAGCCGCGCCTCCAGGACGCCGAGGATCTTGAGACGCGGGTGGACGGCGGCGCCGGCGCGGACCGTCTCGCCCTCGAGCAGGCCAGTGATCAGGTCGGCGAACGAGCGGGCGCCCGCCGGCGGCACGCCATCGCTCTCGCCGATCAGGGCGGCGATCAGGTTCGCCGCCGCCTCGCCGGCCGGCCCAGCCCAGAGCGGGCCGGGGTCCGGCGCTTCCGGGCCCGTCGCCAGCGCCTCCATGGCCTCGGTAAGCGCGCGGGCGGCCTCCGCCGGCGCGGCCAGCCGCTGGCCGGAGAAGGGCGCGGCCGCGGTGTCGAGCGCCGCGCGCAGGGCCGCGGCCATGGCGCGAGCGGCGTCAACGTTCCGCCGCTCCTCAGCCGCATCCAGCCGCGCCTCGATGGCCGCCCACGACCTCGGCCGCGGGCCGCGCAGGGCGAGCCGCTCCAGCGCCGCGCCCCCGCGCCCGAGCCGCGCCAGCGGATGCTTGAGGATGGCCAACAGCCCGACCGGATCGAGCGGGTCGGCCGCGGCGCGTGCGACGAAGGCCATGAGCTGCCCGACCGGGAAGCTCGCCAGGGGCGCGCCGGCCGATGAATCGACCGTGATCCCCCAGCGGCTCAGCCGCGCGCTGACGCGGCGGGCCATGGCCTGGTCGGGGGTCACCAGCGCGGCCGTGCGCTTGGGTGTCTCCAGCACTTCGCGCAAGGCGAGCGCCGCGACGTCTGCGGCCTGCTCCTCGTTGCGCGCGGTCACCAGCGCAAGGCCGGCCAACCCCTCGGCGATGGGATCGAGCAGGTCGCCGTCGGCTTCCGCGCGCAGGGCGTCGATCGCGGCGAGCCAGTCGGAGGTCGCCTCTGGCGGTTTCAGCGCCTCGCTGACCAGCCGCCGGCGCCAGCGACCGCGCGCATCGCCGGTCCGCGCCGCCGACCAGGGGCGCACGTCTCCGCGCTGAACCTCGGCGCTGGCCAACAGCCGCTTCATCGCCGACTGCGGGTGCTGGTCGCCGACCGCGGCCCAGGCAGCCTCCGGCAGCTCGGTATCGAGCCCCGGCAGCACGACCAGGCCTTTCGGCGCGCGCGCGATGGCGGCCAGCAGCGCGGCGGTCGCCGCGTTTGAGCCGGTCGAGCCGGCGGCGACCAGGGGCTGGGCGGGCGGCGCTTGCTCCCACCGCTCGGCCAGCAAGCGGGTCAGGCGCACGCGCCGGGCCATCAGGTCGACCAGGCCGAGCTCGGTCAGCCGCGCCGGCCAGGCGCTGAGCGCCAGCGCGATGAAATCCGCCGAAATCTGCCAGTGGCGCGCCATTTCGGCCGCGACCCAGTCGGCCGGCGGGCGCAAGGGTCCGGCCTCGTCGATGTCGACGCCGTCGATGAAGGCGCCCAGCGCGTCCGCGAACTCGAGCGCGGCGGCCGCATCCAGCCTGCGCCCGAGCAGGTGGTCGTTCTCGGCGACCAGCCGGGCGAGCTCGAAGCGTCGCCGCCACGGCGAGATCGCCGGCGGCAGGTCGAGCGCCAAGTCGCCGGGCTCGAACGGCGGCTCGCCCTCTTCGAGGTCGCCGAGCGCGCGGATCTGCGGCAACAGCAGCGCCCGCCCGCCGCCCGCTTCGACGAACGCCTCGGCCAGCGCCCGCGCCGCGCGGCGCGAGGGAACCAGAACCACCGCCTCGGCCAGCGCGCCGGGCTTGACCAGCGCGCCCAGCAGGCCTTCGGCGAGATCCCTCAAGAAGGGCCGGTGCGGCGCGATCGTGAACCAGCGCGGCCCCGGCTGGTTGAACGGCGTCATGCCGTGAGCCTGGCCTCGACGAGCGCTTTGCCGGCCGGGTCGCTGACGTGCATCCACAGGCCCTCGGGGCTAAGGCCGAACACCCGCCCGCGGGCGGCGAGCGCCTTCCAGATGCCGAGCAGCGAGAACGGTCCCGCCGGTCCGTCGGCCACGATCGCCGGGTCGGTGATATGGACGCCGACGTAGAGGGACGGGGCGGTCTCGCCCGGCGCCTTGAAACGGACCCGGCCGTCAGGCTCCAGAAAGACGTCGCCGGAGTCATGGAATCCGAGCGAGGTCCGCGTCGGCGCGAGCAGCAACAGCACGTCCATCGTCTCGGGCGCCCAGGCGCGCGCGAGCGCCTCCAGCGCCGCCGCGCCGCCGCCCAGCGCAACGGTATCGATGTTGCTGACCCAGACCGGGCCCGCGCCCAAGAACGGGATCGCCTTCTTCAAGCCCCCGCCGGTCTCGAGCGCCGCGGCGCGCTCGTCGGAGACGGTGATCTTGGGCTGCGCGCGGGTGGCGAGGTGGGCCTCGAGTTGATCGGCGAAGGCGTGCACGTTGACCACCGCCCGCTCGACCCCCACCGCGGCCAGCCGGTCGAGCGCATGGTCGATCAGCGGCTTGCCGCCCACTTCGACCAGCGCCTTCGGCCGCGCATCGGTCAACGGCTTCAGCCGCGTGCCCAGCCCGGCGGCCAGCACCATCGCCGTCTTCGGGCCGCTCATGCTTGCGGCTCGCGGATCACGTTCCGGTCGAACCACGCTTTGAGCTCGGCCAGCTCCGGGTCGGCCAGGCAGCGGTAGAGATAGCGCCACATGCGCGGCATGAAGGCGGCGTAGCGCGGGCGGCCGAACCCGGCGACCTGGCGGGCAAAGATGAAGAGGATGCGCGCGGTGTTGAGCGCGCCGAGCGCGTGATAGTCGGCGAGGAACCGATCGGCGTCGACCTCTGGCCGCGCGGCCAGATAGCGCGCCAGCACCGCCGCCTCGCGCTCGGGCGAGACGTCGCGGCGGCCGTCGTGCAGCAGCATGGATAGGTCCCACGCCGGATGGGCGCGGACGGCGTCCTGGAAGTCCAGCATGCCCACGCGCGCCACGCCGCCGCGCTTGGGCAGCCAGATCAGGTTCTCGGCGTGATAGTCCCGGTGGCAGAACACGCTCGCGCCGTCGACACCGCGGGCGCGGATCGGCGCCCACAGCGCCTCCCATGCCGCCACCGCCTCGGCCGAGAACGGCGGCAGGCCGGCGTACTTCGGCCACCACTCCAGGAACATCAGCCCGCCGGTCTTCAGCGCCAGGTCGTCGTAGGCCAAGAGCGGCCAGCCCGGCGCGCCGCCCAGCACCGGCGGCGGGGTCTCGGCGTGCAGGCGCACCAGCGCATCCGTCGCCGCGTCATAGAGCTCGGCCTCGTCGGCGCCGCCCTCGATCAGCCGGGCGTAGAGGTCGTCGCCCAGGTCCTCGAGCACCGCCAGGCCGGCGGGGGCGTCGGCGGCCACGATCTCCGGCGCCGAAAAGCCGCGCGCCGTCAGATAGCCGGCGACGCTCAGAAACGCCTCGACGCGGCCGGCGGCCAGGCGGGCCAGCGCGTTGTAGCCCATCCGCTCTCGCTCGGATTCGCTCGCGTCGGGCGGGCAGGGGGCCGTCTCCGCATGCGGCGGCTGGTCCATGAAGATCAGGCTCGCGCCGGCGGGCGTGCGCAGCCGCTCGTAGAGGCGCGTGGACGCATCGCCGGCCAGGCGCTCGCGCACGGCCTCGCCCAGCCCGTTGTCGGCCAGGAAGGCGGCCTTCTCCGCCTCGCGGTCAGAACTCAAGCGGGCGTCCTTCCCAGGCTCCATGCGGGTTCAGGCGGGCGAGCCGGCTCTCGCGCGGCGCCTCGCCGACGATCGTCAGCTCTATATCGAGTCGGTCGCGCGGCAGGCGCCGCCCCAGTCGCTCCGGCCACTCGATCACCGCCGCCCCGTCCTCCAGCGCCTCGTCGAGGCCGATCTCGTTCGCCTCCTCCGGCCGCTCGATCCGGTAGAGGTCGAAGTGGGCGATGCTGAGGCCCTTGCCCTGGTAGAACTGCACCAGCGTGAAGGTCGGGCTCGGCACGTCCTGGTGCGCGGCCACACGCTCGCGGATCAGCGCCCGCGCCAGCGTCGTCTTGCCGGCGCCCAGGACGCCCTTCAGGCAGACCGCCTCGTACCGGCCCAGCGTGCGCGCGACCGCCCGCCCCAGCCGCGCCGTCGCGTCCTCGTCGGCCAGCCGGAAGTCGCCCTCGGCCGGCAGGATCATGGGAACGGCCGGTCGGGCTCACGCACGAGCTCGCGCTCGATGTAACGTTTCAGCGCCAGCGTCAGCGCGTGCGCATCGCCCTCTAGCGCTTCCGGCCCGATCGGCCGCCCGACCGCGAGATCGAAGCGGTCGCCGCGCTTGTTCAGAAGCTCGTGGAACAGGGTGATGTCGCGCAGCTCGGCGGAGAACCGATCGAAGACGTGGAACAGCGTCGGATGCGGTCCGCTCAGGTGCGCCGGGACCACCGGCGCATCGTACTTGCGCGCGAGCGAGAGCGCGCTGGGCGCCCAGGGCCGGTCGGCGATCACCCCGCCGCGCCGCCGCGCCAGCCGTCCGGCCGGGAAGATGACGATCGCCCGCTCCGCCTCCAGCGCCGCGCGCGCCAGCTGCAGGGTGAGGCGCGTCTTCTCGCGCGTGCGCTTCTCCTCGACCCACTCGACCGGGATCAGCACGTCGGCAAAGCCGGGGCAGACGCGAAAGGCGTCGGCGTTGGCGAAGAAGCAGAGGTCGGGGCGGAGCGCTTTCAGCGCGTCGTAGACCGCGATCCCGTCGGCGACGCCGGTCGGGTGGTTGAGGATGATCACGCATCGGCCGCTCGCCGGCGCGCGCTCGAGGCCGGTGACGGCCAGCTTCAGCGCCAACAAATCGGAGACGTAGGCCATCGCCTCGGTGCCGCTCAGCGGCCGGATGGCGTCGGCCATGCGCACGGCCTTGCCGTAGTCGAGGATGCCGTAGAGGGCTGGCTTGATCAGCGGCCAATAGGGCTTGGCCACCCAGTGGGGCGCGCGCTCCTCGATCAGCTCATCGACGATGTGCTTGCGGCTCGCGACGGACATCGCAAGCGCGCGGGCGGGCGCGACCATGGCCAAAATCATGCGCTACCCCGCCGCCCGCTCGCAAGGGCGCTCAATCGAACTTCTCCCACAGGGGGAAGGAGGGGCCCCGCCGGCAGGCGGGGACGATGAGGGGTTACAGCGTTGGGGGATTGGCCGGCGGCGCTGAGAAGTAGACACCGGGCGCCCTTCCTTTCGCGTTTGTTCTAAGACGTCCCCCGCGAGAGCGAGGGAATGCGAGCCATGCGCGAGATCGTCCATTTCATCAACGGCGCCCCTGTCGCGGCCGCCGGGCGCTCGGGCGAGGTCTTCGATCCCAACACCGGCGAGGTGCAGGCGCGCGTCGCCTTCGCCGACTCAGGCGTGATGGATCAGGCGGTCAAGGCGGCCGCGGCGGCGCAAACCAGCTGGGCCGCCATCAACCCGCAGCGGCGCGCGCGGGTGATGTTCGAGTTCAAGCGCCTGGTCGAGGCGCGCATGGACGAGCTCGCCGCGCTGCTCTCCTCCGAGCACGG
>Ga0209415_10020179_pt1 | contig 10379 bp, 9 predicted proteins | sample PeaSoiSIISIP2007_FD_187696 | JGI IMG/M metagenome (GOLD analysis project Ga0209415, IMG submission 187696) | Peat soil microbial communities from Weissenstadt, Germany - SII-SIP-2007 (SPAdes) (version 2) | ecosystem: Environmental > Terrestrial > Soil > Wetlands > Peat | place: Germany...
CCTCCGACTCGATGGCGGTCGTCAGCCGCGCGAAGATGCGGCCCACCGTCGTCTGCCGCATCGTCGAGAGCTGCTTCTTGGCGTCCGCCACGTCGTCGCGCAGGGAGTGCTCGGTCGCGTGGGCCTGCGCGGCGGCGGCGTCGAGGCTCTCTCCGAAGACGCCCAGCTTCGCCGCCACCTGGTCGACGCGCCGCAGAGCCGCCGCCGGCGCCCCCCACGGCCTGGGCGGTCCGATGAGGCGGAGCGCCTCGACCAGGGACGACCGCATGTCCCGGAGCGCGACGGCCGTCTCCCGGGAGCTCTGGGCGCGCGCTGCGATGCCTTCGCGCGCGAGATCGATGGCGTCGAACTTCTCCAGCAGGCGGTCCACGTCGATCGCCGCCACGCGGATCGTCGCGGTGGCCTCCTCGAACGCCGACGACCGGGGCGGGTCCGAGTCCAGCGGACGCACCGACGGCAGGCTCGGCATCGAGCCGCGCGGGAGCTGCGACGGCCTCCCGCGGGCTCGCAGCGTGGCGAGGGCCGTCTCCGGCTCGTCGAGCAGGGCCCCCAGCACGACGCGCCACCGCGCCACCTCCTGCAGCGCCGCGCGTGCCGTGTCCGTGCCGTCCGCCCCCTTCACGCGCTCCTCGAGGCCGTGGCAGAACCAGCTCATGGGCTCGTCGCCCACCGCGCTCGCCGCGCCCTTCATGGTGTGCACGTGCCGGTAGATGCCGCGTACGGCCTCCAGCGGGTCGTCGCCGGTGGACAGCGCCTCGTCGATGCGGGCGAGGCGATCGGTCACCTCGGCCGCGTACTGGGCTCGCACAAGCGGGTCGAGCGGGCGCGCTCCCAGGTCGTCCGGTGGGATGGGCCAGCGCGCCGCCACGGCGGACTCGCCTGCGCCGAGGCGCTGGACCGCCGTCTGCACCAGTGTCACGGCCTCCGCGAAGGCGCTTTCGTCGCCCTCCTTCACGCGCCGGTGGAGCCGCTCCAGCGTCGCCGCCAGCTCGCGCTCTCCCGCGAGCCCCGCGCTCCCCTTCAGCGCGTGCACGGCGCGCTGCACCGACGGCACGTCGCGCGGCTCGGCCTCGAGCGTCACGAGGTGGCGCTCGAGCTCCAGGATGAGCAGGCGGAGGAGCTCGGGATCGCTCGACGTCGACGTCATCGCCGTCTACTCCGTCCTCTCGTCCTCCTCCGGCTCCTCGTCGGTGAGCAGGCGCGCCAGCGGCGCGAGCACCGGGCCCAGCGTCCCCACCAGCAGCGCGCGCGGCACCTTCCCGCTGAGCGCGCCCAGCGACGTCACCAGCGCGCGCGCCCGCTCGCTCGCCTCCGCCACGGCGCGAACCGTCTCGGGATCGCTCCCGGTCGCCTTCTTCACCCGCTCGCCAACGTCGACCAGCGCGGACTCCGCGTCGCTCGCCGCCCCCGCGGCGCGGGCCGAGTCCTGCGTCACCTCGGCGACGACGCCCTGCGCCTGGGCCACCTGACCCTCGAGCTGCGCGAGGTCCGCCGCGAGCTGCATCAGCGCCGTTGCGAGCTCTCGCGAAGTCTCCGCGCCGCGCGACGAGTGCGACCGGACCTCGTCGCTCACCAGCGCGAGCTGCCGACCCTCGGCCTCTCCGAGGCGCGCCCCTTCGAGCCCTGCGTTGAGCGCGACCAGCGAGAGTCGCTCGAACGCGTCGACGACACGCGCGAACGCCCCCTGAAGCTCCGCCGCGCGCGACGACAGCGCCCTCGCCCGATCAGACACCGAGTCGATCGACGCTCGCTGCCTCGCTGCGCTCGACGCGATCCGCTGCGCCGCCGCCCCCGCGTCGCGCGCCCGCACGAGCGCCCTCTCGTGCGCGCTCCAGAGCGCGCTCTCGTCCGCCGTGGAGCGCTCGCCCATGGAGCGGGCCCCCTTCGCAGTACGACGGAGGAGACGCAGGAGGCGTTGCTTCGGCGGGTCGGGACCCATGGGGCTGGATGATAACGCTAGCGGAACTTGCCCGTCCCGTCGTGGCCGGCGCATGGTCTCGAGATGCGCCGACTCCCCCGACCCGAGCGTCGCCGTCGTCCGGATCGCCGGTCCACCGTCGACCGTCGCGAGCTTCCCCCTCGTCCCGAAGGGCGCCGCACCGGCGGTGGACGGCGCCAGGGTGACCCGAAGGACGCCTGATCGGCGGCGGTTTCACGGCCGCATCCTCGCGGGGTCGACGGGGCCGTCGACGACGAGCGTGCCGAAATCGATGACGGTCCGGTCGCGCGGGCCTTCGACGAGGACCGCGCGCGTTGGGCGCACCAGGTCGCGGGCGAGGGCGAAGCGCATGCTGCGGAGCGGGGAGGGGGCGGCTGCGCGCGGCGTGGCCTCGAGCTCGACGCCGCTCACATCGTCGCGCAGGAGCCGCAGGTCCCAGCGCTCGCGCAGCCGGGCGAGGTCGCCGCCGAGGAGGGTGCGGAGATCGTCCAGCGCGCCGGCGATGCGCGCGTCGGGCGGCAGCGTTGTCCCCTGGCCGTGCGCCCCTCGGTACGAGAGTCCCTCGGGCCCGACGAAGAAGGTGACGTCGTCGGGCGCCGCGAGCTCCCAGCGCAGCCGGTCGGGGCGCACCAGCACGAGGGTGCCGGTGGAGCGGACGTCGGTCGCGAGCAGGCCGATGGTGCGGGTCTGCGTGAAGGGCCCCTGCATCGTGTGCACCGGTGCGCGGGCCCGGGCGATGCGCGCGAGCACGTCGTCGAGCGAGTCGCCGGCCAGAGCGCCCCGGGGAGCAAGGAGCGCGAGGACCGAGCCGCCAAGGAAGGCGCGTCGCCTGAGCATCTAGTGGTCGCTCCCTCCGGGCTTTGCGCGCGAGGACATCACCGCGTCGTAGCGCCCGTCGTGGAGGATGGGATCCTCGGGGAGGGTCTCGGGGGGCGGATCGCGCCCGGGGTCGTGGTCCGGGGCGAAGAGCGAGGCGAGGTCGACCTTCACGAAGGCGCCGGAGAGGTGCGGTCCCGCGCTGACCCAGAGAACGCGCGCCGTCGCGTCGGCGACGATCCCGTGCGTCGCGATGAGCCCGTCGATGGCTCGCCGGTCGCCGAGGTCGCACGCGCCGCCCCTCGCGCAGCCGTGGTCACGCAGCACGGCGAGCGCGTCGCCCACGTCGCGGAGCGGCGTGGGCTGGCCGAGGAGCTCCGCCACGCGGGCGGCGCGCTCGTCGGTCGAGGTGGTCTCGCGCACCCGCAGGTTCCTGGGGTCTGTGGCGAGCGGTCCCTCCAGCGCGTTGGTCACCCAGAGTCGCCCGCGGCCCTCGCGTACGTACGCCTCTTGCCCGGGCGCGCGCTCGACGATGTCCACGTTCCCCTCGCCGTCCGCGACGAACACGATGTGCGAGACCATCACTCGCTGGGTCCGCAGCAGGGCGACGGCCTCGCTCGCGGTGTGCGCGTGGGCCAGTGTCTCGCGCAGCGAGAACGCCACCGGCATGCCCTCCGGGCTCGGCTCGCCGCCACGGGCACCGTGGACGACGAGGACGACGCCCTCGGCGTTCATCCCGGTGACGACGCCGACGAAGCCGGGCCACGCCACGCTGGCGAAGGGCACGGCGCCCTCCTCGCGCACGAGGTACACCACCTTGTCGCGATCGAAGACCTCCCCCGCCTCGAAGTCGAAGGCGCGGCCGACGAGCTCGTGCCCGTCCGCGCCGGGGAACGCAAAGCTCGTGCAGCCGATGAGCGGCGAGTGCTCGAGCGGCAGCGCGATGTCGTAGAGGGCGTGGAGGAAGAGCATGCGCTGGTAGGTCGGCATGCGCGACGAGAAGGGATCCGGCGCGAAGGCGAGCGACTGGGCGGCGAGCTCCCGGCGGCGAGCGTCCGGGACGCCAGCGTCGAGGTGGCGATAGCGCACGCGGCTCCAGTCCCCGATGCCGACTCGCGCGAGCCACCAGGGGACATAGTGCTCGAAGTCGCTCCAGAGGGCGCCTTCGTCCTCGATCATCGGCCCGCGGAGGAGGCGCGCGTTCTCGGCGCCGATCTGCTCGGGGGTTCCGTCCAGGTACACCTCGCGCAGACCGGCCTCCAAGCGGACCCACGAGCGGGCCCCGGGACTGCCGGGGACCTCGACGCGGGGAGGCTGGATGCGCGTCGCGAGGGTGACGCCCACGTGCGCCGCTGGCAGCGTTGCCAGGAGGCCGAGCGCCCAGGTGACCTTGCGTCGATGCCTTCGCCAGCACCCCATGGCCATCACTTCCCACGAAGTCGCAGGTCGAGCACGGTGCGGACGACGGTGCCGACGATGCGCGCGGGATCGCGCACGCTGCGGAAGTGGGTGCGCGTCTCGTCAGGGGGGGGGTAGATGACCGCGACGGGAACCTCCAGCACGCGGATCCCGGCCGCGAGCGCGCGGAGGATGACCTCGGCCTCGAACGCGTACCCCTGGGCGCGCGTTCCGAGCCGGAGCGTCTCGGCGACTGGATAGCGGCGCAGACCGCACTGCGTGTCGAGGAGGGGTCGCCCCGCAAAGAACGAGAGAAAGAAGTTGGATACCCTGTTGCCGAAGCGGTTGCTCCCGGGGGCGCCGTCGCGCGCGAGGTCGCGCACGCCCAGGACGAGCGTGCGCGGGTCGTCGTCGGCATCGAGCACCACCCGAGCCGAGTCGCCGGGGTGCTGCCCATCGGCGTCGACGGTGACCACCACGTCGAACCCGCGCCTCGCCGCCTCGAGCAGCCCCGTGCGCAGCGCCGCCCCTTTCCCCCGGTTGCGCTCGTGCCGTACGACCTCGGCCCCGCGCGCTCTCGCCGCCTCACCCGTCGCGTCGACCGAGCCGTCGTCCACGACGAGCACGGGAACGCCCAGCGTGGCGCGCAGGTCGTCCAGCACGGCCCCGACGGTCTCGCCGGCGTCGAGCGCGGGCACGACGGCGCACGCGGACTGCAGCACGATGTTTCCTTTACACCGCCCGCGCGCCGGCGCGTACGCTCCCGCGCGGGTCCACGATGAACCTCGTCCTGCAGCAGGTGAAGCGTGTCGGTGCGACTGGTCGTTGAAGACGGGTCCTGGCCGGGCCTGTCGCGCGTCGACGTCGTGAGGCGCGCCCGCGCCATGCTGGTCGCAGTTCAAATGGCGGACGCGGAGCTGTCGATCCTCCTCACCGGGGATGATCAAATCAAGAATCTGAACCGGATCTATCGCAAGAAGAATCGCCCCACCGACGTGCTGGCATTCGCCCAGCGAGAGGGGGAACACGGCGATCGCGCCGGCCGCCTGCTGGGTGACGTGGTGGTGAGCATCCCCACCACCAGGCGCCAGGCGGAGGCCGCCGGGCGCGATCTGGGCTCGGAGCTGACCATGCTCCTGGCGCATGGACTCCTGCATTTGCTCGGTTGGGACCACGAGACTCCGCTGAAGGATCGGCGCATGCGCCGAGAGACAGAGCGCCTGTGCGCCGTCGCGGATGCCGCCGCGCGGAAGTCCCACGCCCCAGCGCCGCGAGTCAAAGGAAGGACTGTCCGGCGCGCCAATGGCGATTCGACCACGCGGAGGGCGACGCGGAGCGGTCGCTAACGACAGGTTTCCCCCTCTGTCAAGCGCGCCGCACCCGAGCGATGTCGTGAGGAGGCCCGGAAACGAAATCACGAAAGGGGCTGTTTTTCCCTTGCGGAACGAGAAATCGGGATGCTAGTCGTTTTCGCGTCGAAGCCGCCATGGGGGGCGCCGAGGCGCCTCCCGAAACGTTCGCGCGGTCGAGTGGCGAAGAAAGTTGTCGACCGGAGTCGACAGGAGGAAGCCGAAATGTCTGCCAAGCGTTTGACGAAGGCTCAGGTCATTGCCGAGATCGCGGAATCCGCGGAGCTCGATAAGAAGAGCGTCAGTCGTGTTTTTGACGGCCTCACGGAGCTCATCAAGAAAGAGCTGCGCAAGCCGAACGGCGAGTTCGTGATCCCCGGCCTGCTGAAGCTGCGCGCCATCAAGAAGGCGGCAACGAAGGACCGGCAGGGCATCAACCCGTTCACCAAGGAGCCGACGACGTTCAAGGGCAAGCCCGCCACGAAGAAGGTCCGCGCCACCGCGCTCAAGGCGCTGAAGGATCTCATCCAGTAGGCTCGGGCATCTCGACGCCTGCCGCAGAGGGGCGCCCACCGCGACGGATGCGGTGCGGCGCCCTTCGCGCGTTCAGGGCCGGCGGCGCGCGGCTCGCCACACCGACACGTTCGCGAGTCCTAGTAGCAGGAGAGCCAGCGGCGCGTCCCCGTAGCGCGAGTACAGCGTCGGCCGCGAGTCGAGGAGCGCCGGCTCCGCCGAGAGCACGCCGGGGACGTCGGGGGAGGCTCGCTCCCGCACGCGACCCGCGGCGTCGACCCACGACGTGGGGCCGAAGTTGACGGCGCGCACCATGTCTCGGCGCGCCTCGATGGCCCGCAGCGTGGCAACGCGAAGGTGCAGCTCGCTCTCGGAGCTTCCCGCGAACCAGGCGTCGTTCGTCACGTTGACGAGCAGGTTGGGCGAAGCCTCCATCGCCTCGCGTCCTGCCTCGGGGAGCATGTCTTCGTAACAGACGAGCACCGCGGCACGCACGCGCCCCGCCGGCAACGCCACGCTCCGGTCGCCTGCCGCGAGCCCCAGCCCACGCGCGAACACCTGGCGCATCCACGGGAGGCGGTCTGCCAGCGGGACGGTTTCGCCGAACCAGAGCAGGTGGCGCTTGTCGTACGAGCCGGTGAGCGCGCCGTCCCGCGTGGCCACCACGGCGGAGTTGTACGCAGCGCCGTCCAGGGCACCGGTCATCAGAAGGCCGGTGAGCACCGGGCCGTGCACCGCGCCTTCCACGATCGCGCGGGGGGGATCCGGCTCACGCCGCGACCCGTGGGGGAGAGGGTAGGGGAAGGCGGCCTCGGGCCACACGACGAGGTCGGCGCCGCGCGACTCGCCGAGCTGGGTGAGCGCGGTCAACCTGGCGAGGATGCCGGGCGCGCGCGCCTCGTCCCACCGCGTGGTCGCCTCGATCGACGGCTGCACGAGCGCGACCACGACATGCGGCGCGACCGAGCGCTCCCGATCGATGCTTGCCATCCGCGCCATCCCGAACGTCGCCTGAGCGGCGACGAGCAGCAGCGCAGCTCCCAGGGCGAGGACGCCGCGCCTCCTCGTCTCCGGACGCCAAACGCCCAGCGAAGCGGCCAGGAGCCCCGCCGTGAGGGCCATCAGCGCCGCCACGCCGCGCTCGCCCACGACGTCCGCGAGCTGCACCATCGCGGGCCAGGGCGTCGCGCCTCCCGCGACCGTCCACGGCATCATCGTCGGGACGAAGGTCCCCGCATACACGCCTGCCGCGAACGCCAGCGGGCGAGGCACGCGCGCTCGAGCCAGCGTCTCGCACGCGATGCCCGTCACCATCCAGCGCAGGCCTTCGAACGCCGCGAGCAGCAGGAGCCCCAGCGCACCCACGGCCCACGGCAGCGGCGTGAAGCGCGCCACGACCGCCGGGATGAAGCGCAGCGCGACCAGGTTCGCGCCGACGCCGAACGCGAGGCCGCGTCGGGCGCCGGTGAGAGCGACACGCATGCGCGACGCGAAGGGCGGCCACCCGGGGTCGCCATCGAGAAGCCAGGCGAGCGCGGCCATCCCGAGCCAGAGCGCAGGCACGAGGTCGAGCGGCGGCGCCGCACCGGACGCGAGCAGCGCTCCCGCGAGCAGGGCGAGGGCGTACTTGCGAATCGTCCTCATACGCACGCTGGCGCGGTCATACTCCCACGTCCATGCAGCCGCACGGGTGCGTCAGTTTGTCGACACCCGCTGGTTCACTTCACGCGTGTTTCTCGCGAAAGCGTGGCTCGAGCGGGCGGCATCGAATGTGCTGGAGATGGCGCCACCATGAGCCTCGAGAGGTTCCATCGCTGGCCCGTGATCGAGGAGGAGCTGCGCCTCGACCAGCGTCCCACCATCCCGCCGCCCGCGAAGCGCCTTTCGGGCATGCGTCGGAAGGCACCTGTCGCGACCGTCCTCGATCCGCTCGAAGAGGCGCTACTCTCGCGTCCTCTCTGGGATTCGCGCGAGCCGGAGCCCGCCGTCCACGAGCTCCTCTATCGGTTCGCCGTGGGCGACGAGGTGGGAGCAATTGCCGCGGCCGCCCTGCTCCTGGATGGGCGGCGTGTCCCGGCGCTCACGGTGTCGCTCGACGTCCTCGACGAGCTGGAGCTCGATCACCGTGCCGCTCTGGTCCTCGCGCAGGTCGACGGCACGACTCCGCTGTCACAGCTGCTCAGAGAATCCTGTCTGTCGAAGGGCGACTCCCTCCGCACAGTGTGCGAGCTGGTGGAGCGTCGGATCCTCGTCCTTCGTCAGCCGAAGTAGCCGCTGGGCGACCCCGTGCCGTGTGATTCACACGGTCTGGGGGTGCTCTGCGCCCGAGTCCTCGAGGACGTGCACGAACTCGCACGCCGATTGGCCCTTCGAGAGCAACCGCTCCAGCGGAAGTAGGCGATACGCCGGGTTCAGCTCACGGAACGTCGCCTCTTCGAGGGCGTGCACGACCTCCGTGCAGATCTCCGGGGCCTGCGAGGCCACCCTGGCGAAGGGGCACGCCGTCTCGCACTTGACGGCTCGCGTCTTCCCACGCGCTGTCCAGTGTCCCGTCACGCCGAAGGCGCGGTCCTCCCAGTCCTGGATGCGCCCCATGTCGGACATGTCGTTGACGTCGACATGCAGACGCTCGCGGAGCCGGTGCGCGCGCCATTCTCCCCACCGCACCGACGTGGCTCGGGCGAGGTCGAGCAAGCGCCGGCCCCCCCGCCGTCGCTCCGCGGCGATGGCGCGGAACATCCCGTTCACGAGCGCGACCAGAACGCGTCTCGCACGGGCGTCGCCCTCGGCCCGCTCGGCCAGCGCGTACATCCAGCTCTCGACACGCGTCGCTCTCCCCGTCATCTGCGCGATAGGGCGCTCACGCCGGCGGGACCTCGCCGCTGCCGCCCGTCCCTCCGTACATCTTCTCCGCGATGCCGAACGTCACCGCCTCGAGCCTCTGATACGAGTCGCGGATCTGCGCCAGGTCCGCCTGGCTCTCGAGCAACCCGCGCAGCTCGCCCACCAGCGCTCTCGCGTCGTCGAGCATCTTCGCCTCCACGAGATCCGCGTAGCCCTCGAGCGCGGCCTCCGTCGTGTAGAGCAGCGTCTCCGCCTGGTTTCGCACCTCGGCCAGCTCGCGGCGCAGCTCGTCGGCGTACTTGAACCGCTCCGCGTCCGTCACCAGCCTGTCGACTGCGTCCTGCGACAGGCCGCTCGTCGGCTTCACCTTGATGCTCTGCGCCTTGCCGGTGCCGAGATCCTTCGCCTCGACGCTCACGATCCCGTCCGCGTCGATGCGGAAGGAGACCTGGATCTTCGGCAGCCCGCGAGGCGCCGGAGGTATACCCGTCAGCTCGAAGCGGTTGAGGCTCCGATTGTCGGCCGCCATCTTACGCTCGCCCTGGAGGATGTGCACCGGAACGAAGTTCTGGTTGTCGATGCTCGTCGTGAAGATCTCGGACTTCTCGGCCGGGATGGTCGTGTTGCGCGGGATGAGCACCGTGAACACGCCCCCGCCCGTCTCCACGCCCAGCGACAGCGGGGTCACGTCGAGCAGCAGCACCTCGACCTTCTCGTCGCCCAGCGCGGCGCCCTGGAGCGCGGCGCCGGCGGCGACCACCTCGTCGGGGTTCACGCCCTTGTGGGGGTCCTTCCCGAAGAACTGCTTCACGGCCTTCTGCACCGCGGGCATGCGCGTCATGCCGCCCACGAGGATGACGCTGTGGATGTCGGTGGGCGTGAGCTTCGCGTCCGCCAGCGCCTTGCGGCATGGTTCGAGCGTCCTTTCGACCAGCTCGCCCGTGAGCATGTCCAGCTCCGAGCGGGTCAGCGTCTTGACGATGTGCAGCGGCTCGCCCCCGGCGCTCTGCGCGAGGAAGGGGAGGTTGATCTCGGTCTCGATGGACGACGAGAGCTCGTGCTTCGCCTTCTCCGCCGCCTCCTTGAGGCGCTGGAGCGCGAGCTTGTCCTTCCACAGGTCGACCTGGTGGTCTCGCATGAAGCTGTCGCAGAGGTTGTCGATGATGCAGCGGTCGAAGTCCTCGCCGCCGAGGTGTGTGTCGCCGTTGGTCGACTTGACGCTGAAGACGCCGTCGCGAATCTCGAGGATCGAGATGTCGAACGTGCCGCCGCCGAGGTCGTAGATGGCGATGCGCTCGGCGTCCTTCTTCTCCAGCCCGTACGCCAGCGCGGCCGCCGTGGGCTCGTTGATGATGCGCTTCACGTCGAGGCCCGCGATCTTGCCCGCGTCCTTCGTGGCCTGCCGTTGCGCGTCGTCGAAGTACGCCGGGACGGTGACCACCGCCTCGGTCACCGGCTCGCTCAGGAAGGCTTCGGCGATCTCTCGCATCTTCTGGAGGACGACGGCGCTCACCTCCGGC
>Ga0209415_10020180_pt1 | contig 10379 bp, 10 predicted proteins | sample PeaSoiSIISIP2007_FD_187696 | JGI IMG/M metagenome (GOLD analysis project Ga0209415, IMG submission 187696) | Peat soil microbial communities from Weissenstadt, Germany - SII-SIP-2007 (SPAdes) (version 2) | ecosystem: Environmental > Terrestrial > Soil > Wetlands > Peat | place: Germany...
TGGTGAACGGCTACACGTGCAGCGCCGCGTTCGGGAACCTGGGCGGGCAGGCTGGCCAGGACATCTCCGACGCCCGGAATCAGCAGCAGGCGCAACAGAACCTGCTCACCCAGGCACAGAATCTCCGCTCGCAGGTGTCGGGTGTCGATCTCGATCAGGAGGCCGCCAGCCTCATCAACGAACAGCAGGCTTATCAGGCGACCGCCAAAATGTTCGACATTCTGAACACGCTCGACAACACCGTGCTGGGCATGATCCCGGCAGCAGCCTGAGCTCGGAGCATCCGGTCATGATTACCTTCTACAACGCGCAGACGCAATCGTTCGTCGATGGAATGAAACAGATCCAGCAGCGCGAAGCGCAGGCGCAACAGGAGCTTACCACCGGCCTGCGCATCAACACCGTCTCGGACGCGCCGGACCAGATCTCGAATCTCCTTTCGCTGCGCTCGGCCATTGCGCGCAATACGCAGATTGGGCAGAACCTGGCCAGCGTCAAATCGGAAACCGATGCCGCGGAGTCGGCGGTGAGCAACGCGGTGAGTCTGGTGGAACACGCGCAATCGCTGGGCGCGCAGGGAGCCAGTGACATGACTTCCGCCACCACGCGGCAGCAACTGGCCCAGCAACTGGGGGACGTTCTGACGGAGCTCGTCAACACCGCCAACACCACCGTTGGCGGCCGTTACATTTTCGCCGGCGACAGCGACCAGACACAGCCCTATACCATCGACCTGACGCAGACCAATCCCATCGGCGCCTACGCCGGGTCGGCTTCCACGCGCCGGGTGGAAGCGCCGAACGGGTCCACTTTTGCGATCGCCCAGACGGCCCAGCAGCTCTTCGACGCGCCCGGCGACAACAACAACGTTTTCATGTCCATCAACAACCTGAGGAACGCGCTGCTCAACAACGATTCCAGCGGAATCCAGACGGCGATGGCGCAGGTGGGGGGCACGGACCAGTATCTGAACAATGAGCTGGCTTTTTACGGCAACGTGCAGGACCAGGTGGCGAACGCCACAACTGACCAGGCAACCTCCGATACGCAATTGCGCACGCAACTCAGCTCGCTCGAGGACGCCGACGAGACTCAGGCCATCACCGATCTGACGCAGGCGCAAACACAGCAACAGGCCGCGCTCACCTCCGAGGCGCAGTTGCCGCGAACGAACCTGTTCAATTTCCTCGGATGACCGGCGGCCTTGAGAAACGGAACGTCACGTTTCCGGGATGGTTGGCCGCATCGACGATAGTCTCAACTGAAAAACCGAAACGCACGTCTATGACAGCGACCCTGGTTGCGCTTTCGGGTACGGTGACCGGAATCGCGCTCCACAACGGATACTTCGAGAAGCTGAGAAACGCGCGAAACTGCGGCGTCCGGGCGGCCGCGTCCAGAGGAGGGGAAGCTTCCGGCTTCTGGAAGATGTCGCCGGCATCGGGGTCGAAGGCACCGAGCAGGTTGAGACGATAGCGGCGCATCTTCTGGCTGGATTCCACCACGCCGATCCACTCGAATGGGTTCGCCGAGGTTGGGAAAGCTCCCGCCTTCAACGGCGCAGCGCCATCGTAATCCCGCGACTCCAGCGTGGCTACAGCCCGCTGGTGCAGCACTGCCCGGCCCGCGTCGAACAGCGGTACGAACAGCAGCGCGAAAACCGCCCAGCCGCGGCCGGTTCCCGAGCGCGCCCCCAGTTCCGAGCTCACCAGGCGGCCCACCCATGGCGCCACCGTCGCGAGGATCAGCGCGGCCCAGATCCAGACGTCGATGAGGGTCACCAGATCGAGACTGAACCAGTGCGCGGAGAACGGCAGCAGGAAGCGGACGCCGTAGGCGTTCGTCCAGTCCAGAAGCAGGTGACTCCCCACGCCGGCCAGCGCGAGGGCGAACACGACGGGCAGCTTCCGCAGCGACCGGTCAATGGCGCAGAAGAGCAGCGCAAGAGCCAAAGCCAGAACCGGCGCGCCGAGCAGCGAATGGGTGTAGCCGCGGTGGCACGTGAAGTAGAAGAACCCGCCACGCACCGCGGTCACAACGTCGAAATCGGGAGCGTTAGCCGCCACCAGCAGTAAGGGCGTGGCGCGCGCGTAATAGCGGTTCAGGCCGGCCCGGCTCAGCGACAACCCGATGAGCGTGTGCGTCAGGTTGTCCATGGCGTCAGGCGGTGGCCGACGGAGTCCAGACCTGCTCGGCGGCAAAGACCTTCTGGAGGCGCTGGTACTTCGGCGGAACCAGCAGCGTGAGCGCTCGCGGGACGATGGACACTGTAACCGGCAACGACGCCACCAGCTCTCCGTCTGCCTGCACGTAGACGGGCTCTTCGGTATCCGGCGCGCTGAGGCGAACCGCGCGCGGGTGCAGAATCGTGACACCGTTCACGTGCTGGAGGCGGTTTGAGATGACCCCGAGAAAATAGCGAACATACGGCAGGGTCGAGGTGCCTTGGAACAACACCAGCTCGAAGTTGTGATCGAGGAGCGAGATGTTGCGGGCGATTTCCAGGTCTCCGCCGTAGTTGCAGACGCGGCTGGCCAGAGCGAAGCTGCAGCGATAGCGGCGGTCTTCCACGTCGACGTTGAATTCCGGCAGGTGGGCGCCGAGCTGCGAAAAACCGGCCATCCAATAAGCCAGCTTGCCCACCACCGTTTTCATCTTCTCGTCGATCTTGTGCACGATGCGTGCATCGAACCCGGCGCCGGCCATGAGCAGAAAGTAACGCGCCTGCCGGTCTGCTTCGCTCACCAGCAGACCGAGGGAGATGCGCGCCGGGACGAGGCCGGAAAAGTTCACGGCCACCTGTTCAGGCCGTCCAAGCCCCACTTCGTTGGCCAGAACGTTTGCGGTTCCGCAGGGCAGGACGCCGAGTGGAACGGTGGAGTGCACCATTCCGTTGATCACTTCGTTGACCGTGCCATCTCCGCCGGCCACCAGAATCAGGTCGGCGCCCTCCTGCACGCATTGGCGGGCGATCTCCCTGGCGCTGCCGCGGCCGTTGGTGGACAGGGGAGACACATCCACGCCATCGCGGCGCAGAAGGTCGCGCACGCGGGGAATCAGACGTTCGTGAGTGCGGATGAGCTTGCCGGCGAAAGGGTTATAGATCAGGTATGGCCGTCGATATCTGGCGATGTTTCGCGTTCCTTTCGCGTACTCTTACTATAGTAGACGTTCATGGCTCCGCACCGGACAGAGGCGAGCGCACGTATCGAACAGCTTCGCGAGGAGGTTCGCCGGCACGAGCACCTGTATTACGTGCTCGACAAGCCCGAGGTCACCGACGCCGAATACGACGCGATGATGCGTGAGCTGCAGCGGCTGGAAGCCGATCATCCGGAGCTGATCACTCCCGATTCGCCGACCCAGCGCGTGGGCGGCAAGCCGCGCGAAGGTTTCGTCAAAGTGCGGCACAGCTCGCCCATGCTGAGTCTCGATAATGCGCTGAACGAGGACGAAATGCACGATTTCGACCGGCGCGTGCGCGAGCTGCTCGACGGCGCGGCGTTTCGCTACGTTGTCGAACTGAAGCTGGACGGCCTCTCCATGGCCGTGCGTTACAGCGACGGCTTGTTCCAGCAGGCCATCACGCGCGGCGATGGCCAGACGGGCGAAGACGTCACCGAGAACGCGAAGACCATCCGTTCGCTCCCTTTGCGAGTGAAGTCGCGGCTGCCGGCATTCGAGGCGCGAGGCGAGGCGCTGATCACGCGCCGGTCGTTCGAACGCATGAACGCGGAACGGACGGCGGCCGGTCTGGCGCTGTTTGCCAATCCCCGCAATGCCGCGGCGGGCGCTCTGCGCGCGCTGGAGCCGCAACTGACCGCCAAACGGCAGCTCGACTATTTCGCTTACTTTCTTCTCGTCAATGGCGAGCCGGCCATGGACAGCCACTGGGAATCGCTCGAAGCGCTGGCGGCGATGGGCTTCAACGTGAACAAACACCGCCGGCTTTGCAAGGACCTCGACGAAGTGCTGGCATATTTCCGCGAATGGAGCGGCGAGCGCGATAACCTGCCTTACGAAATCGACGGTCTGGTGATCAAGGTCGATTCCGTCGCGCAACAGCGGGCGCTCGGCTGGACGGCGAAAGCGCCGCGCTGGGCCATCGCCTTCAAGTTCCCGGCGCGTCAGGAGCGAACCGTAGTGGAAAACATCGAAGTGCAGGTAGGCCGCACCGGGATTCTCACGCCCGTGGCGCACCTGCGGCCAGTGAACGTGAGCGGCGTCACAGTGGCTCGCGCGACGCTGCACAACGAGGACGAGATCGAGCGGCTGGGCGTGGAGATCGGCGATACCGTGCTGGTGGAGCGCAGCGGCGACGTGATCCCGAAAGTCGTGCGCGTCATCGAGCCCGGCGCGGATCGCCGCCCATTCCGCGTGCCCAGGCACTGCCCGGTGTGCGGCGGCGACGTGGTGCGCGAGGCGGGGGAGGTGGCCAGCCGCTGCATCAACACGAATTGCCCGGCGAAGCTGAAGCAATCGGTCCTTCATTTCGCGGCGCGCGGGGTGATGGATATCGACGGCATGGGGGACGCCCTGGTGGATCAGCTTGTGGACGGCGGCCTGGTGCGCAGCGTCGCGGACGTGTACAAGCTGACGCTCGATCAACTCGTGGGGTTCGAACGCATGGGCCAGAAGTCAGCGCAGAAAATTCTGGACAACATCGAGCGCTCGAAGCGGCAGCCGCTGCCGCGGGTCCTGAACGCGCTGGGCATTCTGTTTGTGGGAGAGCGGACGGCGCAGATTCTGGCCGACACGTTCGGCAGCCTGGATACCATCGCCCAGGCGGATGAAGAGAAACTGCAGGAAGCCGAGGAGGTGGGGCCCAAAGTCGCGCACAGCATCGGCGAGTTCTTCGCCGAGCCGCGGAATCGAAGTCTGATGGAGCAGTTGCGCAACGCGGGGTTGCAGTTCCAGCATGCCGTGCGGCGCAAGGCCGGCGGGCCGCTCACCGGCAAGACGTTCGTGCTGACCGGAACCATGCCCAATTTGACCAGAGACGACGCAAAGGCGCGGATCGAAGGCGCCGGCGGGAAGGTTACGGGTTCGGTGAGCAAAAAGACGGACTACGTGGTGGCCGGCGAAGAAGCCGGATCGAAGCTCGACAAAGCCCAGGCGCTGGGCATCGCGGTCATCGCCGAGCGCGAGCTGCTGGACATGATCGGGTGAAACAATTCGTCGCCACTCTGGTTGCCTGGGGCCCGCTGGGGGTCCTTGTTCTGGCCATTCTCGATTCCACCGGCGTTCCGCTGGTTGGAGGAGTGGATGCTCTGGTCGTCGTGATTGCGGTGGAGAATCATGCTGCAGCATGGCTGGCGGCGGCCATGGCCACGCTGGGATCGCTGGGCGGGAGTCTCATCCTTTTCTATCTCGCGCGGAAGGGTGGGGAAGCGTATCTTTCGAAGTACACGGCCCAGGGGCGCGGCGCGAAGTTCCGGCGCTGGTTTGAGCGCTACGGTCTGACCACCGTATTTGTGCCAGCGGCAGTGCCTATTCCGATGCCCATGAAAGTGTTCGTGTTGTCTGCGGGAGCCATGGGTGTGCGGACGTCGTGGTTCATAGCGGTGTTGCTGACCGCGCGCATTCCGCGTTACTTCATGCTCGCCTGGCTGGGGACGCGGCTTGGCCCCCAGACCCTGCCGTTCCTAAGAGCGAATCTCGGCTGGCTTTTCGCCATTGCCGCCGCGTTGTTTGTGCTGCTCTACACGGGCATTCGCTTTGCCGATCGCAATCGCGAGGCCGGCGGCGGGCACGATTGCCCGCCCCACGAATGATAAATGCGGCTGCGCTGGGTTGCCGTCACCATCTTTGTTTTTTCCGCGGTACTGAATTATCTGGACCGGCAGGTTCTGGCCACCATGGTGGATATCTGGCGGACTTCGGGCCGGCTGTCTCCGGGATTTGCGTTTGACTACGCCGATTACGGCATAGTGCTGGCGGTGTTCTCCATCGCCTACGCGCTGAGCGCGCCCTTCATGGGCTGGTTCCTGGATCGTGTGGGGCTGAACACCGGCATGGCCGCGTCCGTTGCCGTGTGGGCCGTGGCCAGCTTCGGCACCGGCACCGTGCATTCGTTCCACGAGCTGCTGTTCTGGCGGGCTTTGCTGGGCGTGGCCGAAGCGGCGGGCGTTTCGGCGCAGGCCAAAGTCAGCGGAATGTACCTGCTGCCCGAGGAGCGTGCGCTCGGGGCGGCAACGCAGCAGCTCGGAATCAGCATCGGTGCCGGGCTGGCGCCTGCGTTCACCGTATTCTTCGCGTACAACTATTCGTGGCGATGGACGTTCTTCGCGGCGGCTTGCGCGAGCGTGCTGTGGGTTCCGCTGTGGCTGGGGACGGCGCGCGCGATCCCGCCCGCGGTCGATCGGGTGGCGCGGAACAAACACGCCTTCGAACTGGTCCGCGACGGGCGTTTGTGGGCACTCATGGCGGCGAACGCCCTGGGCATGACGCTCTACAGCCTGTGGACCAACTGGGCGCCAACGTATCTGGTGCGAGTGCACCATCTCACGCCGCCGCAGGCCGCTCGTTATACTTGGGCGGTGCCAGTGGCGGCGTACTTCGGCGCATTCGCCGGAGGGTCGCTCTCGTGGCGGTGGATTCGGAACGGCGCAAGCGCGGTTGCCGCGCGGAAGCGTGCGTGTCTGGTGGGTTCTGCGCTGGCAGTGATCACGGCCGCGGTTCCTCTGACGCCGACGCCGCTTCTGGCGACTGCGGGAATGGCGCTCAGTCTTTTTCTGGTGGCCTCGTGGAGCACAAATCTGTACACGCTTCCCATCGATCTCTACGGCGCTGGCCGGGCGGCGTTCGGCGTTTCAGCGCTGGTGTTCTCCTATGGGCTGATGCAGGCGCTGGTGTCGAGGCCCCTGGGGCAGGCAATTGAGCGATACGGGTTCGCGCCGGCGTGCCTGACTCTCGCGGCCTTGCCGCTCGCGGGAACGCTGCTTGTCTACTGGCGAGTGAGAGAAACCTGACCTGAATCGCGCACAACGAACGCGAATGGCGTCCGGGTTCGAGTTCTCAGGGCGGACGCCTGCGCGTCCTGTGCGCTACTCCCGCATCCCTTTGAAGCCGTCGAGGGCAAACTCGAGATCCTGGCGCGTGTGCGCCGCGGTGACGCAGAGGCGCAGGCGAGCGGCACCCTGGGGGACCGCTGGAAACATCACTGGCGTCGCCAGAATGCCCAGCTCGCGCAGACGCCCGGAGAACAGCGCGGTCACCGCCTCATCGTGGAAGATGACGGGCACGATGGCCGTCTCCGAGGTCCCCGTATCGTAGCCCAGTTCGCGCAGGCCGTCGCGAACGAACGCGGCGTTTTCGCGGATGCGGTCCACCCGCTCCGGTTCACGGCGCAGAATTGCCAGCGTCTCGCGCACCGCGGCCACTGCTGCCGGACACAGCGCCGCCGAAAAAATAAACGGCGCGGCGGCGTGCTGCAGGTAGATCGCCAGCTCCTGGGACACGCAGGCAAAACCGCCGTTGGAGGGAATCGCCTTGGCCAGCGAACCCGTCCAGATGTCCACTTCGGAAGTATCCACGCCGAAGTGCTCGTCGGTGCCGCGGCCGGTGCGGCCCAGCACGCCGGTGGCGTGCGATTCGTCCACCATTAGATAGCACTGGAACTGCTTCTTCAGTTCCACCAGCTCCGGCAAGCGGCAGATGTCACCGTCCATGGAGAAGACGCCGTCGGCGATGATGAGCGTGCGATTCGCCTTCGGTCCGGATTCCAGCTCGCTCCGTAGCGACGCCATGTCATTGTGCTGGAAGCGCTGCAATGGCACGCCGGCGAGACGGCACGCATCCACCAGACTACGGTGCGAGAGCGAATCCAGAATGACGCGATCCTGCGGCGAGAGCAGCGCGGCGACCACGGCGAGATTCGCCAGATAGCCCGAGCTGAAGCTGATACATTCGGCAGTGCCTTTGAAATCCGCCAGTTCGCGCTCCATCTGGTGGTGCAGGTCGATGGTGCCGGTGAGCATGCGCACTCCACCCGTGCCGGTGCCGTACTTGCGAACGGCTTCCACCGCGCTTTCGTCGATGCGCGGGTCGCCAATCAGGCCGAGGTAGTCGTATGACGACAGCATCATCATCTGCCGCCCTTCTGCCTGGACCCATGGGCCGGAACGGCTTTCCAGAGGAAGCTGATAGGGATAGACGCCGGCATCGCAGGCGCGGCCCATCAGCTCGAAGATACGCCGGGCGCGCGCGTCAATCAGTTTCTCTTTGCAAAAGTTCCATTGCTTGTCCGGGGCGAAGAAGCCGTCGAACAAGTCGCCTGCGCCGGTTCGGAAGGTGTGGATCTGTTTGAGTCCGTTAGGATGACTGGGCATGATTAAGCCGCCAGTATGAGCGGTTACACAGTGTTGTTCCTGCGAACTACCCAGTATAGTGGAAGAGCTGCACCCTTGTAACGGATCATTGAAGGTTTTGAAACGAAAGGACTGTATGCGCATTCAGCACCTCGTCGTGGTGGCAGGCGCTCTCTGGGTTGCAGGGACCGTGTTCGCTGCTGATCTCAGCCCGGTCGGAATATGGAAAACAACTGACGACAAGACAGGCAAGCCAAAGGGGTTGGTCAGAATCTGGGAGGATCACGACGAGTTCTTCGGCAAGGTGGAGAAAGCTCTGAATCCCGACGAAGCGACCAAAGTCTGTGAGCTGTGCAAGGACGAACGCCGTAACAAGTCGGTGGTTGGAATGCTTATCCTGCGCCACATGCGAAAAGTAGGCGTTAACGACTACACCGGGGGCGATATTCTCGATCCGGACGAGGGCAAGGTCTACCGATGCAGGTTCCACCTCGAGGACGGCGGCCGCACGCTGATCGTGCGCGGATATATCGGATTCTCCCTGCTCGGCCGGTCACAGACCTGGCAGCGGCAGCCGTAGGGTTGCCTCTTGCGGCATCGGGATCAGCTCAGCGGTAGTAGCCGCGGTAGACAGGCGCCCTGATCACTACCGACGGTCCGTAACCATACGGCGCGTAACCATAGGGGCAACCATAGTAGGGGTCGCAGTAAGCGTAAGGATCGTAGTAGGGATACCCGCCCCAGCCGAAACCAACGCCCCAGCCAGGACCCCAGCCGCCCCAGCCGCGACCGTAGTAGCCTCGTCCGTATCCACCACCGTAGAAGCCGCGGCCACCGTAGTAGCCACCGCCACCGCGATAATAGCCTCCACCTCCACGATAGCCGCCACCTCCACGATAGTAGCCTCCGCCGCCATAGTGGCCGGCGCCACCGGCGACGCCGTGGCTCATGGCGCTTCCATGGAAGCCGCCGCCACCACCGTGGAACCCGCCCCCGCCGCCATGACTGCCCCCGCCGCGCTGGGCGAGCGCCAGCGTAGCCGCCAGAAGGCCCATCATCAGCAACCTGACCGGCATCCTGATAGTCTTGCTCATAACAAACCTGCCCCCTGCCTCTTGGATTCTCGCCGCCCCCTTCAGGTTGCCCTGAATGATTTCCAGCCCGGCGGCGTCCTTAACTCACATGAAGATATCAGAAACCAGGATTCCTCTCCTCACGGGCGGCCTCGCCCTGCTTGCGGTGCTGGCGGTGTTCGGCGCGCAGCGGGGCGGCTCACAACAAATGGCCACGGTGGGGATCACAACGCCTTTGCCAGTCTATGTGATGAATGAGCCTTCGATGCCCGACGACTTTGTCCCCGGGTCCACCTGGCAATTTACCACGTGGTCGACGCCGAATGCCATGACCTGGTCCGCGCGGGTGGAGAAAGTCGCTGGTAGCTGGGCGCTGCTCAGCCTGCAGGAGACGAATCGGACGACGACCGGCTGGTACTACATTCCGCAGATGCCGGGCCGCTGGGAACGGAGATAACCTCTTCCATGCGCTTCAGCTGGCCGCACGCGGCGAAGATGTCGCGGCCGCGGGGTTTTCGGATGAAGCACGGCATGGCGCGGCGTACAATCTGCTGAAAGGCGTGGACTCGTTCCGGCGCAGGGGTCTTGTAGGGAATGCCGGGGCCGGGATTCAACGCGATCAGGTTGACCTTGGCCTTGAGATGCGCCAGCAGGCGGACCACGCGGGCGGCGTCGGCATCGGTGTCGTTGACGCCGTCCAGAAGAACGTACTCGAAAGTCAGCCGCTCCCACGTGCGCAGCGGATAGGCGCGGCAGGCGTCCAGAAGATCGCGCAGGTGATATTTGCGGGTGATGGGCATCAGCTCGCGGCGCTGCTCTTCGGTGGAAGCGTTGAGCGAAATCGCCAGCTTCGGGCGCACACGCTCGCGGCCCAGTTCCGCGATTTTCGGGGTGATGCCGGCTGTGGACACGGTGATTCGGCGGGGAGAAATGCCGACTCCGCCCGGGTCCGTGAGCAGGCGCGTGGCTTTCAGGACATTGGGCAGGTTCAGGAGCG
>Ga0209415_10020182_pt1 | contig 10378 bp, 13 predicted proteins | sample PeaSoiSIISIP2007_FD_187696 | JGI IMG/M metagenome (GOLD analysis project Ga0209415, IMG submission 187696) | Peat soil microbial communities from Weissenstadt, Germany - SII-SIP-2007 (SPAdes) (version 2) | ecosystem: Environmental > Terrestrial > Soil > Wetlands > Peat | place: Germany...
AGAGCTGCGAGAGGGCGGGTTCCGGACCTGTGGAGGCCATGGGCGGAACCTTAGGTCCGGAGGCCGGCGGCGGGGCCATGGGATGCTGGGGCCATGACCGACATCCGGGGCCTCCATAAGGACGACTGGGACGACTGGCGGGCCTTGTGGGCCGGCTACCTGGACTTCTACCGGGCCGAGCTCCCCGACGACACCTCCCGGGCCACCTTCGACCGCCTCTGCGCCGGCTCCGAGGGCATGTTCGGCCTGCTCGCCCTCGACGACGCGGGCCGAGGCATCGGGATGGCCAACTGCGTCGTGCACGCCTCGACCTGGTCCCGCCAGCCCAAGTGCTACCTCGAGGACCTCTTCGTGGCCCCGGCGGCCCGGGGCCACGAGGCCGGGCGCGCCCTGCTCGAGGCCGTCAGGCAGGCCGGCGCCGAGCGGGGGGCCGACCGGGTGTACTGGCACACCCAGCAGTACAACGGCCGCGCCCGCTCGCTCTACGACCAGGTCGGGCACCCCACATCGTTCGTGGTCTACGAGATGTAGGGCCCGGGCCCGCACGCCGTGTCACAGCTGTTCCGTACGGTGCCGTCCATGCCCGCAACGCCCCCTCACATCACGGCCCGATCACGGGCCGGCCGGTAGGGTTCGACCGGATCAATGCCGCCACGCCGTCGCACCGCGACCTCCACCTCCAATTTCGGCGTCGGGCGCCGCGAGTCCCACGTCGCGGACGCCTTCTACGCCCGCTTCGAGGCACCGGAGCTGAGCGCCGACGAGCACGTCACCGCGCACGATCCGGGCGTGTCGTGCATCTGCGGCGATGCCCGCCGGATGGATGCGGTGGCCGACGACTCGGTGGCCCTCGTCGTCACCTCACCCCCCTACTTCGCCGGCAAGCAGTACGAGGAGGAGCTCGACCGCGAGGGGGTGCCCGGGTCCTACATCGAGTACCTCGCGCTGCTGCGCGACGTCTTCGCCGAGTGCAAGCGGGTGCTCGAGCCGGGCGGCCGCATCGCCGTCAACGTGGCCAACCTCGGGCGCAAGCCCTACCGCAGCCTGGCGGCCGACGTCATGACCATCCTGCAGGACGACCTCCACCTGCTGCCCCGGGGCGAGATCGTGTGGCAGAAGGGCGAGGGCGCCAGCGGCTCGTGCGCCTGGGGCTCGTTCCGCTCGGCGGCCAACCCGGTGCTGCGCGACGTGACCGAGCGGGTCGTCGTGGCCAGCAAGGGCCGCTTCGGGCGGGCGCGCAGCCCCAAGGAGCGGCGGCGCGACGGGCTGCCCCACGAGAGCAGCATCGGGGCCGACGACTTCATGGCCCTCACCCTCGACGTGTGGGACATCCCGCCCGAGAGCGCGCTGCGTGTCCGGCACCCCGCCCCGTTCCCGGTCGAGCTGCCTCAGCGCCTGATGGAGCTCTACACGTATCGGGGCGATCTCGTGGTCGACCCGTTCGCCGGGTCGGGCTCGACACTGGTGGCGGCGGCCCGCTCGGGGCGCGACGCAGTCGGCTACGACCTCGACCCGGCCTACGTCGAGCTGGCCCTGACGCGACTGGCCGGCGAGGCGGACGCGGCAGACGAGACTGACGCCGCCGGTGCGGCGGGACCCGGCGCTGACGGCACGTCGGCCGCCATGCTGGCCAGGGCGGCCCTCGAGGCCGCCGGGTTCGGCGACGTGCGGCCCAACCGACGCCTGCGCGGACTGGGCATGGCCGTCGACTTGACCGGCAGCGATGCGTCGGGGCGGACCTGGTACTTCGATGTGGCGGGGCCGAACTCGGCCTACCGGGGCGGCATGGTCCGCTCCGAGACGGTGTGGCGCACCCTGGGCCGGGCCCACGTCATGGCTGCCCGTGGGGTCGCCCCCTTCGTCGTGCTCACGACGCAGCTGCCCCGCTCGGGCACCGAGGCCGACCGGGCCCTCCGCGCGCCGGGGCCGGGCGGGATCTTCGACGCCGTGGACCTCCTGTCCGCCGACGGGCGGGCGCGGCTCGAGGCGTACGCCGCCGGTCGCGGCGGGTCGCCGCTGGCCGGGTTCTGGGCCGACTCGGACGTGGCCCCGGGCGCCGTCTGAGCCGTGGGTGCCGTCGTCGCCTGCGCGGTCGTGCGCGACGATCCCCCGCGCCTCTTCGTCGCCGAGGACATCGATACGCTGAACTGGGTGCTGGCCTGCCAACTGGTGGCCACCACCCCGGGCCGGGAGCTGCCCCCCGGTGAGCGGGCCGCGCTACGCCAGGCGCTGCGCGAGGAGCGGTGGGGTGACGCCGTCTTCGCCTTCATCGCCCGCACCGGGACCGCCGTCGACGTCTACGAGAGCACGGAGCTGCACGTCGTCGCGGATGCCGCCGTCGGGCCGCTGGAGCTGCAGCTCACCCCCCTGTTCACCGAGTAGGAGGGACACGAACTCCCTGGTCAAGGGGTCACATCCCTGTCGTCGAGTGTACGACGCCGCCGTGGGAGGATGCGGAGAATGCCCAGCGACCGCACCACGGTGACCGAGCTCGGCACGGGGCTCGGCATGCTCGGCTTGTCGGGCATCGACGACGCGGTGCGCTCACGCACACCGGTTATGCACAGCCTCTCCCCCGAGATGTGGGAGCGCCTGGCCCGGCTGCGCGCCGGTGGCGCCTACGACGCCGAGTTCCACGCGGCCTGGGCAAACGGGCAGGCCTTCCTCGCCGCGGCCGACGGCCTGCGCGGACGCCTGCCCAAGGTCGTCGAGTGGAAGGGGACCGGCCGCGCGCCCGGTGACGAGGTGGCGCCCATCGACCTCCGCGTCGACCACGTCTACCTCGTCAGTTGCAAGTACCTCTCGAAGATCCTCTTCAACGTGTCGCCGTCCCACGTGTTCGATTCCCTGCTCGTTGCCGGTCAGAGCCGAGGCACTCGGCTGGCCCGAGAGGTGCTCCCCGGCGGTGGGGACTGGTACGCGGAGGTGGCGCCGGCTGAGTACCAGGGGCTCTACGAGGCGGTCCGGCTCGCGGCGGCTCAGCAGGAGAGCGTGGCATCGACGCCCGCAGTGCGTCGCGCCGGCGCGTCACAGCCGGGCCGCTCCCCCGCCGCCGTCTCGCTCCCCGGGCTGGCCGACGGTGATGTGCTCACCGACGACCGCGCGGCGACCGAAGGTGTGGCGCACGCGGCACGTACCGCTGCACCGCCCGGGTTGCTGCGGGACCTCCCCGCGCGCGCCGTCGACCTCACGTCCCAGCAGCGCGACGCCTTGGGGCAGTGGCTCCGTCCTGGATGGCCCCCCGGCGCCAAGGACCTCTACGCCGACCTGTCGCACGCGGTGTCGCGGGTGTCCGTGCGGCGGTGGCAGGCGGCCATGGACCTCGGTGGCGGCGCCGGCGAGGCCATGGTGTGGCGCCTGCTGCGCATCGGCAGCGCCCCCTACTTCGTCCTGGGCTCCTCCGCGGCGCGTTCGCTGCGGCTGCGCATCGCCACGTCGTGGGACTGGCGGCAGCAGTACCAGCTGATCTCGGTCAACATGGAGCCCCAACCGGGAGGACAACCCAGGGTGGGATGGGAGGCGATCGTGCGTGACCGAGTGTCAAAGGAGCTGCACCGGGTGGCAGGGCACATAGAGGTGCGCTGGAGCCACGGCCGGTTCGGCGGCACCCCTGAAGCGAAGGGCTACCTCGACACGCCGCACCACCTCGTGCCGGGGTACATCACCCTCCGATGAAAGCGTTCGACATCGACGCCTTCGCACCGCCACTGCGCGTCCCCCGCCTCGCGGCGCCACCGGTGGTGCTGCGACCCTTCGCCGTCTCGGACCTCGCCATGGTGCGCCAGGCCTCTACCGACCCGCTCATTCCCTCCATCACTTCGGTGCCCCGGACCTACACGGATGACGCGGGGCGAGCCTTCATAGAGCGCCAGCACGCGCGCGCCGCCCAGGGAGACGGGTACTCCTTCGTGATCGCCGAGGAGACGGACCCAACGCCGGGCGTCGGTTCGATCGGGCTCTGGCTGCAGGAGATCGAGAGCGGCCGGGCCTCCATTGGCTACTGGGTCGTCGCCGGCGCGCGTGGCCGGGGCCTGGCCGCCGTCGCGCTGCGCGCGCTGGTGTCGTTCGCGTGCGAAGAACTGGCCATCCCCCGCCTGCAGCTCTTCGTGGAGCCGTGGAACGTGGCATCGGCCCGGACGGCCGAGGCGGCCGGTTTCAGCCGGGAGGCGACTCTGCGGGGCTGGGAGCGTATCGACGGCGAGCAGCACGACGCCGACTGCTTCGCCCTGCTCTGCGACGACTGGATGCGATTGGGGTGATGGGGTGCGGAGGGATTGGTGCCCACCGCCACGATGGCCGATCATGAGGGCACAGACATAAGGAGGGGACGCTGATGCTGGTGCTGGTCGAGGTCAACGATCGGGTGGCCACGGTCATCCTGAACCGCCCCGAGGCGCGCAACGCGATCTCGGGCGAGCTGCACAGACAGCTCGACGACGTCATCACCGACCTCGACGGCCGCGACGACGTGGGGTGCATAGTACTCACCGGTGCGGACCCCGCCTTCTGCGCCGGCATGGACCTCAAGTCACTGTCCACCGAGCTGCGATCCGTCCAACAGGAACGTCAGCGGGAACCCGCTCGCCGCATCGGCATGATGCCGCCCCACGCCACTCCCGTCATCGGTGCCATCAACGGGCCGACGGTGACCGGCGGCCTGGAGCTGGCACTGTGCTGCGACTTCCTGATCGCGTCGGACCGGGCCCGCTTCGCCGACACCCACGCCCGGGTGGGGGTCATGCCGGGAGGCGGCATGACCATCCGCCTGCCCCAGCTCATCGGGATCGACCGGGCCCGCCGCATGAGCTTCACCGGCGACTACATCGACGCCGAGACGGCGCGCGACTGGGGTCTGGTGGTGGAGGTCGTCCCCCACGAGTCGCTGCTCGAACGGGCCCACGGGCTCGCGTCGACCATCGCGTCCCTGTCCGCCGACGTGGTGCGAGAGCTGCGGCGGGGCTACGAGGAGATCGGCACCATGACCGGGGAGGCGGCGTTCGCCGCCGAGACCAAGTGGTCGCGCGCCTGGATGGAGGAGCGCTTCGACCAGGCACGCCTGTCTGCCGAACGCGAGAACATCGTGGCCCGGGGCAGGGAGCAGAGCACGGGGCTCGGCGGCGCCCCGGCGTGAAGGTCTACGCGGGCATGGACCCGCGTCAGGGCATGGGCGAGTGCATCGCCCATGCGAAGCGCGTCGAGCGTCTGGGCTACGACGGTCTGCACGTGGCCGAGACGGTGCACGACGCGCTGGCCGTCGCGCTGCTGGTCGCCGAGCACACGGAGCGGATCACCGTCCGCACGAGCGTCGCCCTCGCCTTCACCCGTAGCCCCACCCTGCTGGCCTATGCCGCGTGGGACATCTCGAAGCTGAGCGACGGCCGGTTCGAGCTGGGCCTCGGCACGCAGATCCGCCAGAACATCGAGGATCGCTACGGCGTGCCCTTCGGCGAGGATCCGATCGGACGCCTCGGTGACTACGTCGGCGCGGTGCGGTCGGCCTTCGCATCGTTCGTGTCGGGCGAGGCGCCGTCCTACGAGAGCCCGCACTACCGCGTGACCCGGATGCAGCCCTACTTCAACCCGGGGCCGGACCCCGACACCACGGTGCCGCCGATCTACCTGGGCGGCGTGCAACGGCGGGCCTGCGAGCTGGCCGGCGCCGTGGGGGACGGCTTCGTCAGCCATCCCACCAACTCGAACCCGCGCTACCTGCGCGAGACCTGCCTGCCCGCCCTGGCCGACGGCGCGCGGGCGGCGGGACGGGACCTGCAAGGCGACGGGTTCGAGACGGTCATCGGCACGTCGGTGATCACGGGAAGCTCGGTCGACGCCGTGCTGGCCGAGCGCGAGCGCCAGCGCCGGCTGCTGGCCTTCTTGTACTCGACGCCGGCCTACGCCCCGACGCTCGAGCTCTACGGCTGGTTCGACCTGGGGCCGCGCTTGCGCGACCTCATCCGCCACGACCGCTGGGACGACCTGGCGGGTGTGCTCTCCGACGAGGTGCTCGACACCCTGGTCCCGTGCGGCACCTTCGACGAGCTGCCCGGCCTCCTCCACGAGCGCTTTGCGGGGCTCGGGCAGGGCATCGTCGTGTCCCCGCCGGCCGACGCCCTCGACGACGAGGCGTTCCGCGCCGTCATCGCGGCGGTACAGACCGCCTGAGACAGATGCGCCCGCGTCAGCGGGGCATCGGGAAGATGAGCTCCTCCGCCGCCATGGCTTCAACCGCGGCGCGGCGCTCGCCGCCGCCCATCGGACGGTAGCGCTCGGCTGAGGCGAGCACGCGGGGCAGCAACGCGATGTCCCCCGGCGTGCAGAAAGCGTGGACGCCCGGCGTGGACAGAGCGAAATGGACGCCGCGATCGATCTCGTCGTCGGTGGCTGCAGGCTCGTACCACGAGTCCGCCCACCGATCCGCCGTGGCGGGGCTGCCGGCGACCGCGTCGGCCAGAGGGCGCCGGTCGGCCCAGGGCCGGCGTGCCACCGCCTTGATGGCCATGACGCCCACGTCGCGCTCGGCGCAGAGGGCGAGGAGCTCCTCGGCGGGCTCGCGGTACTCGGGCCGGGCCCACAGGGCGGGGTAGACGGGGAACATGACCGTGTCGAGGTCGAAGCGGCGCAGCGCCTCGAGGTGGGCCCGGGGCACCTCGACATCGTGGCCGGTGATGCCGGCGAAGCGCGTGTGGCCGGCGTCGCGCAGTTGCAGGATCCGCTCCAGGGCGGCGGATCGCCGGTCGAGCTCCTCCAGCGAGGTCACGGCGTGCGCCTGATAGAGGTCGAGCACCTCGGCGTTGAGCAGGCGCCGCGTGGTGTCGAACTGGTCGGAGACACCGTCGGGATTGGCCCGCAAGGTCTTGCCGGCAATGAAGAGCTCGTCGCGGTGCGCCGCCAGATGCGGACCCACCACCGACTCGGCCGCCCCGTACTGCGGCGCGATGTCGAGGTGGTTGACGCCGTGGTCGAGCGCGAGCTGCAACCAGTCCCCCGCCTCCTCGACCGTGGCGGCCCAGCAGGCGGCTCCACCGAGCACCGCCACGCTGCTCTCGTGGCCGGTCCGCCCGAGGCGCCTGCGCTCCATCGCCGGCTGCCGGCTACACCTTGAGCCGCAGGACGTTGAAGACCGCGCCCACGTTGTCGGAGAGCACGGCGAAGCGTCCCGGCTCGATGTCGGTCGGGCCCATCAGCACCGAGCCCCCGAGCTCCTGCACCATGGCGACCGTGGCGTCGGTGTCGGCCACGGCGAAGTAGACACCCCAGTTCGGCGGCATTTCGGCCGGCATCTCGGCGGACTTGCGCATCATCCCCCCGATCGACCTCCCGGCGAGCTTCCACTCCGTGTAGGCGGGCGGGCCACCGGGGGGGCCCTGGTCCTCGGCATCCCACCCGAACACCGCCTTGTAGAAGGCCTTCGAGGCATCGAGGTCCGTCGTGATGAGCTCGTTCCAGCAGAGCGCGCCAGGCTCGTTGACCAGCTGCGCCCCCGTGTGCTGGTTTGGCTGCCAAAGGCCGATGACCGCGCCCACGGGGTCGGCGAAGACGGCCATACGGCCCGCCTCCATGACATCCATCGGGGGCATGAACACGGTGCCGCCATTGGCGGACACCTTGGCCACCGCGTCGTCGGCGCTGTCCACGTTGACGTAGGTCATCCAGACCGTCGGCATGGCGGGGTTCATCTTCGGACCGAGTCCCGCCACCGTCTTCCCGCCCAGGTCGCAGACCGAGTACCCACCCGCCTCGGGCGGCCCCTCGGGGCAGTTCCAGCCGAAGAGGCCCCCGTAGAACTCCTTCGACTTGGCCAGGTCGGTGCTCCCCAGGTCCACCCAGGAAGGGACTCCGTCTTCGTAGCGCTCGATCTCCACGTTGTCGTCTCCTTGTCTCCGTGCCCCGGCTCCGCGACGGTACCCGATCGATGTCCCACTCGCACCGGGCCCCGGGTGAGATGATCACGGGAATGTCACAGTGCCGGGGGGCCCGATGACCCCCAATCCGATCGGCTCCAAGGTGGAGCAGCTGGCCCAGGCGCTGGCGGAGCGCATCGTCCCCCTGATCGTCGACGCCATCGACGTCGACGCGCTGATCGACCGGGTCGACGTCGAGAAGATGATCGAGCGGGTGGACGTCGAGAAGATCATCGAGCGGGTGGACGTCGAGAAGATCATCGACCGGGTGGACGTGCAGAAGATCATCGACCGAGTCGATGTGCAGAAGATCATCGAGCGGGTGGACGTCAACGCCATCGTCGACCAGGTCGACATCGACGCCCTCGTCGAGCACACCGAATTGGGCTCGATCATCGCCCGGTCGACCACCGGTGTCGTCACCGAGATCCTCGACGTGATCCGCGCCCAGGGGGTGGGTCTGGACGACTTCATCCTGCGGTGGGGCAACCGCCTGATCGGGCGCGGGAAGCGGGCGGCCACCTGGCCTGACGGCCCGCCGCTGCTGGTCGGGCCGAAAGCGGTGACGCCGTGACGACGGTGCCCGTCCCCTCGGCCGAGCTGACCGTCGGCCGGCAGGGCCACTACGCCGGTGCCGTGAGCCGCCTGGTCGCGTTCGGTGCCGACGTCGGTGCCGCTTGGGGCGCCTACGCCGTCGGTGTGGCGCTGATCAACCTGGCCGTCAAGCTGGTCACGGGGCACTCGTACAACCTCAGCAACCACCAGATCCTGGCCCTCGTGACGCTGTCGGTCTGGGAATTCGTCTACTTCTCCTATCAGTGGGCGGTCAGCGGCAAGACACTGGGCATGGCCATCTTCGGCCTGCAGGTGGTGACGAAGGAGGGCGGACCCATCAGCGGCCGCCAGGCCTTCATCCGGACGATCGCGCTCGGGCTCTGCCTCCTGACGCTGGGGATCGCCTTCCTCGGCATCGTGTTTCAGCGCGAGCGCCGCGCCCTCAACGACTTCATGGCCGGCACCGCGGTCGTCTACGACTGGGACGCCCGCGCCGCCCGGCTGCGCTGGATAGCCCGCAAGGAGGGGCCGCTGCGCCGCGGGCCTGAGCACACACCGCCAGCTGCGTAGGGGGTCACCACGGGGCGCCCGCCCGCTCGCATCTACGATGCCGCGCATGTCCTTCACCGAAGTGAGCAGGCCGCATCCCCAGGTCGCCGTCGTCACCCTCAACCGGCCGGAGCGCATGAACGCCATGGCCTTCGACGTGATGATCCCGTTCCGCGATGCGCTACGCGACATAGGCAGCGACAACGGGGTGCGCGTCATCGTCATCACCGGCGCGGGCCGGGGGTTCTGCTCCGGGGCGGACCACGAGAACCCCGGGACGATGCCGAACATGGACGGCCTGACCCTTCCGACGATCGCCCTGCGGTCCATGGAGATGCTGGACGACGTCATCTCCACGATCCGACGCCTCCACCAGCCCGTGATCGCCGCGGTCAACGGCGCCGCCATCGGGGGCGGCTTTTGCCTCGCCCTGGCCGCCGACATCAGGATCGCGACCGACGACGCCTACTTCCGGGCCGCGGGCATCAACAACGGCCTGACGGCCGCAGAGCTCGGGTTGAGCTACCTCCTGCCACGAACAATCGGGCAGTCGCGGGCGGCCGAGATCATGCTCACGGGGCGCGACGTCGACGCTGTGGAGGCGGACCGGATCGGGCTGGTCTCGAGGGTCGTGCCGAACACCGAGCTGCTGCCGGCCTGCTTCGAGCTGGCCGACCGCGTCAACGGATGGAGCCGGGCCGGCGTCGAGCTGACCAAGCGCCAGCTGTGGAACAGCCTCGACGCCGGCAGCCTGCAGTCCCACATGGACGCCGAGGGGACCTCGCAGCTCTTCGTCCGCATCACGACGCGCAATTTCGAGGAGGCTGTGGCGGCCCGCAAGGAGGGTCGCACGCCCGACTTCAAGGACTGACGCCCCGGGCGTCTTAGGGGGTGTTGACCAGCTGGTGGGCCGCCATATCGAGATAGGACCGGAGCTCGGCGGCGTCGGCTGGGGAGATCCGTTCCTCGGTCTCGAGCTGGGCCAGTGCGTCCTCCATGTGACGCAGCCAGGCGTCACGCTCGGCCGGGCCGATTACGAAGGGGGCATGGCGCATGCGCAACCGCGGGTGACCGCGCTGCTCGTTGTAGGTGCCGGGACCGCCCCAGTACTGCACCAGGAACAGCGCGAGGTGGTGCGAGGATTCGGAGAGCTCTTCTGGGTAGAGCGGACGGAGCAGGGGGTCCCCCGCCACGCCCACATAGAAGAGGTCGACGAGGTCGACGAAGAACTGCTCGCCACCGACCCGTTCGAACAATGTGTCCATGAGGTCGAGAGTAGAGGCTTTAGACTGCTCCCCGATTCGCGGCCGTAGTTCAATGGTAGAACCTCAGCCTTCCAAGCTGATGATGCCGGTTCGATCCCGGTCGGCCGC
>Ga0209415_10020183_pt1 | contig 10378 bp, 9 predicted proteins | sample PeaSoiSIISIP2007_FD_187696 | JGI IMG/M metagenome (GOLD analysis project Ga0209415, IMG submission 187696) | Peat soil microbial communities from Weissenstadt, Germany - SII-SIP-2007 (SPAdes) (version 2) | ecosystem: Environmental > Terrestrial > Soil > Wetlands > Peat | place: Germany...
TGGGATGCCTCCTTCGTTCATCTTCTACGCCCCTACTGCCCGGGCGTGAAGGCGACGGACCATCCCATTAGTTATCCAGCATGACGATCTTTTGAGGAATTCGCCCGCAAAACGGAGTGCGGTTGCATTGTTGCTTGGCTGAATGAAGGGTGCCGCCGCACCCTTTGCCGGCTAGCCACACCCGGAGACTGACCCTCCGCCAAATGTCCCCGCCGGAATTTTCGAAGCGGCAAGATATTGCCGCTCCTTCGAGCCATCAGCGGCGTGTAACTTGTGCGAATCCCTGAGCATAGACTGATCCTGACGTGGCAGCTGAATTGCTATCGGACGGGCATGAGTATCAGTCCCCTTACCAACCTCCTTCCGAACCTACTACAGACCGGAAACATTCCGGCCACGATTAACAACGGCAGCGCGGCCAGCTTGATCGCCGCCACTACGCCACAGGGCGAGAGTGCATCCATCTCACCCATTGCCAATTTTCTGAGCCAGTTGCAACAACTGCAGCAGCAGAATCCCGCCGAGTTCACGCAGGTGATGGCGAACATCGGACAACAATTGACAACGGAAGCGAATACCGCACAGAGTCAGGGGAACACCGCGCAGGCCAATCAGTTGAACCAATTGGCCGCTGTGTTTGACAGTTCCGCTCAAACCGGTCAGCTTCCCACCGCGCAGCAGCTTCAACAGGGCGGCTTCTCCGGGCATCACCATCACCATCATCACGGCGGCGGTTCGAGCAGTCAGACGAATCCGCTCGATCCGGCGCAAGCGGCCTCAGGGTCGTCGGCCAACGGCTCCTCTACGAATGCGAGTCTTGAGACTTTGCTTGCGAATGCGCTCAATTCCGTCGCGCTCAATTCGAACACGCCCGCTCAGGCGAGCTGATTGGGCGGCGGTTTCTCGATCGTCACCTTGGCCCTCAGGTTCGCGACGCCCGCGGTTGGCCGCTCGTCGACCACGGTAATCGCAACCGCGTCATCCATCCAATCGTGCGCCGTGCCATCGGGATCGTGCGAGGCGAGCGTGAGCGTATAAGTGTTGGGGCAAAGGTCGCATAGAAAGGAGAACACCACGGTCGTAGTTTCGCTCGCGGTGCGCGGCCCGATCTTCACGTGCTCGAGTTCCGTGTTCGTGCCATATACTTCAAAACCGATTCGCGTGCGGATCAGCAGACCAAGCACCGGGTCCGGGACCGGTTCGTGAAACTGAACCGTCGCTTTCACGCTCACCATCTCGCCGCTTTTCCAGACGATGGTGGATTCACCCTTGGAGCCCAACGTTTCAATTGAGATGACCTCGGCCCGGCCGTCGCCCCTCCGATCGGACGGCGCAAGGCGCGGCGGAATCGTTTCACCCCAGCTCCTGACGCGCTCGGCGACGAAGCGGCGGTAGCGCGTCAAGGTTTCCCGGGGATCGCCCTGGGCGCCCAGCCCTCCCGCGTCGATCCACCATACTTCGTCGCACAGGGTTTCGAGCAGCCGGTCTTCGTGCGAGGAAAGCAGGATGGTCGCGCCGGCGCGGCGCAGACGGTCGAGTCCGGCGAGAGTGCGCGTCCGCACGATCGCGTCCTGTGCCGCCAGCGCCTGATCGAGAGCGAGGACCGCTCCGGGCGCGAGATTGAGCGGATCGCCCAGAGCCACAAAACGCCGCTCCTGTCCCGCGATCACTTCCCCCTGCTCCGGTTGCATCGCTCCCCCTGCCAGCTTCAGCAGTTCGGTGACGCCGGAACCCTTCTCCCCGATCACGCCGATGATCGAACCGGAAGGGGCTTTGGCGCTGAAACCGGCGAGAGGCGCGGCGTATACATTTCGGAACTCAATCGACATTAGACCCAGAATAACGTTAAGTCAAAGGGTACGTTTAGACAAAGGATACGTCAGCGGGCGAGCGTATAGTCGGAACACGCGTTGCCCTCGATCGTGTTGGCCCGGAGGGAAACGCCGGGACCCGCCTGAATGCAGCGGGCTTTCATCTTGTAACCAGAGACGCGGTTATTGCGGATGGTGTTGCCGCGGACCTCCTCCGCACGAACGGTTCCGTGGCTCAGATAGATTCCGGACTCGAGCATCTCCGGTTCATCCTGCTTATAGATACAAGCCATTTTCGGGTTCTCGTTGCATTCGGCTTCATTCAGATGCTGAAATGTGTTGCCGGTCACGCGGTGCCCGCTGCCGATCAGGAACAAACCGCCGAACTTGGCGCCGTCGATGTCGTTACCCGTGATCTCAATATTCTTCGCGCGAGCGTTCGGATCGCTGTCATTCATGACGATGCCGAAGTGGCCGAACGGATAGTGCTCCACCAGCGCCCGGTTGATGCACGTGTTTTCTCTCACGGATCCGTCGTGAAAGCCATCGAGGTCGATGCACTGGCCGTCGATTTCCTCGAACTTATTGCGCAGGTAGTCGGTGTGATCGACATCGCCCGCCGTGTCGAGGGCTACCGGGGTAGCACCGTTTTCGACGTCAATCACTTCCTGTGGATAGCCGATGTTCCGGCCGATGTTGTCTTCCACCCGAACGCGCGTGGCATGGCCGATCTGGATAGCGTCCCGCCCGATCGTATCGAAGCGATTTGAGACGAATCGGCCATCCCGCTGGTGCGGGGCATTCAACAGGGAATGGGTCCACAGGGCGTTGCCCAGGATGTTCCGGAACGTGGAATCGCGGACCTCGAAATCCGAACAGCCTTCCTCGAACAGGATGCCGCCGGAGGCGTTGTTTCGCTTATGGCTGTTGTGGGAGCCGGAGTCGTCGATTTCGACGCCACGGATCCGGATGCCGGACGAGCGGCTGATCAGAATCGGAAAATTGATAACGTTCGCCAGGCGAACACCGGAAATCTCCAGACCTTCTACCTGGTCAAACAGCATCCCGTTGTTGGGATACCAGACGCGGAATGCGTTCTCGGGCGGAGCCATATCGAGGGGCGTCTCAAGAACTCCACGATTGCCATCGATCGAGAAGTCGCGGAACCGGATGCGGCGAGCCCCTTCGGCCACCACCACCGCCCGGCCTCGGAAGTTCGCGGCGGCTTTCAGTAAGGTGCCCGAACCGACGATTTCAAGGTCGTGCGCTCCGGGCGAGAGCCGCAACTCGGACGATATCTCGATCACTCCCGCCGGGAGCTGAATCACTCCCGTGGTTTGCGTGGCGAGCGTCGTTCGCAGGCGGGCTTCGGGCGAGAAACCACAGCTTGCCAGCATCGCTAGAATTCCTAAGGGCGCAATCCCGGCGAAAACTGGTCTGACCCCCTTGTTCAGCATCCTTCTAGTGGGCGGACATCCTCAATTGGCGGGACTAGCAGGCTTGGTCCATTCGCCGATCCAATCGAGGAAGGTGTTGTACCACAGCACGCTGTTCTGGGGCTTCAGGACCCAATGGCCTTCATCGGGAAACAGCAGCAGCTTGGAAGGGACCTTCTGCATCTGCAGCGCGGTGAAGAGCTGCAAGTCCTGCGTATAGGGAACGCGGAAATCGAGTTCACCCCCAATCACGAGCGTGGGCGTCTTGAAGTCCTTCACAAAATAGCTGGGCGACCAGCGTGCGTAGAGATCCGGGTTGTCCCAGGGCATTCCGCGGAACTCCCACAGGGGGAACCATAGCTCCTCGGTCGCGGCCGCCTCGCTGCGCAGATCGAAAACGCCGGCGTGCGAAACCATCGCCTTGAAACGCGAAGTGTGGCCGAGCATCCAGTCGATCATGTAACCACCGTAGGAACCGCCCGCCGCCACCATGCGATCCGCGTCGGCGTAGGGAAGCGCGGCGACGGAGTCGACCACGGCCATCAAGTCTTCATATACCTTGCCGCCCCAGTCACCGTTAATGTCGTCGATGAACTTCTGGCCGTACCCCGTGGAACCACGCGGATTCGGCTCCACTACCAGAAATCCCGCGGAAGCGAATACCTGGCCGTTCCAGCGGTAAGTCCAGGTCTCGCCCCACGCACCCTGCGGCCCGCCATGAATCAGGAATAATACGGGATATTTCTTCGACGGGTCAAATCCGGGGGGCTTGATCACGAACGAATGAACGCGAGTTTTGTCCGGGGCGTCCACCCACAACTCTTCGAGCGGGCCCAGCGTCGAGTCCCTGAGCAGCGCATCGTTCAGGTGCGTCAGCGCAACTCCGGTGCCGCCGCCCGAAGAAGCGCGGAAGAGTTCCGTGGGCCGGGAGCCGCTCTGCTCGGTGTAGATCATGGTGCGCCCGTCGGAGGTGAACTGGACGTCGTCCAGGCTGGAGGGGCCGTACACGATGCTGCGGATTCCGCCGCCCGAGACTGAGATCATTTGCAGACCGGTGCGGCCTCGATCTTCGACGGTGAAGAACAGGCGCGTGGAATCGGGCGCCCAGGTGATGCTGCCCACCCAGCGGTCCAGGCCCTCGGTCAGATTGGTGGTGCGGCCGGTGGCCCGTTCGAGAACCATGAGGCGGAAGCGATCGCTTTCATAACCCGCGCGGGCTTGCGAACGGAAGGCGAGATATTTTCCGTCCGGCGAGTAGAGCGGCGCATCGTCGCCGCCCAGGCCGATGGTGATCTTCTTCTGATCGCCGCCCTCGATGGGCACGGTATAGATATCGGAGTTGGTGCTGGTGGCGAGTTCGGCATCCACGTTCATGGTGAACGCGACTTCGGTCGAGTCGGGCGAAATGGCGTAACCGTCCGGCCCACCGAGCGAAAACGGGGGCACGTCGTGCGTGCCGGGAGTCAGGTCCTTCATGCCGGTTCCGTCCGTGCTCACCGACATCAGATGCTGCCGGCGCTTGGTTTGCCACTCGGTCCAATGGCGATACAGCAGCGATGTGTATACGTGCGCCTTTACCTTGTTCTTGGCGTCGGCATCGATCGCGTTCTTATTACAGGCGTCATCGACGCCGCATTCGGGGTAGACGCTCGACAGGAACACGATCTTCTTGCCGTCGGGAGATACCAGCACGCCGCTCGCTTCCGTTGAAAGGCGGGTGATCTGCCGGGCGTGGCCGCCGTCCGCGTCCATCACCCAAATCTGCGAAGAGCCGCTGCGGTCGGACGCGAAGTAGATTTGTTTCGAGTCGGGCGACCAACGCGGCCGCTCGTTATCGTTGCCCTCGCGCGTCAGCAAGCGGGGCGTGCCGCCGTCCACCGGAATGGTGTAAATCTGCTTGGGTTTGGTGTTCTTCTCGACGTCGACGGTCTGGACCGTGAACGCAACGGTACGGCCATCGGGGGAAAGCACGGGCTCTTCGATGCGCGAGAGCTTGAGCATCGTCGCCACGTCGAAGGTTTGGGCCTGGGCGAACGCCTCGATCGAACCAACGAAAGCGAACAGGAGAACGGGCGCGAAGGCGCTGAACGGGGCGGGATTACGCATTAAGGTCTATTCTATCGTTTGCGGATCGCGGGGGCTCGGATCACTTGTGGGTCCCTGCTCGATGCCGGATCTCAGCCGGGTATGCGCCTTCCTTCCGCCGGGCAGCTCATGCAGAATGAAGGCATGCGAAAACGAGTGCGAGCTCTAATTAGTCGCCTGTTTGTGATCGCTCTGCTTTCGCCGATTACAAGTCTTTTCCCCGCGCCCCCACCCAACATCACTGTACATGTGATCGAGGAAAAAACCGGCAAACCCCTATCGCACATCAGGGTAGACCTTTTCGTGGGAAATTACCCCGGGCGAAAGGTTCTGCATGAGACTACTGACTCCTGGGGAACCGCATATTTCTACTTAGTCCCGCCGCTGCAGAATGGCGTTTCGGTATTTCCATTTTCGGTCCGCTACTACGAGACTCGAAGTAACCCGGAAATTACTTCACTTCCACAAGAGGTCACAATCCCAGTTCGCCGTCTCAGCCTGATGCAGTCTTTGCAGTATATCTTCGCGGGAAATTGAGTTGCGAAGTGTGCATGCGTCAATCAACTATCCCGTTTAAGTGGGCGCGCTGCTAAATAAGCCTCCAGCCACCGCAGCGCTTCCGTGTGGGTGGAAAAGACCCCATCGGCCTGCGCCTCATAGGCCGCCCGCGTCACCTCGCCGATGTGTTTGCCGGGACGATTCTCAAAATACGGCAGCACGTCGCGGCCCTGGATCAAGGGCGGCTGTGGCCGGTTGACCACATCTTGGATGGCCGCCACCTCGCCAATGCGAATCGCGTTGGGAGGCAATCCGGGCGGCAGCGGGGGACGGCCGGAAGCGTCGGCTTCCATGAGGCGCAGAAGCTGGGTGATGCTGGCGGGCGCCAGTCGCATGGCCAGGCGGCGCACAGCGCGCGGCGTTACGTCCGGGCCGATGGCAGAATGCGCCAGATGATTCTCCACCAGTGGAACCACCTGGTCCACGATCGCGCTCTTGATCCCGATCCGTTCGAGGAAAACGCGCGCCATCGGACCGCCCGCCGGTTCGTGACCCCACGAGGTCCAGCGCATCGTTCCTCCGCGCTCGCGCAACTCGGTGGTATCGGCTTTGGCGAAATCATGGGCTAGCGCGGCGAACAGGAGGACGGCGCGGTCATCGCCATCGAGGCCGTCGCGCCTTGCGATTCCCGCCGCCGCGTCGAGCACGTACATGGTGTGGGTTCCCACGTCGCCCTCGGGATGCCATTGTGGGTCCTGAGGAACGCCCCGCAAACGGGCGATTTCGGGAAAATGCCCGATCCAGCCGGTGGCCGTCAGATACTCAGAGATTCGCCCCGGATGCGCGGTCTTCACGGCCCACTTCATGAACTCTTCAGCCACACGCTCCGTGGGGAGGGTGCCGTATTCGCCGGCGATCTCGCGGCACATCTCCGCGGTCGCCGGATGGACGGTCAGGTCGAAGCGGCAGGCGAACTGCATACCGCGCAGGACGCGAAGCGGGTCCTCGCGGAACGCGTCACTGGTAGCCCGCAGCACTCGATTCTTCAGGTCTTCCTGGCCTCCGAAGAAGTCCAGCAGCTCGCCGGTAAGCGGATCGAGAGCCATCGCATTGATGGTGAAATCGCGGCGGCTGGCGGCTTCCCGAGGCGTAATATCCGGGTCCAAGGTGGAGAGAAAATCACGGTGCCCGAGCCCGATCTTGCTGTCGCGGCGCGGGACGCTGAAGTCGCAAGTGACCCCGTCGCCATCAGCCCTGGGGCCCGCAAACTTTACGACACCGAAACTTCTACCAACCAGATCGACGCGGCCGTGCCGTTCCAGGAATTGGGCCAATCGATCGTAGGGAATACCGTAGACTTCGATGTCGATGTCTTTCGATGGATTCTCTGGCGATGAGTGCCCGAGCAGGGCATCGCGCACGGCGCCGCCGACGACGAGCGCGCGGAATCCGGCGTCGTGCAGCCCCCGCACTAAGCCCATAAGCGCCGCCGGCAGAACGAGATTCATCTTGTTCCATTGTCCCTCCGAGTTAAAATGAGGGTTGGTCGACATTCATAGCCACGTGCTGTATGGCGTAGATGACGGCGCGCGGACGATCGAAGACTCGATCGCGATGCTGCGCATGGCGGCCGACAGCGGGACCACGGATCTGGTGGCGACACCGCATGCGAATCTCAATTACCGTTTTGAACCGGATGTCATTCGGGAACGCCTCGCCGAAATGAGCACCGCGATGGGCGAGGGATTGCGGCTTTACTCCGGCTGCGATTTCCATCTGAGTTTCGACAACATCCAGGACGCGATCGCGAATCCCTGTAAGTATACGATCCATCAGGGACGTTATCTGCTGGTGGAGTTTTCCGAGCTGCTCATCTTCAAGAACACGCCGGAAATCTTTGCGCGACTGCAAGATGCCGGGATGGTTCCCATCGTGACCCACCCCGAGCGCAACGGTTTGTTGTGCCAGCGGCTGGAAGATATCGCGAGCTGGGTGGAGGCCGGCGCGCGCACCCAGGTGACTGCGCAAAGCCTGCTCGGCGATTTCGGTAAACGAGCGCGGGAGTTTGCCGAAACGTTGATCGAACACCGATTGGTGCACTTCATCGCGAGCGATGGCCACGATTGCCAGCATCGTCCCCCCAGGCTCGATCGGGCCTATACCTTTCTGCGGACGAACCATGGCGAAGCGCTCGCCCACGCGCTGTGCGTGACCAATCCATTAGCGACGCTCACGGGAGGGGATCTGGATTTGCCTGAAGCCGAGATGGCCCCGCCTCGCAAGTGGTACCAGCTCTGGAGTTAGACTGCCCCAGGGGGCGCCATCGATGGTCGAAATGGGCCGTCCCAATGCGAGACGGCGGCGCGTTTTGGGGTGCGCACTTGCCCGCCACATTTCACAGACCGGCCTGAGACGATTGCCCCCGGCTGTGCACCAAGTGTCGTACGTCCGAGTCGCGATGGTTTCGTAATCAGGTTCCGCAAAATCAGTTCTTGGGACTCAGGATGCGCGAGCCATGCCCGGATCTGACGTTTCACGTTTGGTTACACGCGATTCCGGCGGCGGCGAAGGGAAATGGCTGCATGACGTTCGCACTACAAAATTCCGTGCCGCAACTCACGTGCGGCGAGCGCGAAACGGAGTTGTTGCGTTGGTACGCCCTGACGGTGAAGCATCAGCACGAGTGCCTGACACAAACGGCCCTCGGTTTGAAGGGCCTGGAGACGCTGGTCCCGACGTATCGCGTGCGGAGGCAGTGGTCGGATCGAATCAAGGAACTGGAGCTACCCCTGTTTTCCGGGTATGTTTTCTGCCGGTTTGTCCACGGCGAAAGAGTAGCCGTGCTCGACACTCCGGGGGTCGGCAGAATTGTTGGATTTGGCGGGAATCACATTCCGATCGATGATCAGGAGATTGCCGCCCTCCAGGCGGTGATGGCCTCCAAGCTCGCCGTGCGCCCGTGGCCGCACTTGAAACCCGGGGATCGCGTACGGGTGGAGCGCGGTCCGTTGCGAGGCATTGAAGGCACTCTGCTCAGGGAAAAAGGCGCACTGCGGTTGGTGATCGGGCTGGAGCTCCTCAGCCGTTCGGTCGCCGTTGATCTGGAACCGGACATGGTGGCGCCGGCTCGATTGTTTCATAGCGCGTGCGCGTGAAGGAGTTTCGTTTTCGGCGGGTTCCGAGTTCGCCATCCACATGAGCGTTCTGAAGACGCGCAGCCGATTGGTGAGCTTCCGGCTGACGCAGGAGGAGCTCGAACATCTGCGCGTCGCCTGCCTGCTGCATGAGGCGCGCAACATTTCCGACTTCGCGCGCGGAGCCGTGCTGCAGTTGGCCGCCGCACGAGTCCGCCCGGAGGCGCAGATGCTAGACCGGTTTACGCTGGTTGAGTCGCGCTTGGTGGAGATGGAGACTATGCTCAGGCAGACCACCGAAATGATGCGGGCGCTACTCCAGGGCGTAGTGAATTCGCCCCACCGGAAAGGACGCGGAGCGTGAGCCTGGCGCGTGGTGCCATCAAGCGCTTGGCATTCCCGGCGGCCGCCGCCATGCTGCTGATCGTGGTCCGGGCCGGGGCACAGGACCAATCCGTGGCCGCCTCGGCGGAGATGGGAGCGAATTTGCCGGCGCAGCCGATCGCTCCGAACGATCTTCTGGCCATATCCGTGTATGGAGCGCCGGAACTGACTCGAACGGTTCGGGTGGGAGCGGAAGGCGCGATCCGGCTGCCGATGCTCAAACGGAAAATCGACGCCGCCGGGCTGATGCCGGGCGTCCTCGAGGAACGCATCGCGAAGGCGTTAGAACAGGAGGAGATTCTGGTCGATCCCGCGGTGACGGTCACCATCGCTCAGTACCATAGCCGGCCGATCAGCGTGGCCGGCGCGGTGAAGCACCCGTTGACCTTTCAGGTATCGCGTCCGATCACCGTGCTCGAAGCCTTGGCTCGCGCCGAGGGGGTAACCGAGGAAGCCGGCGCCGAAATCCTGATCACGCGGCCTTCGGAGGCGATCGGCGAAACGCCGCTGGTCGAGAGGGTACCGGTGAAGGCGCTTATCGACACCGGGGACTCGCCATGGAATCTGATCTTAAACGGCGGTGAAGAATTGCGGGTGCCTCCGGTCGGACGAGTCTTTGTGGTCGGAAACGTAAAGAGACCAGGGGCGTTCCGGATCGACGATCCCTTTGGGATGACCGTGCTCAAGGCGCTCGCGATGGCCGAAGGCTTGACGCCCTACTCGACCAACCAGGCCTACATTTACCACCACCTGGATGGAACATCGCAAGAAGTTGCGGTGGACCTTCGCAAGATCATGGATCGCAAGGCCCCCGACGTACCGCTCGGATCGAGCGACATCTTCTATATCCCCGACAATCGAACGCGGCGCGCGACGATGAACGCGATCGAGAAGGCGATCGGGTTTGCGACGGCCACGGCATCGGGCGCGCTGATTCTCGGGGTGCACCCCTAGTGTCCTGAGTCATTCGTTCGTCTAAGAAATCGGCAGGTGGGGCGGTCCCCCTGGACCGCGGCCGACGCCCTCGTCG
>Ga0209415_10020185_pt1 | contig 10377 bp, 8 predicted proteins | sample PeaSoiSIISIP2007_FD_187696 | JGI IMG/M metagenome (GOLD analysis project Ga0209415, IMG submission 187696) | Peat soil microbial communities from Weissenstadt, Germany - SII-SIP-2007 (SPAdes) (version 2) | ecosystem: Environmental > Terrestrial > Soil > Wetlands > Peat | place: Germany...
TGCTCATCAAAGATCACCGCCAGTTGAGCCTCAATCTATGCCAAATTTAAACCGGACAGCCGTGGGACAAGCCCGGCCATGACGGGCGCGTCACGCCGCCATTTGCAGCCGCTGCGAGACGAGCTCGCGCAAAGCCTGCATGTCGCGCGAAAAGATCCGGATCCCTTCGGCGAGCTTTTCCGTCGCCATCGGATCTTCGTTGAGCATGAGGCGGAAGCTCTTCTCGTCGAGGAACATCTGCGCCGGGGCGTGGGCCGCCGCGCTCGCAAGATCGAGGCGGCGCGGCAGCGGACCCGAATCCTTCGCCAGTTCCTCGAGCAGAGACGGCGCGATCGTCAGACTATCGCAGCCGGCCAGCGCCTCGATCTGCCCCTTGCTGCGGAACGAGGCGCCCATGACGATGGTCTTGGCGCCATGCGCCTTGCAATAGGCATAGATCTGCTTGAGCGAGAGCACGCCGGGATCGGTCTCGGGCGTGAATGTCTTGCCCTCGTTCTTGACGTACCAGTCGAGAATGCGGCCGACGAAGGGCGAGATCAAAGTGACGCCGGCTTCCGCGCAGGCCGCCGCCTGGGCGAGCGCGAAGACGAGCGTCAGATTGCAAGCGATGTCTTCCTTTTCGAGGAGTGAGGCGGCCTTGATCCCCTCCCAGGTCGCGGCGATCTTGACGAGCACGCGCTCGCGCGAGATGCCGCGCTCGTGATAATCCGCGATGATGGTGCGCGCCTGCTCGACCGTGCCGTCCACATCGAAGGAAAGCTCCGCGTCGACCTCGGTCGAGACGCGGCCGGGCACGAGCTTGGTCAGCTCCGCGCCGAAATTCACTGAAAGCCGCGTCGCAATCCGGCTCGTAGGGATATTGCGATCCACGCCCCAGAGGATCGCTTCCTCGACCAGCTCCTTGTAGGCGTCCATGCTCGCCGCCTTCAGGATCAGGCTGGGATTGGTGGTGCAATTGGTCGGCGCGAAGGCCTTGATCGACTCGATGTCGCCGGTATCGGCGGTGACGACGGTCATGGATTTCAACTGGTCGAGCTTTGATTTCATGCTTTTTGTTCCATGTTGTCTTTGCACTTTCGAGAGATCTGGCCCGAACGGCAGAATTATCAGGACAGATTAAATCATGACCGAATGTCTGGACCCCGGCTCCACTCCGGTCCTGGGGAGAGCAAAGCTGCACGCTTTCTATTTCACACATAGAGCTTGCAGCCCTTTTCGCCAATCACGTCTTTCGAGGTGCGCTGCTGGGGTGCTCCCCTTCGGCGAGGACAGCAGAGCTTTTAGCCTCGCGTCCTCGTTTCTCTTCCCGATGGCCGAAACCAGAGAAATCCGAGGACCAGGATAACGATGACAGCCAGAACCGCTATGGCGAAAGGGCCGTCCGCCGCTCCGCGGACCACGCCGAAGAAGTCAATTGAAAGATGATCGGACATTCGCCGGTCTCCGCAGGGACGTGCATTGGCTTGCCAGTTTCACCGCATCGGCATGGCGCGCAACGCACTGGGAAAACCACGGAGATTTTGGGGCAGGAGTACAAACCTGTCGGCCGAAAATGAGCAAAAAAGGGCAAAAACTAGTTTCCGTCCTCGTCCTTAACGGCTTGCCAAAGCTTGCGGGCACGTGACCTGATTGTACTTTCAGAAGCGCTTTCGTTGCGGTTGCTGATCCAGTTTGACATCGCATTCTCGATGTCAGCTTGCTTTCTGGGCTTTAAATCGCCGACATAGAGTTGCCGACATATTTCGATCCACAAATCATCCCACCAATCAGCCTTGGGCCTACCCCCCGGCACGCCCGTATTTTTTATAGTCGCCACGGGCGAGCTAGGGGCTAGCTTTTCGATCTGAGCGCGGAGGAACGTGACGCCGTAAGCTTTCAGGTGAAGTTCCTGATTGATCCATGTCTCGAAATCACCCGCTATCCAATTTTGCTCAAGCGCGGCATGTCCCTCGGCCCACCAAAATTCTTGGGGAACTTCCACTTCATCGGAAGACTTGGTGTCCCGGACAAACCGAGCGGCGCGAGCTTTGATTAAACCTTCGTGCGCTCTCCGGCAGATGACTTGCGCCGCTATTGGGCGAGCCATCGAGCGCGAGACCAAAGCGATAGCCTGGGCGGCGCTAATCCATTCTTCTTCCGCCATTTTCGTACCAGCGGAAAAGCCCGCTCCCCTAACGAATCCGATTTCGACGTCGCGAAGCAAGCCATCGACACGCTGCTGAAAAACTGCTCGATATTGCGCAACGATACGTTGACGATCGGCGGGAAAGCCATTCGGGCGAATGACACCGACAAGGCTGTTATTGAGATTTTCCAGATGAGGGCGCGCCCATCCAGTAATTAACTTCGGATCTGATCCGATGCGCTCGACAAAGTCTCGCAACATCTGCGCAGCTTCCTTCATCGTAGCGTCATGGATTTTATCGGCTACATCAGCAATAAAAACAATAACACGATTCCCCTGAAGGGCTCCTCTCGCCGCGGCCTCTGACACAATGCGCGCCTGTTCCTCCATCAGCTTGTGCCGAGATTCGTGCATGAGCGTAGAAAGCGCGCGATCAATGTCACCTTTTTGGGGACGCTCAAAAATTGCATTTGCTTCAACCCCAATGGGGTTAGCGCGAAAGCTGCCGCCCTGTGAGCTTCTCATAACAGCCATTATTGCGGCCTCCACCGCCTAACATCATCGAATCTGGCTTGGCCGAGTTGCTTCGACCAATGCAAAGCCAAAAATCTTTGTCTAATCTGTTCTTCCTCGGTTAGTACCATAACCGATATATCAGCCTCGCACATAAAGCTTGCCGCCCTTCTCCGCAAACTCGGCGCTCTTTTCCGCCATGCCCTTTTCCCGCGCCTCGATCGCGGCGGCCTCGTCGCGCAAATCCTGGCTGATCTTCATCGAACAGAATTGCGGCCCGCACATCGAGCAGAAATGCGCGAGTTTGTGCGCCTCCTTGGGTAGCGTCTCGTCGTGGAACGCGCGGGCCGTGTCCGGGTCCAAACCGAGATTGAACTGATCCTGCCAGCGGAAGTCGAAGCGCGCGCGCGACAGCGCATCGTCACGGACCTGCGCCGCCGGATGGCCCTTGGCGAGATCGGCGGCATGCGCGGCGATGCGATAGGTGATGACGCCCGTCTTCACGTCGTCGCGGTCGGGCAGCCCCAGATGTTCCTTCGGCGTGACGTAGCAGAGCATGGCGCAGCCGAACCAGCCGATCATCGCCGCGCCTATGCCCGACGTGATGTGGTCATAGCCCGGCGCGATGTCGGTCGTGAGCGGCCCGAGCGTATAGAAGGGCGCCTCGCCGCATTCCTCGAGCTGCTTTTCCATATTGATCTTGATCTTGTGCATCGGCACGTGGCCGGGGCCCTCGATCATCACCTGGCAGCCCTTCTCCCAAGCGATCTTGGTAAGTTCGCCCAAGGTTTCGAGCTCGGCGAATTGCGCGCGGTCGTTGGCGTCGGCGATCGAGCCGGGCCTGAGCCCGTCGCCGAGCGAGAAGGAGACATCGTAGGCGCGCATGATGTCGCAGATCTCGTCGAAATGCTCGTAGAGGAAGCTTTCCTTGTGATGCGACAGGCACCAGCGGGCCATGATCGAGCCGCCACGCGATACGATGCCGGTCACGCGCCTGGCGGTCAGCGGCACGTAAGCCAACCGCACGCCGGCGTGGATCGTGAAATAATCGACGCCCTGCTCGGCCTGCTCGATCAGCGTGTCGCGGAAGATCTCCCAGGTGAGCTTGATCGGATCGCCATCGACCTTTTCGAGCGCCTGGTAGATCGGAACGGTGCCGATCGGCACCGGCGCGTTGCGCAGGATCCAGTCGCGGATGTTGTGGATGTTGCGGCCCGTCGAAAGGTCCATGACGGTATCGGCGCCCCAGCGGATCGCCCAGACCATCTTGTCGACCTCTTCGGCGACCGAGGAAGTGACCGCCGAATTGCCGATGTTGGCGTTGATCTTCACGAGGAAGTTGCGGCCGATGATCATCGGCTCGAGTTCGGGATGATTGATGTTGGCCGGAATGATGGCGCGGCCGCGGGCGATCTCGTCGCGCACGAATTCGGGCGTGACGAAAGGCGGGATAGAGGCGCCGAAGCTCTCGCCGTCGGCGAGGCGCGCCTCGGCGCCTTCGACCATGCGCTCGCGGCCGAGATTCTCCCGCGCCGCGACGAAGATCATCTCCTCGGTGATGATGCCGGCCTTGGCGAACTCATACTGGGTGACGAGCGCGCCTGGCTTGCCACGCTGCGGCGTGGGCGTTGCCGGGCAGAGCGGCACGAGCTTGTCGGCCGCAACATTGCCGTTGTCTTCCGGACGCAGCGCGCGGCCTGGATAAGCCTCAAAGCCCCGCGAACTGAGCCAAGGCTCGCGCAGCCGCGGCAGGCCGGCGGAGAGATCGATCCGCGGCGCCTCTTCCGTATAGGGCCCGGAAGGGTCATAGACGCGCACCGGCGGCTCGCTTGCGCTCGGGTCGAGCGCGATCTCCCGAAACGGCACGCTGATGTCGGGCCGGCCTTGCGGCTGATGATAGACCTTGCGCGAGCCGGGCAGCGGGCCTGATGTTACGCTCTGCGGAATGAGGCTTTCGGGCTTCTGGCGGATGTTCATGGCGTGCTCCTTCAAGAGCGCGTTCGGCTTGATCGAGCGTGGAAGGAGCCGGCACGAAACGAATGTGGGGGACGGCATCGTCCCGTCGTGCTGCCGGTCCCTGCGCTGGCATTATCCAGATTCAGGTTCGAAGGGTGTGATCTCAGCCGCCGACTCCGGCAGCACCCCACGGCAGATGACATGATAGTCCGCGGCAAAAGCTTCGACAAGCGCGGCGGCCCAATGTCCCCCAGCCAAGGTCAAGCGGCTGCCATTTCCCTCGGCCCCGCTCTAGCCGCGATTCACTTGAACAAATAAATACATCCCGGAACGAAAGAGGGGGCGCCACGTTTCTGCCATAGATGGAGTCTGTGCCCGGGGCATGCAGTTCCGGGAAAGGGGGGAGGGATTCCGCGAACAGTGATTCACGAAAGGTCGGCGCCGTGCGCTCCGACGAAACCTCGAGCCGCCCCATGTCTTGGCAACGCATCGAACAGACCAAGTCGCCGGGGGAGCGCAAAGATATCGCAGGCCTGCTCGGCCAGGAGTTGCGCACCGTCTTCTCGGTGTCGCGGATGCCGCATGATGTAGACGGTCTCCAGCGCCTGCTCGAGCAGATCGAGGTGAAGCGCAAGCGCACTAAATAGAACGCCCGGCCCGTTCCAAAGCGGGCCAGGAAGTTCAGTCCTTGGAGCGCTCTACGTAGGAACCATCCGAGGTTTGGATGATCACCCGTGTACCGGGTTGGATATGCGGAGGCACCATGGCGCGCAGCCCGTTCGAAAGCTTCGCCGGCTTGTAGGACGAGGACGCGGTTTGTCCCTTCATGGCCGGCTCCGTTTCCACGACCTCGAGCGTCACGCGCGGCGGCAATTGGATCCCCACCGGGACGCCGTTGAACATCGACACGATGCAGGTCATCCCTTCCTGCAGGTAGACCGCCTGATCGCCGATGATCTCGGCCGGCACGACGACCTGATCATAGGTGTCGGCGTTCATGAACGTGTAGCCGTTGGCATCCTGAAAGAGATAGTTGAAATTCGAGTCTTCGACGAAAGCCCGCTCGACCTGCTCCGTCGTCTTGTAGCGTTCAGTAATCTTTACGCCGTCGGAAAGGCGGCGCATGTCGATCTGGGTGGTCGGCGTGCCCTTGCCGGGATGGAAGCTCTCGGCGGTCAAGACGACGTAAAGCTGCCCGTCCTCCTTCTCGATGACGTTGCCTTTGCGAATCGAACTGGCGATGACTCTCACGACTGTTCCTTCGTGTTTGCGCAGCGAGCGCTCCCGCCAAACCCGCGCGGTTGATCGGAAGGCCCTTAAAATCAGATGCTTGCGGCAGGACCGCGGCGCCAGCCTGCGGCGATCTGCCGAGCCGGCTTCGCTTGCGCTATAAGGCGCGGCGTCTTGGCTACAAGCCTTCGCGGTGGTTTTTCAAGCGAAATGAGGAAATGAGCAAGCTGTCTTTCTGGTGGCAACCGGAGATGCATGCCAAGCGGCGGCACTTTCTGCTGAACCGCGGCGTGCTCGCCGAGGCCGTCCGCGCCTTCTTCACCGCACGCGGCTTCGTCGAGGTGGATACGGCGGCCCTCCAGGTTTCGCCGGGCAACGAGGCGCATATCTCGGCCTTCGCCACTGAGCTCGTCGGACCGGACGCCCGCACATCGCGGCTCTACCTGCATTCTTCCCCGGAATTCGCCGCCAAAAAGCTGCTCGCCGCAGGCGAAGAACGCATTTTCAGCCTCACGCATGTGTTCCGAAACCGCGAACGCGGCGCGCTTCATCATCCTGAATTTACGCTGCTCGAATGGTATCGGGCCCGCGAGCCCTATCGCCGATTGTTGGAAGACTGCGCCGAGCTCCTCGCTCACGCCGCGGCGGCGGTCGGAACCGAGCGCTTTCGCTTCCGTTCCGCGGTCGCAGACGCGCGTGGCGCGCCGGAGATCCTCAGCGTGGCGGAAGCGTTCCAACGCCATGCCGGCGTCGATCTGTTGCATACCTATGACGCATCGGGCTGCGATCGCACGGCTCTCGCGGCGGAGGCTGCCAGACTCGGGCTGCGGGTCGTCGAGGATGACACCTGGTCCGATCTCTTCAGCAAGATCTTCTCCGAAAAGGTCGAGCCGAGCCTCGGCCAGGGCCGCGCGACTTTGCTGGTCGATTACCCCGCACCTGAAGCGGCGCTCGCCCGCCTTCAGGATGACAAGCGTTTCGCTGAACGATTCGAGCTCTATGTCTGCGGCGTCGAACTCGCCAACGGCTTCGGCGAGCTCACCGATCCGGCCGAGCAACGCCGCCGCTTCGAGCATGCGATGGCGCAGCGCCATAGGATCTACGGCGATTCCTATCCGATTGATGAGGATTTTCTGGCTGCCTTGGCCGAGATGCCGCCGGCCTGCGGCGTCGCGCTCGGTTTCGACCGGCTGGTGATGCTCGCGACCGGGGCTGAACGCATCGAAGACGTGCTGTGGACGCCGGTCGTCGAGGAGGGGACGCAATCATGAGAAAGCCGCAGCTCGCCAACGTCGAAGATCTCATCGCCGCCGGCCTCGTCCCGGAGGCGCAGCGCGAAGCGATCGGCAAGGTCGCCGAGCGCTATGCGATCGGCCTGAGCGGCACGCTCGCCGCGCTGATCGATCGCGACGATCCCGACGATCCGATCGCCCGGCAATTCATTCCCGATCCGGGGGAACTCGTCGTGCGGCCCGAGGACATGGCCGATCCGATCGGCGATGCGGCGATGAGCCCGGTGGACGGCATCGTGCATCGCTATCCCGACCGGGTGCTCCTCAAGCTCATTCACACCTGTCCGGTCTATTGCCGGTTCTGCTTTCGCCGCGAGACCGTCGGACCCGGAAGTCCGACGCATCTCGACGCGCTCGACGCCGCCTTCGCCTACATCGCCGCGCATCAAGCGATCTTCGAGGTGATCCTGACCGGCGGAGATCCTCTCGTTCTGTCCTTGCGGCGGCTCGCCGACATCATGGCACGGCTTGGCGCCATCGAGCATGTCGGGATCATCCGCGTCCATACCCGTGTTCCGGTCGCCAACCCCGCGCTCGTCACCAATGCCTTGGCCGAAATCCTCCGCAACACGGGCAAGACCGTCTATGTCGCGCTTCACGCCAATCATCCGCGCGAATTGACGGGCGACGCGCGCGCCGCCTGCGCAAGACTCGTCGATGCCGGCATTCCAATGCTCGGCCAAAGCGTGCTGTTGCGCCGCGTCAACGACAATGTGGAGACTCTTGAACAGCTGATGCGCGCTTTCGTGCGGGCTCGCGTAAAACCCTATTATCTGCATCATCCGGATCTTGCCCGCGGAACTGCGCATTTCCGCGTTTCGATCGCCGAGGGCCGGGCCCTTGTCGGCGCGCTGCGCGGCCGCCTGTCGGGTCTTTGCCAGCCCGTTTATGTGCTCGACATCCCCGGCGGTTTCGGCAAGGTGCCGATCGGCGAGGGCTTCGTCACTGGCGAGGAAGGCGCCTATCGTGCCAGGGATTTCCAGGGCGAGAGCCATCTCTATCCGCCGCGACATGACGCCGTCGCGCTCGACGAAATTGCGCGCGAGGCGTGAAACCACGCGTTCGGCTCGATGTTCGGAGGTAGCCGGTTGAACAGCCTGCACAGATTTGCGCTTCGCATCGCCGCCTTGGCGCTTTTTCGTGGGCCTTGCTGCGGCGGCCGCGCAGACGCAGACGAACGATACCGAGTCCGCCCGCCTCGATCAGGCCGCCGCCACCCTCAAACAGATCTACATGACGCTGCAGCAGCCGGGACTCTCCGCAGCCGATCTGGACAAGCTGAAAGAGCAGGCCCAGCCGGTCGGCGGCGAAGTCCAAACCGTGCTTGATGACCTGACGCCGCGGCTCGCGGCCCTGAAGACCCAGCTCGACCAGCTCGGACCCGCCGCCGGGCCCCAAAGCCTCGCCGGAGAGCGCGCAGGTCGCAACCGAACGGGAGAAACGGCAAAAGGCCTATAACGACGTCGACGCGCTGGTAAAGCGGGCCAATCTTCTGGCCGTCCAGGCCGAGCAGGCAAATGCTCGGATCAGCCAAACCCGGCGCGCGAGACTGGCGCAAACGCTTTTCGCGCGCGGACCGAGTCTTGCCAGTCCATCGCTTTGGATCGCCGCCGTTTCGGAGGTGCCGCGCGACCTTGCGGTGGCCAGGACCAGGTCCGCCGACTGGCTCAGCGGGGCGGCCACCAAGCTCACGGGCCTAACGGCCCTCGCTTTTTGGGCCCCGGTGGCGCTCATCCTCGTGCTTTATTGGCCTGCACTCTGGATATCCAGGCGCGGCGGATTCCGCCCGGCGAAATCGCGCTCTCGCAACCGTCTGCAAAAGATCCTCGCCGTATGGCGGGTCGCCTTGGTCGTTGCCGGTTTGCCGATCGCCGGGGTCGCCGCCATCGGCGCGATTGCCGTAGCCTTCGGTTTGATCGATCCGAGCGAGCACCTGCCGCGCACCGTGTTTATCGGCGTGGTTCGGGTCGCCGTCGTCGCCGGGATCGCGCTGGGCCTGCTCGCCCCGGGGCAGAAGGATCGGCGACTGCTGAAACTCAACGACGAGACCTGCGAACGTGTGCTTCGCACGGCTCTCGCGCTGGCGATTCTGGTCTCGGCGAGCCGCGTGGTTGAATCCTTCGCCGACGCGATCGACGCGTCCCTCACCGTTCAAAACTTGCTGCGCGGGCTGGGTGCCCTCCTGGCCGCGCTCGTGCTCGCAACCGCGCTCCGGATCAGAAAGGCGCCGGAGGATCAGACCGAAGGCGTTTCCGCTCCGCGCCTCGGTTCCTATGATTGGGCTGGCCTGCTCAGAATCGTGCTTTGGATCGCGATCGTCGCCATTCTGACGGCCGTGCTGACGGGATTTATGAATCTCGGCCGCTTTCTGGTCAATCAGATCATCCGGGTCGGCGCGGTCGGCGCAGTAACCGTGATGCTGGCCATTCTCGTCGAGCAAGCAACACGCGTCGGTTTTGCGCCGAGGACGCGGTTCGGCCGCAGCCTGATGCTGAGCACCGGCCTGCGTCGCGACTCGTTCGAGCAGCTGGCTGTCCTGCTCTCCGGCGTGACACGGGTCGTGATCTTCGTCATCGCCGTGCTGATGGCGCTGGCGCCTTGGGGCGTGCAGTCGACCGACGTGTCCGGCTATCTCTACGCCGCCTTGTTCGGTTTCAAGGTCGGAAGCATCACGATATCCCTGTCACGCATCGCCTTTGCGCTGTTCATCTTCATCGCCGGCTATCTCGTGACGCGCACGATCCAGCGCTGGCTCGATGTGAGCTTTCTTCCGCGCACGCGGCTCGACAAAGGCCTGCGCAATGCGATCGCCACGAGCTTCGGCTATATCGGCTGGATCTTCTCGCTCGGCTTTGCGCTCGCCTATCTGGGACTCGATTTCGAGAAACTGGCGATCGTCGCCGGCGCGCTGTCGGTCGGCATAGGTTTCGGCCTTCAATCGATCGTCAACAATTTCGTCTCCGGCCTGATCCTCCTGTGGGAGCGCGCGATCCGCGTGGGCGATTGGATCTGCGTCGGCCCCAACGAGGGCTATGTGCGGCGGATCAACGTTCGATCGACCGAAATCGAGACGTTCGACTGCGCCGCGGTGGTCATTCCCAATTCCGATCTCGTCGCCGGCGTCGCGAAGAATTTCGTGCGCACCGACCGCACCGGGCGCGTGAAAATCAACATGGCCGTCAATCCCGCCGCCGATCCGGAAAAGGCGCGCGACGTGCTTCTCGAGATCGCGCGAAATCACAAGCAGGTGCTGGAGACGCC
>Ga0209415_10020187_pt1 | contig 10377 bp, 7 predicted proteins | sample PeaSoiSIISIP2007_FD_187696 | JGI IMG/M metagenome (GOLD analysis project Ga0209415, IMG submission 187696) | Peat soil microbial communities from Weissenstadt, Germany - SII-SIP-2007 (SPAdes) (version 2) | ecosystem: Environmental > Terrestrial > Soil > Wetlands > Peat | place: Germany...
GCTCCTCAGATGGAACTGCAGTGCGCCCGCCTCCGGGTCGGGAAGCACGATCCCGCTTTCCGCAAAGGTAATGCGTGCCGTCGCGTCCTCCCCGGTCTGCGCCAGCAGAATCCCCTTCCACCGCGTCCCGTCTCCGCTCACGTCGGATACGTAGAGAACAATGTGCGGAAATCGCTCCTCGAAAACCCGCGGCTGCACCTCAAAGGAAGCCTGGCTCGTGGAGAGCGCCCCCTCCGTGGTATGCAGCTCCGCGAGCGCGGTCGGCCCCACCCAGATCGTGATCCAAAGCGTGACCCCCGCCGCCGCCACCGCCAGCACTCCCACCGGCAGCAGGATCCGTTTCCGGTCGAATCCCAGCGCCTGCAGGGCGATCAGCTCGCTGTCCGCCGAAAGCCGCCCTAGCCCGATCAGCACACCCACCAGCACGCCCATGGGAATCGTAAACGTGAATATGCCCGGGAGCGTGCAGGCCACCAGCAGGCCGATCGAGCCCAGTCCCGCCGAGTGGCTCACCACCAGGTCCATCAATCGCACCAGTTGCGGCACGAAGAATATGAAGGTAAAAACGAATAGGCCCAATAGGGCGTAGGAGAAAATCTCGCGGAAGATATAGCGGTCAATCAGCCGCAGTCGCATGCGCCAGGCAAGCCATCTTAGCACGCAGGAGGGACGCCGATTGCCATTCTTCGGGTTGCCATGACTCCCGTCCACCCAGTCACAGTAACCGTGACACAGACTTCGGTCTGTGACCGATATCCCCCGGTAGCACAGCAATTCCTGCCTGTGCTTGCGTCCATTCCGGTGCGCCCCCTTCCGCGTGGCCGCAGCTCTCACTTCGACGCGGATTCGTCCTTCTCGCGAAGTAAGCCGAAGCCGCCCCAATTGGCCCGCCCCGCCGCAGTTCTTCTCTTCGCGATTTTCGATTTTCGATTTTCGAATTTCGTCTTTCGGGTTTCCGTATGACTCCCATCCATCTAGTCATCCTCTGGCATATGCACCAGCCCCAGTACCGCGACCCGGCCTCCGGGCGCTACCTGTTGCCATGGACGCGCCTCCACGCCCTCAAGGACTACTACGGCATGGTGAAGCTCTTCGATGAGTTTCCCGCGCTCCACGCCACTTTCAACCTGGTCCCGGCCTTGGGCCACCAGCTCGAGGAGTACGCCTCCGGAGATTTTCACGAGGTCTGGCTCGATGCCGCCATGGCTCCGGCGGACTCGCTCTCCCCGGAGCAGAAGTCGGAAATCCTGCTGCGCGCCTTTCAATTGAACCAGGAGCGCATGATGTCGCGCTGGCCGCGCCTCGTCGAGATTCACCAGCATGTGGCCGCGGCGGGCCGCGAGGCGGCTCAAGGCATGAGCCTCCGCGACTGGCGCGACCTCCAACTCCTCTCCCAGCTCGCCTGGATGGACGAGGAGTACCTCTCCGGCGATCCCGTCGTGAAGGCCCTCGCGGTTCAGGGTGCCGATTTTTCCGAGGAGGACAAAGCCGCGCTCCGGGAAAAACAGCTCGAGCTGCTCGGCCGCGTGCTTCCGGAGTACGCCAAGGCCTCGCAGACCGGCCAAATCGAAATCTCCACCACGCCCTTCTATCACCCCATCCTGCCGCTGGTCTGCGACACGCGCGTGGCCCAGGAATCAAATCCCCGGTCGCCCCAGTTCGCCCCGCCGTTTGTCCATCCGGAGGATGCGCGGGAGCAGCTCGCGCGCGCCCGGCGATTCCACGAATCCCGCTTCGGCCGCGGCCCGGCGGGTCTGTGGCCCTCGGAAGGCTCCGTTTCCGACGCTGCGCTCTCCATCGCCGCAGAGATGGGGTTCCGCTGGTTCGCCAGCGACGAAGGTGTGCTCGGCCGCACCCTCCAGGTCGGTTTCGGCCGCGACGCCGCCGGTGTGCCCGACAACCTGGCGCTCCTCTACTCCCCCTGGCGCATGCGCCTCCCCAGCGGCGACATCGTCGGCCTGTTCCGTGACCACTACCTCTCTGACCTCGTCGGCTTTGTCTACAGCCGCATGCCCGCCGAAGCTGCTGCCGAGGATCTCCACCGCCGCATTCGCGCCATCGGCGACCGCGCCGCCTCAGACCGCCCTCTCACCGTCCCTCTGATCCTCGACGGCGAAAATGCCTGGGAATATTTCCCCGGCAACGGCCGTGAATTTCTGCGCCGCTTCTACGCGCGCATCCAGAACGATCCGGCCATCCGCGCATTGACCGCCACCGAAGCCGTGGCCGCCGCCGGCGAGCTGCCCACGCTCTCCCATATCGTTCCCGGCTCCTGGATCAATGCCAATTTCGACATCTGGGCAGGAAGCGCGGAAGATATCCGCGCCTGGGAACTGCTGCGCGATGCCCGCGATGTCTTCCAACGCGCCCGCCGTTCCTCCTCCACTCCTGGTTCGAGTGCCATTTCCCCCGAGCGCCTCGCGCACGCCTACGAATCCATCCTCACTGCGGAAGGCAGCGACTGGTGCTGGTGGTACGGCCCGGAACACAGCTCCCCGAATGACGCGGAGTTCGACTCCATCTATCGCACCCACCTCACCGAGGTGTACGTCGCGCTCGGCGCCGAGGCCCCGGAGACGCTCGCGCAGCCCATCAAACGCCCGCTCGAGCGCGCTCTCGTCCTTCCTCCCGCCGATTACTTGCGCGTTTCCGTGGACGGCCGCGAGACAAACTACTTCGAATGGCTCGGCGCAGGGTTGTATTCCGCCGACCTCCAGGAAAGCGCCATGCACGGGCGCACGCATCACCTCCATGAACTCCGCTACGGTTTCGACCGCGATACCCTTTTCATCCGTGTGGATTGGGTTCCCGGCGCCCTCGAGGAGTTGCGCGAGTGCGAGTTTCACCTGCGCGTCAAAGGCGATAGCGACGCGGTCCTGATCGTCCAGGTCGCTGAAGGAAAGGTTATCGGCCACTCCGTCGAGCAGGACGGTGCCTGCCTGCTCGCCGGCGCGGCCAAAGCGCGCGTAGCCCTCGGCCCCATTCTGGAAGCCAGCCTGGCCCGCGAACTCGTCCCCTCTGCGGGCCGCTCCTCTCTGGAAATTGGTGTGGCCCTCTGGCACGGCGGCCTGCCAGTAGACGTCCTCCCCGCCCAAGGAGCGCTAACCGTGGCGTTAGGCGAGGAGTCGTTCGCATGGTAGCGCGGGCTTTTAGCCTGCGCTCCTACTCCGAAGCGCCCACCTTCAGTTGGCTCGCAAACTGCCGTATGCCCGGCACCAATCTCCGCGACTCTCCACTAGTCAGCAGTCACCAATCACCTGTCACGCCTCTAGAATTTCTTCACCGCCACATCGCGCGGCCGAACCCCTACCGGCACCAGCGTCAGTAAACTATTCGTCCTCGTCCGCACGATCGCCAAATCGTTCGACCCTTCATTCACCACAAGCAGTAGATTGCCTTCCGGAGTCAACGCCGCCGACAGCGGCCGTTGCCCCACGGAAATCGGCCGCAACACCCGGCGGTCGTTCAGCTCCACGGGCGCCACCCGCCCCGCTGCCGTGTCCGTCACGTAGAGCACGCCGCCGTCCGCAGAAAGCACACCGAGCGCCGGCGAACTGCCAACTGTCACATGGTCCCCCGTCTCGTTCCGCCAGGTGTCAATTACATCCAGCCCGTGAGACTCCGCCGACAGCACGTACAGTTCGGCCCCATCCGCGGAAAGCAGCAGCGCTCCCGGCCGCCCGCCCACCGCCAGATTCGACAGCAGTTTCCGCGTGCGCAGGTCCACCAGGGAAACGGTGCTGCCGCTGCCCGACGCGATGAACGCCTTCGATGCATCGGGCAGCACGGCAATCTGCTCCGGAGCCGCCGTCACCGCGATCTTTTCCACCGTCCCCAGGGTCTCCGCGTCCAGCAATGAAAGGGAACTCTCTCCCCGGTTAGCCACCAGCACGTATTTTCCGTCCGGCGTCGCCCGCACCAGCCACGGGCGTTCTCCCGCCCGAGCCCGCGCCACCACGCGCCGCGTCGCGCAGTCAATCGCCGCCACCTCGCCCGCATTCGCCGCCGCCGCATACGCCCGCGTGCCGTCGGGAGAGAAGTCCACGGCAAACAATCCCCCGCCCACCGGAATGTTTGCCACTACGGCCCCCTGCCGCGCGTCAATCACCCACACGTAGCCGCCCGTCGTGCTTACTCCCCACAATTCCTCTCGCGTCGGATGCGCGCGCAGCCCCGATGGCGCCGGGCCCACCGCAATCTGCCCGTGCAGTGCGAGCGCCACCAGGTCCACCACGCTCACCGTGCCGTCGCGCACGTTCGACACGTACGCATACAAATGCAACCCCGGCCGCAGCGTTGCCAGCCCCATCTGCTGCGCCACCACCCGCGCTCCCACCAGCCCCAGCACCGCCAGCGCGAAAATCAGCCTCCGGTTGAGTTGTCTAGGTTTCGCCACGGGTTCTTCGTTCCGACCCACTGTAGCGCGGGGCGAATAGCCCCGCGGCATTTCTCAGCATCCAGCAGTGATGCTGATCGCGAGCGATCTCGCAAGCCGCAGCACCGCGCCGTTAGGATGCGCCAGTCACCAGGGCAGGGAAATGAACGCTAGCGCGGCTCATTCTTTCCGTTCCTCCCGCCAGTTACCAGTCACAGGTCACCAGTCACCCCGCGCCCCTCAATTCATCGACCGGTGCAGCATCCCGGCTATCTGCCGCGCCTCGGCCCATAGTTGCACGAGTTCTTCCGGCAAAATGGCCTGCGTCCCGTCCGAAAGCGCCGAGGCCGGATCATGATGCACTTCCACCAGCAGCCCGTCCGCGCCCACCGCAATCGCCGCCCTCGACAGCGGCAGCACTTTGCTCCGTTTCCCAGTCCCGTGGCTCGGGTCCACCAGAATGGGCAGGTGGCTGCGCGCCTTCACCGCCGGAACGATGGCCAGGTCCAGCGTGTTCCGCGTGAAGTCGCTGAACGTCCGCACCCCACGCTCGCACAGGATCACGTTGTAATTTCCCTCGGCCATCACGTATTCCGCGGCCATCAGGAATTCATCCAGTGTTGCGGCCATTCCCCGTTTCAGCAGCACCGGCTTTTTCGCCCGACCCGCGCGCTTCAGCAGCGAAAAGTTCTGCATGTTCCGCGCGCCGATCTGAATCACGTCCGCCGATTCCTCCACCAGGTCCAGGCTCTCGTGGTCCACCGCCTCGCTCACTATCCCCAGCCCGAACTCCTCCCGCACCGCGCGTAAGATCTCCAGCCCCGGCTCCCCCAGCCCCTGGAAGCTGTATGGCGACGTGCGCGGTTTGTACGCCCCTCCGCGCATCAATTTGCCTCCCGCATCCCGCACGTGCCGCGCGATGGCAAACGCCTGCTCCCGCGATTCAATCGCGCACGGCCCGGCAATCAGCACCGCTCTCCCTCCGCCGATGGCCGCCTCGCCCAACGGCGTTCGAATCCGCACAACCGTAGGCTCTTCCTTCAATTCCAAACTCACCAGTTTGTACGGTTTGCTGACGGGAATGCATTCCACCACCCCGGGCAACGATTCGAGCGTGCCCAAATCCACCGCGCCACGGTTCCCGGTAATCCCGATGGCCGTCCGCAGCGACCCCGGAATCGTGTGCGCCTTTAGGCCGAGCTGCTCGATCCGCGCGCACACCGCGCGCACCTGCTCCTCGGTCGCGTGCGCATCCATCACTACAAGCATGTGAGTTCCGTCCCCAGTGGCACAGGCTTCAGCCGGTGCGCCTTTCACCAGCGGTGCCGCCCAACATTGTGAAGCGACCTAGTCTATCGCCCCCACTGTCCCCCCGCAAATAAGCCTCGGACCTCGCAAAGAATCCCATCCCTGGTCGTCCTTTCTCCTTTTCCCACTGTTCTGTGCGCGCCTCTGCGAACTCCGCGCCTCTGCGCGATCTTCTCACCATCTCCCCGCCGGCGATTGCGCACCCTATAACCCCTCGGCTAGAATGTTTTCTCTGTCGCGGAATATTTTCGACAAATGCTGGATCCAACCGAAAGCGCGATAACGGATGCGCAGGCCCCAGAGGTCTATCCGCCACCGGTCCGCGAATCGGTTGTTCCCGCCCCGCCTTGGCTCGACGGCCGTCCCCGCATCGGCATCCACACCTCCATCGCCGGCGAAGCCAGCCGCGCCCTGGACACCGCCGCGCGCATCGGCTGCACCTCGCTCCAAATCTTTTCCGGCAGCCCCCGCATGTGGCCCCGCCCGCATCAGCGCGCCATCCCCCCTCCTGTCGCCAAGCGTTTCCGCGAGCGCCGCGCCGAGCTTCGCCTCGGCCCCGTCGCCGTCCACGCGAACTATCTGATTAACCTCGCCTCTCCCGACCCGCGCCAGTGGGAAAATGCCATCATTGCTTTCCGCGACGAAATCCTGCGCGCCCTACAACTCGGCGCAGACTACCTCATCGTCCATCCCGGCTCCGCACGCGACGCCGGAATCCCACGCGGCATCGAAAACGTAGCCGAAGCCATCGCCCGCAGTAGCGCTGGCGCCTCGCCAGCCTCCATTCCATCGTCTCCGAACGCGGTCCGTGTCCTAATCGAAAACACTGCGGGGCAGGGAACTGGCTTGGGCTCGCAGTTCTCTCATCTCCAGCAAATGCTCGAAGGCTGCCGCTCCCGCGCCGTCGTTCCCCAGCCCGGCGTTTGCCTTGACACCGCCCATCTCCTCGCCGCCGGATTCGACATTCGCACCGCGGAAGGCCTGGAGCGCACCCTCGATGAGGCCGACGCCGCCATCGGCATCGAAAACGTCCGCGTCATCCACGTCAACGACTCCAAGGCCCCGCTCGCCGCCCACATCGATCGCCACGAGCACATCGGCCGCGGCCACATCGGCCGCGAAGCCTTCCGCCGCATCCTGAACCATCCGCGCCTCCGCAGCTCCGACCGCGCCTTCCTGTGCGAAACTCCCATCGACCGCCCCGGCGACGATCGCCGCAACGTCCGCGCCCTCTGGTCGCTCCTAGGCCTCACTCCGCCATGTAGCGGCCTCCGCCGCGACGGACGGCCATCCTCCGCCCGCCACCGAAGCGACGATCTGTCCCGGCCTCGGAAGGGCACGGCTTCAGCCGTGCCGAAACGCACTCGTCGTAGCCCAGGGGCTTCAGGCCCTGAGGTCCGCAGGCGAACCACCCGCCGACCCAAATCGGTCTCGAGGAGAGCTTCCTGATGGCCGTCAATCCCCCCAATCCCCTCGACCCCGGTCCCGAACAATCTCCCACTAGCCTCGATCCCACTGACTGGCACTCCCTCCGCGCCCAAAGTCACCGCATGCTCGACGACCTCCTCGACTACGTCGAACACATCCGCAATCGCCCCGTTTGGCGCCCCATGGACCAGCAAGTCCGCGACGTCTTCCGCGCCCCCCTGCCGCAGCGTCCCACCGATCTTCCCGAGGTTTACCGCGACTTCTCCAACTACGTCCTGCCTTTTGCCACCGGCAATGTCCATCCAGGCTTTATGGGCTGGGTCCACGGCGGCGGCACGATTGTCGGCATGCTCGCCGAGATGCTCGCCGGTGGCCTCAACGCCAATTGCGGCGGCCGCGATCACGCCCCCATCGAAGTCGAACGCCAAATCGTGGCCTGGGCGCGGCGCATTTTCGGTTTCCCGGAGGAAGCCACCGGCATCTTCGTCACCGGAACTTCCCTCGCAAATTTCGTCGCCGTGCTCGTGGCCCGCCGCGCCGCGCTCGGCGCCACGGTTCGCCCAGCCGGACTCGGCGCCGCCGGCCATCGCCTCGCCGGATATGCCTCCGCCGCAGTCCACGGCTGTCTCCCACGCGCCATGGACTACGCAGGCATGGGCTCGAACGCCCTCCGCCTCATCCCCGTGGACAACAATCACCGCATTGACCTCGCCGCGTTGCGCAGCGCCATCGCCGCCGATCGCGCGGCCGGGTGGGTGCCCTTCCTGCTCATCGGCACCGCCGGCACCGTCGACATCGGCGCGATCGACGACCTCGCCTCGCTCGCCGACATCGCCGCCGATGAAGGTCTCTGGTTTCACGTCGATGGCGCCCTCGGCGCTCTCGGTGTGCTCTCGCCGGAAGTTGCACCGCGCCTCGCCGGCTTGGAGCGCGCCCACTCCCTGGCTCTCGATTTTCACAAATGGGGCCAGGTTCCCTACGATGCCGGTTTCATCCTGGTCCGCGATGGCGCTCTTCACCGCGAAACCTTCACTTCTCAGGCGGACTACCTCCAGCGCCAGCCCCGCGGCCTCGCCGCCGGCTCCTTTTGGCCCACCGATTTCGGCCCCGATCTCTCCCGCGGCTTCCGTGCGCTCAAGACCTGGTTCACCCTGCGCGTCTACGGCACCGACCAACTCGGCGCCGTAATCTCCCACACCTGCCGCGTCGCTCGTCATCTCGAAGCGCGCATTGCCGCCGAGCCCCGCCTCGAGCTTCTCGCCCCGGTCCAGCTCAATATCGTTTGCTTCCGTTACCGCGGACCCGATCCCGACGCGCTCAATTCCGCTATCGTCGCCGATCTTCAGGAGAGCGGGATCGCCGCGCCCTCCACCACCCGCATCGACGGCCGCCTGGCCATCCGCGCCGCGATCTTCAATCACCGCACCACGGTGCGCGATGTCGACGCGATGCTGGACGCCGTCCTCCGCCTCGGTGGCCGCCGCGCCGGCTCCCATTCCCGGACCGCCGCCCGGACTGAAGCCCGGACTGAAGCCCAGACTGAAGCCCAGACTGAAGCCCAGACTGAAGAATGAGCGCCCCCATTGCCCAAACAGTTGATTCCCTCACCCTCGTCGGCCAGCTCCCCGTCGAAAGCGAGTCCCTGCGCCCCCTCTTCCGCGCCGCCCGCTCCGCAGACGACCTCACGCCCCTGTTGCGCCACGACGGCAACTTTCTCCTCGTCTATCGCCGCGGCGAAGAAGTCTTCATCGTCAATTCGTTCTACTCTCTCAGTAATTATTTCTATGCCGAGCGCGCCGGGCGCTTCCTCCACGGCGACACCATCCATGCCCTCTTTCGCCAGGGCGGTATCGACTTTGCCTGGAACGTCGAAGCCATCGCCAATCTCATGGGCCTCCTGCACGTCATCGGCAACGAGACCCTGCTCCAGGGAGTGCACGCCGTTCCCATGGGCGCCATCCTGCATTGGGACGGACGCCGCCTCGCGCTCCGCATCCATCCCTGGCAGCAATTCCTCGTGCCCGGCCCTACCTCGGGACCAGAAGTCGCGCACCGCCTCATCGATCTCTTCCTGGATGGCCTCCGAGCCGGCGCCGGACCTCGGCCCATCCTGGCCGCCTCCTCCGGACTCGACAGCCGCGTCAATCTTGCCGGCCTGCTCCATCTCGGCCTCAAACCCGAACTCGCCGTCATGGGCCAGCCCGGCGCCAAGGATGTCGAAGTCGTCAAAGCCATGGGCAGCGCTCTCGGCCTCTCCGTCAATCACATTCTCCCCGAGCCGCGCGACTACATCGACGGTGCCTTCGAGATCTGCCGGCTCACCAACGGCGTCAAGCCCCTCGATCACTGGCACACCTTCATCATCGCCGCGAAGAGCGGCTACGGCCACGCCGACCGCGTGATCACCGGCAACAATGGCGAGCACGTGCGCGCCGTCGGCTTCAACTACGGGCTGCTCGCGCACTCGCTCGATCGGCTCAGCCGCGTGGATTCCGGCATCGCCAGCGCCCGCCTGCTGCGCAAATATTGGCAGCTCAAGACCTGGATATCGCTCAGCCCAGAGGAGCAGCGTCAATGCGCCCACGGTTTTGCCGAATATTACGGCAGCCCCCGCCAGCTCGACCGCTTCATGTCCGTCATGCCGCCCATGAGCTTCGTCTGGCAGAGCGATGCCTTCGTCCTCGAGCAACGCCGCAAAGGCTTTCAGTCCGCCGGCCTCCAGCTTTTCCGCTCGCGATTCCCGATCTACTCGCCCTATCTCAACAAACGCTGGGTGGATGCCGGATGGTCGCTGCCGCTGGGATGGCGCCTCGGGAGCCGCTGGCACCGCTACACCGTGGAACGCCTTTATCCCCGCCTGATGGATTTTCCGGAGGAGTACGAAGCGCTCCGCATGCTGCGCCGTCCTCGCCCGCTGCAATGGGTGCCGCTCATCAATAAGCTCTACCGCCGTCCCCCGGTCGTCCCCTACGTCGACTGCGCCACCCTCCTGCGCCGCGACGACGTTCTCGCCCTTCTCCGCGACCACGCCGGCTATCTCGAAAGTTTCATGCCGCGGCCACTGGTGCTTCAGGTCATCGACGACCAGCGCAAAACCGGCGCCCGCGGCCGCCTGTTCTCGATTCTTACCGCCATGGCCGTCTGGCGCGCATCACTCAACTAAAATGTGGCAGCATAGGTCTTCCCGACCTCGCACCGGGACCATTCGAAGGAGATTGCATTGACCGAGTATCAGCCGCAGGAAATCGAGCAGCGCTGGCAGGATC
>Ga0209415_10020188_pt1 | contig 10377 bp, 11 predicted proteins | sample PeaSoiSIISIP2007_FD_187696 | JGI IMG/M metagenome (GOLD analysis project Ga0209415, IMG submission 187696) | Peat soil microbial communities from Weissenstadt, Germany - SII-SIP-2007 (SPAdes) (version 2) | ecosystem: Environmental > Terrestrial > Soil > Wetlands > Peat | place: Germany...
GCATGCGCCAGACTCGCATGCGTCGAATCCGGTGGGAATCCTCTTCGGGATTCAAATGTCAGATTTGATCCACTAGCTGAGGAGCTCTTGGTGCTGGTTGCGATGGATAACGGGCACTTCGAACATCTCCGGTTCTATGAAATCCCAGTCGAGCAGCGGTCACCGGAAATGCCCATACGCTTCCGCGTAGGTCTATCGCCAGAGATGGAAGCGAAGCTGGGAAACGCCACAAAAGCCATGCCCAGGTAAGAGCGCGGCGATCACGCTCCACTCCATCAGCCGTTCATAGTTGACGCGAATATCGCTCTCATCGAAAGCCCGCCGCCGCTTCCGCCGGGCAGCGCCAAGCTTCTCCATGTTATCTTGTGATATAGAGAAGTTGGTGTCGTTTTATCCAGAAGGACGCGCGGTGCTGACCCGGACCGCACGGCAGCAGCGTACGCAGTGGGCTGCTCAATTCCTCGCCGCTTCTGAATTGGTGCGTAGAGCGTATGTGGTCTCGTTCACGATGGGTAATCACACACCCACGGCTGACCTTATGGTCGGCGTCCCCGAAACTGGTCTCCAATTTTGGGTAGACGTGAAGGGCCTCTCCTCCAACAACGCTTGGCTGATTAAGCAGAAGCCGGAGCACCTAAATCTGTTCTACATCCTAGTTCGGGTCGGAGATGTCCGGGGACAGGATCGCTTTTTTATTCTCGACCAGCCGCAGTTGAACTCGCTACTCCAACAATCCCGTCTTGCTCATCCGAATGATCCCACCAGCGGCTTTGGATGGAAATATCCCATGCCCTTCGAAGATAAGTGGGACATTCTGCCGAGACAGCTTTCAAACTGAGCTGATGCGGGCCGCAGAAAACCGCTGAGAGCCGGAAGCGCTTTCGCCAACGCCAGCCCGGATCAAACCCCAAAATGGGGACTTGATCGGGCGAGGCGCTGATCGCTGCCAAAATTTTCAAGTTGGGCAGTGCCGAACTTGCGGCTGGCCGGAGCTGGCAGTCGCTGAAGCTAATACCGGTAATAGCGGTGACCGTAATACCGGTGATGGTAATAGGGGTGGTAATACCGGTGATGATAATAGGGATAGTAATGATGGTAATAGTGGTGACGGTAATAATATGCCGAAGCAGGTATCGGAGCGAACGCGCCGAACAGCAGGCCTAGCCCTACGGCACAGGTGATCAAAAACCGCTGCATAGATTTCCTCCCTTGTTAGCAGAAACACCCAACATGAGCCGGTAAGGGTACAGGCTTATGCGCAATTGAGCGTTGATCCTTATCAATGCCCTGCGGCGGCCACAAAGGCCGCGAGCGCCGTTAGCGAGGACAAATCTTGATGCATCTTCCCTCCCCTCTCGGGTCGATGACGCGTCCTTCTCGTCTGCAAACTCGTTGAGACACGCGCGAAGGTCTTGCATCAGCGCCACGCTCTGCCGCGCGGGCACGTCTGGCGTGAAAGCGCCACCCCCGGTGGCTTGCGAATGCCTGGCTTGCGCCCCAAGCTGGGCGCAAGCCAGGAGGGAGTCATGTTGATGCAAATCAAGGTGGGGGTCCCATGTGAAGACCAATCTTTCGGCATGTAGCAAAGGAGAACGGCCAAACGCCCGGGTCAACGCGATGGGTCGGTTAGCAAGGGTCGTCTGATGCCGAAACGAACGAGGTCCACGCCGCGACAGCTCAAGTTCACAGAACCGCCGCTGCGCGGTTTCCTTATCCATCTTACCGTCTTTATCGTCGTCATTATTGGGCTCGCAGCCCTCAACCTGATCAGGAACCCCGCCCATCCTTGGTTCCTCTGGGTGCTTTTTGGCTGGGGCATCGCCATTGTCGTCCACGATCTTGTGCTGCTCATAAAGTCTCGGCCAAAAAGGGAGATACCGGTTCGGCCAAGCACGCCCGACAAGGCCTAAACTGGGTATAGGAAGCTATGAAAGGCTACGTCCACAGCATAGAAAAGGCAGCGCAACAGAACACGACGTTCCGCACGGTCTTGTATACGGCGAAGAATTGCCAGCTCGTCGTGATGAGCCTTAAGCCCGGTGAAGATATCGGTGCAGAGGTCCACAAGCTCGATCAGTTCTTCCGCATAGAGGAAGGGGAAGGCAAGGCGGTGCTTGACGGTGTTGAGCACCGCATCAAGCCCGGGTTCGCGATCCTCGTGCCAGCCGGTACTCGCCACAACATCATCAACGGGCCGTCAGGCCCGATGAAGCTCTATACGCTCTACTCTCCACCGAACCATCGCGATGGCGTAGTGCACGCCACCAAAGCGGACGCAGAGGCAGACAAAGAGCACTTCGACAGGAAGACGACCGAATAGCCACCTGCCTGACAATTTGCTCGGCCGGACGCTTGGCTGGCTTGGAGCGGCAGACGACCACTCACCGAGGTCAACGCCGGCAAGAGCTTTATTTCCCTCGAGAACGAGTAGTGGAAAGCGCCGATAGGGGTCTTCACAGTCGGAGTGCGAAGAGGCTCAATGTTAGGTTTAGGTGCTGCAACGGGAGATAAATCATGTCGATCGGACTCATACTCATCATCCTCCTCGTCATCTTCTTGCTTGGTGGTTTCAGTGGTCGCTTCGGCGGCTACGGCTACGGCTACGGTCATGGCGGCATCGGTGTCATCGGCATCATTCTGATCGTTCTCGTCGTTCTGCTTCTCATGGGTCGGATTTGATCTGACACGCAGAATGTCGAACGCCGCAGCCCGGGATGGCTATCGACGGCAACGGTGCATGTCGGCGCCCGAAAGTGGAAGCTCTCGCTCGATGGCTGGTGGCCCGTGTTGATGCTTGAGTACCCGCGCCAGCGCCCGTCGAAATAGATGAGAAGACATGAGCCGTCTTCGCCTGCATCCTGAGAGCCACCTCGTCAGCCGCATCGGGTGGTTGAGAGCCGCAGTGCTCGGGGCCAACGATGGCATCATCTCGACCGCTAGCTTGATCGTCGGCGTTGCCGCGGCGGCTGCGACACGGAACGATGTCTTAATCGCGGGGGTCGCGGGACTGGTGGCTGGCGCTATGTCGATGTCCGCCGGAGAGTATGTCTCCGTCAGCTCACAATCCGACACCGAGCAGGCGGATCTCGCGCGCGAACGCAAGGAGTTGAGCGAGGATCCTGAAGGTGAGCTTGATGAGCTTACCGAAATCTACGTCAAGCGCGGCCTCGATCAGTCGCTCGCGCGGCAAGTTGCTCAGCAGCTGATGGCGAAAGATGCCTTGACCGCCCACGCGCGCGATGAGCTTGGGATTTCGGAAATCACCACCGCGCGTCCTGTGCAAGCCGCACTGACATCGGCCGCAACGTTTTCTGTAGGCGCGGCCATGCCCTTGCTCATGGTTGTCGTATCGCCCGCCAGTGCGCTTGTCCCCATCGTGTCCGCTGCGTCTTTGGGCTTTCTCGCTCTTCTGGGTGCAATCGGTGCAAGAGCAGGCGGCGCAAACGTTCTGCGCGCCACAGCCCGAGTGACATTCTGGGGTGCGTTGGCGATGGCTCTGACCGCCGGTATCGGTAAGCTTTTCGGCACGGTTGTCTGACGATTGGCGCGGCGTGACTTCTGCGCCTGGCACTAAGCGGACGTTCAGGCGATCGCGTCGCGAGGTCTGGTTTCGGCCGAAAAGCGGACATACCTAATTAGCGTGTGGAATGTCCGCTGATGACCCAAAGTGGACATTCCGCGACGTGGAGATCGCGAGGATCGGGGGCCAACCCTGGGCTCGATCACGCTGTTGTTCGCGTCGAGGGTGAGCGCCACGATCTGAAAGGCCACTGCAACAACTCCGCACCACAAAAGCAACTAAGGCTACAGGAAGGAGAGGGAGCCGACAGAAGCCGACGCACCTGGGAGCGCGAATGTGCATAAGTAGCAATCGTATCGGGTCCAATGCCGCAGCGGGAGCCGCTCCTCCTCAGAAGCGGACGCCCGAGTTGACCGATGACACGACCGATTTTGACCTTTGCCGACATTCAGGCAAAGATTGTAGGAGCAGTTTTTCGTCTCATTCAACGGAAGCTGCAGCCGTCAAAGATAGAACAACGCACCATGGCATCGCCGCCCCTCCTCCTTCTCAAGGACATCGAACTTTCATTCGGCAGCACGCCATTGCTGACCGGCGCCGGCCTCTCGATCGGTCCATCCGAGCGATTGTGCCTGGTGGGCCGCAACGGTTCGGGCAAGTCGACGCTGCTCAAGATCGCGGCTGGAATGATCGAGCCGGATGACGGCAGCCGCTTCGTCCAGCCGTCGGTGACAATCCGCTATTTGCCTCAAGCCCCCGACCTTTCCGGCTTCGCCACCACGGGCGCCTTCGTCGAGGCAGGGCTTGCCCCCGGCGACGATCCGCACCGCGCGCGTTATCTCTTGGAGAGCCTCGGCCTTACCGGAGAGGAGGAGCCCGCGCGGCTCTCTGGCGGTGAAAGGCGCCGAGCGGCACTCGCCTGCGTGCTGGCACCGGAACCCGACATCCTGCTGCTCGACGAGCCCACCAACCATCTCGACATCGTGGCCATCGAGGGATTGGAGGCGGCGCTCAAGACCACGCGCTCGGCCATGGTGCTCATCAGCCACGATCGGCGCTTCCTGGACAACCTGTCCCAGACGACGGTGTGGCTCGATCGCGGCATTACCCGCCAGCTCGACAAGGGCTTCGCCGCCTTCGAGGCATGGCGCGACGTCATTCTTGAGGGGGAGGCAGTCGGGCGCCACAAGCTCAATCGGCGCATCGTGCAAGAGGAGCACTGGCTGCGTTATGGCGTCAGCGCACGGCGGAAGCGCAACCAGCGTCGCCTTGAGGCGCTGCGGGAGCTTCGCCAACAGCGCAAGCGGGGGCAGCAGAACCGCGCAGAGCCCGACGTGAAGCTGACGGTGCATGAGGCAAGAGAGACCGGCAAGAAGGTCATCGAGGCAAGACGCGTCGCCAAAAGCTATGACGACCTCAATCTGGTATGCGACTTCAGTATAAAAATCGCCCGCGGCGATCGGGTCGGCATTGTAGGTCCGAACGGCGCGGGCAAGACGACCCTCATTAATCTGCTAACCGGGACACTTCCTCCCGACACCGGCAGCGTGCAGCTCGGCACCAATCTTGAGGTCGCGACCCTTGACCAGCGGCGCGAAAGCCTCGACGCCGAGACGAGCGTCGCCGCGACCCTGACCGGTGGGAGTGGCGATGCGGTGATCATTAACGGTAAGTCGCGCCACGTCATCGGCTACATGAAGGATTTCCTGTTCAAGCCAGAGCAGGCGCCCACTCCCGTTAAGGCGCTGTCGGGTGGCGAGCGGGGGCGGCTGATGCTGGCCGTGGCGCTGGCGCACCCTTCTAACCTCCTGGTGCTGGACGAGCCCACGAACGACCTCGACCTTGAGACGCTGGACGTCCTGCAGGAGATGCTCACTAACTATCTCGGGACGGTCCTTCTCGTCAGCCACGACCGCGACTTCCTCGACCGTATGGTCACCTCGGTGATTGCCTTCGAGGGAAAGGGAAGATGGATCGAATATGCGGGGGGCTATTCCGACATGGTGGCGCAGCGTGGCCTTGGCGTTGGCGCTCTGCAGCACGACAAGCCAGCGACTACGAGCGTAGCACCGCCGGCGGCGCCCGCACAACGCGCCACCGAGCCGCGCAAGCGCCTAAGCCCTACCGAGCAACATGCCTTGAAGACATCGCCCGCACGCATCGCCGCTCTCAATGACGAGGTCCGCCGGCTGGAGCATGTGATCGCCGACCCGGATTTCTATGCTCGCGATCGCACTGCTTTCGCGGCGGCGGGAGCCGAGCTGGCAAAAGCCCAGGACGATCTAACGGCCGCAGAAGAAGATTGGCTCCGGCTTGAGCTGCTGCGAGAGGATCGTGGGGAATAGAGCGCGCGCTCGGTCTGGCAGTGACCTTAGTCCGCTCCGATCTGGCCTGCATCAACTCGGCTGTGGCGGCTGCAATATCGGGTTTTATCGGGTTTTCCCAACAGCGCTATGCTCACTTTAGCGGCTCTGTTCGCGGCTGCTCCACGAAGCGATTGAAAAATAGCAAAGTATTGGCGGAGAGGGTGGGAACCCACGGTACGGATGAACCGCAACGGCGTTCGAGTTTGAAGAACATTCGTGCTGACGCATGTCGTGCTGTGACGAACTGTATGTTCTGATTGGCTGCTCTAGACCCAGTCAGCCTCAGTGGTACCGTTTGATGCCGTCTTGTTTCGAGTGGTTCGTTTGCAAAATGGTTTGCAATCCTACAAGGTTCTGAACTTGGGGGCCCCCTTCACGGCAGACGAGGTGATCGCAGAGTTCAAGCTCGCTCCACATCCGGAGGGGCTACTACCGCGAGACCTTCCGTGACGCGCTGGGACAGAAGGGGCGCCCGCATTCGACCGCCATCCTCTATCTCTTGAAAGCCGGCGACGTGTCGTGCTGGCATCGGGTGGACGCGGCGGAGCTTTGGCACTGGTATGGGGGCGCGACGCTGCTTCTTGAAGTCCGGGACAGAGAAGCGGGCCACAAATATCGACTTGGCTCAGATTGGCTCAACGGCGAGCATCCGCAGGCGCTCGTGCCGGCAGCGGCCTGGCAGACCGCCCGCAGCCTCGGGGCTGGACGCTGACCGGCTGCACCGTGGCGCCTGGCTTCGACTTCTCAGGCTTCGAGCTTGCGCCCGACGGCTGGAAACCCTAGCCAGGTACGCGAGCGCCGTAGAGAACTCGCCGAATCGCTATGACAGAGAAGGCTTAGCCCTAGCTGGGGAACGCCGGGCCTATCATCTTGGTTGTATTCGACCAGCCGCATGGTGAGGCGTCGGCTGGGGCACTACGGATTGCGAGGTTTGCCAAGGAGATAGGACATGGCCATTGCCCCGACCTTAGAAAAGTATCTCCGGCCGGGATACTCTAGGGGGAGGCTGCGCATGCGTCTTCTCAGCCTTCCCACAATGCCGCTCCTCGCCTTTGTCGTCACCCTTTTTGTCAACTGCGCGGCGAGCGCGCAGGCCGAACCCCAAGGCGCCCCCCAACCCGATTCCATAGACGCCCCATCCGCATCCAGCCCCTCTGGCGGCCCAAGCAATCAAGCGGGCGCGCAGCCAGAAGCTAACCCGACTGTTCCTCAGCCGGAGTCCAGTCCCACAGGCGGCCAGCATGCGCGGCAGGACGCGGGGGGCGAGCCTCAATCTGGGCACAGCGAATCCGGCTCGACGAGCGAAAAACCCGCGTCTAAGGTCCTCATCACCATCGACAAGACTAGACAGCAAATGACTGTCCTGGTTGACGGGATAGAACAATATAAATGGCCGGTCTCGACTGGTCGACTAGGATATTCAACTCCTTCTGGAACTTATACTCCTACTTCTATGAACGAAATATGGTATAGCAAACAGTGGGACGACTCCCCCATGCCACATTCTATTTTCTTTATGAAAGATGGTCATGCCATCCATGGCAGCTATGAAGTGAAAACTCTCGGCAAACCCGTCTCACATGGCTGCGTCCGTATCTCGCCAGCGAATGCAGCCATTCTCTATGCCCTGGTCAAGGAAAAGAGACTGGAGAATACCCAAGTCGTCCTCACCGGCACCACGCCGGGTGGTGAGGCGAAGGTGGCATCTCAGCCAGCCTACCCGCGCTATGGGGGCACAGCTCCGTGGTTTGCGCCCGGGCAGAACTACTACCCGCCGAGACGAGGCTTTTTTGGCCGGTGGTTCCAGCCGTATGACGGTCCTCAGGGCTATTACCAGCCCCGCGGCTATTATCCCCAAGGCTATTAGTCGTTGTTGCGGGTTGCGGCTCTGCTCCTTTGCCCCCCGGTAGCGGACCGCCGCCAGCAACGACATCGCCGACTGGTTGCGAGGTTTCGCTGGTGATTAGCGGAAGCCGCCTCTAGGCGTTGATTGTTGGGGATGTGCGCATTGCGAGGCTAGTGATCCTCAATCTGATAGAGGTCAGCGAGCGAAAGGCGTGATTGACGAAGAAGTTTGCTGATCAAATGGCGTTCTCTAACGGCTTCCTTCGTATAGAGCCCGTGCCTATATCTTCCATTTCGCTTGCCTGTTGGAGCGCCTCCACGCGCGCCATGGAACCTCCAACTCGCCACCCTCGCACGGCTGGAGCCTTACATCGCTCCTCGATGGATAAATTTTTTGAATGAGCCACGAGGGGACATCGGAGCGGCGCGCTCACGCCAGAGAAGGAGGCCGCCGTGAAGCGGCTCCTCCGCCGCGACAGCAGCACTCACCTACCGCAGCGCGATCGCCAGCCCGCTCAGGTCGGCATTGGCGATCAGCCCGACCTGCTGGCCGGACAGCCTTAACACGGCGCCCTTTTCGTTGCGTAGCACGATCGCCCGCGCCCCGACCACGACCGCGGCGCCAGCGCCAGCGCCCCCATAGACCCCGGCGACGTCCGACGGGCGTCGGATGTTGCTCACATAGCCGTACAGCCTCGTCTCCGAAGCGCCGAAGACTAGCCCCGCGCTCAAGCCGCCGATCGACAGCGGATAGCGCCGCCCGTGGAAGATCAGCGTGCCGCTGCCGCCGGATGCGCCGATGAACCAGCCTCCCTTCAACTCCGAAATCCAAATAGTGCCGGCATCGGCGCGGGCGGCGGACGAAACGCCCGCACCGGCCAAAGCGAACAAAGCGACGAGAGCGGCACGAAATCCCGACGAAAATCGCATGGTGCAGTCTCCTTGGGTCATAGGGGCGCCTGGAGTGGACGAAACATAATGGGTGACCTCAAGCCTTTTTTGGACGTCGTCGTATTGGGTTGGCTCGGCCATGCTCTACGGCTTGACGTTTTGGCACTTGGCGAAGGTGCTGTTGGACTCGGCGGCTTGCTCGTCTTCGGGCGCCGCATGGTCGCTCTTCGTTTTTGAAGACTCCGAATCCTCTGTGCCGGACTCGGCCGAGCTATCGTTCGTGCCTTGATTGGTGAGATCGGTGAACCTGGTGACGTCTAGCCTGCCGTCGTCCTTTTGCTTGATCGAGAACAGATCTGGAGAGGTATAGCCTAACTCATCGCAAAAGGCCGTCGCGACCCAGCTCGTTGCGTCGTGGGTATAAACGTTGACGAAGTCGCAAGCCTGCTGGTAGGCCAAAAACCCCTTCTTCGTCAGAATTTCGAAATCGAAGTCCTCGCCAAGTTCGGACGGAGTCTTCGCTGCAAGCTTGTTGCAGCCGTCCTCCGAAGCGAAGGTTCCCTCGGGCAGGCTGCTCGCAGGCCGCTCTTGCACCCAAGCCAAATTGGCGCTGAAAAGAAAAAGCCCTGCGGCTAACATTGCAGCGCGACGCATCCCCAAGCCTCCCATTTGATGTCGTCAAAATCGAGAAAGAATGTCCTATAGCCGGTAGTCCGACAACATGCTGGTAACGCGAAGGTCAGCCATTGCATCAGCCTGCGGGGGTCGAGCGAGACTGGTGTGAGGTTGCTTTAGGAGCTTTTGGAGGCGAATCGGGAGAGCTTGGCTGCTTGGCCAAGGCTCCCCCCGTTCGTCGTGCAGTTTTCCCTCTCGTCTTCGCGCGCGATTCGTTAGCGAATAGAGTCGGGAACCGTGGCGAATGTCGGGCGAGCAAACAAAAAACTTCGCCGCGTCAACTAAAGGCGCACAGCGTTGGAAACTGGCGCAAAAAAAGCGCCTAACCGCTTCACGTGGTTAGGCGCCAGAAAGCGCTTTCAGCGCGTGCGCCCGGGAGGGAAAGTCGGGCGCAAAGCGGGTAACGCCACATCTAGACGGGGGGGACTAGCGACGTTACCCGAACAGGAAAGTAAATAGTAAGCCTGGGTGTGATGTTCAACCTATAATTAGATTCAGTGGGCGAAATAAAGTTATCGAACTGCGCGCCATGATAAGTGGGCGTTGCCCAAGCTCAGGCTGCTGATCTTGGCGGGGTTCGCCGGGCTGACTTCGTTTGTCAACAGCGCGTCATCTTTTTCGCCCACCTTGAAGAAGCTGCATGGCGCGAGAGAGAAGCGGCAGGCTGGGGGCGTCAAATGTCAGTCATTACCGCCGCCGTGGTCACACTGGGCTTGATCGCCGTGGCGTTCATTGCCCTGGTGTACCTCATGGCGCTCTTAGCGCCAGAGGACTGAAGGATCAAACTCTCCACGCTCCCGCCCTTGAGCATTAGGGCTTGATCGATACACGCTCTTTCAGAAGAAGGGGGATCTGTTGCCATTCTTTCTTAGCGGCCTCCTTGCTGATGGCAGACTGAGCAAGGGTGCTGAACAGTGCTATAAATCAAGCAGTTGTTCAATACCTTTGCGTCCCACCGGGGCTACGATCCCGAACTCGGCCAGATGAGCGCGGATGGCGTTGCTTACCGAGGTCTGCTGGCGGATAAAGAGATGGCGCGTGCGATGCAGCATCAGGCAGCTCTGCTGCTCGGGCGTCTTG
>Ga0209415_10020191_pt1 | contig 10376 bp, 9 predicted proteins | sample PeaSoiSIISIP2007_FD_187696 | JGI IMG/M metagenome (GOLD analysis project Ga0209415, IMG submission 187696) | Peat soil microbial communities from Weissenstadt, Germany - SII-SIP-2007 (SPAdes) (version 2) | ecosystem: Environmental > Terrestrial > Soil > Wetlands > Peat | place: Germany...
GCCAGCCCGTAGAGCGCCGCGACGAACAGCAGGAGCACGCGGTAGCCGGTGATCAACGCCACGTACTCGAGCGCCCCGCCCAGCATCGCCCCCAGGAGGTTGCTCGCGAACGCCATGTCGGCCGTGGCGATGTCCCGGAACGAGTAGGTGAAGACGAGGTTGGCGAAGAAGACCGGCGCGAATGCGACCGCCGCCGCCAGCAGGTAGCGCAGCCAGAGCGGATCCAGCAGTAGCGACTCGGGCGGGATGAGGAAGGCCACGGCCAGCGCCACGAAGAGCGCCCCGTAGAGCAGGCTCGGCCGCCGGAGGTGCCAGCGGGCGTTGATGAGGATGGCCAGCAGTACGCTGCACAGGATGGCGAAGAAGGCCAGCGCGTTGACCAGCCAGGTCGTGCCGAACAGCAGGCTGAAGCTCACCAGGCTGCGCGTCTCGAGCAGCAGGAAGGCCGCGCCGAGGGCGAAGAAATGGGGGCTGAAGCGCCGGATGGTCGTGCCGGTGCGGCGCGCCGCGAACCCGACGGTCAGCAGGGCCAGCACGAAGACGAAGCCCAGCGCGCCCAGGTAGTACGGCTCGATGAACGGCGTCCGCAGGTAGAGGAACGGCCAGTCGTCCGTCGCCGGGGTCGGCGTGGGCTGACCGGCCTGCGGCACCGGCGAGACCGTGTCGCCCGGCGGCGGGCCCCCATGCAGCGCGGCGACCGCGGGACCGTCGGCCAGCGCGGCCTGGACGCCGGAGTACGTGTGCAGCAGGGGTGGCGTGCCGAACGCGGTCGTGAGCATGGCGTCCAGCTTCTCCACCAGCCAGTCCTGACGGTAGTAGTTGTAGAGCACGAAGACGCCGTCCGGCGCGAGATGGTCTCGCACGCTCTGGAAGGCCTCCAGCGTGAAGAGGAACGACTCCAGGCGGACGTTGGCCGTACTGCTCACGAGCGTCAGCGAGTCGGGCAGGGCGAAGACGACCAGGTCGTACTTCTTGTCGGTCGTGCGCAGGTAGGCCCGGCCGTCGTTGTTGATCTGCGTCACGCGCGGATCCTGGTACGGGTGGTCGGGGTGGTCCTCCACGCCGATCTGCAGGATGGCCGGGTCGATCTCCACCGCGTCCACGTGGCCCGCGCCGTGGGCCAGCGCGATCGCCACGTCCGTGCCGCTGCCCGCACCGACGACGAGCACGTTCTGGTATGTCTTGCCGGGGAACCACTTGTAGACCTGGGTGTAGAACGGCTCCTGGGGGCCGTTGACGGGGTGGAGCGCCTGGTGGGGGATGCCGTTGACGTTGATCTCCATGACGTTGTTCTGGTCGATGTACGTCGTGATGCGGTAGTAGGGCGACCAGATATCGCCGCCGGCCACGTTTGCCATGACGACCCACAGCGTGGCGACCATGGCCGCGCCGCTCACCAGCCCCCACGCCGAGAAGCCCGAGCCCATGGCCGAGAGGAGCAGCAGCACGGCCAGCACGGCGAACCACACGAGCGGGTCGGTGCCCGCTGCCGAGAGGGCGGTGAAGCCGACGATGCCGGCCATCGAACCGACGATGTCGGTGGCGTACGCCTGGAGCGGCGGCAGGCTCTTGAGCAGCGGGCCAAGGGGCAGCGCCAGCGCGGCCATCAGGCCGGTGACGAGCAGGAAGACGAGGGGCAGGACGAGGAAGTTGATGTTGGCCGACGTGCTCTCGGCCAGGCCGAAGAAGAGCTCATCCGGTGAATGGACCTGCACGTTCAGCTGGGCCTGGTAGATCAGCCCCACGACGCCGAACAGGAGCAGGGCGAAGGGCGAGAACGGCAGGCGGCGCCCGTTGCGGCCGGCGACGATGCCCAGCCCGATGCCCAGGAAGCTGCCCATCAGCACGAAGTTGGAGAAGAAGCCGATGTAGATGACTTCCGACGGGATCCAGCGGATCAGCAGGAGTTCGACGAACAGGAGCGTGCCGCTGGTCAGGAAGAGACGCACGCGCACGTCGGCCAGGCCCGGGAGGGCCGGCAGGAAGAGTTTCACGGGGTTCGCGCCGCTCGTCGGTCGAGGGCCGCCCGGTTCGAGCGTCGGCTGCACCGGCGGATTATCGACGGGAACGGCCGCCGGCGTGTTGCGCCGGAGCGGCCAGGATCGGCTTACTCGTCGGGGCCGGCCACCCTGGCGCGGGCGACGATCGTCGAGCGACGCTCGGGGAACCGTTGCGCAGCCACGTCGCCCAGCAGGCCCAGGCCGTACGCCGGCAGGCGGCGCTGCCAGGCGCGTGCCAGGTGGGCCGTGGTCCGGACCTGGATGGCCACGAAACCGGCCTCGGTCAGGGCTTCACGGACCCGCCGCGGGCTGTTGCACGCCCCGACCAGCGGATGCGCGTCGGCCGCCGTCGCCTTCAGCGCGCGCTGGAGCGGCCGTCCGATCGCCGGCGGCAGCGAAAGGTACGCGTTGACCACCGGATGGCGCCGATTGACGGTCGTGACGACCAGCGTGCCGCCAGGTCGCAACCAGCGATGGATGTGGCGCATGGCCGCATCCGGGTCAGTGAAATGCTCGAGGGTGAACGACGAGAGCACGACGTCGAAGCTGGCGGCCGGGAAGGCGTCCGGCATCGTGCAGAGGTCGGCGAGGCAGAACTCGTCCAGCCACGGCAGCGGTGGTTCGGGGGCGTGGATGTCCACTCCCACGAGCCGTCCGATGCGGGACCGGAACGCGGTCAGGGCGCTGGCGCGACCGCAGCCGGCATCGAGGACCACGGCGCCCGACGCCGGCAGGGCGTCGTCAAGGAAGTGCGCCAGGACCTCCGCGGTCGAGGGCCCGAGCCCCAGACGGGGCAGCAGGGCCAGCCGACGGGGGGCCGTCGCGTCCGGCGTGGTCCGCTCCGGGCTCGTCAGCCGGCCGCCGAGGCGGCGGCCGCGGGCACGGCGGTGGGCGCCGTCTGCTCGACGGTCTCCAGCCAGCGCTCCGCATCGATCGCGGCGCGGCAGCCGTCCCCGGCCGCGGTCACCGCCTGGCGGTAGCGATGATCGTGCACGTCACCGGCGATGAAGACGCCCTCGATGCGTGAGCCGGTCTCGTCGTGCACGACGAGGTAGCCCCGCTCGTCGACGTCCAGCCAGTCCCGGAAGACTTCCGTGTTGGGCCGGTAGCCGATGGCCACGAAGAGCCCGTCGACCACCTCATGGGTCACTTCCCCGGTCCGCGTGTCGCGCAGGCGCAGACCCGTGACCACCTGGTCACCTTCGACCTCGTCGATCGCGTTGTGCCAGCGCACGCTGATCTGGGGATGGGCGAGCGCGCGGTCACGCATGATCCTGCTGGCCCGGAAGTCCCCACGGCGGTGGATGAGCACGACCTCGCTGGCGAAACGGGTGAGGAATGTCGCCTCCTCCAGCGCCGTGTCGCCGCCTCCCACCACCGCCACCTTCTTGCCCCGGAAGAAGAAGCCGTCGCAGGTGGCGCAGGCGCTGACGCCCTTGCCCCGCAGGCGGGTCTCGGAGTCCAGGCCCAGCCACAGCGCCGACGCGCCGCTGGCCACGATGAGCGCCTGGGCCCGGTATTCGACGCCGGCCGCCCACAGGCGGAAGGGACGCGAGGAGAGGTCCACGCGATCCACGTCCACGTCGATGATGCGTGACCCGAACCGCACGGCCTGTTCCCGGAACAGGCCCATCAGCTCGGGGCCCTGGACGCCGTCGGGGAAACCGGGGTAGTTCTCCACGTCGCTGGTGATCATCAGCTGGCCGCCGGGCACGTAGCCCGCCAGGACCACCGGCTCGAGGTTGGCCCGGGCGGCGTAGATCGCTGCGGTCAGGCCGGCCGGCCCCGAGCCGACGATGATGACCTTCGCCTCCACCGCGCCGCCGCCGGTCGTGGCCGCCTCCGGAGCGGCCGGACGGCGCACGCTGGTGGTCGTCGCGCCCCCTCCGTCATCGATGATGCTGATCCCGGGCAGCCCGGCGAGTGGTCCTGTCATGCTCCGATCCTAGCACGGCTGGATACCCCGGGGGAGTATCTCACGGGATCGGGCTCGGCGAGCCCAGGCCGCGGATCTGGGGGATCACTTCGCGCCCGATGAGCTCCAGCTTGGCCAGGTCGTTCACGCCATCCAGGCTGAAGATGGCGTGCTGGGAGCCGGCCTCGGCCCACGAACCCATGCGGTCGACCAGCTCCGACGGCGTGAGACGGCCGTCCCCGCCCGAGGCGGCGATGTCGAACCCGGTCAGGTTGGTCTTCTCGATCGAGGCGTAGTCGCGCCCCACGATCTCGCAGTGCTCCTTCAGCACGGCCAGCTTGTGGCGGATGTTGTCGGCCCCCCCGAAGACGTTGCAGGCGTCGGCGTACTGCGCCACCAGGCGCAGGGTCTTCCGCTCGCCGCCGCCGCCGACGATGATCGGCGGGTGCGGCCGCGTCAGCGCCTGCGGGCTGTTGAGGGGACGGCCGGCCACGAGATGCGTTCCCCGCAGCGGCGCCTCGGAGCCGCGCGGGCCTTCCCACATGGCGTGGGCGAAGCGCAGCGTGTCCTCCAGCCACTCGAAGCGCTCCTTGAGCGAGGCGAAGGGGAAGCCCAGGCCGACCGATTCCTCCTCGTTCCAGCCGGCGCCGATGCCGAACCACGCGCGCCCGCCCGACAGGACGTCCAGCGCTGTCACCGCCTTGACCCACAGGGCCGGTGCGCGGTAGTGGATGCCGCCGACCAGCAGGCCCAGGCGCGCCCGCTTGGTGAGGGCGGCTGCGAAGCCCATCGCCGTCATGCCTTCCAGCATCGGTTCCTCCGGTCGGCCGACACCCCGGATCTGGAAGAAGTGGTCCATCACCCAGATCGAGTCGAAGCCGACCTCGTCGGCGGTCTGGACGACCCGGGCGAAGGTGGGACCGATGGCGTCGCCGCCACCAGGCCAGGAGAAGGAATCGATCTGCAGGCCGATCTTCACGACGTCAGCGTAGCCGACCTCGGCATCGGGCTCCGGCCGTGGCCCAGCCGGAGCGCCTCACGGGAACAGGTCGCTGGCGCGGTCCATCACGACGTCGCGGCCGATCGAGCCGTCGCCGCTCGGCAGCAGCGCGCCGCGCACCAGGACGACCGGCCTGCCACTCGTCTTGCCCGCGGCGAGTTCGGCGGCCGAGGCGATCTCGTCGGCCACCGCGACGACCGTCGAGCGCATGATCCGCCCGGCCGTGTCCGGCAGGCCGCGCTGATCGTCGAGCGGCCCGAAGCCGGCGATCCCGAGCGCGACGTCGACGATGCCCCAGCGCCAGGGCCGGCCGAACGAGTCGCTGATGAGGATGGCCGGCGCCTCCTGCGGCGGCAGCCCCAGCACGTCCGCGACTCGCGTGCGCAGGAGACGCGCCGACGCGTCCGGGTCGGCCGGCAGCAAGGTCACCGTGTCGGGGGCGACGTTGGAGGCGTCGACACCGCCGTTGGCGCAGACGAAACCGTGGCGGGTCCGCGTGATGAGGACGCCGTGCTCCATGCGCACGACGGCGCTGGCCTCGCGCAGCACGACCTCCACCTGCCGCGGGTCGCGGTCCCACCGGGCGCCGAACGCCACGGCCTCCGGTCGCGGCATGACCGTCCGCAGGTCGATGACGGCACCCTCCGCCTTGGAGACGATCTTCTGCGTCACCACGAGCACGTCCCCGGCCCGCGGCGCGAGGTCGGGCTCCGCGGCCACCAGGTCGCGCCACGCGGCGGCGATGAAGGCCGCCAGATCGTCGCCCTCGCGGATCTCGGGCAGGGCGGGGAGGGCGACCGCGAGCAGGCGATGCATGACCCGGGCCGGTCGGTCGCTCAGGCCGAGGCCACCGCGGCCGCGCCGAGGGCTTCGAGCTCCGCCGTCCGGGCCGGGTCGAGGCGCACCAGGTCGGCCGGGGTGTCCAGATCGAAGCCGACCACGGGATCCACCACGAGCTGGACGGTCGCCTGGGCGTCACGCGCGGCGCGCAGGTGGGCTTCGAGGCTCCCGGGGCCGAAGTGCGGTTCGATGATGCCGGGCGGGCTGAGCAGCAGGGCGTTGGTGCCGTCCCGCGCATCGGCGGCGGCGATCACCACCAGCGCCGCGCCCGTGCCGGCCGCCATGGCCGCGTCGGCCGAGTCGAGCAGCCGGTCGAGCGCGGGCACGTCCAGCATCGGCAGGTCCGCGGGCAGGACGAGGATCGCGGTGGCGCCGTCGGCGATGGCCGCCGAGCGGGCGTCGCGGATCGCCTCGTTCAAGCCTTCGCTCGTCTGGGCCAGGGCATGTGCGCCGGCCGCCGTCGCGATCGGCCCGACCGCGGGATCGGGACTCACCACGTGGACGGCCGCGGCGACGCCCCACGCGCCAAGGACGGCAAGCTCGTCGCGGAGCATGCCGGCGATCAGGCCCTGCCGTTCCTCCGCGTCGAGCGCTTCGCCGAGACGTGCCTTGCCCCCGGTGAGGGTGCGGACCGGGACGACGACGTGCAGGCTGGCCAGATTGGCACGTGCGGCCCCGGGTACCCGCTGGGATGGCTCGGTCGACGGCGACACGCACGCATGGTAAAGCGGGCGCGGTGCCGCGGCGGGTGACGTCAGCGACCGAACGCGAAAGTCCCCAGGAACTCCAGGAACGTGGCCTTGTCGGTGGACTCCGTACCGGGCAGCGTGGAGTAGGTCACGAGGTACGCCCGCCCCTTGTACACGACCGAGGCGTCGAGGACATAGAGCTTGGTCTTCTTGTAGGTCCCGTGGAACGTCAGCAGGCGCGCCGGCGCACCTCCGATGTGGTTGGCGTCGTTGTGCTCCGGCTTCTTGCCCAGGTCCTTCGTGTCGACGGAGATGCTCTCGTTGGTGACCGCCGTGAGGCTGAGTTGGGTCGGCCCGGACGTGATATCGATGAACGCATCCTCGGTGGTCTCGAGCTCGTCGTAGTCCTTGGCCTTGACCGAGAGCGTCCAGTCGGTCCCCTTGGCCGCGTGGTACAGGAAGCGCTTGGAGCTGAAGGCGGCCCACACCTCGTCCGGCATCGTGACCGAGGCGAAACCCGCGCGCAGCGTCACGTCGAGCGCCGCCGTCACCGCCATCGTGGTACGCCCGACCGTCTGCTGCCAGACGCCGCCGATGGCGAAGAGGATCGGCTTGCCCGTGTCGTCCGCGTAGACGTCAACGGTCAGGGAAGGGCTCTTGATCGTGGCATCGGCAAGACCGAAGGCGAAGGGCACGGCTGTGACCGCGAGGGTGGGCTTCAGGTGGCGCAGCGACTGCCCGGCGTGGGTCTCCACGCCCAGGTCCTGGAGGGACCCGATCGACGAGAGGACGGATCCCAGGGTAGCGCCGGAGGTGGGTCCGAAGCCGGCGGCCAGCGCCGGCCCGGCGAAGTACGGCCCGGTGCCTCGCGCCACGTACGACTTCCCGCCCGAGACGACGGCGTGGCTCTCCACGGCGACGGTGCCCTCGGTCACCGTGACGTCGGTCTGCTGGTCCTGGCCGCTGATCGCGATCGTCCCGTGGACCGGCCAGGTGCCGGCGGCGGAGGTCAGGCTGCCGCTCACGTCCGCCTGGGTCCCCGTCGTAGGCAGCCTCGACAGCGCGGCGAGCGCCGCGGCCGAGACATCCGGTGTCGGAGACGGGCTCGGCGACGGGCTCGGCGTTGCGGCCGGCGTTGCCGAGGCGGACGCGACGATCGTCGGCGTGGGGGTCGCGGTGCTGCCGCAGCCCACGGCGACGAGCGCCGTGGCGAGCACGATCACCCACGACCGGCGCCCAGCGCTGGACACGACTCCCATATCCATCTCTCTCTCCCAGGCGACCTGCCGGCGCCGGGCGGGAAGATCCCGTCCGGCGCGACGTGCGCGCCCGGCCGGATACTACGCGGGGTCCGTACGGCGTCAAGGGCCCTCGAGCCCTGATCTACGCGGTCCGTTGACTCGCGGCAAACCGCAGGGTCGCCCGAGCCACGCGTGCGCGGGCTGCGTCATCGGCCATGATCGTGTCGGTCACGAGGACCCGCAGGCCCAGCGCGGCGACCGACGGTCCGAGGGCGTGGTCCGTCTCGTCGATGACGAAGCCGTCAACCAGCCCGACGTAGCGGGTGGCGACCCCGAGCGCGCTCGCCTCCGAACCCAGGGAACGCAGCATGCGGTCCGCCGGCCCCTTCAGGGCGCGCCCCCCCACGATTGGCGAGACGGCGACGACCGGCACGCCGCGCTGGCGCGCCGCTTGCATCGCCGCCCGTATCCCTGGCACGGCGAGGATGGGTTCGATCGACACGATGGGGTTGGACGGGGCGATGACGATGACCTCCGCCGCGCCAAGCGCGGTGATGACTTCGGGTGCAGCGGTCGCCGCCGTGGCGCCGTCGAACCGCACCTCGCGCACCTCCGGGGCCTGGTGGAGGCGCACGAAGTAGTCCTGGAAGTCGAGCCAGCCCTCGTCGGTCCTGACACGCGTTCGCACGGGGTCGTCGCTCATGGGCAGGACGGGTCCCGCCAGGCCGAGCGCAGCCTGGAGCGTCAGGCAGACCGTCGTGAGGCGCTCACCGGCGCGTAGTCGCACAGTCCGCACCACGTGCGTCGCCAGGTCCTGGTCGCCCAGTCGGAACCACGTGGGCTGGCCGTAGCGCGCCAGCATCCCGGCGGCTGCGTACGTCTCCCCGGCAAGCCCCCAGCCCTGGACCGGGTCGGCCAGACCGGCCAGCGTGTAGACGACCGTGTCGTGGTCGGGCATCACGGCCAGCCCGTGCAGCTCCAGATCGTCGCCCACGTTGACGATGACCGTCAGGTCACCGGGCGGGAGGACCTGTTGCAGCCCGTGGGCCAGTTTGGCACCGCCGACGCCACCGGCCAGGACGACGACGGGCACGGTCCAGACGGCCGCCGCGGGGCCCGTCAGGCGTGCAGGGCGGGCAGGACCTCCCGCCCGAAGGCCGCCGCCCACTCGGCCTGGTTGCGGCCCACGTTGTGCAGGTAGATCTTGTGGAAGCCCATGTCCAGGAAGCGCTGGATCTCCCGCCGATGGGCCTCCAGATCGCTGCTGATCAGCATGCGGCCGTCAAAATCCTCGGGACGGACGATCTTGGCCATCTGGGCGAAGTCGTGGGGCGAGCGGATGTCCTGCTTGGGGAACTTCATGCCGCCGTTGGGCCACTCGACCATGGCGTTCTGCATGGCGGCTTCATCCGTCTCGGCCCATGAAAGGTGCAGCTGCAGGATGAACTGGAAGCGATCCGGATCGTTGCCCGCTTCGCGGCAGCCTTCGCGGCACTTCTCGAAGATCATCTCCAGCTTCTCTTCCGGGGCCCCGACCGTGATCAGGCCATCGCACAGGGCACCCGTCCTCTTGGCCGTGATGGGGCCGGCCGTGGCGACGTAGATGGGTGGCGGCGTGGCCGGCATCGTCCAGAGGCGCATCGTCTCCATGCGGTAGAACTCGCCCTTGTGCTTGACGTCCTTGCCGCTGAACAGCTTGCGCATGATCTCGATGGCCTCGAACATGCGCGCGATCCGCTCGGGCGCCTCCGGCCAGTAGCCGCCCACGACGTGCTCGTTGAGCGCCTCGCCAGACCCCAGGCCGAGCCAGAAGCGGCCGGGGTACATGGCGGCCATGGTGGCGGCCGCCTGCGCGATGATCGCGGGGTGCTGGCGGAAGCTGGGGCAGGTCACCCCCGGCCCCACGTCCCCCTTGGTGCGTTCGGCGGCAGCGGTCATGAACGACCAGACGTACGCCGCGTTGCCCTGCTGGGGGACCCACGGCTGGACGTGGTCGGCGGCCATGATGCCGTCGAAGCCGGCCGCCTCGGCCGCCTGACAGAAACCGAGCAGCTCCTGCGGGGCGAACTGCTCCAGCATGGCCGCGTAGCCGATGCGGGCCGTCGCCGTCACGCGGCTTCCCCGTAGACCTTGCAGGCCAGCGGCTCCAGGCGGAAGGAGATGCGCTCCTGGCCCTCCCACTGATCGGTCGGTCGGCCGTAGCGCCGCGCCAGCATCTGGATGTCGGCCATCGCCTGTGCGCCCGTCGCCACGGCGACTGCCCGGGCCTGGACCGCGACGAACGCCTCGCGGCCGCTCGGCGCGTCGGAGTCATCGACGATGAGGGAGACGCGCGGATCGCGCAGCATGTCCGTAGGCCACCGCCGCCCGACGCGTGAGTTGATCAGCAGCCCCTGCTCGTCGATGGCGTACCAGATGACCGCCTGGTGGGCCGTTCCGTCGGCGCCCAGCGTGGCGATGACGGCGTAGCGGCCGGGGACTTCCAGGAAGCGCCTGGCGGCCGGGGGTAGCGCGATGGGGTCGGGCAACGTCGTCTCCACGTTCGAATGACTGCCCGGCGATGGTAGCGCGCGCGGCCAGACCGGAGCGTGCGCCCGGTCCCGGGGATACCTCGACTAGCCGGCGCCGACCGAGGTCCCTCTGGCGGCGGCGCGGTTCCGACCGGCGGCCCGGGCGAGCGCCGACGGGGTC
>Ga0209415_10020192_pt1 | contig 10375 bp, 6 predicted proteins | sample PeaSoiSIISIP2007_FD_187696 | JGI IMG/M metagenome (GOLD analysis project Ga0209415, IMG submission 187696) | Peat soil microbial communities from Weissenstadt, Germany - SII-SIP-2007 (SPAdes) (version 2) | ecosystem: Environmental > Terrestrial > Soil > Wetlands > Peat | place: Germany...
GGTGGAGGCCTACACCAAGGCCGGTCGCCTCGACCTGACCGAACGCGAGCAGGCCGAGGCGGACCTCATCGGCACCTTCATGCCCAAGCCCCTCGACGAGGCGCAGCTCCGCGCACTCGTCGAAGCGGCCATCGCCGAGACCGGCGCCTCGTCCGCTCGCGACCTGGGACGGGTGATGGCCGTCCTCGCCCCGCGGACCCGCGGCCGCGCCGACGGCCGGGTCGTCAGCGGGCTCGTGGCGCAGGCCCTGGCCGGCCGCGACCTGGCCGGGCACACCCACGGGTCGGGCCAGGCATGATCGCCCGCCGGGTGCGCCGCGCGGCGGCCTTCACCCGCCGCGACGCGTTCCGCCTGGTCGTCAGTGCCGCCATCCTCGCGGCGATGATCACAGCCGTCCTGTCGATCGACCTGCTGCCGACGCCCGCCTTCCAGGCCACGGTCAACGAGCCGTCACCCGTCGATGTCTACGCGCCGCGGGCCGTCGAGTACACCAGCCAGATCCAGACGGCCGCCCAGCAGCAGGCGGCGCGGGCCGCCGTCGCTCCGCAGTACGACTACACCGCGGCCCGCGGCCAGGCGTTCGCAGCGCAGCAGGTGGCGGCCCTGCAGACGGAGGTGGTGCCGATCGACGCGGCGTTCGGCGCGGACCTCACCGCGGATGCGCGCCAGGCCGCACTCGCCGTCGCGCTGCCCGACCTGAGCGCCGCCGGTCGCACGACGCTGCTCGGCCTCGACGCGACCGACTGGACGGCCCTTCGCGGCCAGATGATCTCGACCCTGGAGGAAGCCCAGTCGGTCGAGGTCCGTGACACGCTGCTGCCCACCGCACGCGCCGCCCTCGGCCAGCGTCTGCCGACGAGCATGCCCGACGATCAGCGCGCCCTGGCCACGGAGATCCTGACCCCGCTGCTGGTGGCCGACTCGAGCTACGACCAGGCGGCGACGACGGCCGCCCAGGATGCCGCCGCGGCGGCGGTGCCCCCCGTCGTCGTCCACGTCGCCAAGGGCGAGCTGGTCGCCCTCAAGGGTGCGCCCCTGACCCCAGCCGACATCGAGGAGATCAACGCTCTCGGCTTCACGGGCCAGCAGGCGGACACGTACAAGATCGCCGGCTGGTTCGTCCTCGCCCTCCTGATCATCGGGTCGCTGCTGGCGTGGCTCTGGCGGTTCCGGCCGGAGCTGTGGCATCGCACCAACACGCTCGTCCTGCTGGGCCTGCTCGTCATCGTCGCGACGGCCGGGCTGGAGCTGACCGCGACCCGCTCGATCCTGCCCTTCTTCCTGCCGCTTGCCGCGATCGGCATCCTCGTCGCCATCCTGCTCGACGCCGGCACCGCGACGATCCTGACGGCGCTGCTGGGGGCGATGGCCGCCGTGGTCGTCGGATCGGTCGAGCTGGGCGTCTTCACCCTCTTGGGGGGGCTGGCCGGCATCATCGCCGTCCGTCGCGGCGAGCGGGTCCAGCACTTCATCCAGGCGGGCATCGTGATGGCCGTCGTCAACGTGCTGGTCGTGGCCGTCTTCGGGCTGCTGGGCCAGCACGACCTGACCGGCACGCTCCAGTTGTGGGGCGCTGCCCTCGCCGGGGCCGGCGGGTCGGCCGTGGCCGCGGCGGGCACCTTCGCCGCGCTGGGCAATGTCTTCGGCATCACCACCGCGTTCCAGCTGCTGGAGCTCGGCAACCCGTCCCAGCCACTCCTGCGGCGCCTCCTGCTGGACGCCCCCGGGACCTACCACCACTCCCTGATGGTGGGCAACCTGGCCGAGCGCGCGGCCGAGGCCATCGACGCCGACCCCCTGGTCGTACGCGTCGCCGCCCTGTACCACGACATCGGCAAACTCGGCGACCCGAGCGCCTTCATCGAGAACCAGGCCGGCCGCGAGAACATCCACGACGAGCTCGAACCGGCCGAGTCGGCGGCGCTCATCAAGAGCCACGTCGCCAACGGGATCGACCTGGCCTACCAGTACCACCTGCCCAAGGCGCTCATCGCCTTCATCCCGCAGCACCATGGCACGGCCCTCATGAGCTACTTCCTGGACAAGGCCCGCCAGCAGGCGGTCGAGGAGGCGGGCCTGCGGCCGGGCACGCCCGAGGCGGCAGCTGCCGCCGCCGGGATCGACGAGCTGCGCTTCCGCCATTCCGGGCCGCGGCCGCAGACGCGCGAGGCCGCCATCCTGATGCTGGCCGACTCGGTGGAGGCCTCGGTGCGGTCGCTCGACAGCCAGGATGAGCCGGCCGTCCGCGCGATGGTCGACCGGATCATCCTGGAGCGTCTCCAGGACGGGCAGTTCGACGAGTGCGACCTGACGCTGCGTGACCTGGAGCGTGTGCGGGAGGCCTTCGTGCAGCAGCTCCTTGGCATGTACCACCGCCGCATCGCCTATCCGCAGAACAAGATCGTGGAGCTCGAATCGCGACGCGCCGCCGGTGGTGGCCGCGGCGCCTGACCGGCGCGCCATGAGCGGTGGGAGCGGGCCGCGGCGCCTGTACCGACCGCCGTGGCGCATCGACCTGACGGTGCGGCCCACGGTCAGCTCACCGCTCGCCGCGTCCCGCCTGGCCGATGCGATCGCGGCGGCGGCCTCCGCCGCCGGTGCGCCTGCCCCGGCGGTCATCGGCCTGATCCTTGCCGACGACCGTGAGCTCGCCCGTCTCAACCGGACGGCGATGGGGCACCGCGGTCCGACCGACGTCCTCTCGTTCCCCCTGCTGCCGGCGGACGCCTTCCCGTCCCATCCCGGCCCGCGACCGAACCCCGTCGGGGCGCCGCCGGCGACCTTCGTCCTCCCGCCGCGGGCGCGCCGGTGGCTCGGTGAGATCGTCGTCTCCGTCCCCCGGGCGGTGGCGCAGGCGGAGGCGGGGCGGGGCGGCCAGGATGGCCGACGGCGATGGGCGGTCGCCGACGAGCTCCGCCTGCTGGTGACGCACGGCACGCTGCACCTGTGCGGCTGGGATCACGCCGATCGGGTGGAGGGGGCGGCGATGCGCGCCCTGGAGCGGCGCCTGCTGGGCCTGGCGGAGCCGTCCGGCACTGGGGAGCCGTCGTGAGCGGCGAACCGGCCGGGCCACTGCCCTTGCCGACGCTGCCCGCCGGCGGGCGCGCGGCGCGGCTCGCGCGGCTGGCCCGCGATGTGCTCCGCCTGGAGGACGTCCTGCTGATCGTCTGGGTCGCCCTGCAGCCCATCGTGCTGCGCGCCGGCGGTCAGGTTGCCGGCGCGGCCTCGGGTGGCCTGGATCTGCTCGACGGGCACGACCCGCTGCTGGGCCTGGGGGCGCTGGCGGCGGTGGCGGGAGCCCTGGTGTGCCTTGCCACGCGCCCTGTCGACCCCTCCACGGGCCAGCCCGCCGAGGCTCCCGACCGGGGCACGATCGGCCCCCTGACGGGCGGACTCCTGCTGGCCACCGCCATCGGCTGCCAGAACCTGTTCGGCACCGCCGAGGTCGGCTTCGGCATCGCGCTCGTGGCGATCGTCGTGGCCAGCCTGCTGCCGGGTGCCCTGCCCGGCATCCGGGTGCCGTATCGGCGTGCCCTGGTGACCCCGTACGTGCTGCTCTCAGCCAGCCTGTTCAACGGCCTGATGGGCCAGATCGGCGGCCTCTTCGACCTCCACCAGCTCGTTGGTCAGGGCCTGGCGGTGACCGTCGCGACGCTGCCACCCGTCCTTGGCGTGCTGGTGGCGTTCTGCGGCGTGTACTACCTGATGCTGGTCTACGCCCCGCGCCAGCTGGCCGTGGCGGACGGCGGGCTCGTCGCCTGGGTCGTGCGCTTCGCGGTCTTCGTGGCGGCCGAGATCATCACGGTCAGCTGGCTCGCCGCGACCGCCTGAGGCTACGGCCCGTTGACCAGCCCCGACGTGTCGACGACCTCGAAGTCGCTGCCGTGGAGCGTCTGCAGCTGGTGCAGGTCGTCGTCGTCCCAGCGGCTGTCCGGCGCCCCGCTGACGTACCACGGCGAGCCGTTGTCGGCCAGGATCATGCCGTACGTCTTGAGGGCGGTCAGCACGACCTGGGCCTGCGGCCCGAAGCCCGAGATGTCGACCGAGGCCTTGAGGCGCACCCGCAGGCCCATGGGCGGTTCGCTCGTGGCGCTGCACGTGCCGCTGCCGGCCTGGTGCTCGGCCGGGTAGATGTAGCCGGCGCAGGTGGATGGAGCGGTGAAGCGGAGGGCGTGCAGGATGGCGCCGGCGGCGACCTCGTCGTACCGCACGAGGCCGGCGAAGATGGGCAGCCCGGCCGCGTCGGCGCTGGTCCAGCCGGCCGGCCGCAGGGCATTCGAGGTCAGGTCCCACGTCGCCCCCGAGCCGGCGTGCCAGCTCGAGCCCGACTTGGACGCGGCATAGAGCTCCCACAGCCGGCAGGCACCCGGATCGACCATCAGCAGGTGGCGGTCGCCGCCGCCCTCGATGAGCGGGGAGGGCGGGATCGGGTAGGCCACGTGGTCCGATTCGCTGCTGTACGTGAAGGTGACCGTGCTCGTCGGGGTGCTTGACGAGACGATGTTGTAGGGGATGCCGTCGCCGACCGCGTCGAAGTCGGCGTGGAGGTGGCTCGTGAGGCCGATCTGGGCGATCATGTCGGCCGAGTCCGCGGCGACCGGCAGGCCGTCGACCGGGACGTTCCACACGTTGTCCGAGGGATAGACGGAGCACGCGCCGGGCAGCGGCGCGTTGGGGTCGAGGTCGTCGCTCATGGCCAGCAGGACCCGGCCCCCGACCGCGCCGTCGCCGCCCAGCACGACCATCGAGCGCGCGTCGAGGCGGGTCAGCTCGGCGCCGACCGGCGCGGGGAGAGCCGCCGGCTGGACGAGCAGCAGCGGCACGCCCGCCTTCCCTGCCAGTGGTGCGCCGGACAGGGCGTCGGCGTAGCCCGTCCCCGTGGCGACGTACACGACCGGAGCCGGGGGCAGGCTGCCGTAGCCGGCCTGCGAGATGAGGGCGGAGGTCTGGTAGCGGTCGGCACCGGCGATCCGGCTGACGGCCCCCGGCGCGATCCCGTCAAGGACCTGCGCCACGGCCGCTGACACGACGGACGGGCCGCCCAGGATGACGATGCTGGCCGGCTTGAGCCGCTGCAGCTGGGTCAGCACCAGGGGCGGGACTGCCCCTTGCTGCACGAGCGCCAACGGCGCGCCCTGGTGGCCTGCAAGGGCGGCGGCGGAGAGCCCGTCAGGGTAGTCGGTGCCGGCCACGACGTAGACCACGAGCGTCGTCGACACGGGGGTGGGGTATTTCGAAAGCACGGCCGCGGACGTCGCGTAGCGGTCGCTGCCGTAGACACGTGTGGCGCCCCCGGCCGGCGTGGTCAGCGCGTTCAACTGGGCAAGGACCGCGTCAGAGACGACCCCCGGGCCGCCCAGCACGACGATATCCGTCGGCTTGAGGCGAACGAGCTGGGCCTGGATCGTCGCCGGGATGGACGTCGGCGCCACCAGCAGGAGCGGCGCCCCCTGGGCGCCCGCCAGGGGCGCTCCGGACAACGCATCGGCGTAGCCGCCACCGCTGGCGACGTACACCGTCGCCTGCGGCGCGGCATAGGTCGCGGCGACGGCGGCGGACGTGGCGTAGCGGTCGGGACCGGCGAGGCGCGTGATCGGCGGGGCGTAGCCCGTGGCGGAGACGCCGGCCGCGGCGACCATGGCGACGACGGCCGCGGCGAGGAGGGACGTCGCGAACGGGCGCCAGCGCCGCAGCGCCGGCCGGCCGGTGGGTGCGGGGGCGGACATGACCGCCATGGTCGCGGCGCGCCGCGCCGGCCACCAGCCGGACGATGGTCCCGGGCGGCGCGTTTCCGTCCTACCATCGGCACCACGGGCCACGCGCCGGGAGACGGCGATCGTGGCCGTTCGGCGTGCCCGTCGGGCAGGGAGGTCCGTGAAGATCGTCGTCGGCCTGGGCAACCCCGGGCGGCAGTACGCCGCCACTCGCCACAACGTGGGCTGGATGGTCGTGGAGCGTCTTGCCGACCGGGCCGGGTGGGGCAACGGGCGCGAGCGGGACGCCGCGCGCGTGGTGTGGGGCCGCTATCGCGACCTCGACCTGGCCCTCGTGAAGCCCCTCACCTTCATGAACGAGTCCGGGCTCGCCGTCCGCAAGGTCCTGGCGCGCGAGCACGCGCCGCTCGACGACCTGCTCGTGGTGTGCGACGACTTCGCCCTGCCCTTCGGCCGCCTCCGCCTGCGCGAAGCGGGGAGCGCCGGCGGCCACAACGGCCTGCGGTCGATCATCGGCGAGCTGGGCAGCCAGGCCTTCGGCCGCCTCCGCGTGGGTATCGGCGAACCGGGGGCCGGGGCCATCGACCACGTCCTGAGCCGGTTCGAGGCAGGGGAGCGGGCGGCCCTGCCGCTCGTCATCGACGCCGCGGCGGACGCGGTGGAGGCCTGGGCCCGGGACGGCGCGGCGCGGGCCGCCAGCCAATGGAACGCATGGCGTCTCCCCGACACGGCACCGGGTGGTGAGGCCCCCGCGGGCGAGGGGCCCGACCGCGCCGCCGACCCCGCGGCGCCCTCCGATGGCATCCGCCGCTCCACGACGGGCTGGCGTCGCCTCCTGCGCCGCGACGGTGAGACCACGCCGCGCGAGCCGGACGCGTGACCGAGCGTCCGACGCGCCTGCGCGGCCGGAGCGGCCGCGACCGGCGCCTCGCGGAGGCGTTCGAATCGGCAGCCCACCATCCGGCCCGCGCGATCGACCGGCTGCGTCCCTCGCGCCGCTCGGCGGACCTCGCGGTCCTGACCGAGCTCCTCGCCGCGAGCGGCACGCTGCAGGCGCTGGCCGCCCGCTTCCAGCGCCCCCGCGACCCGGAGGCCCGCGTGGGCAGCGCCCTGCGGCACGTCACGTACGCCGGGATGCCGCACGGCGCCAAGAGCTTCGTCGCCGCGGCCGTGGCCCGGGCCACGGGCGAGCGTCTGCTGTGGATCGCCCGCGACGCCGAGATCGCCGATCGCGTGGTCGAGGAACTGGAGGCCTGGTTCGGCGACGCCGCGGCGGTGGTGACCCTGGAACCCCGGTCGGCGCTGGCGTACGAGCGTTCCGGCCTGATCGGCGACGAGTCGGCCGCCCGGGTCGCCGCGCTCGCGGCGTGGGCGGGCGGCGAGCCACGCGTCCTCGTGGCGAGCGTCCAGGCGCTCTTCCAGCGCACCCTGTCCCCCGACGATCTGCCGCGCGATCCGCTGCGCCTGGCGGTGGGGCGGCGAGTCGCCCAGGACCGCCTCCTGGCGGAGCTCGTGCGGCTGGGCTACGAAGCGGTGGTGGAGGTCGGCGGCCGCGGCGAGTTCGTGCGGCGGGGCGGCCTGGTCGACTTCTACCCGCCCGGCGCTCCGCTGCCGGTGCGCGCGGAATGGTTCGGCGACGAGGTCGCGTCACTGCGGGCCTTCGATCCGGCCGACCAGCGTGGCGTCGCGGGGCTGGTGGACGTGACGATCCTGCCCGCGACCGAGTTCCTCATGCCGGCCGCCGGCCGCGAAGCCTGGCTGCGGGCGCGCCTGGGCCGTGCCGCGCGGGCCCTGCCCGATCGCCTGGGGAGCGACCTCGCGCGCCTGGTCGACACCGGTGACCCTGGCGACGCGGCCGAGGTCTGGGGCGGGGTCCTGGCGCCGGCCACGGCGCTCGACCACGTGGGCGACGCGATCTGGGTCCTTGACGAGCCGGCCGACGTGGACCACGCCACGGAGACGCTCTGGGCCCAGGCGAATGAGCGCGCCGCCGACCTCGTCGCGGCGGGCGAGTTGAGCCGCGCCTGGCCGAGCGTCTACCTGGAGCCGCGGGTCTGGCGTGCCGGTCTGCACGAGGCACGCACGCTGGAGCTGCACTGGGAGTCCGACGTGGCCGGCGCGCCGCCCGGGGGCAACCCCTTCGGCTGGCGGGAGCCCTCGCTGCCACCGGCTCCCCTGGGCCGGCTGGGCGACGCGGTCGCGCGCTGGCGGCACGACGGCCTGCGCGTCGTCGTCACCTCTGACCAGTCGGCCCGCCTGGCCGAACTGCTGGAGGACGCCGGGGTCACCGCCGCGCCGGTGGCGGGACTCGCCGTCGCCCCGCCGCCGGGCAGCATCGCCCTCGTCGAACGCAGCCTCAACGGCGGGTTCGAGGGCGGTCCGGAGGGGCTCGTGCTGCTGACCGACCGCGAGCTCTTCGGCACGGTCCGCGTCCGCCGGCCGCGCGCCCTGCGCCGCGTCGTCCCGCGCGACCTGCTGGAGCGGCTCCAGCCCGGGGACGCGGTGGTCCACATCGACCACGGCGTGGCCCGGTACGCCGGCCTGGTCCGCCGCTCGGCCGGGGGCGCCGGCGACGAGGAGCGCGACTTCCTGGAGTTGCACTTCGCCGGCACCGACCGGATGTGGGTGCCGGTCGAGCAGATCGACCGCCTCAGCCGGTACGCCGGTGACGACCAGCCCGTCCTGAGCCGGCTGGGCGGCGGCGAGTGGCTGCGGACCAAGGCCCGCGTCAGGCGGGCCGTGACCGACCTTGCGCGCGAGCTCCTGGAGCTCTACGGGGCCCGCGCCAACGCGCGCGGCCACGCCTTCGGACCGGACACGCCCTGGCAGCAGGAGCTGGAGGCCGCGTTCCCGTACGAGGAGACACCCGACCAGCTGCGCGCGGTCGCCGAGGTCAAGGCGGACATGGAGGCCGAGCAGCCCATGGATCGCCTGGTCGTGGGCGACGTGGGCTACGGCAAGACCGAGGTCGCCCTGCGAGCGGCCTTCAAGGCCATCCAGGACGGGCGCCAGGTGGCCCTTCTGGTGCCCACCACGGTCCTGGCCCAGCAGCACCTGGAGACGTTCCGGGCCCGCTTCGCCGCCTACCCCATCGCCGTCCGCATGCTGAGCCGGTTCGTGTCGCCGGCCGAGCAGGTGCAGGCCGTGGCCGGCCTGACCGACGGGTCGGTGGACCTGGCCATCGGGACGCACCGCCTCCTGTCGCGCGACATCCGCTTCCGCGACCTGGGCCTGCTGGTGGTCGACGAGGAGCAGCGCTTCGGTGTGGCCCACAAGGAGCGCCTCAAGCAGCTGCGCACGGAAGTGGACGTGCTGACCCTCTCGGCCACGCCCATCCCCCGCACGCTCAACATGGCCCTCGTCGGCGTGCGCGACATGAGCGTCATGGAGACCGCGCCGGAGGACCGGCTGCCGATCCAGACGCGGGTGGCGGAGGCCTCCGCCGGGCTGGTCCGCGACGCCATCCTGCGCGAGCTCGATCGCGGCGGCCAGGTCTTCTTCGTGCACAACCGCGTGGAGACGATCGAGGCCCAGGCCGACCAGCTGCGCCGCCTCCTGCCCGACGCGCGGATCGTCGTCGGCCACGGCCAGATGGCGGAGGGCAGCCTGGAGCACGTGATGCTGGCCTTCTCGCGCGGCGAGCACGACGTCCTCGTCTGCACCACGATCATCGAGTCGGGCCTCGACATCCCCAACGCCAACACCATCGTCATCGACCGCGCCGACACCCTGGGCCTGGCCCAGCTGTACCAGCTGCGCGGACGGGTCGGCCGCTCGAGCCGGCGGGCCTACGCCTACCTCCTCTACCGCCGGCGGGGCCAGCTGACCGACGTGGCGCGCAAGCGGCTGCAGGCCATCTTCAACGCGTCCGAACTCGGAGCCGGCTTTCAGATCGCCCTGTCCGACCTCGAGATCCGCGGCGCCGGCAACCTCCTGGGGGCCGAGCAGCACGGCCACATCGCGGCCGTCGGCTTCGACCTCTACACGAGCCTCCTGGCCGAGGCGGTCGAGGCGCAGAAGGCGCTGGCGGAGGACCGGCCGGCCGAGGTGGCCCGTCCGGCGGCCGTCATCGACCTGCCCATCGACGCCTACCTGCCCGACGCCTACGTGCCCGAGGCGGCCCAGAAGCTCGAGGTCTACCGGCGCCTTGCCCGTGCCGCCGAGCCGGCGACGCTCGACGCGGCCCGCGCGGACCTGCTCGACCGCTTCGGCCCGCTGCCCCCGCCGGTCGAGCGGCTGCTCGAGGTGGCCCACCTGCGGCTGGCCGCCGAAGCGGCCGGCATCAGCTCGGTGGCCCGCGAGGACGGCCAACTGGTCGTGCGCTTCCGACCGGGCTGGTCACGGGTCGACACCGTGCGGGCCATGGCGCCGCTGAGCGCGGGCGACCCCGTCCGGGCGGCGGCCGGCGGCATCACCTACGCCTCGAACCAGATGCGAGTGCGCCTGCCGCGCGACCCGGCGGCCGCCTGGCGCCTGACCCGCTCGATCGTGGAGCGCCTCCCCCCGCGCCCGGCCTGAGCGGCCGGCGCCGCACGGGGGCAGCAACGCACGGCGGCGCGTTTGCCTCCGGGGCACGTCTGGCTTCAGCGGCAAGTAACGAACACGGACGCCGCGGTGCTGCCCCCGGACAGCACGATCCTTGTCCTGTGGGCAAGGAACGA
>Ga0209415_10020193_pt1 | contig 10375 bp, 8 predicted proteins | sample PeaSoiSIISIP2007_FD_187696 | JGI IMG/M metagenome (GOLD analysis project Ga0209415, IMG submission 187696) | Peat soil microbial communities from Weissenstadt, Germany - SII-SIP-2007 (SPAdes) (version 2) | ecosystem: Environmental > Terrestrial > Soil > Wetlands > Peat | place: Germany...
GAGGCCGCGTCAGCAGGAAGTAGACCAGCGGAGTGACCACCAGGCTAAGCACCATGGAGATCAAGAGGCCGCCGATGACGGCGATGGCCAGCGGCTGCAACATCTGCGAGCCGGAGCCGAGCGCGAAGGCCAGCGGCAACATGCCGCAGACCGCGGCCAGGGCCGTCATCACGATGGGCCGCAGGCGGCGTTGCGCGGCGTGGATCATGGCATCGGCGGGGTCCAAACCCTCCGCGCGGAAACGCTCGTCGGCATCGAGAAGCAGGATGCCGTTCTTGGCCACGATGCCGATGACCATGATGAGTCCCATGAAAGAAGCGACATTGAAGGTGGTGCGCGTGATGAGCAACGCCAAGATCACGCCGGAGATGGAAAGCACCGAGGACGTGAGAATGGCGATGGGCGCCGGGAAATTGCGGAACTCGGTAAGCAGCACGCCGAAGACCAGCGCCAGCGCCAGCAGAAGCACCTGCAGCAGATCGTGAAACGACTTTTGCTGCTCCTCGTAGGTGCCGCCGTAGGTAACACGGAGCGATGGCGGCAGGTGCAGGCCGTCGACGGTGGCGCGCACTTTGTTCATAGCCGTCCCGAGATCGGAGCCCTCGAGACGCCCCGTGACCACTACCATCTGTTGCAGGTTCTCGCGGAGAATCTCATTCTGCGGCGGCATTTGCTGGATGGTGGCCAGCGAGCCCAGGCTGGCCGTATGCCCGGAGCTGCTATTGAAGACGGTGTTCTCGATGGCGTCGAGCGAGGCGCGGTGCTCCTGGCCGAGGCGCACGCGGATGGTGTAGGGCCGTGCGTTGGCGATCAGTGGATCGCCGATGGGCAGGCCGTCGAGGATCGCGGTCGCGTCTTCCGAGATCTCGGCGGGCGTGAATCCGAAGCGCGCCGCCACCACGGGGTCAACCTGGAAGTTGGTCGCCGGGCCGCTGATCGTGTTCTCGATGCCGTCTTGCACGTCGACCACGCCGGGAATCTTGCCGATGGCGTCGCCGACGCGCGGGCCGAGCTGCGTTAGCAAATCCTCGTCGGAAGAGAAAATCTTGATCTGGACGGGCTCGGGCGCGTTCGACAGGTCGCCGATCATGTCTTGCAGAAGCTGTGTGAATTCGATGTCCAGCTCCGGCTCTTTGGCCCTGAGTTGCGCGCGCACGTCTTCCATCACGTCGTCGATGGAACGGCTGCGGCTGGCTTTGAGCTTGACGGTGAAGTCGCCGGTATTGGCCTCCGTGACAGCGGCGTATCCCATCTGCAAGCCGGTGCGGCGCGAGGTGGTTTCGACTTCCGGCACTTCGTGAAGGATGCGCTCCACGTGGTCGAGGACGCGGTTGGTCTCAGAGAGGGAACTGCCGGCGGGCATGATGTAGTCGAGAACGAAGCCGCCTTCGTCCATCCCGGGGAGCAGGTCGGAACCTAATCTTGTGTAGCCGAAGTAGGTGGCGCCGACCAGCAGCGCGCACGCGGCGAAAAGCCAAAGAGGCTTGGCCAGCCCCCAATCGAGAGCGCGGCGATGAAGGCGAAGAATCGACGTCATGAGACGGCCGGCGGCGTGGTCGTGAGCGCCAGCGTGATCGGCGACCTGCCGGCCTGCGAATTGACCTCGGCGATCGCGCAGCAGCACCAGGCTAAGTCCGGGCGTCCAGGTGAGCGCCAATACCAACGAGGTGAGCAGCGAGGCCGTCATGGTGACGGCCAGCGCGCGGAAGAAGGAGCCTGTGACTCCGGTGGTAGCGATCAGCGGCAGAAAGACGACCACTGGCGTAATGGTGGAGTAGACCAGCGGAGTCGTGATCTCCTTGAGGGCCCGGCGGACCGCCTCCACGCGGCCTTCGCCGGCGTCGCGATGCATCACGATGTTTTCGACGACCACGATCGCGTCGTCGATCACCAGGCCGATGGCGGCGGCGAGCCCGCCGAGCGTCATCAGGTTGAAGCTCTCGCCGATGATCCAGAGCGCCACAAACGTGATGGCGACCGTGACCGGAATGACCAGGCCGGCGATCAGCGAGGAGGTCCAGTCGCGCAGGAAGAGGAAGAGGATGATGCAGGCCAGCACCAGTCCGATGAAGATGGCGTCGCGCACGCTGGAGATGGAGTCGCGCACCAGTTGCGACTGATCGTAAAAGGGATCGAGGCGCACGCCCGCCGGCAGCGTTCCGCGTAGTTGCGCAATCTCAGCAGCGACGGCATCGGCCACCGCGACAACGTTGCTCGAAGGCTGGCGCCGGATGCTCAAGAGCACCGCCGGTTTGCCGTTCGCCGTGACCGTGGTGTAAACGGGCTCCGTGGCCTGCTCCACAGTAGCTACGTCGGCCACACGCACCGGCGCGCCGGCGGCAGTGGTCTTCACCACGAGCTGGCGCAGTTGATTCACGTCGTGCACCTGCGCGCCAACAAGGCCGAGAATGAGCTGGTGGTTGGCTTCGTAGAGGCCGGGCGAGTCGACGATGTTGGAGGCCTGGATGGCATTGACCAGGTCCGTGATGGTGACGCCGGAAGCTGCCAGGAGCGCAAGGTTGGGGACGACGTGATACTCCGGCACCTGTCCGCCCTGCACGAGCACCGTGCTGACGCCGGCTACGCGATTCAGAGGCGGCTGAAGGTCGTAGGCAGCGATCTCCCAGAGGCGGGTTTGCGGCACCGTGTCCGAAGTGAGGCTGTAGCCGAGAATCGGGAAACTGGCGAAGGTGAGGCGGTTGGTGGTGATGCGCGCCGTGGGGGGCAGGGTTTGCTCGACCTTGCTGAGCGCGGCATCGACAAGCTGGAGTTGCAGAACCATGTCCTGGTTCCAGTCGAAGAAGAGGCTGACCTCGGCGGAGCCGCGGCTGGTGGTGGAGCGGACCGTCAGCAGACCGGGGACGGAGTTGACGGCGTTTTCGATGGGCCGCGTGATAGTCACTTCCATCTGCTCGACGGGCATCACGCCGTTGTCCACGCCGATCACGACGCGCGGAAAATTGGTCTCGGGAAAGACGGCGATCGGCACTTGAAACGCAAGATAAATGCCGGCAATGGTGAGAACCACGGCGAAGAAAAAGATGGTGCGCGTGGAGCGGGCGAGCCAGAACGAAGGCGGCTCAGCCACGGGAGTTGGCACGGCGGCAGCCATTAATCGCCGCCTCCGCTTGCACCAGGCTTGACTTGGTCGTCGGATTCGGCGGGACCAACCTTGACCTTGGTGCCTTCGTCGAGGCCGTAGGCGCCGCCGACGATGACCATATCGGATGCAGAAACTCCGCTCATCACCTGCACGTCATCGCCATCGGAGATGCCGAGCGTGACCGCCTTGCGATGCGCCGCGCCGTCGGTCCCGATCGCGAGCACGGATTTCGAGCCATCCTGCGCCGTGAGCACGGCGGCAGAGGGAATCTTCCACGCCCGGTCCACGGTTCGGCCGGTGATCGAGGCCTTGACCGGCGTGCCGACCTTCAGCTTGCCCGCTTTGTTGTCGATCTTGATCCAGACTTCGACCGTTGTGCTGCCGGGATCGAGCGCGGGACTGATGAGCGAGACCTTCGCCGGCACCGGATCGGCCAGGCCGGGAATCTGGATCGAGGCGTCGTCGCCGGTCTTCATCTGCTGGGCGAGGCTCTGGCCGACATGAGCCTTGGCAAGCAGCGAAGATGTGTCCATGACGGTGATCAGCGGAGCGCCGGCCGGCGCGGTTTCTCCGGCAAAGAGAGGCCGCTCGGTGACCACGCCGTCGATGGGGCTGCGAATTTCGGAGTAGCCCACCTCGGCGTTGGCGGCCTTCATCTTGCCCTCGGCGGAAGAGAGCTGCCCGTGCGCGGCTTTCAGCGCAGCCTCGCGGCTCACGGTGCGCACGGATTCCAGATGCTTGAATGCGGCATTGTAGGCAGCCTGCGCCTGCACCAGCGCGGCCTGCGCGGTGTCGAGCTCGCGGCCGGGAATGGCGCCTTCCTGGAAGAGCTGCTTGCGGCTGTTGACAATACTTTGGTTCAAATCGAGGTTGGCTTTGGCTTGCGCCAAATCCGACTCGGCTTTCAGTGTGTCCTCGGGCACTTGCGCCTTGGTGGCTGTGTCATAGGCCGCCTGGGCTGCTTCGTACGACCCCTTGTTGTCCATCGCCACAGCCGTGAGATCGGAGTTTTCCAGCGTGGCAAGCAGTTCGCCCTCTTTTACCTTCGAGCCGCGCTGCACGTAGAACTTTTTGACCGGCGCGCTGATTTTGGGCGCGATGGCGGCCTGCGCCAGCGGCGCCAGGATCGCGTCGACCGTGATGTGCTCCGCGATTGGCCCCTGCCGCGGATGCTCTGCTTGCACCGTGACCACCGGCTCGGGTGCCGCGTCCTTTTTGCAGCCCGCAGTGACGGTGGCAAACAGGGCCAGCGCCGTCAACAATGTCCCACTCGCCCGGCGGTGGGTGGTCGTGTTCATCGCTTCCCACATCGAAGTTCCTGCCAAGTCTCTCCGTCCCTATTCCCTGGTTCCTGCATTCCTCACATCGTTCCCGTCAGGGTTTGCAGCGCCGCGCGCGCCGTTTCGTAGCGCACGCGGCCATCCTCGCGCGCGTTCCGCGCCGTCACGTTGGCGCTTTCGGCGTCGACAACCTCCAGCACCGTAGCCTCGCCGCCCGCGTAGCGCACCTTGGTCAGCCGCAGGCTCTCTTCGGCGGTGGCCACGCTTTCGTCGAGCGAGGTTAGCTCATCGCGCGCCGCCAGCGCCTCGGAATACGCCTCATCCAAATCCGCAATCAGTTTTCGCTGCGTGTTGGTCAGCGCAACCTGCGCCACATCGCGCCGAATCTCGCTCTGCTTCACCTTATGCTCGCTGGCCAGCCAATCCCATACAGGCACATTGACTGTGACGCTGGCCGAGTAGCCGAGGTTGCGCGCCTTCAACCCGTTCTGAGGGTCGAGAGGACCGTTGGCAGCGAATTGCGGCGCATCGATGCCGTAGGTGACATTGAGGCCCACGCTGGGCAGCAGAGCGCCCCACGCCGCTTCAACGTCGGCCTTGCTCGCGGCCAGGGCGGCCAGCGCGCTCTTCAGCTCCGGATTGTTTTTTGCCGCGGCCTCTTGCACGGCTTCCTTGGCTGCGAGCTCGGATGGCGCTTCGGGCGCCTTCAATAGGTACGGCGTGCGCGGATCGGGAAAGAGCAGCACCCCCAGCTCGAGGCGCGCCTTCTCCGCCACCACTTGTGCGTCGCGCGCGTCGCGCTCCCGCTGCTGCTCGACGAGCTGCGCCTTCACCACGTCGGCGTGGGCCGCTTCGCGCGCCTGCTCGCGCTCGGCGGTGGTCTTGGTAAAGTCGGCGGCCTCCTGCCGCGCGCTCTGGGCCACGGCCAGCTTGTGGTCCGCGGCCAGCGAACCGTAGAACATGGCCGTCACCGCTGCCGCCAATCCGCGGCGCGCGATCTCCTGCTCCGCTTGCGCTATGGCGGCGGCTGCGTCGGCGCGGCGCACAGCGGCTACCAGCCCCAGGCCCAGCGTCTCGTTCGCAATGCCTTGGCTGATGTACTCACGAACGCCGTTGTTGGCGATGAATTTCGGCAGGTCCGCGGTATCGGAGAACTGCCCCACCTGGCCGTGCACACCGTTGGGCTCGGTGTAGAGTCCCTGGTTGAAATAGGCCAGGTTGGGCAGCAGTTGCGCTACGGCAATCGATTTGTCGAGGCCCGCGCTGCGCCGGGCGGCAACCGCCGCGGCGTAAGCCGGCTCGCTGGCCTGGGCCAATCGGATGGCGTCTTCGAGAGTAATCACGGGCTGCGAGGCGGCGTTCGCAGTCGGAGAGTTCTCCTGGGCGGGCGTGGAAACGCGAGCGGTCGCAGCAAGAAAGAGAATCGACGCGCATGCCGCCGTCCAGCGCACGCGAGGCAGTCTTCCCGCATTAGGCGCCAATCTGTTGCAGATCGCCACAGAGACAAGCATACAAGCCGCGATTGCATTTTAGCTGGAGAGCCACCCCCAATATCGCGAGCGAGGCGCGGCTGGCGGAGGCCTCTACCGCACGATCCGGCGATGGATTCCGCAGTGGGCTATTTTGAAATCTGAGCCTAGAGGAAGCCGATGCCAAAGTGGCCCAGTACCGTGGATTCCGCCAGCGCTCCCGGCTCTGCGATACTTGTTTGTTATGCCGATTGACGACCTGCAAAAAGCCGCCCAGAAGATCGCCTCTTTCCTGAATAGCCTGAACAAGCTGGGTGGACTCCGCCTGAAGTACCGTATTACGGCGGGCGACGGCGCGACCGATCCCGAGGGGGCCGGGGCGCGCCAGATCCTGGTGGAGCTAGCCGGCCCCGATGTGCCGCTCGTGGTGCAGCACAACGGCGAGTTGCTGCTGGCGATCGAAACCCTGGCGGCGCAGATGCTGCGGCTGGATCACCACGAGCATGGCCTCGTGAGCTTCGACGCGGCCAACTTCAAGGCGCTCCGCGCCGATGAGCTGCGCCTGGCCGCCGAAACAGCCGCGGAAAAAGTGCGGCAGTCGGGCGTGCCGTATAGCTTTCCGCCCATGAACAGCCGCGAGCGCCGCTTGATGCATCTGGCTTGCCGCGGGTTGCAAGGCGTGGAGACGGCTAGCGTGGGCGAGGGGCCGAACCGCTTCCTGGTGATCTACCCCGAAGGCAAGACCGATCTGCCGGTGCAGCCGCAGGTGCAGCCGCGCGGCTTTGGACGGCGGCGGTGAGGCGTGGGACTAGGCATTAGGCATTAGGCGCGAGAGACCAGGGAACAGGGTCACGTTCGCGATCTGCAATTCACGACGAGTTGCCGAGGACGAGATCGCATTGCCGCTCGACAGGCAGCGGCGCCGCTGTGCCACAATACCCATCTGTGAGAAAGCTTATCCGTAGATGGCTACCGGCCGTTTGCGTTGCCGTGTATGCCACCGTGTGCGCGGCGCAAAAGAGCCTTGTGATCATCGACGAAGATGGCGCAGGCCCTGGCGGCACTGGCCAAATGGCGATGCTGGCGCTGCTCCAGTCGCCGAGCGTGCGGGTGCTGGGAATCACCATGGTGACTGGAGACGCCTGGCGCGACGAGGAGACGCTGCATACGCTGCGCATGCTGGAACTGACCGGCCACAGCGATGTGCCCGTAGCCAGGGGCGCGGTCCTTCCGCTCATTCGCGGCGAAGAGCAAACGCGTATGGAGACAGCGCGCGACGGCAAGGCGATGTGGCTGGGCGCCTGGGGACCAGCCGAGCCAGCACAGAGCGAGAACGCAGGCGGCGCCCACCAGACAGATTCCGCCCAGCCGAAGCCGCACGGCCCTTATGAGATTCCGCCCATGCCGGAGGGATTGCCAACGGCAAAGCCTCTCGACGAAGACGCCGCGCACTTCCTCATTCGCCAGGTGCGCGCGCACCCGCACCAAGTGACGATCTTCGCCGCCGGCCCGCTCACCAACATCGCGCTGGCCGTATCACTCGATCCTGAGTTCGCGCCTCTCACCAAGGGAATCGCCTTGATGGGCGGAAGCCTCAATCCGCAGACCTCGGATCCGGAGTTTGCCGCAGACCCGCGCCACGAATTCAACTTCTGGTTCGATCCCGAGGCGGCACACATCGTGCTGCACGCCGGCTGGCCGCGCATCGACGTGACCACCGCCGACATCTCCCTCAAGGCGCCGTTCACGCAGCCGATGCTCGGCGCGATCGCGAAGTCGCCGGCGCCGGCCGCGCGCTACATCGCCGCATGGAGCCGGCCGCAATCCTATATGTGGGATGAACTCGCTGCGTGCGCGCTGCTCGATCCCGCCATCGTCACCAAAGAAGAGACCCTTTATATGGATGTGGACCTGAGCCACGGCCCGAGCTACGGCGATACTCTTACGTGGCCGGAGAAACTGAAGCCGCAGACCGGCGTGCGGCTCGTCCACGCGCAGATGGATCTGGACTTGCCGCGATTTCAGAAGTTGTTTATCGATCTGGTGACGCGCGCGCCGGCGCAGTGAATTGTCGCAAGCAGATCAGTCCGATTCGTCCCCGTCGCGATTCCTGTCCCGATCCCGATCCCGATGATCGTATCTTGCGATGGTCTCCTTCAGGCGATCGGCATCGACCGACACCTGCACCGCGTCCATCTCGTTGCCATCGAGATCGAGGATGAACAGCGCCATGTGCTTGCCCTCGGATCGCGCGAAGATGAGAGTTTGCTCGTGGCCGTGACGGCTGGTTTCGCGAATCATCCGCGACCAGCCCGCTCCAAGCTTCTCCTGGACGATGCGATTCAGATCTTCACCATCGGCGGCTTTGTCGAAGTGTTCGAACTCGGCAATGCGTACGCCGCCCACGCCGCCATGCGTGGCCGCGCCCGCGACAAGGCTGGCCAGCCCCAGAAACGGAATGCGTGTGGCGTGGACGTCGTAGCGTTGCTCGATCGCGGTGACCACTATATCGAATCCGCCCTCAGCGCCCGCCGCATGAGCAGCCCAGGGAACGATCACGGCGACCAACAGCAACGCGCAGGCCAGAGGAATGAAGAAGTGCTTGCTCATTGGTCGCCGCCTTTATCCGATTTGTCGCCGGTCTTGTCTTTTTCCTTCGTCGTGTCCTTGGTCTTCTTCTCCACGTCGCCCAACGCTCCCAGGCCGCTCAAGCCGCCGAGCTGGCCCAGCTGGTCCATGCGGATGGGACCTTGGATCAGAACGATCGTCAGTTCCTTCGGCTCCGCCGAAAGAACGAACATGCCATGCGGCTCGCCATTCACCAACTTCACCATCACATCGGTGCTTTCTTTGCTCTTCAACTCTCGCTCGTGCACTATAGGTGACCACTCGGGTGCGGTAAAGGCCTGGCGCAGCTTCTCAACATCGTCCATTGAGTACTGGCCCTCCTTGTCGAATTCGTAACTGCGGACGTAGATGCCGTCGAGGCCCTGGATCACCTGATGCACCGCGGCCTGATCCTTGTCATTCTTATCCATGAACTTGGAGGCGAAGCCGAGCATGTTCTTATCGAGCGTCACCTCGGTCACGTCGGACGCGCGCGCCGCCAGGTCCTTTTCAAGCTGCGGGGGTAGCGGCAGCGGCGAAGGCGCGGGCGCTTGCGCCAGCGCCAGATTGGGCAGAGCCGCAAGCAGGAGCGCTGCAACTCCCAATACGAAACTTGTCATTCTGCTCTTCATGTCTCTCTCTCCGCTTTTTCAAGCTTGCAACTTTCTTGGGCCTCCAAGTCCGATTCCGGTGCCTGGGATCGCACTGGGATGCGCCAAGCCTGAATTACCGTGAATCCCGCTCCTCTAACTGCACCCGCATCTGTTCCAGCGCGCGATTGGTAATGCGCAGCGCGGTAAAGACTTGCTGCTTGGCCTGCTCGCCGCGGCGCTGCTCGTCGATGTTGCGCCACAACACGGCTCCGCCCGCGACGCCGGCGAGCACTACTGAAGCCGCCAGCCGCTCCAGCCAAAGCATGCGGCGGCGATCCTGCGACCGCCGGTCGACTACCGTTTTCAGCACCGCGCGCTTCAGGCCAGGCGGCGCTGCTTGGCGCTGCATCGCCGCAAGCAGATCGTGTTCAAAGTCGTCCATGGGTGCGAGATTGTCCATTTCAGGCTCCACGCACGTACTCCTTCAACTGGGTTGCGGCCTTGGCGCGCAGCAGCTTCAATCCGCGCTGCAGGTGGCTCTTCACCGTGGCCAGCGGCGCGGAAAGAGTGGCCGCGATCTCGCCCGGCGTCAGGTTCTCCTGGTAGCGGAGAATCAGCGCCGCGCGCTGCGCTTCGGGCAGCGTCGCCAGCATTGCCTCGACGCGTGTGCCCAGCGGCGATGCGCGCTCTTCCTCGATTGCGCCATGCTGCTCGTCGATTTCGACCCACATGTCCATACTGCGCCCCCGCCTGCGCCGCAGCGCGTCGGCCGACCGGCTCATCGTCACACGCCGCAGCCAGTGGCAGGCGTGCAAGGGCGACTCGATCTTGCGCAGGTTGCTGTCGAGCTCGAGAAAAACGTCTTGGGCAATCTCTTCGGCCAAGCCGCGGTCTCCCGTCATGCGCAGGGCCAGCGAGAAGACCATCGACTGGTGCTCGTCCACAAGCCTCTCGAAATCTCCGAGTTGTTCGAAGTCGGGCTGCCAGGGGCTGGCCATATACTCGCTGCTACCTTCTAATCCGCAGGGGAGGGCGGTGCGGGATGCAGAGAGTTACGAAATGCAGGCGGAAAAGTTCAGGGGCGAGCGGAGTGCCCGGAGCTAGCGGGTTGGCGGAGTTAGGTTTCCACACCCTGAAGCTGACTGGAGCGTGTGCTTCAAAGGCGGTTTGTATCAGTGCTTGACTTTACAGCTTGCTGAAGAACTATGCTATGGAGGCTTTGTAACAGGGCACGACTTTAGTCGGGCTGAAAACGGTGTAAATATGGCGCGGGCTTTAGCCCCTGTCCACGACGTACACTGTCCACAATGATTTGGATTGCGC
>Ga0209415_10020194_pt1 | contig 10375 bp, 6 predicted proteins | sample PeaSoiSIISIP2007_FD_187696 | JGI IMG/M metagenome (GOLD analysis project Ga0209415, IMG submission 187696) | Peat soil microbial communities from Weissenstadt, Germany - SII-SIP-2007 (SPAdes) (version 2) | ecosystem: Environmental > Terrestrial > Soil > Wetlands > Peat | place: Germany...
GAGCCACGATTCGTTTGGCCGGTAAAGTTCCAGGGCTCTCTCGCTGACGCTCAATTCCATCTTCCCTGCCACCACCGCTGCAACCTGATTGTGCTTGGCCACCAGCGGTTGAAAACTGCCTCGGGACAAGAGGTAGTGCGAGACGCGATTCGGCGCTTCCGCCGGCTCGACAAAGAATTCGCGCACCCGTCCAACATAGTGCCCCTCGACGTCGTAGGTCTTGGCACCTATCAATTCTGTCGCGTAAATATCCATGCGCTCTCCCCCCTCGGGCTACGCCGAACCTTTTAAATCGCTTCGAAATCGACTTCATCCCGGCAATAAAAAACCCGCGCACCGAAGAATCTCGGCGGCGGGCAAGTACCTCACACAAATGGACTTAGCCTTAGCCGCCAGTGAACCCTCCCCACCCGACCGCGCGCGCCGTGGCTTGCGCCTGGCGCGACATTATCTGGACGCTTGGCTTATGGACCATCTTCTGGCCGTACTGCCGCCCGGACCAACTAGGGCCAGGTTCGAGTTCGCTGCCCGCGTTCATCGAGAGAAAATTCACTCCGTTTTGTGACGAAATGGCAGTCACAGTTCCTTCATAAGCCGCGTGCTTCGCGAAGTCAAGAAAAAATGACTTCCTGCGCGATTTTTTGTGCGAATTTCTATTTCGGACAGTTCTGCTGGTTTGAAAAGAGCATGTGACGCGGTGCTTCGCCTTTCCGGCGGCAGTCTTCAACGTACAAGCCGAAGTAGTTCTGCAAAATGTAATCGCGCTTCGAAAAGCCCAGTTCCTCGGCCGCTCGATCGATCGCTGCGGCGGGACCCTCCAGTTCCACAAAGGTTCCGATGGGTGTTTCGTCCAGTTCGATTAGCAGGGCCTTGGCCCAGGCTTGCGAATCAGGCAGTCGAAAGGTGGTACGATATTTTTCATAGCGAAACCGGCCGCTCAAGCCCAGCCCTTCGAATATTCGGGCCAGCATCCCGGCGTCGGCGACTTCGAGTTCAAGCTCCTCGCGGACCTTGTATGGCCCATAGGGCGCGCCTTCCCATTCCGCGTCCGCCTGGTTGTCGATGGGCTGCTTGAAGGTCAGCAATACGCGCTTCTGTGCCTCCCCCAGCTTTGATTCCCCGGCTAGGTCGGGCGTCTCCGTTCGAATGCGCAGCAACTGCCCCTGTCTCGCGAGTCCACCCTTCGGGGTATCGAAGATCACATTTTCTTCGTGAACCCGGGAAATTCCGGGGCCCACGGGGCGCGCACCAATGCGTTCCAGCGCGCGATGAAACGCTGTTACCTCGGTGATTTTCAGCTTGATTTCCGTTTCTCTCGCCAATGCGTCGCTCACGCCCGCCGCGGGCTGCTTTCTCCCATCGCCGAGTTCCGATAGTATAGCGGACGCGCATGATTCCAGACGCCAACACCGCGACGCCCGTCTCAGCCCAGGAAAACTCAGAAGGAAAAGCTCTCAAGCCCCCGGTGGCCCGGCGCGAACCGGTAGAACACGTTTTGCATGGCGACCGCCGCGTCGATCACTACGGTTGGCTGCGCCAAAAGGAAAACAAAGAAGTCCTCGCCTACCTGGAAGCCGAAAACGCGTACACGGACGCCGTCTTAAAGCCCACCGAAGCCTTCCAGGAAAAGCTCTATCAGGAGATGCTGGGACGCATCTTGCAGACGGATCTTTCCGTTCCGTACAAGCTGCGCGGCTATTTCTACTTCACGCGGACGGAAGAAGGAAAGCAGTACGCGTTTCGTTGCCGGCGGCGAGACGCGCAGGGTGCGGCGGAAGAACTCCTTTTGGACCTAAACGCGCTGGCAGAAGGCCACTCGTTTCTCGGATTGGATTCATTCGACGTCAGCGAAGACAATCATTTGCTGGCCTTTTCGACCGATACCACGGGTTTCCGCCAATACACGCTGCACGTCAAGGACCTACGCACCGGCGAAACCTTTCCCGAGCGGTTCGAACGCGTGACCAGTGCGGCTTGGGCCTCCGACAATCGCACCTTGTTCTACACCTTGGAAGACGCGACGACCAAGCGTTCGCACCGGCTTTACCGGCACGTTCTAGGCTCTTCCGAAGCGGACCCGCTACTCTACGAGGAGGCCGACGAGCGCTTTCGCATCGAAGTGGAGCGCACGCGCAGCGGCGCTTTTCTTATTCTCACGATCGCCAGTCATACGGCCAGCGAAGTCCGCTTTTTGCGCGCCGACCAGCCCAATGGCGAATTCCGGCTCATTGCTCCGCGCCAAGACGACCATGAATACTACGCGGACCACCATCCCGGGCTGGCCCCGAATACGAGCGATGGACTGTTCTACATTCGAACGAATTCGGGCGGGCGCACGTTTCGGCTTGTGACCGCGCCGGTGAGCGACACTCGGAGAGAATCTTGGCGTGAGGTGATTCCCAATCGCGCGGAGGTCATGGTTGCTGCCGCGGAAGTTTTCCAGACACACCTTGTCCTTTTCGAACGCGAGGACGGCTTACCCTATCTCCGGATCGTGGATTTAACCGCGGACTCCCCTGACCTTCTAGCGGCCTCGCATCGTATTGAATTTTCCGAGCCGGCCTATAACGCTTCCATTGGTGAAAATCCGGAGTTCAGCAGCGAACAGTTGCGCTTCCAATACGAATCGTTCGTGACGCCTCGCTCGGTCTTTGACTACGACGTTCGCTCGCGTGAACGAATCCTGAGGAAGCAGCAGCCTGTCCTCGGCAGCTACGATTCTTCGGAGTACGTCAGCGAGCGGCTGCACGCCATGGCTTCCGATGGCACTCGCGTGCCCCTCTCCATCGTGCATCGCCGCGATACGCCGCTCGACGGCTCGGCACCGCTGCTTCTTTACGGCTACGGCAGCTACGGAATCTCCGTAGCGGTAAATTTCGGTTCTAACCGCCTGAGTTTGATTGACCGTGGCGTCGTCTACGCTGTCGCGCACATCCGCGGCGGCGGAGAGCTTGGAAAGCCCTGGCACGACGCGGGCCGCATGCAACATAAGCGGAATACGTTCACGGACTTTATAGCAGCGGCCGAACACTTGATTGCGGAACACTACAGCTCGCCGGAAAAACTGGTCATCGAAGGGGGAAGCGCTGGCGGCTTGCTGATGGGTTCCGTCACCAACATGCGCCCCGATCTTTTTCGCATGGTCATCAGCCATGTGCCCTTCGTCGACGTGCTGAACACCATGCTGGACGCCTCTCTGCCGCTGACCGTCGGTGAATACGAGGAATGGGGCAATCCGCAGATCGCGGAAGACTATTTCTATATGAAGACGTATTGTCCCTACAGCAACCTCGAGCGGAAGGCGTATCCCGCGATTCTGATGAAAACGGGGCTGAATGACAGCCAGGTGATGTACTGGGAGCCGGCAAAGTACGTGGGGAAGCTGCGCACGCTGAAGACCGACGCGAATCCTCTACTGCTCAAAATCAACATGGGCGCGGGACACGGCGGGGCTTCCGGCCGCTACGACTATTTGCGCGAGATTGCGTTGGACTATGCTTTCTTTCTCTCGCATCTGGGCATTGAGAAATGACGTTTCACTGACGCCTGACGAATGAGCGAGCCGACAACACCGCTGATGCAGCAGTATCACGCCATCAAGGCGCGCTACCCGCACGCGTTGCTGCTTTTTCGCCTGGGCGATTTCTACGAACTTTTCTACGAAGACGCGATCACCGCCGCAAGAGAATTGCAAATCACGCTCACTTCCCGCAATCGAGAGAAGGGCCAGCCTATTCCGATGTGTGGCGTGCCGTACCACGCCGCCGAAGGCTACATGGCGCGGCTGATTCGCGCCGGTTTCAAGATTGCGATTTGCGACCAGATGGAATTGCCGGGCCCGGGCAAGAAGCTGGTTCGCCGCGAAGTCGTGCGCGTGATCACGCCGGGCACTGCCACGGACGGCGCGTTGCTGGACGCTCGCGAAAACAATTTCCTTGCGTCCGTGGCCAAGCATGCCTCTGGCTCGCCCATCGGGCTCGCTTTCGTCGATCTTTCCACGGGTGAATTTCAAGCCACGGAATTCTGCGGACCGCGCGCCGACGATGCTCTGCGTGACGAACTTCAGTTGCTGCGTCCGAGAGAAACGCTGCTTCCCCGCCCTCAGCAACTTTTTGAAACGGCAAAGACATCCCTTCTCGAAGGTGTTGGTGGCGTGGAATCCCGCCTCGAAGATTGGATCTTTCAGCGCGACTACGCCGAGCGCATTTTGCGGGAACAATTTGGCGTTGCCGAGCTGACAGGTTTCGGGCTTGACGACCACCCGCAAGCGATGGCCGCCGGCGGCGCGATCGTTCATTATCTGCGGGAAAACGCGGCGCGCGGCGACCGGTCCGGGGCTCCCCATGAAAAGACGGATGCCTCCGGCGTCGAAGCTCTTCGGCACCTCGATCGCGTGCGCTATTACGAGCAACACGATACCCTCGTTCTCGATCCTGTTTCCGTGCGCAATCTGGAGCTGCTGGCACCGATCTTTACCGAAGAAGCGGGTCGCACGAGCGGCCCCACCACTCTGATCGCCGCATTGGATGCCACGGTCACCGGGATGGGCGCGCGACTCTTGCGTTCCTGGGTTCTGCGACCGTTGATCGACAGAGAGGCCATCGAAGCGCGACTGAATGCCGTCGCTCATCTCGTTCAACAAACGATGGTCCGCGGCGAAATTCGCAAAGAGCTCAAAGGTATCCTGGACCTGGAGCGGCTCACCAGCCGGATCACCTTGGGACTGGCGACTCCACGCGAACTTGTGGCGCTGCGCAAATCGCTGGTGCAGTTGCCGGTGCTGAAGAATTTCCTTACGCCGCCGCCAGCAGGCGGCAGCGAACTGCTCCGCCAGCTCCATCAAGAAATCGATGAACTAGCCGACGTTCGCGAGCGCCTCGAGCGCGCCATCTCCGACGAGCCTCCGGCTCTGGCCACCGATCCCGGGATGATCCGCAGCGGTTACCACGCCGAGCTCGATGAACTCCGCAACCTGAGCCAGCACAGTAAGCAAATCATCGCGGCAATGGAAGAGCGCGAGCGCAAACGGACCAACATCAACTCGTTGAAAATTCGCTTTAATCAGATCTTCGGATATTACATTGAGATTTCGAAAGCTAACCTGCATCTCGCTCCAGCGGACTACGAACGGAAACAGACGCTGGTCAATGCCGAAAGGTTTACTTCTTCCGAGCTGAAGGAATACGAGCGGAAGATCCTTGCGGCCGACGAACGCATACTGGAGATCGAGCGGCAGCTCTTTGTCGAAGTGCGCTCTGCTGTTGCCGCTCAGGCCGCGCGCTTGCGCCGCACTGCCGCGGCTGTCGCGCAAATGGATGTGCTCACTTCGTTTGCAAAACTGGCCACCGATCGTGGCTACGCCCGGCCTGAGTTCAATTCCACCGGCGAGCTGCTCATTATCGGCGGGCGCCATCCCGTCATTGAGGAGTTGCTGCGGCAAAAAGGCGAACGGTTTGTTCCCAACGATCTTTGTTTCGAGCCTGGGCGCCAGCAATTGCTGCTCATTACCGGGCCCAATATGGGAGGCAAGTCCACGTACCTTCGCCAGTCCGCGCTGATTGTTTTGATGGCGCAGATGGGTTCGTTCGTTCCGGCGCGCCAGGCGAAGCTGCCCATCACCGACCGCATCTTCACGCGCATCGGCGCGAGCGACAATCTGGCGCGCGGGCGCTCTACTTTTCTTGTGGAGATGAGCGAAGTCGCCGCCATACTGAATCACGCCACGCCTGCGAGCCTGGTCCTGCTCGATGAAGTCGGCCGCGGAACGGCTACGTTCGATGGGCTGTCGATCGCCTGGGCCGTGGTCGAGCATTTGCAGAAACACACGCGAGCGCGCACGCTCTTCGCTACCCATTATCACGAGCTGACGGAGCTTGGCGATCTTCTTCCCGCGGTTAAGAATGTTCACGTCTCCGTGAAGGAAACTCCCAGCGAGATCATTTTCCTGCGCCGTGTCGAGCCCGGCAGCGCGGACAAAAGTTATGGCATCGAAGTGGCGCGCCTTGCCGGTCTTCCTCGCAGCGTGATTGAACGCGCCCGCGAAGTCCTGAAGCGGCACGAGCAGAGCGAGCACGAACTCAGCGAAACGCTTTCCCCCGGCGCCTCCGACCTCGCCCACAAGAACGGCAATCAGCAAGTGTTGTTCACTGCACTCGATCGCGAGGTTCTTGAAAAGCTGCGCGGCGCCGACCTGGACCAGTTGAAACCGCTCGACGCTCTCAATCTTCTCGCCGAGCTAAAAAAACAAATCTCATGAGCGATAAACCCATGCCTGTTCTCGGCTTGATGTCCGGCACTTCCGCCGATGGCATTGACGTTGTTCTTGCGTGTATCTCGGGCGCGCCGCCAGATCTAAAAGCAAAGCTACTCGGCCACACCTCCGTCAAATTTCCTCCTGCTCTGCGCAAGGAAATCCTTCGTGTAGCCGAGCAACACACCATCACGGCGGGGGCCCTCAGCCAGTTGAATTTTCGTTTGGGGGGACTTTTTGCCGAAGCCGCTCTTGCGGCTTGCCGCAAATTTGGTGTTTTGCCAAAACAAATCGGGCTGATCGGCAGCCACGGCCAGACCATTTTCCATCAAGGGAAGCCCGCCAGCTTTTTGGGCCGTCCCACCGCTTCGACGTTGCAAATCGGCGAACCGGCCGCCATCGCCGCGCGCACCGGCATCTCGACCGTCGCCGATTTCAGGCCCGCGGATATCGCTCTGGGTGGCCAGGGGGCACCGCTGGTCCCCTATGTGGACTATCTCCTCTATCACCACGCGAAGTTTGCGCGTGTATCGCTCAATCTCGGCGGCATCGCTAACATTACAGTTCTCCCCCGTGCCGCCAAGCCGCAACAAGTCTTTGCCTTCGATACTGGCCCCGCCAACATGCTGATCGATGCCCTCGTCTCGCACTTCACGCACGGCCGCTGGCGATTCGACAAGAATGCCGAACTCGCTAGGCACGGGCGTGGCCTACCCGCGCTCCTCGACGATCTCATGCGCGATCCCTACCTGAAGCTCGCGCCTCCTAAATCCACCGGTCGCGAATACTATGGCCGCGCTTACGTAAAAAATCTTCTCGCCCTCGGCCGCCGCCATCGCGCCAAGCCCAATGATCTCATCCGCGCGGCCACCATCTTCACCGCGCTCTCGGTCGTCGATGCGCTGAACCGTTTCGTTCTCCCCCAAACAAGAATTCACCAACTCATCGTTTCCGGGGGAGGCGCTCACAATCCTTTGATCCTCGCCCAACTTTCCGCCGCTCTTCCCGGCATCGAAGTCTTGCCTTCTTCCCGTCTCGGCATTCCTGAGGACGCCAAGGAAGCCTTCGCCTTCGCCCTGCTAGCCTACGAGACCTTTCACCAGCGCCCGGCGAACCTTCCTTCCGCAACCGGAGCCCGCGGCCCTGCAATCCTCGGTAAAATATCCTATGCTCCGCCGCGATAAGCGCCCTCACAGGAAGTTCCATCTTTTCATTACCTCGTTACTTTCTTATCTCATTGCTCCTTCTGCCTTGCTTCCTGTTCCCATTCATCTCACAGCGATCCCTCTTCCCTCACCTTCCTCATCAAATCCAGCCCCACCAATCTCGACCAATACTAATTGGGCAGAGTTGTCATCCTAAAACTATCCGATGAGGTCCGGTATCAGGACTCCGGTGGAGTCCACCGGACTCCAGAAACCGGAGATAGCTGAAGGATCTCAACCGAAAGTATGCAAGGGAAAGTATCCGTGCAAGCAAAAACCCGAATCTACTGCAGCGCCTTTTCAATCTCCGCCACGGGAATTGCGCCTTCCCGGCCGATTCTCCAGCTGTCGCCCGTCAATTCCACGATCGTCGAAGGCAGCGTTCCGCCGGTCTCCCCAGTGTCCAGCACCAGCGTTACGCGCGTCCCGAGCTGCTTGATGACTTGCTCAGCGTTGGAACACGAGGGGAAACCTGAAATGTTGGCGCTCGTGCCCGTGACCGGACCATCGAATTCGTCGATCAAGCGCCGCACCAATGTGCTGTTCGGCCAACGCAACGCGATGCGCCCGGTGCCAGCAGTCACTTTCAGCGGGATACGTTGCGCCGCGTTCACCACCAGCGTCAAACCACCTGGCCAGAACGCCTGCGCAAGCCGCAAGAACTTCCGCGGTGCCTCGCGTGCAAGCAAAATGGCTTGTTCGATCGAATTCACGAGAATCGGCAGAGCGCGCGTCTCCGGCCGCCCCTTCACGCGGTAAATTTCATCCACCGCGGCCAAATTGAACGGATCGGCGGCCAGCCCATAGAAAGTATCCGTGGGAATGGCAATCACACTTCCCCGCGCGATAAAATCCGCCGCATAACGCAGCAGTTCCGCCTCTGGAGATTGTGCATTGACGCGCAGCAGTTCAGCCGGCAATTTTTGGCCCTTTGGGGATGTCGTGTCGCCACCCTACAGCGCCTGCCCGCGCTGCCCCTAATTGGCCGACGCTACCACACCCCCTCACCCCACGCAATAAGAGCTTCCTGATGAAGCAGTTCCTTTCCTGAGGACACCAGAGGATAGGATTGGCTGCCGGGAATTGGCTTCTCACAAGGATAATTTGCTACCCTCCACTTGATGGCAACGCCCGGCAAAACCGCTCGAAACGCTGGCCCGGCAAGCGAGCCTGCGCTACTCACCAGTCGCGACAACCGCTGGCTCAAAGAGTTCCGCGTGGCTTTGCGCGGCGGCTTGCCCACGGAAAGCGGCTTCGTTGGCGTCGAAGGTGTTCGGCTTGTCGAAGAAGCTCTTCGTTCCGGTTGCTGCATTCAGGCGGTGCTCTTCAGCGAATCCGGCGAACGCCACCACGAACGCCTTTCTTCCTTCATCGACCGGCCTGAAATGGCTTTTCCCGTCCTGCGCACCACCGATCGCCTCTTTGAAGGCCTCGCCGACACCGAGCATCCGCAAGGCGTCGCCGCACTGGTTCATCCTCGCGAAACCTCCTTCGATGATTTCGTCCGCGGTTCTTCTACTGCCTGCGCCCCCCTGCTCGTCATCCTCGCCGGCGTCCAGGATCCCGGAAATGTGGGCACCATCCTGCGCACGGCTGCCGCCTTTGGCGCAACCGGCGCCGCCACTACAGCGTCCGGCATCAGCGGCACCGCTAACCCTTTTTCACCGAAGGCACTGCGCGCCTCGGCCGGCGCCGCCTTGCATCTTCCGATTCTCGCCGGCATGTCACTTTCGATTCTTCTTGCGCAACTAAAGGTGGCAGGCGTTCGCACGCTCGCCTCGAGCGTGCACGAAGCGCGCGACGGCGAACAACCGCTCCTTGCCCCCTGGGAAGTCGATTGGTGCGAGTCTGTGGCCCTGCTCGTCGGCAACGAAGGCGCCGGTCTTCCCGAAGAAGCCGAGCGCAGCGCCGATGCGCGCATCCGCATTCCCATGGCCAGTGGCGTCGAATCGCTGAACGCCGCCGCCGCGGCCGCCGTTGTTTTCTATGAAGCTGCGCGCCAAAGAAACTCGGCGTCTGCGTCCGGCATCCAAACTTCTGCTCCCTCGCGGCCGTCGAAAACAACGTGAGCCTCTTCTCAAAATTGCCGCCGCCATCCCCGGAGCCCGACGTCCCCGCCGCCAACCAGCCGCTCGCCGAACGCATGCGCCCGCGCACCCTCGATGAATTCATTGGACAGGAAAAACTACTCGGCCCCGGCAAATCTCTTCGCGTGCAAATCGAAAACGACAACCTCGGTTCCATGCTTTTCTGGGGACCTCCTGGCTGCGGCAAGACCACCCTCGCGCGCCTCATCGCGCGTCTGACCAGCTCCGAATTCGTTTCCTTCAGCGCCGTTCTGGCCGGCATCAAGGAAATCAAAGAAGTCATGGCCATCGCCGAGCAAAAATCCCGCTCCGGCCATCGCACCATCGTCTTCGTCGACGAAGTCCACCGCTTCAACAAAGCCCAGCAAGACGCCTTTCTCCCTCACGTCGAAGCCGGCCACATTATTTTCATCGGCGCAACCACCGAGAATCCTTCCTTCGAGGTGATCTCTCCGCTTCTCTCCCGCACCAAGGTCTACGTCCTCGATCCCCTCACCACGCCGCAAATCGCCGAGCTTCTCCGTCGTGCCCTCAACGACAAAGAACACGGTTTCGGAAACGAGTCCCTCGCCGCTCCCGACGACATCCTCTTCCGCATCGCCTCCTTCGCGAATGGCGACGCCCGCGCCGCTTACAACACGCTGGAGCTGGCCGTCCGCAGCGCCCCCGCAAACGAAGCCGGCACACGCACGATCACTCCCGACCTCCTCGAAGACGTCTTGCAGAGAAAACTCCTGCGCTACGACAAAGCCGGCGAAGAGCACTTCAATCTCATCTCCGCCCTCCACAAGTCCGTCCGCAACTCCGATCCCGACGCCGCTCTCTACTGGCTC